>Ga0335083_10002817_pt1 | contig 22756 bp, 18 predicted proteins | sample Lox_Sample_42_FD_206716 | JGI IMG/M metagenome (GOLD analysis project Ga0335083, IMG submission 206716) | Soil microbial communities from Loxahatchee National Wildlife Refuge, Florida, United States - Lox_Sample_4.2 | ecosystem: Environmental > Terrestrial > Soil > Wetlands | place: USA...
AACCAAGCGCACCACTTCACGATCGCCGCGTTCCACGACCGCGTCGTGATCCTCGCGGGCGCGACCGTCGAGACGCATCCGAAGCTCGTCGCGCTCGCCGAGGCCGCCGACAAGCTGCCGCTCGCCGATTTGAACCCGCGATTTCAGGATTTTTTGGGGTTTTTGGGTCCGGTGCAGCGCGACTCCCGCCTCGTCCAGTTCGCGGAGCAGGTCGGCTTGTTCCGCTGCACGCGCGCGGCCGACGCCATCCTGCTCGTGACGACGCGCCTGCGTGATCGGCTCGAGTACAAGAAAGGCGTGACCTCGAGCACGACGACCGTCTCGGACGCGCTCGACCTCGGGCAGGGCGTCTGCCAAGACTTTTCGCACGTCGGGCTTGCGCTCTTGCGCATGGTGGGCATTCCGGCGCGCTACGTCTCCGGCTACCTCTACCGGGAGACGCCGCGCGAGCTCGAGACGCACGCGTGGTGCGAGGCGTACTTGCCGTCGCTCGGTTGGGTCGGCGTCGATCCGACGCACGGCGAGCTCGCCGGCGAGGGCCACGTCGCCGTCGCGGTCGGTCGCAGCTACGCGGACGTGCCGCCGAACCGCGGCGTCTACCGCGGCGACGCCGAGGAGCGCATTTCGGTCAAGGTGACGATGAATCGCCTCGACGACGACCTCGCGTCTCTGGCGCCGTTTTCACCCGGGTCCTTCGACGTACCGAGCTTTCGTGACGGGCCCGTGCAAGCCGAACGCAAGTTGAACCTGCGACAGCTCGAGCAACAGCAGCAGCAGCAACAGCAGTAAAACGGGCCCGCGCCGCGGGGTCTGGCCGTTTCGGGTCGTCCGCTCCACGTTTCCCCCGTGGCGCTCGCGGACATCAAGAACTACCTCGCCGTGAACGACTGGCTCGCGACGGCGGGGCAGCCGAAGCAAGAGGAGCTCGCTGCCATCGCCGCGGGCGGCTTCGAGCTCGTCGTGAACCTCGGCTTGCTCGATCCGCGCTACTGCCTGCCCGACGAAGCCGGCTCGGTCTCGGCGCTCGGCCTCGACTACCGGCACATCCCCGTCGACTTCAAGGCGCCCGCCGCGAACGACTTCCGTCGCTTCGAGCGCACGCTGCTCGACGCGGCGGGGCGGCGCGTGTTCGCGCACTGCGCGGCGAACTATCGTGTCTCGTGCTTCGTCGCCTTGTTCGGTGAGGCGCACTGGGGTTGGTCGCGCGAACGCGCGGACGCCCACGTCCAGAGGCTCTGGCAGCCGGACGAAGTCTGGCGCGCATTCATCGGGGCCGTGCGCGCCGGCGGCGCTTGAGCGCTTTTGCCCGTCCGCCGGCGTGATACACGCGACCATCATGATCAACGGCGCGCACGTCATCCTCTACAGCAAGAAGCCGGACGCCGACCGCGCCTTTCTGCAGCGCACGCTCGGGCTCTCGCACGTGGACGCGGGCGGCGGCTGGCTCATCTTCGCGTTGCCGCCTGCGGAAGTCGCCGTGCACCCCGCGAGCAAGAACTCGCACGAGCTCTATCTCATGTGCGATGACGTGAACGCGTTCATCGCCACGGTCGCGAAGCACGGCATCCGCTGCTCGCCGGTGTCCGAACAGCGCTGGGGCCTGCTCACGACCCTGACGCTGCCCGGCGGCGGCAAGCTCGGTGTGTACGAGCCCCGCCACGCGCGTCCGAGCGCGAAACCGGCGCGCGCCACGCCGCGGGCGAGCGGCGGAGCGTCGAAGCGCGCCGCGCCGAAGAAGCCGAAGCGCGCCGCGCCGAAGAAGCCGAAGCGCGCCGCGCCGAAGAAGCCGAAGCACGCGGCAAAAGCGTCGCGAAAATGAGCGCCGCAGAGGCAGTCGTGATCGGGCGCTTCGAAGCACGCGACGAAGACGAAGTCGTCGCGCTTTGGACCGAGGCGTTCGGGGCGTATCACCCGTCGAACGAGCCGCGCGCCTACCTTGTGCGCAAGCTCGCGCACGATCCGGAGCTCGTGCTCGTGGCGCGAGAAGGAGCTCGTGTCGTCGGCACGGTCGTCGGTGGTTACGACGGCGTGCGCGGCTGGATTTACCACTTGGCGGTCGCTCCGGCGGCGCGCCGTCGCGGCATCGCCACACGTTTGATGGCCGCCGTCGAACGCGAGCTCCTCGCGCGTGGCTGTCCGAAAATCAACCTTCAGGTTCTTACGGACAACATCGGGGTGGTCGCGTTCTAAACATCGGGGTGGTCGCGTTCTATAAGGAACTCGGGTACCAGGTGGAGGAACGGGTGAGCATGGGGAAGCGTTTGGTGTAGAGTTGTCGTTCTGCCATGCCCGCACCGTCCCGCGCGTTCTTGACGGCACGGTGGGAGCATTTGGTGCTCTTGAACTACACGGTGCCGACGCGGATGCTCGCGCCGCTCGTCCCGCGCGGTACGGAACTCGACCGTCTGGGCGGCGAATTGCTGGTGAGCGTCGTCGGATTCATGTTCACCGACACGCGCCTCAAAGGCGTCGCGGTGCCGGGACATCGCGTGTTCGAAGAGGTGAATCTGCGGTTTTACGTCACGCGCGCCGACAAGGACGGGCAGCTCAGGCGCGCCGTCGTCTTCGTGCGCGAGCTCGTGCCGCGCGCGGCGCTCGCGGCGGTGGCTCGCTACTTCTACAACGAGCCGTACATGGCCGTTCCGATGGCGCACGACGTCTCCATGGACCCGGAGCACGGCGGCTACGCGTGTTATGCGTGGCGCCATCGCGGTAGCTCGTACGCGGTGGAAGCGAGCGTCGACGGGCCCGCGCTCCGGCTCGAGCCGGACACGGAGGCGTCCTTCGTCACCGAGCACTATTACGGGTACACGCGTCAGCGCGACGGCTCGACGCTCGAGTACGCGGTCGAGCACCCGCCGTGGCGCGTCTGGACCACCGAGAATGCGGGCTTTTTCGGACCCGGCGCCGATCTGTACGGCGAGGACTGGGGACGCGTGCTCTCCGCTCGACCGCGTTCCGCGTACGTCGCGCTCGGCTCCGAAGTCATCGTGCGCGAGGGCGAGCGCGTCGCGTAGCTCTCGTCGGCTCGCGCTCGAACCCGACGAGCTTCGGCTCGTAGCCCGCGAGCCGCGCCGCCATCACGTTCGCCGCCGCGCGGCTTTGATCGACGAGCACGAAGCCGCGCCCGTGGCGCGCCGCGGCCTCGCCCGTCGTGCCGCTGCCGGCGAAGAAGTCGAGCACCGTCGCGCCCGGGCGCGTGTGCACGCGGACGATGCGCTCGAGCACGGCGAGCGGCTTTTGCGTGGCGTAGCCGGTCTTCTCGCGGCCGTTGGTCGGCACGATGGTTTGCCACCACACGTCCGTCGGCGTCTTGCCGCGCGCGGCCTTTTCGGGGCCGACGAGCCCCGGCGCCATGTACGGAATGCGATCGATCGCGTCGTACTCGAAGACGTATTTTTTCGGGTTTTTCGCGTACCAGAGGATGCTGTCGTGCTTGCTCGGCCAGCGCGTTTTGGGGCGGCCGCCGAAGTCGTACGCCCAAATGATCTCGTTCATGAACGAACCGCGGCCGAGCAGGCGATCGAGCGCCACCTTCACGTAGTGCACTTCGCGCGCGTCGAGGTGGACGAACAAGCTTCCGTCCGCGGTGAGGCAGCGCAGGCTCGCTTCGATGCGCGGCATGAGGAACGCGCCGTAGTCGTCGAACGAATCCGGATAGCTGCTCTCGCCGACCTCTTCGACGCGATAGGCGCGGCCGCCGAACCCGCGCCGCGTCGCGCGCTCGTCCGAGGTGACGCGGAGGCGCGTGCGGCGCTGCGTGCGACCGCTGTTGAACGGCGGGTCGATGTACACGAGCTCGGCGAAGCCGGACGGCAGCGTCTTCAGCACCTCGGCGTTGTCGCCGAGGATGATTTCACGCTTCGGCATGAAATCAGCCTGAATTAGACGCGCGACACGTCGACCGCGACGCTCACCGTGTGCTCACCCCCACCCAAAATCACGCCCTTGAGCGGGCTCGCGTCGCTGAAGTCGCGCCCCCAGGCGAGCGTCACGTGTTCGTCGGACGGGATCACCCCGTTCGTCGGATCGAAGTCGACGTAGCCGAAGTCGGGACAGTACACGCCGACCCACGCATGCGACGCGTCCGCGCCGGTGAGCTTCTTCTCGCCTTCGCGCGGTTGGTTGTACACGTAGCCGGACACGTAGCGGGCGGAGAGCCCGAGCGAGCGCAGCATGCCGATTTGCAGGTGCGCGAAGTCCTGACACACGCCGCGGCGCGCGCGTAAGACCTCGCGGAGCGGCGTCGCCACGGTGGTCGAGCCGGGCTGGTATTGAAACTCCTTGTGAATGCGCTTCGTGAGGTCGAGGACGGCTTCGAGCAAGGGGCGCCCGCGCGGAAAGGACGGTTGCGCGTACGCGACGAGGTCGGTGTCGAAGCGCACGTGCGGCGACTCGAACACGAACTCGTAGGCCGTGAGTCCCTCGGCGGAGCGGTCCTCGCACACGCGGTCGCGCACTTGTTCCCAAGCGCCGCTCAGCGCGAGCGCCGGCGCCTGGAACGGCGTCACGTCGACTTCGCTCACCGCCGTCACGTCGAGGTGGGTGTGCGCCTCCTGCAGCGAGAACCAGTGCACGCCGTTACCGAAATAGTCGACGCCGCGATCGTGCGTGGCGACGACCGGCTCGACGAGCAGCTGGCTGCGGAGCAAACGCTGGTGGCTCGTCGTGCGCGGAGTGAGCCGCGCTTCGTTGTGACAGATGGAGACGGCCTGGGCGTAGCGGTAGCTCGTGAGGTGGCTCACGCGGTAGACCATGAGACCCCGTGTTCTAGCAAAATTCGCCGCATTTTGTCGGCATCATGGCGGCGGCGCCGAACGCTGCGAGGTTGCCGAGCAGGAAGAGCGAGCTTTCGAGGTGCGTTTCGACGTCATGCAGCGGGCCTACCTCGTCCGTGTCGCCTCGATCGGGCTCGCCGCCGCGATTCTCGGCTTCGTCGCGCTCACCGCGCTCGCGGCGCTCGTCTACCCGGGCGGCACGTATTGCGAGCCGCATGCGACGAGTTACCGCTTCTGGGGCAATTACTTCTGCGACCTCACCGCGCCCGTCACCGGACGCGGCGAGGACAACACGCGTTCGGCTGCCTTCGCCGAGGCCGCGTTCGCGAGCTTCGCGTGCGCGTCGGCGCCGTTCTTCTGGTTGCTCGCGCGGCTCGCCGGAGAACGGCGGTCGATACGGACTCTCGGCATCGTCTCGGCGTTCGCGACCATCGTGCTCGCGTGGTTGCCGTCACGGTCCGGACCGACGCTGCACGCGGGCGCCGTCTTCAGCGCGACCATTCCCGGGCTCGTCGCGGTGACGCTCGGCGTCGTCGGTCTTTGGCGCGAGCGGTCACGTGCGCGCTCCTTACGCGGCGTTGCATGGCTCGGCGCGATCACGCTCGCGGCCGGCTTCGCCGACGCCGCCGGCTATGCCTTCGCGCTCGTGACGCACGCCGGCTGCCTCTGGTGGTTGCCGGCGCTGCAAAAGCTCGCGGCGCTCTCGCTCGTTGCTTGGATGCTCGCGGTCGCGCGCGCGGCGTGGCGCGCCGGGCGTTAGACGCCCTTGTCTTCCATCGTGCCGAGCGAGACGGACGTTTCGGCGTGGGCGAGGTAGGAGAGGGTCAGTTGTTCGGCGAAGAGCGGCAGGTCCGCTTCGAGCCCGGCGAGGAGCTCGTCGAGCTTTTCACGCCGCCCGGCGGCCGAGACGCGGCCGAGCGTCGTGAAGTCGGCGAGGCGCACGCTCGTGAGCGCGCGCAGCGCGATGCGCGCGGCCGGCGAGAGCCCGACGCCGCGCTCGGGACGAGGCAGCTCGGCGAGGTGTTGATTGATGGCGACGAGCTGGAACGCGACTGAGCGCGGGTTCGTCTCGTCCGTCAAGACGAGGTCGAGCACCGGCTCGAACGCGATGAAACCGCGATAACGCGAGCGATAGGTGATGGTGCTGTCCGCCACCTCGAGGATGCCCTCGAACGTCGCGGGGGAGTCCGCTTCCACCAACGTGCTGCGGACGAGCCGAGCGACGTGGTACGCGCGCTCGATGCGCCGGCCGAGATCCGCGAAGCGCCAGCCCGGGCCGTGCGTCATGTTCTCCATCACGAGGCCGCTCCACGCCGAGAAGCCGACCATCAGCCGGTTCAACGACTCGAGCCCCTCTTGCAGCTCGAGACGCTGGCGGAGCTCGAACTCGAGCACCTGATCGTTCAGCTGGGTGAGGACGCGCCACGTGTCCGCCGACAGACGATCGCGCGCCATGGCGCCGGCACGGAACGACGCTTCGATGGTGGCGCGGAGCGTGCGGTGGTCGGACGCGACGAGGAGCTCGAACAGACGACGCTCGAGCCGGCCCGGACCTTGGCCGCCCGTGAGCGTGCCTTCCGTCACCTCGGTCGTCACTTCGAGCGCGTGGAGCAGGACCGCGAGCTCGGGGCTGCGCGCGCCGTAGGCGTCGTCGGTCAGGCGCATGATGACGCTGCGGAGCAAGCGCGCCGTGCCTTCGGAGCGCTCCGCGTAGCGCCCGAGCCAAAAGAGGTTGTCGGCGACGCGGCTCGGAAGATCGGGGCCGGTGCGGACGATCTCGATCTTGCCGCCCGCCGGGCGAAGCAGCGAGAGCGAGCTCGGCAGGCCGCTCGCGAGCACCCAGGTGTCCTTGCTCCCGCCGCCGCGCTGCATCGACACGACGAGCGAATTCTTGGAGCTCGACACGCGCGTGAGGCCGCCCGGCAGCGCGACGTAGCTCTCGCCGGCGCGTGCGACGAACGCGCGGAGCGATGCGTGGCGCGGTTGCACGGCGTCGCCGATCCACACGGGCGCGGTCGAGAGCGCCACCTGCTCTTGCCCGACGAACGCGGCCGGATGCGCCTGAATGCGCAGCGCGAGCTCGGCGCGATCCTCGACCGAGAGCGCGCCGCCGAAGACGGGCTCCGGGGCGGTCGGGCCGAAAAAGGCGGGTTTGATCACGAGCTCGGGCAGATGATCGATGACGTAACGGAGCGCGGTCTCGTCGCCGCACCACCACGTCGCGACGGACGGCAGCGCGAGCGCCTCACCGAGCAAGCGCTGGCAGAGCGCCGGCAGGAACGCGAGCAGCGCGGGCGACTCGACGAGACCGGAGCCGAGCGCGTTCGCGATGGTCACGTTGCCGCGCCGCGCGGCGCGCACGAGCCCCGCGATGCCGAGCGACGAGTCGCTGCGCAAGCTCAGCGGATCGCAGAAGCCGTCGTCCATGCGCCGCAAGATCACGTCGACGCGCTCGAGCCCGCCGAGCGTCTTCAGGTACACCGTTTGATCGCGCACGGTGAGATCGGCGCCTTCGACGAGCGAGTAGCCGAGGTAGCGCGCGAGGTACGCGTGCTCGAAGTACGTCTCGTTGTAGGCGCCCGGCGTGAGCAGCACGACGCGCGGCTGATCGCGCCCGCGCGGCGCGAGGCTCGCCAAGGAATCACGGAGCGCGCTGAAAAAGGGCGCGAGCCGCTCGACCTTGCAATCCCGAAAGAGCTGCGGGAGCAGGCGCGACACGACGATGCGGTTCTCGAGCGCGTAGCCCGCCCCCGAGGGCGCCTGCGTGCGATCCCCCAACACCCAGAAGCTTCCGTCCGGCGCGCGCGCGAGGTCGGCGGCGTAAAGGTGCAGGAACACGCCGCCCGGCGGTTCCGCGCCGTGGAGCGGCCGCAAGAACGCGGGACAGCCGAGCACCAGCTCGGTCGGCACGAGTCCCTCGTGCAGTGTCTCCTGCTTGCCGTACAGATCCGCGAGCAGCGCGTTCAAGAGCCGCGCGCGCTGGTCGAGCCCGCGGGCGAGACTCGCCCACTCGCTCGCGCCGAGCACGAGCGGAATCGGATCGAGCACCCACGGGCGATCCATCCCGCGTGGGTCGCCGTACACGTTGTAGGTGACGCCGTTTTCGCGGATGAGGCGCTTGCCCTGCTCGCCGCGCTTCGAGATTTCACCGGCGCCGAGCTTCTCGAGCCCATGCCAGAGCTGTTCGTGGCTCGGGCGCGGCTCACCGTCCACGGTGAACGCTTCGTCGTAGGCGGGAGGCCGCGGCGAATAGCGGAACCCCTCGGGAAAGGAAGGCGCGCTCGACTGACTCATTGTCACCGCGCGCGTCGAAGTTTACCGCGGCCACGCCACGGATCGGTGACCGACGTGAAGTCGACGTCGGGCCCGTCGAAGATTGCGTTCACCTGGTACACGACGTTCGTCGGGTCGGTCAGCGTCGCCGAGAATTCGTCGTTCGCGGCCGTCGTGACGTTGAAGGCGCGCTCCGCGTCCACCCCGACGCCCTGGACGCTCATCGTGCCGGCGTGGAACGTGACGGTGAGCTGGTTCAACTGAGCGTTCAGGAGATTCTGAAGCATCGGCTCGAGCGGTTGCGCCGGCTGGAATTCGACGAGCGTCCAGCCGCCCTCCATGCGCGCGGCCGCGCTCGACATCGCCTTTTGCGTGGCGTCGGCGGAAGGCTTCGGACTCGATGCGCAAGCGAGCGTCATCAGGCCGAGGCCGAGTGCAATGCGCGCGAAGGGCGGCCGTCGCATGTCCGTGACGATATCACGCGTGGGTCCGGCGCAAGTCGAGCGTGAAGGGGAAGTCCGGGTTCTCGAGCCGCGCGAGGCCCTTCGGACTCGTCGCGCCGTGTGCGTGCCCGAGCGGCGAAAAAAGCGCGCCGCGGCGGGACTCGGCTTCCATCGCGTTCACGGGGAACGTGTCGTAAGCACGGCCGCCCGGGTGGCTCACGTGGAACGTGCAACCGCCGAGCGCGCGCTCGGTCCACGCGTCGATCAGCGAGAAGACGAGCGGCGCGTTCACGGGCAAGGTCGGGTGCAAGGACGACGGCAGACGCCAGCCACGGAAGCGCACGCCGGCGACGGACTCACCTTGCGTCCCCGTCGGATGCAGCGGAACCAGCGCGCCGTTGCACGAGACGAAGTGGCGTCCGGGCACGGCGCCGCGGAGCTTCACCTGCAGGCGCTCGAGCGACGAGTCGACGGCGCGCGTGGTGCCTCCGCTCGCGTCCGTCTCCTCGGGCAAGACGTGCCACGGCTCGAGCGCGCGCCGGAGCTCGAGCTCGACGCTGTCCTTCACGAGGTTGCCGACGAGCGGGAAGCGAAACTCGAGGTGCGCGTCGAACCAGCGGCGATCGAACGCGTAGCCGCGCTCGGCGAGATCGCGGAGGACGTCGCCGAAATCCTGCTCGACGAAGTGCGGCAGCATGAAGCGATCGTGGAGGCTCGTGCCCCAGCGCGGGACCTTCGCGTGGTACGGCCGCTCCCAAAAGGTCGAGACGAGCGAGCGCACGAGCAACTGCTGCACGATGCTCATGCGTGCGTGCGGCGGCATCTCGAACGCGCGAAGCTCGAGCAAGCCGAGCCTGCCCGACGGGCTGTCGGGCGAGTAGAGCTTGTCGATGCAGAACTCCGTGCGGTGCGTGTTGCCCGTCACGTCGGCGAGCAGGTGCCGGAACACGCGATCGGTGAGCCACGGCGCGACCGGCCGCGACGAGAGCTCGCGCGCGACGCCGAGCGCGATTTCGAGCTCGTGCGTGGCTTCGTGGCGCGCTTCGTCGACGCGCGGCGCCTGGCTCGTCGGACCGATGAACAGCCCCGAAAAGAGGTAGCTAAGCGCCGGATGATCGTGCCAATAGCCGACCAGGCTCGCGAGCAAGTCGGGCCGGCGCAGGAAAGGGCTGTCGGCGGCCGTCGCCGCGCCGAGCGTCACGTGGTTGCCGCCGCCCGTGCCGGTGTGGCGGCCGTCGAGCATGAACTTCTCCGTGCCGAGGCGTGACTCGCGCGCTTCGGCGTAGAGCGTCGTCGTCACGTGCGAGAGCGACGCGAACGTCGACGACGGATGGACGTTCACTTCGATGACGCCCGGATCGGGCGTGACCGAGAACTTCTCGAGTCGCGCGTCGCCCGGCGGCGTGTAGCCTTCGACCCGCACGCGGAGGTCGAGATCCTTCGCCGTGTCCTCGACCGCGGCGACGAGATCCAAGTAGTCCTCGAGGTAGGCGACGGGCGGCAAGAAGACGTGCAGGATGCCGTCGCGAGGTTCGGCGCAGAGCGCCGTCCGCACCGTGTTCGCCGAGGATTCGAACGCCTTCGGCTTCACGACGTCGCCGCGCTCGCGCCCGTCGCCCGGCTGCTGCAAGACGCGCCGCTCGTCGCGCCGCGGCAGCGGCCGGCGTTCCGCGAACGGATCCGGCGGAATCACGTACGGGTAGTCGAGCGCCGCGACCCACGGCAGTGAATCGACCGGCAGCCGATAACCCATGGCCGAGTCGCCGGGGACGAGAAACAGGTGCTCGCGCCGCAAGAACCACGGCCCCGATTCCCAGCGGCCGCCGCCGAGCGGACGGATCGGCAGCGCGTGGCCGATGACGCTCTTCAGCCCGCGCTCGAAGACGCGCGCGACGCGTTCACGCTCGAGTTCGTCCTCGATGCGGTTGTCGAGCACGTCGACGTTCACCGGCAGCCGCCGTTCGCGCAGCATGTAGAAGTACGCGTCCTCGTAGCCGGGCTGCGCGTGCTTGCCGTCCACGCCGAGACGGCCCGCGAGGCGCGCGACGAAACGCCGCGCGTCGTCGCTCGTGACGCCGTCGTACTGTCCGTCGAGGGCGTAGCGCTTCTGGTCGACCCAGATCGGATCGCCGTCCTTCCGCCAATAGCAACCGAGCGCCCAGCGCGGGAGTTGCTCGCCCGGGTACCATTTGCCCTGGCCGTAGTGCAAAAGCGGCCCCTGCGCGAAGCGCTCCGCGAGGCGGCGAAACAGGATGCCCGCGCGCCGGCGCTTGTCGGGCCCGAGCGCGCCGAAGTTCCACTCGTGGCCGTCCATGTCGTCGATCGAGACGAACGTCGGTTCGCCGCCCATCGTCAGACGCACGTCGTTGCGCACGAGATCGCGATCGACGCGCTCGCCGAGCGCTTCGACGCGCGCCCACTCCGCGTCGGAGTACGGCGACGTGACGCGCGGCGATTCGTACACGCGCGCCACGCTCATCTCGTGCACGAGCTCGGACTCGCACTCGTCGAGAGCGCCGCTCAGCGGCGCCGCGCTCGCCGGGTCGGGCGTGCACGCGAGCGGAATGTGCCCCTCGGCCGTGAGCAAGCCCGAGGTCGCGTCGAGGCCGATCCAGCCGGCGCCGGGCAGGTACACCTCCGCCCACGCGTGCAGATCGGTGAAGTCCTGCTCGGGGCCCGACGGGCCGTCGAGCGACTTCTGATCGGCTTTGAGTTGGATGAGGTAGCCCGACGCGAAACGCGCCGCGAGGCCCAAACGCCGCAGGATCTGCACGAGGAGCCACGCCGAATCACGGCACGATCCGCTGCGGAGCTCGAGCGTCTGATCCGGAGTCTGCACGCCGGGCTCGAGGCGAATCAGGTACCGCGTGCGTTCGTGGATCTTCTGATTGAGCGCGACCAGAAAATCGATGGTGCGCCCTTCGAGCGTGAGCGACCGCGCGAGATCGTCGACGAGCGGTCCGCTCGGCGTGATGCGCAGGTAGGGCGCGAGCTCTTCGGCGAGCACCGGATCGTATTTGAACGGCAGCTCCTCGGCGTCCGGCTCGAGGAAGAAGTCGAACGGGTTTTGGACGTTGAGCTCCGCCACGAGCTCGACCTCGAGCGTGAGGTGCGTCGTCGGTTCGGGGAAGACGAGCCGCGCGAGCCAGTTGCCCTGCGGGTCTTGTTGCCAGTTCAGAAAGTGTTGGCTCGGCGAGACCTTGAGCGAGTAGCTCGGCACGGCCGTGCGTGAATGCGGCGCCGGGCGGAGCCGCACGACTTGCGGTCCGAGCCGGATGCGCCGGTCGTAGACGTAATGAGTGCGGTGGTGGAGGGCGACGCGAATAGTCACGTGGGGTTGCGACTGTCTCGATGTGCAGTGACCCGGGGGGTTTTAGCTGTGTTTCAGAGGTTTTTCGCCCCACTTGGCCGGCCACTCAATTTTCTCATCTGTCCATCTTTTCAGCTAAATTTGGCCGTTTCGTTTCATATACCCCACATGTACGGATCTGTGGGACGATGCGGGCATTAGGAGGGTCGGAAACATGCCGGCCAGACGCCAAACCCCTCGGAGCGGAACCAAGGTTCTTGCCGACGTGGCGACGACGCGCGGCGGCGCCGCGCACGCGCTGCGTCATCGCACGTGGACGCCTGACAACGATACGAGCGCGGACGATCGTCCGGCGGCGCGTAGGGACCACCCGATGCGACGTTCGTCATCGTTCACCGCTCCATTGCGCGAGAGCTTCTTCGATCTCGCGCAGCGTTACCACCGTTTGCGCGAGGCGGCGTTCAGTCGCTCGAAGCCGGCCCCGAAGTCGCTGCCCCCTCCGATCCCCCTCACGCGTGAGCGCCGGCTGACCGACCTTCCGCCGCCGCCCGCGGACGACAGTGCGACCGAGTCGATGTTCGCCGACCGCTACGTGGACGAGGCGCCCGAGGAAGAAACACTCGTCCAGCCGCTCGCACGCCGGCCGTCCGATGCGCCGCCTGCATCCGAGCGCCGTCAGTTCACGACCGTCCGGCCGCCGCCGCCTCCGGATCCGCTGCCGCGCATTCTGCCGAGCACGGCGCCGCTCGCCCTCGCGACCGTCCCGCCGTTGCCCCCGTCGCCGCCGCCGAGCATCTGGCGGCCGATGCTGGTTACCGCCGCGATGAGCGCGACGATCGGCGCGATCGTCTCGGTCGGAATGTGGGCGGTGCGCTCGCCTGCTTCGTCCGAAAAGGCGCGCGCCGAGGTTCCCGCGGCGACCGCGACCACGACCTCGAGCCCCGCCGCGGCCAACACCATCGGCCCCTGTCCGATCCCGACCAGCGCGTCGCTGTCGAGCTCGAGCTCGCTGTCGTCGTCGCAGTCGAGCTCCTCGAGCGCGTCGCACGCGAATTCGTCGGGCCTCCACGAGGTCTCGCTCGAAGCCCTCCCGGTCGAGACCACGTCGCCGCGCGCGGCCGCCGTGGTGACACCGGTCCTGCGCGCGCCCGCTCCGGCGGCGCCGGCCCGCATCGCGCACCTCGATCTCACCGAGCACACGCCGAAGCACGCCGCCGCGCCGGAACCGCCGCGTGCCGCACCCGAGCGCCCGGCCGCTCCGGAACGTGCAGCTCCCGTCGAGAGCGAGAAGCCGTCGAAGCACGGGCGCAAGGCGAAGGCCGAAGCGTCCGACGCCGCGGACAACGAGGCCGCGCTCGCCGCGGCCGGTGCTCCCGAGCCGGCGCCGACTCCGACGGCCGGTCCCGACCGCGCGGCGATCGCGAAGGCGGTCGGTCGCGCCGCCGCGGCGGCGTCCTCGTGTGAAGCGAGCCCGCAGAGCGGCCGCGCGCAAATCACCTTCGCTCCTTCGGGGAACGTGGCGTCGGTTCAGCTGCTCGAGCCGTTCAGCGACAACGCGGTGAACGGCTGCGTGCTGCGCGCGCTCGGTCGTGCCCACGTTCCGCCGTTCGCGGGCGAGCCGGTCATCGTGCGCAAGGGTCTGAGCTGGTAACGCCGCGGCGCGCGCCCGCGCGCGGCGCGCGCCGTCAGGAGTTCGGCGTGCGCTGCGGCCGGCCCATGCCGCGATAGACGAGCCCCGCGTCGACCACGGCGCCCGGGACGAGCACGTTGCGCCCGTCGAAGACGTGCCGGCCGCGCATCGTGTTCGCGATGCGCGGCAGATCGGGCGCCCGGTACTCGCTCCACTCCGTCGCGAGCACGAGACAGTCCGCGCCTTCGCACGCGGCGTATTCGTCCTCGACGAACTTCACCTTGTCGAGCACGCCGTCGCCGTGGAGCTGCTGCTGCGCGGTGCCGAGCGCCTCCGGATCCGTCGCCTGGACGCGCGCGCCGCGCTTCACGAGCTCGCGGATGAGCTTGAGGGCCGGCGCTTCGCGTACGTCGTCGGTGCGCGGCTTGAAGGCGAGCCCCCACACCGCAATCACCTTGTCCTTCAACCCGCCGAGATCACTCTCCATGTGCCGGAGCAAGAAGCTCACCGGGCCGGCGTTCGCCTGCCACGCGGCGTTCGCGACCGAGAGCTCGACGTCGAGCTCCTTGCCGGTCTGCACGAGCGCGCGGAGGTCCTTCGGGAAGCAGCTGCCGCCGAAGCCGAGGCCCGGATAGAGGAACTGCATGCCGATGCGCTCGTCCGAGCCGACGGCGAGCCGCACGTGTTCGGCGTCGCCGCCCGCCACGTCGCAGAGGCGCGCTATTTCGTTCATGAACGAGATCTTGGTCGCGAGCAGGGCGTTCGCCGCGTACTTCACGATCTCGGCGCTCTTCGGGCTCATGCGCAGCAGCCGGTTGCGCTGCCGGTTGAACGGCGCGTACAGGCGCGAGAGCGATTCGAATGCCCTGTCGTCCTCGGTGCCGACGACGATGCGATCGGGCTTCAAGAAGTCGTTGACCGCGTCGCCTTCCTTCAAAAATTCCGGATTGCTGACGACGCTGATGTGGTGCTTCGCGTGCTTCTTCACCACCTCGCGCACGCGCTCGTTCGTGCCGACGGGCACGGTGCTCTTCGTGACGAGCGCCAGATCGTGCTTGGCCGTCTTCGCCACCTGCTCGGCGACCGTGAGCACGTGACTCAAATCGGCGGAGCCGTCTTCCTGCGGGGGCGTGCCGACCGCGATGAACACGACCTCGCGGCCGTCGATGGCTTGCGCGAGGTTCGACGTGAAGTCGAGACGGTGCGGCCAATTGCGCTTCACGAGCTCCGCCAGATTCGGCTCGAAGAACGGCACCTCGCCGCGCCGGAGCTTCTCGAGCTTGCTCTCGTCCACGTCCACACACGTCACGTGCGTTCCGGAATCGGCAAAGCAAGCACCTGCGACCAGCCCCACGTAGCCCGTACCAACGACTGCAATTTTCACGGTGATGGCCTTCTAGCCCGACAGGCTCGCTCCAGCAAAGCGGTCCGACTCGCGCCGCGGCCGGCGAGTGGGATACTCGAAGGCTATGGGCCAGCGAATTCGGTCGCGTCGGCTCGCCGCATTGCTCCTGCTCGGCGCCACGGCGGGCCTCCTCGGCGTGGCCACGGGGTTCGCCCGGAGTCACGGCGAGACCGCGATTCGCGCGCCGGCGGCCGTTTCCGTCGCGCCGCCCGTCGCCGCCGACGCGGATCGCGCGCTCGCTCCGCTCGTGCCCGCGGTCGCGGCCGCGGCGAGCGCGCCGGTTCAGCGCGAAAAAGCCCCCTTCGTGATCGTCGCGGGCGGCGACGTGAATCTCGGCCGCGAGTGCGGCCAGGCGATCCTCGCCGACCCGCACTACGACCCCTTCCGCTTCATGGGTCCGATTTGGGGTGACGCGGACGTGCGCTTCGTGAACCTCGAATCGCAGCTGAGCGATCAGGACGGCGAGACGCAGTCGCCGCGCAATCGCTTGGTGTTCACCGGACCGCCCGGCGGCGGCGCGACGCTCGCGCAGGCGGGCATCGCCGTCGTCTCGACCGCGAACAATCACGCTTGGGACTACGGGCGCGGCGCGCTCTTCGAGACGCTCGACAACCTCGCGCGCGCGAACGTGAAGAAAGCCGGCACGGGTCGCACGCTCGACGAGGCCTACGAGCCCGCCGTCGTCGAAGCGCGCGGGCGTCGCATCGCGGTCGTCGCCGTCACGCAGATCTGGAACGACGGGCCCATCGAGCGACACGAAGGGCGCAATTACGTGGCCTGGGCGCGCCTGCGCCGCGTCGCCGGCGCGCTCGAACGCGCGCGCCGGGCCGCCGATTTCGTGATTCTCTCGTATCACGGCGGGGTCGAGTACGTGGACGCGCCCATCGACGCCACGCGCCGCTTCATCGACGGCGCGCTCAAGACCGGCCTCGTCGACGTCGTCATCGGCCATCATCCCCACGTGCCGCAGGGCGTCGGCTTCGTGCGCGGGCGGCCCGTCTTCTACAGCCTCGGCAACTTCGTGTTCGCCGGACACGACTGGGCGCCGTGGACGCTCACGGGTTTCGTCGCGCGCCTCGAGCTCGACGGCGACCGCGGTCTACGCACGAGCGTGTGTCCGGTCGCGCTCGACGGCCACGTGCCGAAGCCGATCGCGCCCGGCGACGCGCAATCCGACAAGGCGCGCCAACACCTGATCGACACCGTCACGAGCGTCGGCGGCGCGCGCGTCGGTACGGCGGATGCGCGCGGCTGCTTTCCGGTCGAGCCGCCCGCGCCGCGCTGACCTCGCGCGCGGCGCGCTACGCGTCCGTCTTGTCTTCTTCGATCTGATCGAGAATCGCCGACGCGCGTTCTTGGCTGATGCCGAACCAGCCCGCGAGCTGATTGATGAAGGCGTTTTCTTCCTCGGCCACGTCGTCGTCCGCCAGCGCCACGGCCGCCGCGAGCGCGAACGCACTCTCGGCTTCGCTCGCCTGGTCGGCGATCGATTCCGCAATCTGACGGAGCCTCTCGTCGCGTCCTTCGGCTTTGAGGCGCCGCTGGTAGTTCTCGAGCATCACGTTGATGGTGCCGAGCCGGAGCACGTCGTCGGTGAGCCCGCGAATGCCGCCCCGCACCGCGTCGTGCTCGTCCGCGGTGAGCTTTCCGTCGGCCGCCATCATCAAGAACATCGTCTCGGCGAGCGGGTCGACGCGATTGAGCGCCGCGACCTCTTCCGTCGAGAGCAACCCCTCGCGTGTGAGCGTCTCGTAAGCCGAACTCACGACGACGCTCGGCCGCCGTCCGCTCTCGAGGAGCGCGTCACGCAATCGCTCGATCGTTCTGGTCTTGAGCTTCACCGATCGTCGAGCCTATCCCGCGCTCCCACCGAGCCCTAGAGCCAATCGAATTTTGGTGAGTGTTGGATTTCTACAGTAGAGCTAATAGTTTTGCGTCAAAGCTCGCGCAATTGAAGGTGTTTTTGTGGGTTTGAGGCTCGCTGGAACCCCACTTCAAAGCTAAGCTCGAACGTCACACCCCGCGAGCACTCGCTGCTCGCACCTGGAGGCCAATCGCATGGAAAGCTCCGAGACCGAGGACCGCTGGTACGTGAATGTGGGCGGCACGCCCAAGGTGATGAACCTCGACCAAATCGTCGAAGCGTTCGAAGCAGGCACGATCAACGGCAAGACCCTGGTCACCGAAGTCGGAGGCTCCGAGTGGAAGCCGCTCAAAGAAGTGGCCGATCTGGGTGACGACGAAGAGCCCGCTCCGCCGAGCGTGCAGGTGCCCGTCGCGGCGGCGCCCGTGGCGGCAGCTCCCGTGGCGAAGGCGAGCATGCCCCCCTCCGTGCGCCCCGCCCAACCGACGCAGAGCGGCTGGCCGCCGGTGGTCGCCGCCTCGCGACCGCCCATGTCCGTGGCGCCTGCCGGAACCGCTTCCGCAAGCCCCTCCATCGCTCCTTCGGCCCCCTCGCCGTCGATGGCGCCGCTCAGCACCATGCCGGTGGTTCAGGATCTGGGTCTCGCTCTCGACGCGGAGTTCAAGCCGCGGAAGAGCAAGGCGCCGATCTTCGCCGCGGTCGCGGTCGTGCTCTTCATCGGCGGCGTCTTCGGCGTCGGCCGGCTCACGGGCGGCGGTGAAGTCACGCGTCCGATTCCGGTGCCCGCGGCCGCGCCCGTCGCGGTGAACACGGCGGCGACGACGAGCGACACCGCAGCGACGCCCGCACCCGCCGCGGCGCCCGCGCCCACGACGACGAGCGATTCGTCCGGCAGCGCCGCGAGCGGCAGCAGCGCCTCGAGCGACAAGCCCAGCGAGACGGCGAGCAGCGACACGCGCCTGTCCGACGACGTGAAGGCGAAGCTCAAGGACTCCGACAAGTCGCGCGCTGACAAGAAGAAGGCGGCGAAGAGCGCCCGTCACGTCGCGTCGCGCTCGAAGGGTTCGTCGTCGTCCGGCGTCTTCCGCGCCGGCGGGAACGCGAACGATCCGCTGAATTCGAAGCTCTGAGTCACGCGCGAGGTCGAGCGGCGCGACTCCATCCCGCGCCGCTCGACGCCGCGCGCTGTCGCTCAGCTGTCGCGAATGCCCGATTCGGTGCGCCGCGGGGCCGCGGTCGGCACCACGACGAGGCTCGCGTCTTCCGGCAGCGGAAGCTCGCCGAGTTGTTCGCGCAGCCGTCGCTCGAGCCCTTCGTGGCTCTCGGCGGCGAGCTCGAAGCTGCTCGCCGGCAAACCGAGCGACGCCCAGAGCTGGTTCGTGTCCTCGAGCGAACCGCCGGTCGCGCCGTCCGACGCGACGAACCAGATGCTGCCGGGCGCGAGCGGGATGAGCTCGTACGGGTGCGCGCGGTGCGAGCGCGGACCCACATCGCCCGACAGGGCCGGCATCTGCAAGAGCCGGCCGTCCGGCAGAGCGCACGCGACGGGCGGCATCCCCGCGTTCAAGAGCTCGACGCGGCCGTGCATCGGGTGAACCCGGAGCGCCGTCACACCTACACTCGCCGCGACAGCTTGGCAGACGATCGTGCGCAAGCTGTTCGCCAACACGTGCATCGGCTCCCGTTCCGCGAGCGAGACGAGCGCGCTCGAAGCGAGTCGTGAACGCAGCGATTCCTGCTCCCGTGCCGCGCGCACGTCGAGAACGACGACGCTGACCGCTCCGTCGCGCTCCGTGACGATCTCGATGGCGTCGGAAGCGCGGCGGCCGCGCAGAGTGCAGGCGATCACGCCGTGCAAGAGACTCGGGTTTCGATCGGAAGCGGGGCTCATGGCACACCCCTTCCGCAAGACCCGTTCCATCTCGCGGCGCGAGCGAGCGCGCGCGGAAACGCGCGGAAAAGCGTCGCGCGCACTCGCGCCTACCCGAGTTTCACGCGCGCTCCGTTTCAATCCGAGACTCGCGGGTGTCCCGCAACGAGAACGTCGCGACGTGCGGAGACGGTGTAGGTGCGCTGGATCCGCGGAATTTCAGCCGGTTCATGCTCGGACAGGGGCCCCTAATCCCTGGCGCGTTTCGTGCCGTTCTGTCCGACGTGACCCTGCAATCCTCAACTCAGGACCCGAACCTCGGGATCCTCCCCACCGCAGGCGACGTCGTCGCTGTCGTCGAGGACGATCCGACCACGCGCTTGCTCACGAAGAGTTGGCTCGAGGGCGCAGGGTACACGGTCAAGGAATACGATTCCGAACGCGCCGTTCGCGACGAGCACGGCCCCGCGCCGACCGTCGCGTGCGTCGACCTCGGGCTCGGTGAGCAGAGCGGCTTCGACGTGATGAGCTTCCTGCGCGAGCGCGATCCGGAGCTCCCGACCATCGTCGTCACGGCGGAGCGCGAGGTGGAGACGGCCGTCGCCGCGATGCGCGCGGGCGCGTACGACTACCTCACCAAGCCCGTCGATCGCGATCGGTTGCTCCACTCCGTGCGCCGCGCGTGCGAGCGGCGGCGGCTGATCGACCGCGTGAAGAACCTCCAGAGCGAGCTCGGTTCGAGCCCGCTCACGGGCAACGTCGTGGGCGCGAGCTCGGCGATGGTCGAGCTTTCACGCCAGGTCGAGCGCGTGATCGAGAGCGACGTCGCCGTGTGTCTGCTCGGCGAGAGCGGCACCGGCAAGGAGCTCGTCGCGCGCGCCATCCACCGCGGCGGGCCGCGCCGCGCGGGGCCGTTCGTCGCCATCAACTGCGCCGCGATTCCAGCGTCGCTCCAGGAGTCGGAGCTCTTCGGTCACGAGCGCGGCGCCTTCACCGGCGCGACGCAGAACCGACTCGGCTGCTTCGAGCGCGCGCGCGGCGGCACGCTCCTGCTCGACGAGGTCGGCGAGATGAGCCCGGCGACGCAAGCCGTGCTCTTGCGCACGCTGCAGGAACGCACCGTGCGCCGCGTCGGCGGCAGTCAGGAAATTCCGGTCGACGTGCGCATCGTGTGCGCGACGCACCGCGACTTGCGGAGCGAGGTCGACGCGGGCCGCTTCCGCGAGGATTTGTACTTCCGTCTCGTCGTGTACCCGATTCGGCTGCCGCCGCTGCGGGAGCGCGTCGAGGACATCCCGCTGCTCGTCGTGCACTTTCTCGAGAAGCTCCGGGCGCGGGCGCCGCACGGCGTGCGCGGGCTCTCGGCCGAGGCGCTCGACGCGCTCGCGCGCCACCCGTGGCCGGGCAACGTGCGCGAGCTCGAGAACGTGATTCACCGGAGCGTGCTCGCCTGCCGCCACGACGAGATTGCGCTCGCGGATTTGCCGCCCGATTTGCGCTCGCTCCCGGCCGCGCCGGCCGACGTGACGCCGCGCGAGTCGCACGAGGATTTGCTCGGCGACGACGAAGAAGTCGTGCCGCTCCGCGAGCTCGAACAGCGCGCCATCAGGAAGGCGTTGCGCTTGACGCGCGGCAGCGTCGGGCGCGCCGCGAAGCTCCTCGGCATCGGTCGCGCGACGCTGTACCGGCGTCTCGCGGAGCTCGATCTGGCTCCGGAAGCGGTCGGGAGAATCGTCGCGTGAGCCCGCCGTGGGGTGGGGACAACGGCCCGCCGAGCGTCCCGACGCTCAATCGCGGCCGTCTCGACGCGATCGAACGCGACGTCTCGCGTGAATTCTTGGTCGAGCTCGTGGGGCTCTTCGTGACGGACGTCGCGGCCCGGCTCGAGCGCTTGTCGGACGCCGTGAAGGCGCGCCAGACCAAGCGTGCGTCGAGTCTCGCGCACGCGCTCCAGGGTTCGGCGGCGAGCCTCGGCGTGCTCCGGCTGCGCGCCGTGGCCCAGCGGCTCGAGGAGCTCACGGAAGCCGACGAATGGGGCGCGTCGGACGCGACGCTCGCGCGGCTGATCGACGAGTTTCAACACGTGCGGCAAGTGCTCGTGGCGATCGGCTCCGAAGCGTCGTCGGACCGCGCGGCGAAGCCGTAGCGCGGCACGGTGAGCACGGGTTTCTCCGCGCGACCGGGCGCACCGGCTGCGGTTTCCCTGAACACGGTTCGGCGCGGCCCGCTCAGCCGCGGAGCGCGGCGGCGACGGCGTTCGGGTCGGTGATGGGAGCCGCGCACACGTAGCCGCTGCACACGTAGAGCGCGGCGTGGCCGCCGACCGGCGCTTTGTCGCGCAAGAGCGGGAGCGGGCTCGTCGCGGGCGTCGGGCCCGGCGCGTGCGCGACGATGCGGTGAGGCAGGTAGTGCGACGCGAGCGCGGCTTCGAGCGCTTCGCGCTCGGGCGAACCAGGGTCGCCGACGACGGCGAGCTCGACGGGCGCCGCCTCGATGAGCTCGATCACGCCGAGCGACGTCGCGAACGCGCGCGGCGCGCGGCGCACGAACTCACCGTACGCCTCGACGGCCTCGCGCGCCCGCTCGACGAGCTCCGGGCGATCGAAGTGTCGACCGAGACGCACGAGCAGGCGCGCGGCGACCGCGTTCGCGCTCGGGAGCGCGCCGTCGTGGGTGTCCTTCGGCCGCGCGACGAGCGACTCGTGCTGCGCGGCCGTGCCGAAAAAGCCGCCGCCCGCGTCACCGAAGTCGCGCAGGAGACGCTCGGCGAGCTCGAGCGCGCGTTCGAGGAACGAAGCGTCGCTGCCCGCTTCGTAGAGCGTGACGAGCGCGTCGCCGAGGAACGCGTAGTCCTCGAGATAGCCGTCGAGGTGCGCGCGTCCGTCGCGCAGCGTGCGGAAGAGGCCGCCGTCCGGGCGCCGCAGCTTTTCGAGCGCGTGGCGCGCCGCGCGCTCGGCCGACGCGAGGTAGCGCCGGTCGCGCAGTACGCGAAACCCCTCGGCCATCGCGCCGATCATCAGGCCGTTCCACGCCGTGATCACTTTGTCGTCGAGGAGCGGCGGCACGCGTTCGGCTCGCACGGCGAGGAGCGCCGCCCGTGACTCGGCGAGCGAGCGCTCGAGCGCGTCGGGCGTGAGTCCGAGCGCGCTCGCGGCTTCGGCGAGCGTGCGCGTGCGGTGCAATACCGAACGCTCCTCCCAGTTGCCCTCCGGCGTCACGTCGTAGAAGAACGCGAAGTGCTCGGCCGCGTCGCGCGGGAGCGCCGCCTGGATTTCGTCGAGCGTCCAGACGAAGTATTTGCCCTCGACGCCTTCGCTGTCGGCGTCCGTCGCGGAGAAGTAGCCGCCCGCTGCGCTCTGCATTTCGCGCGCGACGTAATCGAGGGTCTCGCGCGCGACGCGGCGGTATTCCGGATCGGCCGTGACTTGGAACGCGTCGAGGTAGACGCGCGCGAGCTCGGCGTTGTCGTAGAGCATTTTCTCGAAGTGCGGCACGAGCCAGCGCTCGTCCGTCGAGTAGCGGGCGAAGCCGCCGCCGAGTTGGTCGTACATGCCCCCGTCCTTCATGCCGTCGAGCGTCTTTTTCACCATCGCGAGCGCGCCTTCGTCGCCGCTCGCGTGGTGGCGCCGGAGGAGGAGCGCGAGCGCGGCCGACGGCGGAAACTTCGGCGCCGCGCCGAAGCCGCCGTAACGCGCGTCGAACGTGCGCGTGAGCTCGCGTACGGCGCCGAGCGCCGCGTCGGACTCCACGCGCGCCGTGGCCTCGAGCTCGAACTCCGCGCGCACGTGCGAAACGAGCTCGGCCGCGTGCTTCGCGAGCGTGCTCCGCTCCGTCTTCCAGAGCTCGGCGATGCGTTCGCACAGGCCGCGAAAGCTCGGCTTGCCCCAGCGCTCGACGGGCGGAAAGTACGTGCCCGCGAAGAACGGCCGCTGCTCCGTGTCGAGGAAGACGCTCATCGGCCATCCGCCGCCGCCCGACACCGCAACGGTCGCGGCCATGTAGATCTCGTCGAGATCGGGACGCTCTTCGCGATCGACTTTGATGCTGACGAACTCGCGATTGAGGAGCGCGGCCACGTCCGCGTGCTCGAAACTTTCGCGCTCCATGACGTGGCACCAGTGACACGCCGCGTAGCCGATGCTCAAAAAGATCGGCTTGTCCTCGCGCCGGGCCCGCGCGAGCG
>Ga0335083_10002818_pt1 | contig 22751 bp, 25 predicted proteins | sample Lox_Sample_42_FD_206716 | JGI IMG/M metagenome (GOLD analysis project Ga0335083, IMG submission 206716) | Soil microbial communities from Loxahatchee National Wildlife Refuge, Florida, United States - Lox_Sample_4.2 | ecosystem: Environmental > Terrestrial > Soil > Wetlands | place: USA...
GGTTTAGAATGTATGCCGTCATCGCATACACCTGATCAGCATTTAATTGGTGCGGCGACGGGAACGGCATCGCACGGTTGATGTAGTCCCATAGCGTGGTGGCGAAGGGCCAATAACTTCCCACCGTCGGCTCCGGCCGTTCGCCCTTCAGTTCGCCGCCGGTGAGCTTCGGATAGCGCGTCTCGCCTTCGCCGAAGGTGCCGTGACACGCCGCGCACTGCTCGACATAAACCTCGGCGCCCTGCGTAACGCTGCCCTTGCCCGGCGGCAATCCCTCGCCGTCGGGACGCACGGCGATCGACCAGCCATCGACCTCCGCCTGGGTCGGTGTTGTGCCGATCCCGTAATGGCCGGCGGGATGCTGCTCGTCAGCGGACGCCGCGGCGGCAAAAAACGCTGCGGCAAGGATCGGCAAGACGCCTCTAAGAAAGCTGGACATCGTAGACGCTCCCGTCCGCCTTCACCTGCCAGGTCTGGATCGAATTGTTGTTGTAGATGCCGTTGACGCCGCGCACCGCGCGCAGCTCGCCGATCGTCGGCTGCACGAAGCCGGTCTCGTCGACCGCGCGCGACTGCAGCAGCGCCGGCTTGCCGTCCCAGCGCCATTCATGGGTAAAGCGCGTCAGCGCCTTGGGCAGCACCGGCTCCTGCAACTGCGCGCGTTCCCAATTGACGCCGCCATCGACGGAGACGTCGACATGGCTGATGCGGCCCTTGCCCGACCAGGCAAAACCGCGGATTTCGTAAACACCCGACCCCTTGGCCGGCTTCTCCGGACAGGGAAAGGTGATCACCGATTTCGCGTAAATGAGCCAGGTGAAGCCGCGCACCTTTCCATCGGCCATCAGCTCGGTGTATTTCGACGTTTCCTCGCGCGTGAACCAGGGCTTGTCGCCGATCTGGATGCGGCGCAGCCACTTGATATTCACATTGCCCTGCCAGCCGGGAACGATGAGCCGCAGCGGGAAGCCCTGCTCCGGCCGCAGCGCCTCGCCGTTCTGCCCGTAAACGACGAGGCAATCGTCGAGGCATTTCTCGATCGGCAGGCTGCGGTCCATATGCGCAGCGTCGGCGCCTTCGACCAGCGCCCACTTGGCTTCTTTCTTGAGGCCGACTTCCTCCAGCAGCGTCGACAGCTTGACGCCGGTCCATTCGGCGCAGCTCACCATGCCGTGGGTGAATTGCAGCGAGTTGAGCTGCGCCGCGCGCCATTCCATGCCGCCGTTCGCCGGGCACTCGAGGAAATGGATGCGCGAGACGGAGGGAAAGCGCTTGATGTCGTCCATGGTCAGCAGCAGCGGCCGCTCGACCAGGCCGTGGATCATCAGTTTATGCTGCGCCGGATCGACGGCGGCGCGGCCGCCGTGGTAGCGCTCGAAGAACAGGCCGTTGGCGGTGATGATGCCGGGCTGGTCCTGCAGCGGCGTGAAGCTCACCGACGACTCCGGCGTCGCCGTCAGCCAGGGCACGTTGCGGCGGATCACATCCTTGACGAATTCGGAGGGCTGGCCGTAGGGACGATCGACCACGCCGGGGCCCAGCATCTGCGACCATTCCGCATCGTTCGGCGGAAACGCATCGCCGGCGCGGGCGCCGCGCCCGAGCAATGCACCTCCGGCGAGCGCCGACCCCAATGCGAGAAATCCGCGGCGCCCGATGCTATGCATTTCGGGCTCGCCGCCTGATCGCAGTAATTTTATCTTCATTCTCCTTGGCCTCCACATATATAATGACTTGAATGTGTCCTTCCGTCCAGAAAAAATCTATATCGTCCGTGGGCGATGACGCGCGCGTGTCGCGCCGCGTCAAACCATTGAACTGGTTCGCGCTATTGCCGGCATTATTTCTAGCCGGCGGATTTGCGGCCGCGTCCGCACAGGACTACGCGCCACTCAACGAGCCGCTGAAAATCGAGCAGGTTCCAGGGTCGCCAATTTACTACACGGTCGGCCACCCCGGCGTGCCAGGTCAGGCGAACCAGGGGCACACATCCAACGCCGGCTATGTCGTGACTTCAGCCGGCGTGCTGGTGTTCGACGCGCTGGGCACGCCGAGTCTCGGCTGGGCGCTGCTGCAGGACATCCGTGCACGCACCAAGGAGCCCGTGCGCTACAACGTGCTCAGTCATTATCACGCCGATCACATCTACGGGCTGCAGGCCTTCAGGGATCATACCGACACGATCATCGTCGCGCAGGACCGCGCCCGCGAATACAAGGAAGAAAACGAAGAGACGGCCGACGAGCGCTCCAATCAGCGGCTCGACCAGCGACGCCAGGCGCTGGCGCCGTGGGTCAACAAGGACACGCGCGTGGTGCCGCCGGATATCACCTTCGACGACCGCATGACGCTGACGCTCGGCGACCGGCGTTTTCAGATGATCTATGCCGGGCCGGCGCACTCGGCGAGCGACATGATGATGATGATCGAGCCGGACGGCGTGCTGTTCGCCGGCGATATCGTGCAGAACGGCCGCATTCCCTTCATGAACAGCGACGATGTGAACACAAAACAGTGGCTCGCCGCCCTTTCCGTCGTCGAACAGCTCGATCCCAAATTCATCATCCCCGGCCACGGCCGGCCCTCGACGGCCGCCAGGCAAGCCATCGCCTTCACCCGCGACTACATTGAATATGTGCGCGCGGCCATGAGCGCCGCGGTGCAAGGCTGGACCGATTTCGACGTCGCCTACCGGCAGACCGACTGGTCGAAATACGCGAAACTGCCGGCCTTCGACGCCAATAACCGCGGCAACGCCTATCGGATTTACATCGAGCTGGAAGCCGGCGAGTTCAGTTCCCCGAAGCATTAGGGCTCGGGATATCTGGCGGAGAGGGAGGGATTCGAACCCCCGATACGGTTACCCGTATGCCGCATTTCGAGTGCGGTGCATTCAACCGCTCTGCCACCTCTCCGAGGTCCGAAAAGCCCCGCAAATCGGGCGCTTTGGACGCTCGCTATCTAGCCAAGCAAGCCATGACAGACAAGGGCGCATCGGCCTATATTGTATCTGAAAGCGGGCTCTAGAGGCGAAAAATGACTATCGCCCTCAATTTCAAACGTATCCGCGCCGAAGCGCGCGGCGTGCTGCTGACCCTCGGGCTGGTCGCCCTGGCAACCCTAGGCGTCTTCGGCATGGTCAGGGCTACCGGGATGCAGCACGGCTCCACCATCTACCTGGTCCCGGTCGTCATTGCCGCCACCCGCTGGGGCATCATTCCGGCGGTCGTGGCCGCGGTGTTCGGCGTCGCGGCTTCCGCCTTCTTCTTCTACGAACCGCTCTATAGCTTCCGCGTCACCAATCCGCACGAGGTGATCAATCTCACGCTGTTCGTCTTTGTCGCAGTGGTAATGGGCCAACTCGCCAGCAAGCTGAGCCGCCAACTGGAACTGGCACGGCAGCGCGAGATCGATCTACGCGACCTCTACGCATTCTCGCGCCGCCTGGCGGTGGCATTCGACGTGAGCGACATCCATGCCGCGATCGAAGATCATCTCGCTTCGGTCATTCAGCGCAAAGTGGCGCTGTTCGGCAACGCCCGCGATGCCACCGGCGGCAGCGGCCGGCACAACGGCATCGTCGTGCCCGAAGCGGTACGCGCCCAGGTCATCGAAGTCGCCAACGGCCGACGCGATCCCAGCAGCGGCATCACCATCGCCGTCCGCGGCGGCGATATCTGGCTGGTGCGGACGGTTTCGCCCAAGAGCACCGAATTTGGCGTCATCGCCATCAATCTCGGGCATGAATCGAATGAAAGCTCGAACGAATTGCGCGTCCGCGTCGACGCCGTGCTTGCCGACGCCACCGCGACATTGGAACGGCTTGGTGTCGCGCACGCAATCAGCGAGGCGCGCATGCGCGCGCAGACCGATCAGCTGCGTGAGGCAATGATCGGATCGGTATCGCACGAGCTGCGCACGCCGCTGGCCTCGATTCTCGGCGCCGCCAGCGTGCTCAGCGCCGCGCCGGCGCTTGCCCACGACAGGAAACTCAAGGCGCTGGTGCATGACGTCCGTGACGAGGCCGAGCGCCTCAACAACGATATCCAGAACCTGCTCGATGCGACCCGCATCAGCAGTGACGGCATCAATCCGCACACGGAATGGGCCGATCCGGCCGACATCATCGATTCGGCGCTGGCGCGCTGCCGGCGCCGCATCGGCGAGCGGCGCGTTACGCTTAATCTGCCGCGCGATCTGCCGCTGATCCATGTCGATCCGGTGCTGGTGCAGCAGGCCCTGGTGCAGATTTTCGACAATGCGGTGAAATATTCGCCGGCCGGTTCGCCGATCACGGTCGCCGCCCGCGCGCGCGACGGGCGCATGGTCCTCAGCGTCAGTGACGTAGGCGCCGGTCTCACGCCGGCCGAGCAGGAGAAGATTTGGCAGCGGTTTGCGCGCGGCGACCGCCACGCCACGACCACCAGTGGCTCCGGGCTTGGGCTTTGGATCGCCAACGCCTTCATTGCCGCAAACGGCGGCAAGATGACCGCGGTCAGCGACGGCCCCGGCCTCGGCACTACGCTGGCAATCGAATTGCCGGTGACGCAGGCGGCCGTGCCGCAACTGGAAAGCGATGCCGATGAGTGAACCCTCCCCGATTGTGCTTGTGGTTGACGACGAGATTCAGATCCGGCGCTTCCTGCGCGCCGGTTTCGAGCTCAATGGCTTTGTCGTGCATGAGGCCGGCACCGGCGCCGAAGCCATTCGCGCGGCAACGCTGCGGCCGATCGACATCGTCATCGTCGACCTCGGCCTGCCCGACATGGACGGCTCGGAGGTCGTGGAGCGCATCCGCTCCTGGTCGAGCGTGCCGATCATCGTGCTCTCGGTGCGTTCGAGCGAAGCGCAAAAGGTGCACCTGCTCGAGCTGGGCGCCGACGACTACGTGGTCAAGCCTTTCGGCATGGCCGAATTATTGGCGCGCGTGCGCGTGGCGCTGCGCCGGCAAATGCGCGCAGCAAGCGGGGAGCCCAAGGTCACCGTCGGGCCGCTGACCATCGATCTCGCGACCCGCGCGGTCCTGCTCAACGACGTGCGGCTGACGCTGACGCCGAAGGAGTACCGGCTGCTGCAGGTGCTCGCCCAGCACGCCGGCAATGTGGTCACGCATCAGCACCTGCTGAAGGAGGTCTGGGGCTCGATCCACGTCCATGACACCCATTATTTGCGCATCTTCGTGCGCAAGCTGCGGCAGAAGATCGAGCCGCAGCCGGACAGCCCGCGCATCCTGGTCACCGAGCTCGGGGTCGGCTACCGGCTGGCGCAATCGGGCGCCGACGCCGAGACCAGCCAATGGACCGCGGAAACTCCGGCCAAAACCGAGCCCTGACCGGCTTTCTTGACAGGCGGCGCCCTTCCCCGTCATAAGCATGCGTGAACGCGGACCTTCGGGTCCGCGTGCTTTTTCGAGGGACATTTAAGTCCCTCAAAACACACAACAAACCGACTGAAAGAAGCCGGTCCGGAAGGTTCCGAGCACCGGGATCGAACACAAAGGGACGAATGATGTTCGCAGTCATCAAAACCGGCGGCAAGCAGTACCGTGTTGCCCCCGAGGACATTATCCGGGTCGACCGCGTCAGCGGCCAGCCTGGCGAGATCGTCGAGTTCGGCGAGGTGCTGGTGGTCGGCGGTGACACGCCGCAGATCGGCGCCCCGGCGGTCGCCGGCGCGACGGTGGCCGGCGAGGTGCTGCAGCACAGCCGCGGCGACAAGGTGATCGCCTTCAAGAAGCGTCGGCGCAAGAATTCGCGCCGCAAGCGTGGCTATCGGCACGAATTTTCCGTGATCCGCATCACGGAAATCCTCACCGATGGCGCCAAGCCTTCGAAGGAGGCCAAGCCGCGGCCTCAACGCGCGCCCAAGCCGCCGGCCGAGACAATGGCGGAAGCCGCCGCGGATGCGGCCCCGGCCGAAGGCAAAACCAGGGCGAAAAAGCCGGCCACGAAAAAGCCCGCCAAAGCGGCCACAAAAGGTAAGAAGAAGTGAGATGATTCCTTCACGGAATCGGTGTACATAGTAAGCGAATTCGAGAGACCACGATGGCGCACAAGAAAGCAGGCGGATCTTCACGCAACGGACGCGACTCGGCGGGCCGTCGACTTGGTTTGAAGTCGACAGGCGGCGAGATCGTCGTGGCCGGCAATATTCTCGCGCGCCAGCGCGGCACCAAATGGCATGCCGGCCGCAATGTCGGTGTTGGCAAGGATCACACGCTGTTCGCGCTCGTTAACGGAAAGGTTCAGTTCGCTACCAAAGCCAAAGGCCGCACCTACGTGTCCGTTGTACCGATGACGGAGGCTGCGGCCGAGTAAGACGGTAGACTCAAATCGAGGTCTGCCGGTCATTCAGTCGAACCGGCGGGGCTCATGGGCTCTGAGAGGGGGAGACGGGTGTCCGGCTCCCCCTCTCCGCTTTTGAAACAGGAGCCTTAAAGCCATGCTGCAGGAAATACCGACCGAGAGCTTCCGCGAAGGCAGTATCCCCGTCCTCGAGACCAAGCGGCTTGCCTTGCGCGCGCCGCGCCTCGAGGACGCTAAAACGGTGGCAGCGCTCGCCAACGATCGCCGCATCGCCGAGAACACCGCGCGCATTCCGCATCCGTACAGGCTTTCCGATGCCGAGAGTTTCATCGGCGGGGCGGGCAAGGCGGGCGAAGCGGCGTTCCTGATCACCTTGCACAACAAGAAGGTGATCGGCGCCTGCGGCATCATGTTCCACTCCGACGATATGCCGGAACTCGGCTACTGGCTGGGCGTGCCCTATTGGGGCAAGGGCTTCGCCACCGAAGCCCTGCACGCGCTGATCGATTATGCCTTCACCGATCTCAATCACGAGGCGCTGCAGGCGGGCAGCCGCGTCACCAATCCGGCGTCGCGCCGGGTGCTGGAGAAGTGCGGATTCCAGTGGACGGGCGTGGGCCTCTACCGCATCAACTCGATCAAGTCCTCGGCACCGATCGACCGCTTCCGGCTCGAACGCAGCATCTGGTCGGCGCTCAAGGACTGGGGCAGCGTGAAGCGGGCGTCCTGATCTCCGAAAGGCGCCCTCCCTTGGCCGAGGGAGGGCCGCTGGCGTTCGCCTGCAACTTGCGCAAGACTTGGCGCCGTTGCGACGAAATCCCGGGGAAGGACGTCATGGCCTACGATCTCGAGCAATTCATCGCCGACTGCCGGACTACTCTTGCACACGATCCCGGCCGGTCCGGACGCGAGCAGATTCGGCAAAATCTCGAACGCCTGCTCGGCAACGGCGAATTCGTCGAAACGTATTGCGGTGACGATGCGCCGCGCGGGCTGAAGGTTCTCTACGAGGACCCGAATCTCGGCTTTCAGGTGCTCGCCCACATCAATGACAAGGCCCGCGTCTCGCCGCCGCACGACCACGGCGAATCCTGGGCGATCTACGGCCAGGCCACCAGATACACCGACATGACCGAATGGGCGCGCGAGGACGACGGCAAGGATCCGAAGCACGCCAAGCTCAAGCCGATCAAGAAGTACCGGCTCACGCCCGGCCAGGCGGGCATCTACCAGGACGGCGCCATCCACTCGATCGATTATCCCGACTACGCACGCTTCGTGCGCGTGACCGGCACCAATCTGGACAAGATCAACCGCATCAAGATCGATCTGAAAACCGGCGCGGTCGAGCAAATGTCGCCGCAGCAGGCGACATGAACCTGCACGCTGCCGCCAGAACGGCGAAGCTTCGCCCCGTCGACGCTGCGGCGGTCAGGGCCATGCTCGGCGACGGCGCCGAGCTGGCGCTGATCGATGTGCGCGAGGAGCTCACCTTCTCGCAAAATCATCTGCTGTGGGCGCGAAACGTGCCGCTGAGCCGGCTCGAATTGCGTTTTGCGCGGCTGGTGCCGCGCAAGGCGACGCGCATCGTGTTGTGCGACGACAATGACGGTCTCTCCGCCCGCGCCGCCGACGTCCTGGCGCGCGCCGGCTACAGCGACCTTTCCTGCCTCGATGGCGGCGTGGCGGCCTGGGAGAAAGCCGGCTTTGTGACCTTCTCCGGCGTGCATGTGCCAAGCAAGGCCTTCGGCGAATTCGTCGAGCACAACAGCGGCACGCCCAATATCAGCGCCAAGGAACTCAATGCGCTGATGCAGAGCGGCGCCAAGATGGTCGTGCTCGACAGTCGGCCGTTCGATGAATATTCGCGCATCTCGATCCCCACCGGCATCGATGTGCCGGGCGCCGAACTCGTCTTGCGCGTGCACGACATCGCGCCTTCGCCGGACACCACCATCGTGGTCAACTGCGCCGGCCGCACCCGCAGCATCATCGGCGCGCAGTCGCTGATCAATGCCGGAGTGCCCAACAAGGTGATGGCGCTGCGCAACGGCACCATGGGCTGGCACCTCGCCGGCTTCACCTGCGCCAGCGGCAAGACCGACCGCGCGCCGGACGTATCGAGCGGCGGCCTGGCCTGGGCCGTGTCGGCGGCCGGGGAGGTCGCACGCCGCTGGAGCGTCGAAACCATCGACCGCGCCGCGCTTGAGCGTTGGCTCAAGGATGACACACGGACAACTTATGTCTTCGACGTGCGCGATCCTGCCGAATACAAGGCTGGTCATCTGCCCGGAGCGATCTCCGCGCCCGGCGGCCAACTGGTACAGGCGACCGACATCTACGCCGGCGTGCTTGGCGCACGCATCGTCTGCTGCGACAACAAGAAAGCGCGGGCGCTGATGACCGCGTCGTGGCTCAAGCAGATGGGCTGGAAGGATGTCTATGTGCTGCCGGAGGCCGGCAGCGAAACCGATGCGCCGGAAGCCACGGTGCTCGGCTCGGCGCCGGCTGAGGCCGCCATCGAAGCCTCCAAAGTCCTCGAAATCGACGACGTGACGGTGATCGATCTTTCGCCCAGCCCGCAATACCGGCGCGGCCATATCCCCGGTGCCTGGTTTGCCATCCGCGGCCGGCTCGACTGCGCGCTGCCCAAGATCCCGCTGCGCGGCACCGTGGTCCTGACTTCCGAGGACGGCATGCTCGCCGGTCTCGCCGTTGAGAAAGTGCGCGCTTTGACCGGCGCGCCGGTTCGCTGGCTCAAGGGCGGCAATGCCGGCTGGACCGCTGCCGGCTTCCCGCTCTCGACGTCCGAGAAGATGGCGGACGAGCCGCTCGACGTGTGGCTCAAACCCTACGAGCGGCCCAACGACAACGAGGCGGCGATGAACGCCTACCTTTCGTGGGAAGTCGACCTGCTGGAGCGCATCAAGCGCGACGGCACCACGCATTTCCTGTCCGCGCGCTAGCGTGGGGCGCGCCGCCTGATTAACAGTCGAAGACCGCGACCCGGCAAAAAAGGGCATGCAATGGACCGCAAACTCGTCTCCTCCGGTTCGGCCTTCGAGCCGAAGATCGGCTTCTCGCGCGCGGTGCGGGTCGGCCAGCACATCATGGTGTCGGGCACGGCGCCGATCGCGCCCGGCGGCGGCACGGCATCGCCGGGCGATCCTTACGCGCAGACGCTGCGCTGCCTCGAGATCATCGAGAAGGCGATCAACGATGCCGGCGGCAAGCGCGAGCACGTCGTGCGCACGCGCATGTTCCTCAAAGAGATGAGCCATTGGCCGGAGGTCGGCCGCGCGCACGGCGAATTCTTCCAGGATATCCGGCCAGCTTCGACCATGATCCAGATCGTGCAGGCGATCGATCCGTCCTGGCTGGTGGAGATCGAGGCCGACGCGATCGTTCCCTGATCGCGGGAGCGCGTTACTGCAGCAGCGCCTCGGCAAACTTTTCGCCGAATTCGCTGAGTTCGTCGGCGCTAAGATCGCTGACCGCCCAGAGGTGGATGCCTTTCTCGCGCCAGGAGCGCACGTTGAAGCCGTGCAGGCTCTGCATCGACGCGGCGCTTGCTGCCTGGCTCGAAGCCGGCTCGCAGAACAGATTGATGACGTGGACGCGGCGGCGATAGACGATCGCGGCGACCGGCCTGGCATCGACATAATCGATCCGCGCGCCGAGCAAGGTGAAGCCCTGTGCGGTCAGGTCCATGACCGGCGGCGACGCGGCGAGCCGCCCGTTGAACCACGGCTTGACCGTATGCTGGTCGCTCGAGACCACATCGGTCAGGTTCTGACCTTGCAGCGAGCGAAGGTGCGCCGACACGATCTCGTCGAGAATGCGCTGATCGTCGTCCTTGCGCACGATCATCAGCAGCAGGCCCGACGCGGCGAGCGCCGATAAGGCCGCGCCGAATGCGAAGCCCTTGACGGCGGCACGGCGGCTTGTTTCGGCTGTGGCCGGCGCCGGCAATTTGCCTTCGATGCTGCCGCGCAGACTCGCCGGCGCCGCATAGTGCAGCGCCGCCGGGTTCATCGCCTTGCGCAGTTGCTGCATGTCGCGGAGCGTGGCCGCGCAAGCCGGGCAGGTCGCGATGTGCGCCTCGATCTCGCGCGCGTTGCCGGCGTCGAGCTCGCCGTCGAGCAGCGCGTGCAGGAGAATATTGGCTTCCTCGCAATTCATGATCGCTCACTCCCGCCTTCGGCCGCGATCCAGGCAGCGCGCAGCATGGCGCGGGCCCGCGCAAGCCGCGACATGACCGTCCCGATCGGCACCTCGATGACCGTGGCGATGTCGCGATAGGACAGATCGTTGATCTCGCGCAGCACGATGACTTCGCGGAATTCCGCCGGCAATTCGCCGATCAGCCGCCGCATGGTGTCCGACTCGTGAAGGCGCACGACGGCCTGCTCCGGCGTTTCGCTAACCTCGCGCCAGATCGGATCGGCGGCTGGCTCGTCCGGCATGGCATCGGCGCCGTAGACCAACCTCGCTCTCGCCGCGTAGGTGCTGTGGCAGACGTTGCGCAGGATCGCCATCAACCACGGCTTGATCGGCCCGCCACGAAACGTTCCGAAATGGCGGAACGCGCGCAGATAGCATTCCTGCACCGCGTCGTCGGCGTCGCTGGCATTGCGCATGAGATAGCGCGCGAGCGTGTAGAGCTCGTCGAGATGCGGCAGGGCGAGCTCCTTGAAACGATCCGCCCTGCCGCCGTCGATGACCTGCGTGCCGCCCGCCATCACTGAATATCCGGCCTCGCCAGCGGGAACTATATACCGGTCAACACCGCTCACGGCCGGTTATTTCGCTCCCGTATTGGCTTCGACGACAATCGAGCCGGTCATATGCGGATGCAGCGAACAGAAATACGCGTAACTTCCCGGTGTCGTGAAGGTGAACGAGAATTTGTCGTCGGTATCCATTGGCTTCGAGCGGAATGCCATGGTCTTCGACATCACCGTGTGCGGGATATCGTCGTGATTGGTCCAGGTCACGGTATCGCCGGCCTTCACCGTGATCTGCTGCGGATTGAAGGTGAAGTTGTCGATCTTCACTTCAATGTCGGCGGCGCGCGCCGAGCTCGCGAACACGGCTGCGACGGCCAGGACAACGAGTCCGAAAATCGTCGCGAAGACCAGATGTTTTCTGGCACTCATGGTCCGGCCCTCAGCCTTGCAAGGGCGTGTCGATGATGGCGAGGCGCTGATCACCAGGCTTGAACGTGACGCTGGCGGTGCCGAGCATCTTGCGTAGCCGCTCGTCCGGCACCTTCATCGGCCCGGGCGAAGGCGCGGTGCCGGGCGCCGGCTGCGGGAAAGCGGTCGAGCGCGCGGTGTGGAAGGTGACGTTGCCCTCGACCTTCTGCATCACCTGATGGATGTGGCCGTTGAGCACGGTGACCGAGCCGAAACGCTTGAGGTAACCGAGCGCGCGGGCGCTGTCTTCGGTGCCCCAGCCCCACTCCGGATAGACCGTCCACAACGGGATATGCGCGAACAGCACGATCGGCGTCGAAGCCGAGCGGCCCTTGAGATCGTCCTCGATCCATTCGAGCTGCTCGTCGCCCAGGCTGCCCATGCCGCCGCCCTTGAGATTGGCGACGTTGACCAGCCCCATGAAGTGCACGCCGTTGGCGTCGAAGCTGTAGTAGCCGGGCCCCTTGGTGCCGCGGCCGTAGCGCTCCTTGTAGATCCTGATCTCGGGATCGACGATGTCGTGCTCGCCGGGCACGTAATGCACGTCGAGCTTGGCTTGCGAGATGATCTGCTCGGCGTCGTCGAATTGTTGCTCCTTCGACAGATGCGTGATGTCGCCGGTGTGGATCATGAACGCCGGCTTCACCGGGATCGCCTTGATGTGATCGATCGCCTCCTCCAGCGTGCCCTTGGCGTTGGGATTGGCCGCCTTGTCGAAGCCCATGTGGCTGTCGCTGATCTGCAGGAAGGTCAGGCTCTTGGCGTCGGCGGCCACGGCCTGATCGATGAGGCCGAGCGAATGCGGCACCCCGCCGCTGATGGTCCAGAGCACCCCGGTCCCCGCCCAGGTCATGCATTCGAGAACTTTGCGGCGGCTCGGGCCGTCGTCGCGGTCGCTTGTCGTCATGGCCAGTCTCCCTGCGATTGCCTTGCAGGGGACTAGATCGGCCGGCCGCGCGATTTATTCCCGGGCGGCCTGTGGCGCCGGGGCAACCAATCCCATATACGCTAACGCCATGAAATTCCTCGACGAAGCCAAGGTCTATATCGCCTCCGGCGCCGGCGGCAACGGCTGCGTGTCGTTCCGCCGCGAGAAGTTCATCGAGTTCGGCGGGCCGAATGGCGGCGACGGCGGCAAGGGCGGCGATGTCGTTGTCGAGGCGGTCAACGGCCTCAACACGCTGATCGACTACCGCTACCAGCAGCACTTCAAGGCCAAGGCCGGCGGCAACGGCATGGGCAAGGACCGCGCCGGCGCCAACGGCAAGGACGTGGTGCTGAAAGTGCCGGTCGGCACCCAGGTCTACGAGGAAGATGGCGAAACGCTGCTCGCCGATCTCACGCAGGTCGGCGAGCGAATGACCATCGCCAAGGGCGGCAATGGCGGCTTCGGCAATACGCATTTCAAATCGTCGACCAACCGGACGCCGCGCCGCGCCAATCCGGGCGAGCCGGGCGAGGAACTGACCATCCGCCTGCGGCTGAAATTGATCGCCGATGCCGGATTGATCGGCCTGCCCAATGCCGGAAAATCCACATTCCTTGCTGCGGTGAGCGCGGCAAAGCCGAAGATCGCCGACTATCCGTTCACCACGCTGCATCCGCAGCTCGGCGTCGTGCGCGTCGACAATGCCGAATTCGTGCTCGCCGATTTGCCCGGGCTGATCGAAGGCGCGCACGAAGGCGTCGGTCTCGGCGACCGCTTCCTCGGCCATACCGAACGCTGCCGCGTGCTGCTGCATCTGGTCGACGGCACCGCTGAGAATCCGGGCGAGGCTTACAAGACCGTGCGCGGCGAACTCGAAGCCTACGGCCACGGCCTCGCCGACAAACCCGAGATCGTGGCGCTGACCAAGGCCGACGCCATGACGGCGGACGCGATCAAGGCGCAAAGCGCGGAACTGAAGAAGGCCGCGAAGAAGGCGCCGCTGGTGATTTCATCCGCGTCCGGTCAGGGAGTGCTGGAGGTGCTTCGCGAGCTGCTAAAGATCATCGCGACGGCAAAGGACGGCGCGGCCGCACCGCGAAGCAAAGAAGCGGTCTAATTCCCATTTGTCATGGCCGGGCTTGTCGCGGCCATCCCCGCCTTGCTTTATTGAATGAATGAAAGGCGTGGATGCCCGGCATGAAGCCGGGCATGACGAAACGAACTGACGGAGAAGCCCATGAAAACCCGCGCCGCGGTCGCCTGGAAAGCCGGCGCGCCGCTCACCATCGAGACCATCGACATCGAAGGCCCGAAAGCGGGCGAGGCCTTGGTCGAGATCATGGCGACCGGCATCTGCCACACCGACGCCTACACACTGTCGGGCGCCGATCCGGAAGGAATCTTCCCCGCGATCCTCGGTCACGAAGGCGCCGGCATCGTGCGTGAGGTCGGTGAAGGCGTGACTGGCCTTAAGGTCGGCGATCACGTCATCCCGCTCTACACGCCGGAATGCCGGCAGTGCAAAACCTGTCTGTCGCGCCGGTCGAATCTGTGCACCGCGATCCGCGCCACGCAAGGCAAGGGCCTCATGCCCGACGGCACCAGCCGTTTCCGCTGCGGCGGCGACGCTGTGTTCCACTACATGGGCTGCTCGACGTTTGCCAATTTCACCGTGCTGCCGGAGATCGCGCTCGCCAAGGTGCGCGAGGACGCGCCCTTCGACAAGATCTGCTACATCGGCTGTGGCGTCACCACCGGCATCGGCGCCGTCATCAACACCGCCAAGGTGTGGCCCGGCGCCAATGTCGCGGTGTTCGGCCTCGGCGGCATCGGCCTCAACGTCGTGCAGGGCGCCAGGATGGTCGGCGCCGACAAGATCGTCGGCATCGATCTCAATCCGGCGCGACGCGCCATGGCCGAGAAATTTGGGCTAACGCATTTCATCAATCCGGCCGAGGTCGGGCAAAATTCTTCGGGACCTGACAAGGTGGTGCAGGCGGTGGTCGATCTGACCGGCGGCGGCGCCGACTTCTCCTTCGAGTGCATCGGCAACGTCAACGTGATGCGGCAGGCGCTGGAATGCTGCCACCGCGGCTGGGGCGAGTCGATCATCGTCGGCGTCGCCGCTTCGGGGCAGGAAATCGCGACGCGGCCGTTTCAACTGGTCACCGGCCGGGTGTGGAAGGGAACCGCCTTCGGCGGCGCGCGCGGCCGCACCGACGTGCCCAAGATCGTCGACTGGTACATGGACGGCAAGATCAATATCGACGACCTCATCACTCACACCATGCCGCTCGACAAGATCAACGACGCCTTCGATCTGATGCACGAAGGCAAGTCGATCCGCAGCGTGGTGATTTATTGAACGCGAAAGGCGCGCCCGTCGCTGGACGCGCCTTTCCACGATTCGCTAACGTCAACGCATGCCGCCCGATGCGGTGATACGCTCGCCGGTCAACCAAGCCGACTGGTCGGACGCAAGGAATGACGCGATCCGCGCGATGTCGTCAGGCTGGCCGAGCCGGCCGAGCGGCGTGCTGGCGATCATGGATTTCTCGAAATCGCTGCCTTTGACACCCGCTGTAACAAAGCCCTCCGTCTCCACGCCGCCTGGGGCGATCGTATTGACGCGGATGTTTTTCGGAGCCAGCTCCCGTGCGAGCACGTTGGTCAACGCGTCGAGCGCGCCCTTGGTCGCCGAATAGACCGACGCGGTGGGTACTGGCGATTGGCTGGCGACCGAACTGATGTTGATGACGCTGCCGCCATTCGGCCCGAAGTGCTTTGCGGCTTCCTGAGTGGCGAGGATCGGACCGAGCACGTTGGTATTGAACTGGCGGTGGAACTCGCTCTCCGTGACTTCTTCGAGCGGCTGGAATTTGTAAACACCGGCATTGTTCACCAGAACGTCCACCGCACCGCCGAAAGCGCTCTTTGCCTCTGCAAACAGGCGCTTGACGTCGGCCGATTTCGACATATCGCCCTGCACCGCAACCGCCTTGCCGCCCTTGGCCGCAATGTCGGCGACGACCCTATCGGCTCCGTCTTTGCTCGAAGCATAGTTCACAACGACGGCGGCGCCTTCGGCCGCGAGCCGTTTGGCGATTCCGGCACCGATGCCCTTCGATGCCCCCGTCACAACCGCAACTTTTCCGCTCAACTGGCCCATTTTGCCTGCTCCTTCTTTTGTTCGACAGTTTGACAACTGTCAAATCGACAGGTAAGCAGGGTCCCGCAAGCGTCAAGACCCGGCGGCTTCAGCGGATCAGATTCTTGCAAGGCGATCGAGATAGGCGCGCAGCACGTCTCGCTGTAACGTCAATTTCATGAACTTGCCCTCGCGCGTGGTCTCGACGAGACCCGCGGTTTCCAGTTCCTTGATGTGATGCGACATTGTTGCGGGGCTCACGTTTTGCATTTCCTGCAAGGCGCTGCATTGCGTAGGCCCCGAGCATTCGCCGATCTTCTTGAGGATTTGATAGCGCCGCGGCTCCGCCAGCGCGCGGGCGATCCGCTCGAACTGGCGGTCTGTGAGCTTTGGAATCTTTCCGGCGGTCATTGGTAGTAAAATAGTCGCAATTGGATTCGGCTGTCCAGCAAAGCGTAATATAGGCAATGCGCTGGTCAGGCGCACCGGGGCAATGCATTGCCGCAGGCTCAGGACAGCGCCATCAACGCCGCGCGCAGATCGTCAGGCGTACCGCGCTTGATCAGCCGCTCGGTCTGCGCGTGCGTCTTTTTCCAGATCGGCACCGCCTTGCGCAGCAGCGCGCGGCCGGCTTCGGTGATGACGAGCCGGCGGCTGCGCTTGTCGTCCCTGTCGACCGCGACCTCCACCAGCCCGCGCCGCTCCAGCGGCTTCAGGTTGGCGGTGAGCGTGGTGCGGTCCATGGCCAGCAGCGCCGCCACGCTGCCGAGCGTCGGCGCTTCCGGACGGTTGAGCGAGGTGAGCAGCGAGAACTGTCCGTGCGTCAGTTCCACCGGCCGCAGCGCCTCGTCGAAGCGGCGCGCCAGCGCCCGCGCCGCGCGCTGCACATGCAGGCACAGACAGGTGTCGCGCACCAGACGCGTGACCGACAGCGGCGGGTCCTGACGGGTTGACATGAAGCATGATATGTTGATATCAACCTATCTGTCAATGCAACTGCTGTGGAGGATGAAGTCATGAAAATCCAGCCGTATTTGTCTTTCGAAGGCCGCTGCGACGAGGCCATCGCCTTCTACCAGAAGGCCGTCGGCGCCGAGGTCCAGATGTTGATGCGCTGGAAGGACGCGCCCGATAAATCGATGGCCACCGCGGAGAACGCCGAGCGCGTCATGCATTCGAGCCTCCGCATCGGCGAATCGACGGTGATGATGTCGGACGGGCGCGGCAGTGGACGCCCCGAATTCAAGGGCATTTCGCTGTCGCTGATCGCCAGGGATGCTGCCGAAGCGGAAAAGCTGTTCAAGGCGCTGGGCGACGGCGGGCAGGTGCAGATGGCGATGAGCAAGACGTTCTTTTCGCCGGCCTTCGGCATGGTCGCCGATAAGTTCGGCGTGTCGTGGATGATCGTGGTGATGTGACGACGGCAGATGGGAAAAATATCATGAAACTTGCCGGACCCATTACGCCGTGCCTGTGGTTCGACACCCGGGCCAACGGCGGGCCGCAGTTCAAATTCGATCAGGCGGTCTCGTTCATCGTCCATTGCGAGACGCAAAAGGAAGTCGACTACTTCTGGGCGAAGCTCACCGAAGACGGCGGCCAGGAGGGTCCCTGCGGATGGTTGAAGGACAAGTTCGGGCTGTCGTGGCAGGTCACGCCTGCGGCGCTGCCGAAAATGATGACCGATCCCGACACGAAAAAGACCGCGCGGGTGATGAATGCCTTCATGAAAATGAAGAAGCTCGACGTCGCCGCGATCGAACGCGCTTACGCCGGATAGGCGCGGGACAGGCGCCCTCCCCCTCCCGCGGCGTTACCCGCTGGTGTAGCCTTTTCCGGATGTGCCGCACGAAGCGCACCTTGCATAACACGCGCCGGCGGCCGCCGCGGGAGGCGACCATGAGACTTCTTTTCACAACAGTTGCGTTCACTGTTGCGCTGACGGCATCCGCCGCACTCGCCGCCGACTATCCGGCGCCGAAACAGGGCGAATGGATCGCGCATGATTTCAAGTTCCATACCGGCGAGGTGATGCCGGAGTTGCATCTGCATTACACCACGGTCGGCGAGCCCTCCGGGCAGCCGGTGCTGGTGCTGCACGGCACCGGCGGCTCCGCCGGCAGCATGCTGACGCCGGCGTTTGCCGGCGAGCTGTTCGGCCCCGGCGCGCCGCTCGATGCCACGAAATATTTCATCATCATTCCCGACGCGATCGGCGCCGGACAATCGACGAAGCCGTCGGACGGGCTGCGCGCCAGGTTCCCCAAATACGACTACGACGACATGGTCGAGGCGCAGCATCTGCTGCTCAAGGAGGGCCTGCACATCAAGCACCTGCGCCTGGTGATCGGCAATTCCATGGGCGGCATGCAGACCTGGATGTGGGGCGAGAAATATCCCGACGAGATGGACGCGCTGGTGCCGATGGCCTCGCAGCCGACGGCGATGGCGAGCCGCAACTGGATGCTGCGCCGCATGTTGCTCGAAACCATCCGCAACGATCCGGACTACAAGGACGGCAACTACACCACGCAGCCGCACTTCCTGCGCATCGCCAACGTGTTCTTCGGCATCGCCACGGCGGGCGGCACCCTCGCCTACCAGAAGCAGGCGCCGACCAACGCGGCGGCCGACAAGATCGTCGACGATCGTCTCGCCGCGCCGCCGCCGAAGGACGCCAATGACTTCCTCTGGCAGTGGCAGTCGTCAGCCGACTACGACGCGGCGCCCGGGCTCGAGCGCATCAACGCGGTAACGCTCGCAATCAACTCCGCCGACGACGAGCGCAATCCGCCGGAAACCGGCATCGAGGAGCAGGCGATGAAGCGGGTAAAGAATGGTCGCATCTACCTGATCCCGGCGAGCACGGAGACGCGCGGGCATTTCACCACGGGATTCGCCAGGTTCTACAAGCAGCAGCTCGGCGAACTGCTGGCGACGGCGCCGCAACGCGGGATGTAGGTGGCGCGCCTATTTCGTGCACAGCCGCCGCGGGCCTTGCGACGGCTGGTAGGTGCAGTCGGCGGCGCTGAACGAGATATAGGCGCTCTGGCAGGCGCTGACATTGCACTTCGGGCTTCCCGCCGGGCCGGCATCGGCATGGGCACTGAGCGCGGCTTCCGCCGCCGCCTGATCGCTGATCACGCCCTTGCTGCAGAGCCGGCGCGGCTGGTTATCCGGCTGGTAGGTGCAGTCCGTTGCGCGGAAACTGTGATAGGCGGCGGCGCAGGCGGTTATATCGCATTTGTCCGAAGCCGGCTCGCTGACCGGCTTTGCCGCCGTCGCGGTTTGACTCGCAGGCACCGGCGCGCTGGCGTCAATTGCGGGCGTGGCTTGCTGTACCACCGGCTGTGAGGCCGGACTTGCTGTCGCAAGCTTGGCGTATTCGATCTTGTGCGTCGGTTCGACCAGGACGTCCATCTCCAGCATCACGCTGAAGACGGTCACCACCGCGACCACAAGATAGACCAGAAACGACATCGCGCGGCCCCGAAACATTCAAGCCCCGCAACCCCAACGCCATAGCGCGAGGGTGAGTTCCCGCGCTTCGGCGCCGCAAAAAGGCCACCCCACTGCCAGTCTCACCTCATCATGCTACATAACGCACCCCGCGTCCAACCCGCCGCAGCAGACCGTGACCGCGATTTTCCTCACCCACATACCGGACATGTTGAAGAATTATTACGGCGAGCGCGCGCTGGCGGCGTTGCGCGAGCTCGGCGAGGTGCGGCTCAACAGCACCGGCAAGGTGCTCGATGCCGGCGCCCTGGCGCGGGAGGCGCGCGGCTGCGCCATCATCGTTTCCGACCGGCAGACGCCGGGCCCTGTCGAATTTTTCGCCGTTGCGCCGGACGAACTCGTGGCGTTCCTGCGCGTCGCCGTCGACATCCGCAATATCGACGTTGCCGCGGCAAGCGCAAAAGGCATCCTGGTCACGCATGCAACGCCGGGCTTCACCGCCTCGGTTGCGGAAATGGCCATCGGCTTCATGATCGATTGCGGGCGCCATGTCAGCGAAGCGGCCGCGGCATACCACGCGGGCCGCGAGCCCGAGGCGCGCATGGGTCGCCAGCTCAAAGGCGCGAGCGTCGGCATCATCGGCTACGGCGTCATCGGTGAGTATCTGGCGCCGCTGTGCGTCGCCTTGGGCATGACGGTGCTCGTCGCCGATCCGTTCAAGACAGTAACGGCGCCGGGCGTACGGCAAGTTGAACTTGCGGAACTGCTGGCGGAATCCGATTTCGTCATCTGCCTCGCCGTCGCCAATGAAGCGACCGAAAACCTGATGAACGCCGCGGCTTTCGCCGTCATGAAGCCGTCGGCCTATTTCATCAACCTGTCGCGCGGCAATCTGGTGGACGAAGCGGCGCTGGCCGCGGCGCTCGATGCCGGACGCATCGCCGGCGCCGCCATGGACGTCGGCCGCACGCAGGATCAGAAGCCGTCGCTGACGCTGGCCCGCCGCGCCGATGTCATCGCCACGCCGCATATTGCCGGCTTGACCCCCGATGCCGCCGAGCACCAGGCCTTCGACACCGTCGGCCAGGTGAGGGACATCCTCGCCGGCCGCGTGCCGGCAGGCTGCGCCAATGCCGAGGCCGCGCACCGGCTGAGCCGGTCCAGGCGGGGCTGACGCCCATCGCGGCCGCGGGCGTTTCTTGGCGAACAAGTTCCTTCGCACAGGGAACTCACTGTTCTGCACACTGCTGCCCTGATTCGGCCTCATCTCCAGCCTTGATTCGCCCGCACGCAAATCGAGGGGCTTTCTCCTTTTCACGATCGTGATCGCGGCTGGGCATGGTGCGGGGGTTCGCGTGCTCAACCGTTCGAGGACGAGGACATATGCGGCATCTGTTCGTGCCAGCCTGCCTGTGCCTGATGACCTTGCCGGGGCCGCTGAACAAGGAGCCGCGACTGCCGCTCGCTGACAGCGCCGCCATCAATATCGATAAGGATCTCAGCGTCGCTTCCGTTTCGGCGCCCGAAACCACCAAAGATCTCGACAGCGAGGACCGCGAAGCCGCGCGCATCGGCGAGAATTCGCGTGACACGTCGCCAAGCGAGGCGTCGTCCGGCAATGAGGGCATCGTTGACGATCCTGCCATTGCCACCAGCACGGAAGGCGCTCTGCCGGAGGTGCCGCCGCTGCCGCCGATACGCAAACCGGTGGTCGAGCGTTCGCGCGAGGAAATCTGCGACTCGCTGACGAAAGAAGCGCGCGCGAACGGCGTGCCGGCGCCGTTTTTCATCCGCCTGCTGTTTCAGGAAAGCCGTTTCGAGCCCGGCGTGGTGAGCGACGCGGGCGCCGAGGGCATTGCGCAATTCATGCCGGAGACCTCCGCGGATGTCGGCCTCAAGAATCCCTACGATCCGCTGCAGGCGATCCCCGCTGCGGCGCGGCTGCTGCGCGATCTCGCCCACGACTTCGGCAATCTCGGCCTTGCCGCAGCCGCCTACAATGCCGGCCGCAAACGCGTCCAGGATTGGCTCGCCAACAAAGGCAAGTTGCCGGAAGAGACGCAAAGCTATGTGAAGACCATCACCGGCCGCGCGCCGGGCACATTCACCGCTGCTGCCAATGGCAGTCCGGCGGTGAAGCTGCCGCGCCAGGCGCCCTGCCAGGAAGCGGCGGGGCTCCTCGCCTGGGACGGTCCAGAGCACATCCCGCTGCCGCCGGTGCGCGAGACGAAGAAGGACGCCGCGCGACTTGCGAACGCAGTGGCGGAAAGCAAGCACCATGACGAGAAGGTTGTCGAGAAGGCCGGGGCGAAAGAGCCGGCGCATGCCGCGAAAATGACCGCCAGGGACGCGGCCGAGAAGAAGGCGGACGGCAAAAAAGAAGAGGAGGAGACGGCGAAAAAGCCGGGCCACCCGACGACTGCTGCCAGGAAAGAATCCGTGAGGACAGCCGCCGCCGAGGGCAAAGCGCCGGCCGAGCCGATGGAGGCGGCGACGACATCGCAGAAAAAACCGGAAGCCCGCAACCGCAAAGCCGCCATCGCGCAAGTCGCCGCCGCCCGGCTGAAGCACGCGCGTAAAAATGAGAAGATGGCGCAGAACTAGCGGTATGGCCTTACCCATGACGGCGCGTTAGCTCCCATGCTACACCCCCGGCGCCACCAACCCCGCGCCGGACCATGTCGAAGACGCCGCACGTTCCCACCCTCACCTCTTTCCGCCGCATCGTTATCAAGGTCGGGTCCTCGCTCCTGGTCGATTCAGCCGCCGGCGGTTTGAAGCGCGAGTGGCTAGCGAGCCTTGCCACCGACATCGCTTCTCTGCACAAAGACAAGTTCACGACCGGGGCCGCCCAAGGCGGCGCCCGGTTACGCGACCTGCTCGTCGTCTCCTCCGGGGCCATCGCCCTCGGACGCGCCGTGCTCAAGCTCGGCGCCCGCGCCCTTCGCCTCGAGGAGGCGCAGGCCGCCGCCGCCGTCGGTCAGATCGCGCTGGCGCGCGCTTGGTCGGAGTCCCTGGGCGCGCACGACATCACCGCCGGCCAGGTGCTGCTCACGCTCGGCGACACCGAGGAGCGCCGCCGCTATCTCAACGCGCGCGAAACCATCGACAAGCTGCTCGAATGGAGGAGCGTGCCGGTGATCAACGAGAACGACACCGTGGCGACGAGCGAGATCCGCTACGGCGACAACGACCGTCTCGCCGCGCGCGTCGCCACCATGACCAGCGCCGACCTCCTGGTGCTGCTCTCCGATATCGACGGGCTTTACGACCGGCCGCCGGGCAAAGGCATCGATGCCAAGCGCATCGCGGTCGTGCCGCGCATCACCCCGGAGATCGAGGCGATGGCCGGCGCCTCCGGCTCGGAATTGTCGCGCGGCGGCATGGTGACCAAGATCGAGGCCGGCAAGATCGCCACCAGCGCCGGCACGCATATGGTCATCGCCTCGGGGCGCGTCCCGCATCCCTTGCAGGCGATCGTTGGCGGCGCCGCCTGCACCTGGTTCCTCACCCCGGCCAATCCGGTGACGGCACGGAAGAAATGGATCGCCGGTTCGCTCGAGCCGCGCGGCGCGATCGTGATCGATGCCGGCGCGGTGAAGGCGCTGCGGTCGGGCAAGAGCCTGTTGCCCGCCGGGGTCACCAGGATCGATGGCGGCTTCGGCCGCGGCGATGCCGTGGTGGTGCGGGGGCCGAACGACGCAGAGATTGGC
>Ga0335083_10002821_pt1 | contig 22748 bp, 15 predicted proteins | sample Lox_Sample_42_FD_206716 | JGI IMG/M metagenome (GOLD analysis project Ga0335083, IMG submission 206716) | Soil microbial communities from Loxahatchee National Wildlife Refuge, Florida, United States - Lox_Sample_4.2 | ecosystem: Environmental > Terrestrial > Soil > Wetlands | place: USA...
GGCCGTCCTCCTGCGCGAGGCGGAGTCCCGCACCGACCCCCGCGACCGGGCCGACGTGCTCTTCGAGGCGGCCTCGCTCCGCGAGCATCCGCTCGGGGAGGTGGAGGCGGCCACCGAGACATTCGAGGAGGTGCTCCAGCTCTCCCCGGCGCACAGCGGGGCGCTCCGGGCGCTGGAGCGGCTGGCCTCGGCCCGGGGTGACACCCGCGCCCTGCTCGCCGCCGTGGAGCGGACCGCCCAGACGGCCCACGCCCCCGAGGCCCGGGTGGCGGCCTACCTCAAGCTCACCCGGCTCTACCTCGACCGGCTCGACGAGCCGGCGCGCGCGGCACAGATGGCCGAGGAGGCCCTGGCCATCGAGCCGCGCAATCTGCACGCCCTCCTCGTCCTGGAGCGGGTCCGGGCGGCGGACCGCTCGCGGCGCGCCGAGCTCAAGACCCGGGTGGCCGAGCGGGTGACCGACCCCGGCTTCGCCGCCGCCCTCCGGCTGATGGCCTCGCTGGACCGCGAAGAGGTCGACCTCCAGGACCGGACCCGCGAGCTGCAGGCCGCCTTCGACGCCGACCCGAGGGACGCCCGGGTGGCCTTTGCCCTGGAGCAGGCCCTCCGGGGCGAGGCCGATCCGGGCCCCCTCCACCGGCTCTACATGCGCCGGCTGGAGGTGGCCACCGACGAGGCCGAGCGCCTCTCCCTGCTGATGCGGGTGGCGGAGACGGCCGAGGCGGGCGCCGCACCGCCGGGGGCGGCCCTGGAGGCGTACCGCTCCGCGCTGGCGCTCCGGCCCGCGTTCCTCCCCGCGTTGCAGGGCATCCGGCGCGTCGCCGAGCGGCTGGCGGACTGGGCCACCGCGCTCTCGGCGCGCGAGGCGGAGGCCGAGGCCTCGCACGACACCCGCGGGTCGGTGGAGGCCTGGTGCGCCGCCGGACGGCTGGCGCGGGAGCGGCTCGCCGACCGGGAGCGCGCGCTGGCCTCCTACCGGCACGCGCTGGAGAAGGACCCGCTCAACGCCGAGGCGTCGGCCGAGGTCGAGCTCCTCCTCGTCGACTCCGGAGATCCGGCGCAGCTGGCCGCCCTCCACGAGCGCCAGGGCGAGGCCAGGCTCACCGCCGGGGACCGGGCCGCGGCGGCCACCGTCTTCCACCGGGCGGCGGAGATCTGGCGCCGGACGGTGCGTGACCTGGCCCGGTCGCTGGCCGCGCTCGAGCGGGTGCTCGACGCCGACCCCACCCACGCCGGCGCCCTGCTCGCCAAGGGCGAGCTGGCGCTGGAGCAGCAGCGCTGGGCGGATGCCGCCGAGGCCTTCACCGCCCGGGTGCGGCTGGGCGGCGCCCCGGACGTGCTTTCCGCGCTCCACCTTCGCCTCGGGGTGCTCTTCCAGGAATGGCTCGGAGACCCGAACCGGGCGGTGGCCCACTTCCAAGCGGCGCTGGCCGGCAACCCAGGGCTGGCCGAGGCGCTGGAGCGGCTGGTCGCCCTCTACGTCAACTCCGAGAACTGGACCGGCGCCTCGGACTCCCTCAAGCGCCTGCTCGACCTGGACACCGACTCCACCGTGCGTGGCCGGCACATGCTCGCCCTGGCCCGGGTGATGGACGAGGGCTTCGGCGACCTGGTGCGCGCCGGGGACCTCTACCGGCGGGCGCTCGAGCTCGGGGCCGACGAGCCGGCGGTGCTCGACCGTCTGGCCGAGATCCACGAACGGGAGGGCGAGGTCCCTGCCCTCCTCCGCGTTCTCGAGGTCCAGGCCGCCGCCGCCCCGCCCGCCCGCGCCGCTCGGCTGCGCCGCAAGCTCGGCGAGCTGTGCGACCGGGTGGTGGGAGACGAGACGCGCGCCATCTTCAACTACCGCCTGGCCGCCGAGCTGGAGCCGAGCTCGGCGGAGGTGCATGCCGCCCTGGCCGCCCTCTTGGAACGCGATCCGGGCTCGCTGGAGGAGGCGGTGGAGGCACACCGGGCGGTGGCGCGCATCGACCCCGCGAACCTGGACGGGCTCCGGGCCCTGTTCCGCCTCTGGGAGAAGGAGCGCCAGCTGGATCGGGCCTTCTGCGCCGCCTCGGTGCTCGTCTTCCTGCGCTCCGCACCGGACCGGGCGACCAACCTCCACATGGACTGGCGCGGCCGCCTCCCCCAGGACGGCACCGACCGGCTCGGCCCGAACGAGCTGGCGCTGCTCCACGGGCCGGAGGGCAGCGGCCCGCTGGTGGAGGTGCTGCGCGCGGTGGGGGACGAGCTGGGGCAGGACCTGCCCTCTTCCTTCGAGAGCCTGGGGGTGGACCGCCGCTCGGACCGCCTCCGCGCCGACCACCCCGTCCAGCGGGCCATCCGGCTGGTGGCCGAGACCTTCGGCGTGTCCGGCTTCGAGGTCTACCAGGCCCGCCGGGGGCTGGTGGTGCTCGAGCCGGGGCGGCCACAGGTTCTCTGCGTCGGCCAGGACGTGGTGCGCAAGTTCAACGTGCGCGAGCAGAAGTTCCTCTTCGGCCGGTCGGTGCTCGGGCTGCTCAACAAGACCGCCCTCTTCTCCCGGCTCGGGCCCGAGGAGGCGGCCGGGCTGCTGGGGGCCGCGGTGCGGCTGGTGGTTCCCGCCTTCTCCGGCCTGGGAAGCGCGCCCGAGGAGATGGTCCGCCCGCTCCGAAAGCAGCTCTCCCGGCGCGGCCAGCGGGCGCTCGCCCCCGCCGCCCGGGCCCTCGCCGCCGGACCGCCGGTCGAGCTCCCCGCGACGCTGGACGCGCTCACCGCCGCCGCCAACCGGGCGGGGATGCTCATGGCCGCGGACCCGGGGCAGGCCCTGGAGCTGGTCCTGCGCGAGGACCCGAAATTCGCCGGCGCCCATCCGGAGAGCCCCGAGCCCATCCTGGAGGCGGTGCGCGAGCGCCTCGACCTGCGCGCCCTGCTCGCCTTCGCCGTCTCCGAGCCGTTCTTCGCCCTGCGGCGAAAGGTGGGCCTGGCGCTGCCGGAGCGCATCCCCTGAGGCCCCGCGCGGCGGCTCACTCGATGCGCAGCACCGCGCCGGGCGGAAGCTCGGCCTCGAGCCGCGCCACCGCCGCGTCGACCGCGCCGCGCTCCCGCCCTTCGACGGTGACCCTCACCCGGTGGTCCATCTCCGGGCGGTACTGCGGATAGCTGCCGATGCCCACCCCCGGCGTCTGGAGGGCCACCCGGTCCAGCGCCGCGGCGATCTCCGCCTCACCCTGCGCCAGGTAGAGCGCCCGCACGAAGAGCGGCTCTCCGGGAAGCATCCCCAGGACCGTCTCCAGCTGGCGCTGGAAGAGGGGCGGGACACCGGGGAGGAGGAACACCTCGTCGCAGGCGAGGATCGGGTACCAGGAGCCCTTCTGAGGGATGAGCCGCGTCCCCTCCGGAGCCTCGGCCAGGCGCAGCGCCTCCGGCGTGGCCGGGCCGGGGGCATGCGCCTGCAAGAGGAGGAGCATTTCCGGGAGCTGCACCACCCGGCGCCCGAGGGCCAGGGCCACACCGCGCACCGTGACGTCGTCGTGCGTCGGTCCGATGCCCCCGCTGGTGATCACCCACCGGGCGCGGGTGCGGGCGCGGACCACGGCGTCGACGATGGCGTCCACCTCGTCGGGCACCACCACCAGCGAGCGCAGGGCAATCCCCCGCTCGCGAACCCGGCGCATGAGGTGGGCGCCGTTCTCGTCGGGCACCTGGGCGTTGAGCACCTCGTTGCCGATGATCACCGCTGCCGCGCCACTCGGTTCCATGACCCTTCCGCGAGCAGGTCAGCCTAGCCCACGGCGGCCGCGGCGGCGTGCGAGGAGCACCGCCACCCAGGCCTCGACTTCGGCTCCCACCTCGCGCACGCTCCTCTCCCCGTCCACCGTCCGGATGCGGTGGTCCCTTGCATGGCGCCCGACCATCGCGGCATAGGCGCGGGCCACCTGGCGCTGGATCCGGGCGCTCTCGAAGCGCTCCCGGCGCCCGCCCCGCCCGTCCCTCCGCGCCGCGGCCACGCCGGGACGGACCTGGAGGAAGAGCGTCAGGTCCGGGGCCGGAGCCCGGGCGTTGAGCGCCTCCACCCACCGCCACCCGAGCACGCGCCCCTGGTAGGCGAAGGAGCTGAGCAGGTAGCGGTCGCACACCACCACCCTTCCGGCGGCGAGCGCCGGCTCGAGGGTGGAGGCCAGATGGTCGAGCCGGTCCGCGGCGAAGAGCAGCGCCAGCGCGGCGTCGGACAGCCCCTCTCCGCGGCCGGGTACGCCCCGGCGCAGCGCCTCCCGGAGGAGCCGGCCGATGGGGCCGTCCGAGGGCTCCCGGGTGAGCGTCACCCGGATGCCGGCCCGCCTCAGTGCCGCGGCCAGGCGAGCCGCCTGGGTGGTGGTCCCCGCCCCGTCCAGCCCCTCCAGGACGACGAGGCAACCGCGCCGGCTCATCGCGGGAGCAGCGACGCCGGGTCGTCGAGCCGGAGCGCCTGACGGACGTCCTTGAGGGACTGGTAGAGGGCCAGCTCGCGCTCCAGCTCCTGCTTGCCCCGGCGGTAGCGGGCCACGGCATAGGCCACAAGGCCGATGGCGGCCAGCACCGCGACCAGGCCGAGCCGCGAGAAGCGAATCGAGTCCCAGAACAGCTTGGCCGCGGCCCCGGTGACGATCAGCGCCATCACCAGGGCGACGCCGGTGTGGGCGAAGTGGACGGTGCTCTTCCGCGAGGCGAGCTGCGCGCGGAGGCGGGCCAGCTCACGCTCCGGCTCGGAGAGGTCGGGGGAGTCGACGGGGGGCACGGCGGGCGCGCACCCTACTCCAGCTCGGGCGTCTTGGGGGGAGATGCCCTTCAGGCCGGGGCAGCCAGCATCGCGCCACAGCTCCCGCACCGCGCGCCGGCGTAGGTCCGCTCGCCGCAGCGCGTACACCGGACCAGCTCGCCGGCGTCGGCAGGGGCCGGAGCCTCGGCCAGCCTCGGGCGAGGGCTCCACGGAAGCCGCATTCCGCACCGCTCGCAGAGCAGGCCGGAGGCCTGCACGTTGCGGCAGTAGCGGCAGGTGACGGGACCCTCGGGCACGGGCGACGGTTCGCCCTCCGGCTCGCGCCCCCGGTCGAGCTCGTTCATCCCTCCGGCCGGGACGTCGGGGCCGGATGGCGCGGTGCTCGGTTCCCAGCCCGGCTCCGGCGCGGCGGACACCGCGGGGGTGGGCGCGAACCGCGTCGGCTCGAGCTCGGGAAGAGCGGCCGGCGGAGGACGCGGGGTGGGCGGAGGCCGAGCCTCGAGCTCGCTCAGCGGCTCCACCGCGGCGCCCGCCTGGGGAGGCCGTGCCAGGGCATGCCCGCACACCTCGCACTCCCAGCCTGCCATCGCGGCCTCGCACACCGGGCAGACGCGCATCGTGCCCGGGAGTCTACCAGCTACCCCACCCCGGCCAGCGCCAGGCGGCCCTCCCACCGCTCCGCCAGGGCCCGGACCAGCGGCGCGTGCTCGCTCCGGGCGAGGCGCGGGTCCGCTTCGGCGATGGCCCGGGCCTCCTCCGCAGCCACGGCGGAGAGGGCCTGGTCGCGGGCCAGGTTGGCCACCGCCAGCTCGGGCATGCCGCTCTGGCGGGTCCCGAGGAACTCGCCCGGGCCCCGGAGCTCGAGGTCCCTCTCCGCGACGCGGAAGCCGTCGGACGTCTCCTCCAGGACGCGCAGCCGTCCGAGCGCCTCCCGGCCCCCGGCCATGGAGGCGACGAGGAAGCAGTGTCCGGCCTCGGTGCCCCGGCCCACCCGCCCCCGCAGCTGATGGAGCTGCGACAGCCCGAAGCGCTCCGCCGATTCCACGACCATCACCGTCGCGTTGGGGACGTCCACGCCCACCTCGACGACGGTGGTGCACACCAGGACGTGGACCTCGCCCCGCCGGAAGGCCTCCATGGCCGCGTCCTTCTCCGCCGGGGCCATGCGGCCATGGAGCAGCCGCACGCTCCAACTGGGGAAAGCGGCCTGGAGCTCCTCCGCGCCGCGCGTCGCGTCCTGCAGGTCGACCTTCTCCGAGGCCTCGACGAGCGGGAAGAGGACGTAGGCCTGGCGGCCGCGCTGGAGCTCCGCCTCCAGGGCGGACCAGGCACGCGGACGCTGCTTGGGAAAGAGGACCCGGGTGGTGATCGGCGTGCGGCCGGGGGGGAGCTCGTCAAGCACGCTCAGGTCCAGGTCTCCGTAGAGCGTCATGGCCAGGGTGCGGGGGATGGGGGTGGCGGTCATGACCAGCACGTCCGGCCTCCTTCCCTTGCCGGCCAGCGCATGGCGCTGGAGCACCCCGAAGCGGTGCTGCTCGTCGATGAGCACCAGGCCCAGCCGCTCGAAGACTGCTCCCTCCTGCACCAGGGCCTGCGTCCCCACCGCCAGCTGGGCCCGCCCTCCCGCCACCCGGGCTCGGGCCCGCCGCCGCTCGCCCAGGGTCCCGGTGCCGGTGATCAGCGCCACGTCGACCGAGAGAGGGCGAAGCAGCGCTTCCAGGGTGCGGTGGTGCTGCGCGGCGAGGATCTCCGTGGGGGCCATGAGCGCCACCTGCCAGCCGTCCTGAATGGCCAGGGCCGCGGCCATCGCCGCCACCGCCGTCTTCCCCGAGCCGACGTCGCCCTGGAGCAGCCGGTGCATCGGCTCGGGACGCGCCATGTCCCGGGCGATCTCCGCGAGCGCGCGCTCCTGGGCCCGGGTGGGCCGGAAGGGCAAGAGCGCGCGGGCCCGGGCGAGCCGGGCGTCGTCGACCTGGAAGCGGATGCCGGGGCTGGTCTTCACCCCCTGGCGGCGGAGGGCGAGCCCGAGGTGGAGGAAGAACAGCTCGTCGAAGGCCAGCCGGCGGTGAGCCGGGCTCCGGTGCTCGTCGAGCGCGGCCAAGTCCTCCTCCTCCACCGGGGCGTGGAGCCGCTCCAGCGCGGTGGCGAGCGGGAGCAGCCCGAGCCGGCGCCGGAGGGGCTCGGGCAGCGGATCGACCACCGCCGACGCCGCGGCGCTGCAGATGCGATGCACCAGCGAGCGCACCTGCCGCTGCTCGTGCCGCTCGAAGCCCGGGTAGAGCGGGACGATGCGCCCGAAGTGGATGCTCGGCCCGCCCGTCTCGTCGGCCGGCTCCACCTCGGGGTGGACCATCTCCCGGCCGGCGGGCGTGGACCTCAGCTCGCCGGAGACGATGAGTCGCGCCCCGAGCGGGAACCGGCCCTTCATCCACGGCCCGGTCTGGAAGTAGGTGAGCGCGATGTTCCCGGTGGCGTCGGCGAGCACCGCCCGGAACACCCGCCGGCCGGCGCGCAGCGGCACCTCGCCCGCCGCCCGCACCGTCCCCACCGTCACGCCCCGCTCACCCGGACGGAGCTCGCGCAGGGTGGAGAGACGGCGGCGGTCCTCATAGGCGCGGGGCAAGAGGAAGAGCAGGTCTCCCACCCGGATGAGCCCCTTCTTCTCCAGCGCGGAGAGCAGCCGGGGGTTGACGCGCAGGCCAGACCTTCGCAGCGGAGCGGCGAGCGGGCCGTCCCGCGGGGCGATGGAGAGCGTGCGCGCCTCGGGGACCTCCGGCGGCGGGGGGGCCTGCTCCGCGGGCGGTCCCCGGCGCCGGCTCGCCGGGAGCGCTCCGCCGGCTCGACGGCGCGTCGGAGGCGAAGCGACTGCGGGCACGGGCCGGGGCGCGTCCGGGGTGGACGGTGGGCCGGTCTGCACGTAGTCCGCCAGCCGGCGCAGGGCGGCCGCCTGCGCCTGAAGCGACCGGTCGCGACTGGCGGCGAGGGCCTCCGCCAGAAGCCGCACCTCCTTCGCCGGCGCCCCCGCGGACCGGGCCTCGGCCAGGGAGGCCTCGAGGAGCGCGGGGAGCCCGCGCACGCGGCCCAGGGCGCGGAAGTCCTGCTGCGCCAGGAAGCGCAGCGGGGCGGCGAGGCGGTCGAGGTGTGCGCCGGCCATGGCGGGAGGCGGGGCAGCCTAGCGGACCCCGCCCACCCCGGGGCCGCATCGCCCTCGGGGTGAGGGGGTTTGGGTCTACTCCTCGGCGTCCGGACCGTCCCCTGCCTCGTCGAAGCTCACCGAGACGATCTCCACCTCTCGCCCGCCACCGGGGCTGACCACGGTGACCAGCTCTCCCATCTGCTTTCCGATCAGGGCCCGGGCGAGCGGAGAGTTCACCGAGATGAGCCGCTTCTTGATGTCCGCCTCGATCTCCCCGACGATCCGGTAGGTGACCGACTTCTCCGTCTCCTGGTCCATCACCGTCACCGTCGCCCCGAACACCACCCGATCCCCCGCCAGCTTGGTGACGTCGATCACCTCGGCACGCGCGATCCAGTCGTTGAGGTCGAGAATGCGTCCCTCGATGTGCGACTGCTTCTCCTTCGCCGCGTGGTACTCGGCGTTCTCGCGCAGGTCACCGTGGCCGCGGGCCACCTCGATCTCCTTCGAGATGCGCAGGCGCTCCACGGTCTGGAGCTGCTTCAGCTCGGCCTTGAGCCGGCGGAGGCCGGCGGCGGTGACGGGGATGGAGTTGCTCACGGGCGGGGCAAGATAGGAGATGACCCTCGCCGGCGGCAATTCTCCCGTGGGGGACCGTCCCCCCCACGCGTGGAGAAGTCCCCTCCTCTCGGCTCCACGCCGGACGGCAACGTACACCGGGACGCCGGCCGAAGGGCTGGTCCGGAGCTTGCTGGGAAGGGCGGCGGTGACTGACCGACCGCGGAGGAGCGCCGCCCTGGCTGCGATGAGCGTGCTCGCCGCCCTCTCCGGATGCCACGGGCAGGTGGATGCGCCCTCGCTCGTCTCGGTCGCTGCCACCCCCCGGCGTGGTGCGCCTCCGCTCACGGTCACCGTGGCCTGGGTGGTGGATGCCGGACCGGACGAGCCCCTCCATTGCAGCGTCGATTTCGGCGGCGATGCCGCGGCGAAGCAGATCTCCCCCTGCCCGCGGAGCGGGAGCGCTGCGCACACCTACACCGGGCTGGGGACCTTCCATCCGCAGCTGACGGTGGTGAATGGGGAAGGCGCCGCAGCGCGAGCCAGCGACGAGGTGCATGTCGAGCCGGCGGCGGGGGACCTCTTCGTGGCCAAGGTGGAGTGGGGACAGACGGTGTTCAGCAGCGAGCCCCGGCTGGTCGGACAGAAGCCGGCCCTCCTCCGGATCCACGTCCTGGCCACCGACGGCGGGCTGGGCCCGATCAGCGTGCGCGGCCAGGCCACCTGGGACGGCGGCAGCTACCCGCTCGAGCTCACCGGGCCGCCCACCCTCCCCCAGGCCGCCATCCCCGACGACGTCTCGCAGAGCTTCACCGCCATCGTCCCGCCCGACTGGGTCCGGCCCGGCCTCCACGTGGACGCCCGCGTCGATGCCGACGATGCGGTGGCCGAGTCCGACGAGACGAACAACACCGTGTCCCTCGACCCGGTGGTGGGCCAGGCCACCCTCCTCCCGCTCACCGTCGTCCCGGTGGTGCAGAGCGGGCTGGAGCCGCGCGCCCTCCTCGACCCCTGGTTCACCACCGTGTGGCGCCACTGGCCCCTGTCCGCGATCTCCACCCGCGTCCGGGCCACCTACACCTTCGACGGCACGCTGGACGCGGTGGACCCGTCCGGGTGGCAGGCGCTCCTCGACCAGATCGACGCCCTCCGGACCACCGACCAGAGCAGCGACTGGTACTACGGCTACGCCCGGGTGGACTACACCTCCGGCCTGGCCGGGCTCGGCCTGGTGGGCGTGCCGGCCGCCATCGGCCGCGACGACAGCGAGCGGGCGCTGACCCACGAGCTGGGCCACAGCTTCAACCTCTTCCATGCGCCCTGCGGCGGGGCGGCCAATCCCGACCCGAACTACCCCTACCCGGACGCGCAGATCGGCGTCTGGGGGTGGGACCTCGTCTTCCAGCGGCCGGTGAACCCGGTCACCAGCTTCGACATCATGTCCTACTGCTCGCCGGCCTGGGTGTCCGACTACAGCTACGGCATCGCTCAGAAATTTCTCGAGGCCAACGCCCCCGGGCTGGCCGCCGTGGCGCGGCCGGCCACGGAGGGTCTGCTCGTCCACGGGCACATCGACCCGAACGGCGCGGTGGTCTTCCAGCCCGTCCAGCGCGTCTCCGCCCCCGCCTCGCCGCTGGCCAGCGGCACGAGCGGGATGCGGGTCCGCGTGGAGACTCCCTGGGGGCCGGTGGAGGTCGTCCCCCGGCGGGCGGAGATGGCCGACACCGGCGCCGTCCGCTTCTCGGCGGTGGTGCCCTTGGACAGGACGAGCCCCGAGCTGGTCTCGCTGCTCGACGGCGCCCGCGAGCTCGGCCGCGTGGTGCGCGAGCGGCGTCCTTCCCCCCGCTTCGCGCCGCGCGTCCAGGCGGTGGAAGGCGGGTGGCTGGTGGAGTGGGACGCCCAGGCCACCCCGCGCCTGGCGGTCACCCACGTCGGCCAGCGCCGCACCGCGCTCGCCCTCGGGCTCCGGGGCGGCCGGGCCTTCCTCCCCACCTCGGGGCTCCCACCGGGGGGAACGCTGGAGCTGAGCGCGTCGGACGGCGTGGCGGCGGAGCTCCACCGCCTTCCGCGGCCCTGAGGGCCGCTCAGCGCCCGAGGTAGTCTTGCAGCGCCGTGACTGGCAATGGCCCCTTGGCCAGCGCCTCGAGCGCTCCCACCGCCATCCGGGCCGCCTGCACGGTGGTGTAGTAGGGCACGCCCTGCATCAGCGACTCCCGCCGGATGGAGAAGCTGTCGGCGATCTCCTGCTTGCCGAAGGTGGTGTTCACCACCAGGGCCACCTTCCCGTCCACGATGCGGTCCACCACGTGGGGGCGCCCCTCCTTCACCTTGCGCACCGCCTCGTTGGGGATGCCCTTGCCGGTGAGGTAGCGGTGGGTGCCGCCGGTGGCGCAGAGCGAGAAGCCCAACGCCCGCAGCCGCTTGGCCAGGTCCACCACCGCCGGTTTGTCGTCGTCCTTCACCGAGATGAACACCGTCCCCGAGCGGGGGAGCTTGACGCCGGCGGCCAGCTCGCTCTTGGCGAAGGCGGAGGGGAAATCGTGGGCCAGCCCCATCACCTCGCCGGTGGACTTCATCTCCGGGCCGAGGATGACGTCCACGTTGGAGAAGCGGGCGAAGGGGAAGACCGACTCCTTGACCGCCACGTGGCGCATCTCCACGTCGCGCGGAGGGTTCAGCTCTCCAAGCGTCTTCCCCATCATGCACAGGGCGGCGAGCTTGGCCAGCGGGACGCCGGTGGCCTTGGAGATGAAGGGGACGGTGCGCGAGGCGCGCGGGTTGACCTCGAGCACGTAGAGTGCCTTCCCCTGGATGGCGTACTGGACGTTCATCAGCCCCACCACGCCCAGCTCGCGGGCCAGGGCCATCGCCCAGTCCTTCATTCGCTCCACCAGGTCGGGGGAGAGCGAGTGCGGCGGCAGGGTGCAGGCGGCATCCCCGGAGTGGATCCCGGCCTCCTCGATGTGCTCGAGCACGCCCCCCACCAGCACGTCGCCGGTGGCGTCGGCCACCAGGTCCAGGTCCACCTCGGTGGCGTCCTTGAGGAAGCGGTCGATGAGCACCGGATGCTCCGGGCTGGCCGCCACCGCCTCGCGCATGTAGCGCTCCAGCGAGGGGGCGTCGTAGACCACCTCCATGGCGCGCCCGCCGAGCACGTAGGAGGGGCGGACCATGAGCGGGTAGCCGATGCGCTCCGCGGTGCGGAAGGCCTCCTCCGCGCTCCGGGCCACGCCGTTCTCCGGCTGGTGCAGGCCGAGCTTCTCGATGAGCTGGCTGAAGCGCTCGCGGTCCTCGGCCCGGTCGATGGCGTCGGGGCTGGTGCCGAGGATGCGCAGGCCGGCCTTCTCCAGGGGCACCGAGAGCCGGAGCGGCGTCTGGCCGCCGAACTGGACGATGGCGCCCACCGGCTTCTCCCGCGCCGCGATCTCCAGCACGTCCTCCAGGGTGAGCGGCTCGAAGTAGAGGCGATCCGAGGTGTCGTAGTCGGTGGAGACGGTCTCCGGGTTGCAGTTCACCATCACCGTCTCGTAGCCGGCGGCGCGCAGGGCGAAGGCGGCGTGCACGCAGGCGTAGTCGAACTCGATGCCCTGGCCGATGCGGATCGGCCCCGAGCCGAGGATGAGGACCTTCTTCCGGTCGGTGGCCGGCGCCTCGTCCTCCGCCTCGTAGCTGCTGTACAGGTAGGGGGTGTAGGCCTCGAACTCCGCGGCGCAGGTGTCCACCCGCTTGTAGACGGGGCGGATCCCGCGCTTCCACCGGTGGACGCGCAGCGCGGCGTCGTCGGTGCCGAGGAGCTGGGCCAGGACGCGATCCGACAGCCCGTCGGCCTTGAGCCGCCTCAGGACGGCGTCGTCTACCCGCGCCAGCTCGCCGGAGCGGGCCAGGGCCGAGGCCTCGTGCACCAGGCCCTGCAGCTGGCGGAGGAACCAGGGGTCGATGGCGGAGAGGGCATGCACCTCCTCCACGCTCATCCCTTCCCGGAAGGCCTGGAAGAGCATCGCCGGGCGCTCCGGACGCGGCACCCGCACCCCCTCGCGGAGCGCCTGCGCCCGTTCCGCCGGGTCGGACGGCAGGTCGGGCGGGGCGAAGCTGAGCTGGCTGGTCTCCATGCTCCGGAGCGCCTTGAGAAACGCCTCCTTGAAGGTGCGGCCGATGGCCATCACCTCGCCCACGCTGCGCATGGTGGTGTTCAGCGTCCGGTTGGCGCTGGGGAACTTCTCGAAGTTGAAGCGCGGCACCTTTACCACCACGTAGTCCAGCGTCGGCTCGAAGGAGGCCGGGGTGTCGCGGGTGATGTCGTTCTGCAGCTCGTCCAGCCGGTAGCCGAGGGCAAGCTTCGCCGCCACCTTGGCGATGGGGTAGCCGGTGGCCTTGGAGGCGAGCGCGCTGGAGCGGCTCACCCGGGGGTTCATCTCGATGACCACCATCCGCCCGTCCACCGGATTCACCCCGAACTGGATGTTGCTCCCCCCGGTGTCGACGCCGATCTCCCGGATGATGGCCAGCGCCGCCTGCCGGAGCCGCTGGTACTCCTTGTCGGTGAGGGTCTGGGCGGGGGCCACGGTGATGCTGTCCCCGGTGTGGACCCCCATCGGGTCGAGGTTCTCGATGCTGCAGATGACGATGACGTTGTCCGCGGTGTCCCGGACCACCTCCAGCTCGTACTCCTTCCAGCCGAGGACGCTCTCCTCGATGAGCAGGGTGTGCACCGGGCTGGCCTTCAGACCCTGGAGGCAGATGGTCTCGAACTCCTCGGAGTTGTAGGCCACCCCGCCCCCGGTGCCGCCCAGGGTGAAGCTGGGGCGGATGATGGCCGGAAAGCCGATGTCGCGGACGACGGTCACCGCCTCGTCCAGCGACTGGGCGTAGCCGCTCCTGGGCAGGGGGATGCCGATCTTCTGCATCGCCGCCTTGAAGAGCTGGCGGTCCTCCGCCTTGTTGATGGCGTTGAGCGAGGCTCCGATGAGCCGCACGCCATATTTCTCGAGGATGCCCTGCTCGGCCAGCGCCTTGGCCAGGTTGAGCGCCGTCTGGCCTCCCATGGTGGGGAGGAGCGCGTCCGGGCGCTCGCGCTCGATGATTTGCTCGGCGGCGTCGACGGTGATCGGCTCGACGTAGGTTCGGTCGGCGAACTCCGGGTCGGTCATCACCGTGGCCGGATTGCTGTTGAGGAGGACCACCTGCACCCCCTCCTCGCGCAGCGCCTTGATGGCCTGGGTCCCGGAATAATCGAACTCGCAGGCCTGGCCGATGATGATCGGCCCGGACCCGATGACCAGGACCTTGTGGATGTCGCTTCGTTTGGGCACGCCGGCCGGCCCCTGTACCACGAACCGGCGACGCGGGGAGGCCCCGCCCCCGCTAGGTCAGCCCGCCGACGAAGTCTCGCAGCCGCCCGAGCCCCTTCTCGATGGTGGCGCGCGAGGCGGCGAAGCTCAGCCGCAGGTGCCCCTCGCCCCCGAACGGCTCGCCGGGGACGGCGGCCAGCCGGTAGTCGTCGAGGAGCACCTCGGAGAGCTGCTGCGAGCCCTGGAGCGCCTTGCCCCGGTGCCGCTTGCCGAGGAGCCCGTGGAAGCTGGGGAAGAGGTAGAAGGCGCCTTCCGGCGGCCGGATGCGCACCCCGGGCAGGGCCCGGAGCCCGGCCACGAAGAGGTCCCGGCGGGCCTGGAACTCCCGGGCCATGGCCTCCACCGTGTCCTGCGGCCCCCGGAGCGCGGCCAGCGCCGCCCGCTGGGCGATGCTCGAGGCATTGGAGGTGGACTGGTCCTGGACCAGCCCCATCCCCAGCACCAGCGCCTTGGGACCGGCGGCGTAGCCGAGCCGCCAGCCGGTCATGGCGAACGCCTTGCTCATCCCGTTGACCACCAGCGTCCGGTCCGCCAGCTGGGGGGCGACGTTGAGGATGTCGACGAAGGGCCGCCCGGTGTAGAGCAGCTTCTCGTAGATGTCGTCGGTCACCACCACGATGTCCGGGTGGCGCTCGAGGACGGTGGCCAGCGCCCCGAGCGCTCCGGGCTGGAGCACGGCCCCGGTGGGATTGGAGGGGCTGTTCACGATCACCGCCCGCGTCCGCGGGGTGATGGCCCGGGCCAGGCGCTCCGGATCCGGCACCCAGCCGTCCTCCTCCCGCGTGGGCACGGCCACCGGCGTGCCCCCGGCCAGGGCGACCATCTCCGGGTAGCTCATCCAGGCGGGGGTGAAGAGGATCACCTCGTCGCCCTCGTCGAGCAGCGCCTGGAAGCAGTTGTACAGGCACTGCTTCGCCCCGTTGCTCACCACCACCTGCTCCGGCGCGTAGGAGAAGCCGTTGTCCGCCTTGAGCTTGTCGCAGATGGCGGCCCGGAGCTCGGGCATCCCGGCGGTGGCGGTGTACTTGGTGAAGCCCTCCTCCAGCGCCTTCACCGCGGCGCGCTTGACGTGCTCCGGGGTGTCGAAATCCGGCTCGCCGGCGGCCAGGCCGACCACGTCCTCGCCGGCTGCGGCGAGGGCCTTGGCCCGGGCATTGAGGGCGAGGGTGGGCGAGGGCTTGATGGCGTTCAGCCGGCGGGCGAGCTTCATGGTCGTTCGATGAGCGCCTATAGCCGGGCAGTCCGACGCCGACAAGCCGGGCGACAGCTGCCCTCCCCCGCTCAGCGCGCCGGGAAGCGCTCCCGGAGCTTGCGGAAGACGTTGGGAGGCACCAGCTTCTCCACGTCCCCTCCCAGCGAGGCCACCTCGCGCACCAGCTGCGAGGAGATGTAGAAGCTGTCCTGGCCGGTCATCATGAACACGGCGTCGAATTCCGGGTCGAGCTTGCGGTTCATGTTCGCCAGCTGGAACTCGTACTCGAAGTCGGAGACCGCCCGGAGCCCGCGCAGGACCAGATGCACGCCCTTGCGGCGGGTGTACTGCACGAGCAGACCCTGGAAGTCGTCCACCTCCACCCGCGGATCGGGGCACGCCTCGCGGATCAGCTGTCGCCGCTCGTCCACGCTGAACATGGGTGACTTCTTGGGATTGTCGAGCACCGCCACCACCAGGCGATCGAACAGCTTCAGGCCGCGGTGGATGATGCTCAGGTGCCCGTTGGTGAGCGGGTCGAACGAACCGGGATAGATGGCGATGGCCATGGGGCGGTGATGCGAGTGTCCCGGGGCCCGGTCACTGGGGTCAAGGAATTGCCGCCGCTCGCCGGTAGACGCTGACCAGCGTGTCCCCGAACCGGCGCTCGTCCTGCCGGACGAGCGGGCCGCAGGCCTCGGGGAGCGATTCCCGCCGGTCGTGCTCGAGGACCAGCGTGCCCCCCTCGGCGAGGAGGGGCTCCACCGCCTCCAGGGTGCTCGTCCCGGCCCGGGCGCGGTAGGGCGGATCGGCGAAGACGATGGAGAATCGCCTACCGGAGGCGGCCAGCTGCTCCACCGCCCGGGCCGCCGGGACCTTCAGGACTTCGACCTGGGGGAGAAGCTCGAGATCGGCGGCGTTCCTCCGGCACAGGGCGATGGCCTCGGCGCCGGAGTCGACGAGCACCGCCCGCGCCGCCCCCCGGGAGAGCGCCTCCAGCCCGAGCGCCCCGGTTCCGGCATAGAGGTCGAGCACCTCGCCGCCGTCGAGCCGCTGGCCGAGCACGTTGAACAGCGTCTCCCGGACCCGATCCGCGGTCGGGCGGATGTGCAGCGAGCGCGGGCCGTGGAGCCGCCGCCCCCGCCGCGTGCCTCCCACGATGCGCATCGGCCTTCCCTCCCCGGGGGGGCGGAGGTCAGTGAACCTCGCCGGCGTGGGCGTAGGTCTCGCTCTCGATCTGGATGGTGGTGTGGTCGATGCCGAACCGCTCCATCAGTTGGTGCTTCACCGCGGAGAGGATGGTGTCGTTGTTGCAGACCATCGGGTCGAGCACCACCAGATGCGCAGAGAGGGCGTAGAGGCCGCTGGAGAGGCTCCACACGTGCAGGTCGTGGACCGCCACCACCCCCTCCGCGCCCTCGAGGAGCTCGCGCACCGCGTCCAAGTCCACGTGGGCCGGCACCGCCTCGAGGAGCACGTCCACCGCGTCGCGCAAGAGGCGCCAGCTGCCGACGACGATGACCACCCCGATGGCCAGGCTCAGGGCCGGGTCCACCCAGGCCCAGCCGGTGACGGCCATCACCCCCGCGCCGAGGAGCACGCCGACGCTGGACAGCGTGTCGCCGACCACGTGCAGGAAGGCCGCCCGGGCATTCAGGGTGTGGCTCCGGTGCAGGAAGGCGAGGGCACCGACGTTGGCCAGAAACCCGATGGCCGCCACCACCGCCATCGGACCGAGGTGCACCTCGGGCGGGGCACGCAGCCGGGAGATGGCCTCCAGGACGATGAGCGTGGTGATGCCGAGGAGCAGCACTCCGTTCAGGAGCGCGCTGAGGATCTCCAGCCGGGCGTACCCGTAGGTCCGCCGGAGATCGGCGGGGCGGCCGGCGAACCACAGGGCCAGCAGCGCCAGCACCAGCGCCGAGACGTCGGTGAGCATGTGGCCGGCGTCCGAGAGCAGGGCCAGGGAGTGGGTCCACCATCCGCCCACCGCCTCGAGGACGGCGATGCCGATGGTCAGGGCCAGCGCGCCGATCATCCTTCGCCGGTCCGCGGCGCGCTGCTCGGCCGCGGTTCGGCCGGGCGATGCGGTGCGAGCGTCGTCGTGGGCGTGGGCGATCACGGGGTTCGGGTGGAGAATACGGGACCGGGCCGCCCCCGGGGCGAGAAACCCCGTTGGGGGGGGCGCCGGGGTTGTTGGCCGCCCCGGCCGGCTGGCAGGCTCCGGACGAGAGGTCCCGTGCCCACTTCCCCCGCCGCCCCCAGGGCCTCTCCGCTGAGGCGTCCCGATGGCTCCCGGCTTCACTGGACGGCCAGCGGACGGGGCAGCCCGGCGGTCATCCTCTGCGACGGCCTGGGATGTGACGGCTTCATCTGGCGCTACCTCGGGCCGGCGCTGGCCACGCGCCACCGGGTGGTGCACTGGCACTATCCGGGGCACGGCGACTCCCTCCCCTCCCAGGAGCCGGACGCCCTGGGCATCCCGCGCCTGGCCGATCACCTGGCGGCGGTGCTCGACGCCGCCCGGCTGGAGCGCGCGGTGGTCATCGGCCACTCGATGGGCGTGCAGGTCGCGCTCGAGACCCACCGCCGGCACCGGGAGCGGCTGCTCGGCCTGGTCCTCGTCTGCGGCAGCCCTGGACATCCGCTGGACACCTTCCACGACACCTCGCTGCTCCGTCAGGCCCTGCCCTTGCTCCGGCGGACGGCGGACGCCGTCCCGCGCGGCGTGTCCGCCCTCACCCGCGGCCTGGTGCGCTCCGGCCTGGCGCTGGAGCTGGCCCTGCTCCTGGAGGTCAACGCGCGGCTCGTCCGGCGCGAGGACCTGCTGCCGTACTTCCGCCACCTCACCTCCATGGACCCGCGGCTCTTCGTACGCGCCATGCAGGCCGCCTCGCAGCACTCCGCCGAGGACCACCTCCCGGCGGTGGACGTCCCCGCCCTGGTGGTGGCCGGGGACCGCGATCGCTTCACCCCCGCCTGGCTGTCGCGCCGCATGGCCCTCGCCATCCCCGGGGCGGAGCTCCTCCTCGTCGCGGGAGGAAGCCACACCACGCCGCTCGAGGTGCCGGAGCGCGTGCAACGCACGGTGGAGGACTTCCTGCGCAGGCGTGTGAGAGCGGCGCACACCAGGACGCGCGCGCCTGCTTGACCGGTCGTCGATCGACGTTGGACGCTTCGCCTCGAGGAGCGGTCCCCTCTCCGGATGAGCGTCAAACCGGCCAGCACTTCCCTGTCGCTGGTGGCGACTCCGCCCCCGGACGCGGCGTGGCTGGTGGTCACCAGCTCGTCGACGCCGGGAACGCTGGGGCGCATCTTCCCGCTGGCCACCGCCGAGGCGGTGCTCGGGCGCGGCCCGGAGGCCGAGGTGCGGCTCCTGGACGAGGGCGTCTCCCGGCGCCACGCCCGCATCGTCCGGGCGCCCGACGGCGCCTTCGAGCTCGAGGACCTCACCTCGACCAACGGCACGTTTCACAACGGCACCCGGCTCCAGGGAAGCGCCCGGCTGGCCGAGGGCGACAAGGTCCAGCTGGGGAGCCACTGCACGCTGCGCTTCTCCTGGAAGCAGGCCCCCGACGGCGACGAGGAGCTGCACCAGGCGCTGGCCGCGGCCCAGGTGGGCACCTTCAGCCTCGACCTGCCCTCCTCGGCCGTCTCCTGGGCGGAGGCGGTGGAGCGCATCGTCGGGGCGGCGGTGGGCTCGCTCCCCCGGGCTCCCCGTCCCCTGGCCGACTTCGTCGACGGCCAGGATCTGCCCCGGGTGACCTCGGCCCTGGAGCGCGCCATCGCCGGCCGCGGGCAGCTGGAGGCCGAGTTCCGCTTCCTCCACGCCCCGGGCAAGTCGACCTGGGTGGCGGTGCGCGGCGACGTCCTCCGGAGCGGGGACGACGTCCCGGAGCGGGTGGTGGGCACGGTGATGGACGTCAGCGCGCGGAAGGCGGCCGAGCAGGAGCTGCGGCGCCAGGCGCTGATGTTCGAGAGCCTGAACGACGCCGTGGTCCTGGTCGACCTCCAGGGGAGCATCCTCGACTGGAACACCTCCGCCGAGCGTCTCTTCGGCCAACCCAAGGCCGAGGTCCAGGGCCGTCTCTACCCCGAGGTGCTCGGCTTGGAGAGAGACGAGCTCCGGCCGGCGGCCCTCCAGGCGGCGCTGAAGCGGTACGGACGCTGGAGCTGCGAGCTCACCGCCCGCCGCAAGGACGGGACCCCCTGCTTCTCCGAGGTGACGGTGGTGCCGCTGCGGGACCCCGAGGGCCGCCACCTGGCCTCGCTGGCCGTCCACCGGGACGTCGGCGATCGCCGCGCCATGCAGGCCCAGCTCATGGTGGCCAGCCGGATGGCGGCGGTGGGGACCCTGGCCGCCGGGGTGGCGCACGAGATCAACAATCCCCTCGCCTTCGTCAATGCCAACCTGGTCTGGATGCAGGACGAGCTCCAGGCGCGCCGCCGGGCGCTCGGCGATGAGGCCTTCGCCGAAATGTCGGAGGTGGTGAACGAGGCCCGCTCCGGCATCGAGCGCATCTCGAGCATCGTCCGGGACCTCAAGACCTTCGCCCGGGTGGAGACGGAGGACGCGGCGGCGCCGGTCGACGTGCGCAAGGGCCTGGCCTTCGCCCTGAAGATGGCCGACAAGGAGCTCCGGCTCAGGGCCCGGGTGGTGACCGAGCTGGAGGAGGTGCCTCCAGTCCTGGGCAGCGAGGGCCGGCTCGGTCAACTGTTCCTCAACCTGCTCCTCAACGCCGCCCAGGCCGTCCCCGACGGCGCGCCGGCCGAGAACGAGATCCGCATCCGCTGCCTGCGCCGGGAGCGGAAGGTGGTGGTGGAGGTCTCGGACACCGGGCGGGGCATCCCCCCCGAGCTCCAGGCCCGCATCTTCGACCCCTTCTTCACCACCCGGCCGGCGGGCGAGGCGGCCGGGCTCGGGCTGGCCATCTGCCACGGCATCGTCAAGGGCCTGGGCGGGGAGATCACCGTCCGCTCGGCGGTCCACAAGGGCTCCACCTTCTCCGTCGTCCTTCCAGCGCATCTTCCGGCCGGCTCGGCCCAGCGCACGGCGGGACCGGCCGAGGCCCGCGCGCCGACGGTACGCGTGCTGGTCGTCGACGACGAGCCCTTCATCTGCTCCGCCATCCAGCGGTTGCTCCGGCGCGAATGCCAGGTCTCGACGGCCACCTCCGGGCGCGAGGCCCTGGGCCTGGTCAACGCCGGCCAGCGCTTCGACGTCATCCTCTCGGATCTGATGATGCCGGAGATGTCCGGCGAGGAGCTGCTCAGCGCCCTGCGCGAGGCGGCGCCGGATCAGGCGGCGCGGATGGTGATCATGACCGGCGGGGCGTTCACCCAGAGGAGCGAGGACTTCCTCGGCTCCCTGGCGCTCCCCCACCTCACCAAGCCGCTCACCCTGGAGAACCTCCGCACCGCCATCCACGGTGCGCTGGAGGCCGCCGCCGCCTGACCGGAGCTGGCCGCCCCTCGACCGGCCCTCCGTGGGGGGGGACGCTTGCACCGGGCAGCGGCGAGACGCTACAAGCCGCGCGCCCCTCCCCGGACACCCCGCCGATGTTTCCCCGCACCCAGATCCGCAACGTGGCCCTCGTCGCCCACGTCGACCACGGCAAGACCACCCTGGTGGACCACATGCTCCGCCAGGCGGGCGTGTTCCGGGCCAACGAGGCGCTGGTGGAGCGGGTCATGGACTCCAACGCCCTGGAGCGGGAGAAGGGCATCACCATCCTGGCCAAGAACACGGCGGTGGAGTACCGCGGCCACCACATCAACATCGTCGACACCCCGGGCCACGCCGACTTCGGGGGCGAGGTGGAGCGCGCGCTGCGCCTGGTGGACGGCGTCCTCCTCCTGGTCGATGCCGCCGAGGGCCCGCTGCCCCAGACCCGCTTCGTGCTCAGCAAGGCGCTGGCCATGGGGCTGCGCACGGTGCTGGTGATCAACAAGATCGATCGCCAGGATGCCCGCCCGCGCGAGGTGCTGGACCAGGTCTACTCGCTCTACATCGACCTCGGCGCGGAGGAGGAGCAGCTCGACTTCCCCGTGCTCTACGCCGTGGCCCGGGCCGGCCAGGCGTCGCGCTCGCTGGCCGAGCCGGGGGTGAGCCTGGAGCCCCTCTTCGAGGCCATCCTTTCGCACATCCCTCCTCCCCCCGCCGGCCAGGGCGACCGGCTCCAGCTCCTGGTGGCCAACCTCGACTACGACGACTACGTCGGGCGCCTGGCGGTGGGCCGGGTGACGTCCGGGCGCATCGCTTCCGGACAAGCGGTGGCCGTGGTGCGCGAGGGCGGCCGGGTGGAGGCGGGCAAGGTGCTCAAGCTCTACGGCTTCCAGGGGCTGAAGCGGGTGGAGCTGGCCGACGCCGGCCCGGGGGAGCTGGTCAGCGTGGCCGGCATCGAGGCGGTGTCCATCGGCGACACCCTCGCCGACCCCGACCAGCCGCGCGCGCTGCCCCGCATCACCGTCGACGAGCCGACGATGATGATGGTCTTCCGCGTCAACGACGGGCCGCTCGCCGGCCGCGAGGGGAAGTACGTCACCTCCCGGAACCTGCGCGAACGGCTCTACCGCGAGGCCTACCGCAACGTCTCCATCCGCGTGGAGGACACCGACGCCCCGGACGCCTTCCGGGTGGTGGGAAGGGGAGAGCTCCAGCTGGCGGTGATCATCGAGAACATGCGCCGCGAGGGCTACGAGCTCACCGCCAGCAACCCCGAGCCGGTGACGCGCGAGGTGGACGGGCAGCTGCACGAGCCGATGGAGCTCCTGGTGGTGGACGTTCCGGAGACGGCGGTGGGGGCGCTCACCGAGCGGCTCGGGCCGCGCAAGGGGCGGATGGTGGACATGACGCCGCTCGGGTCGGGGCGGACGCGGCTCCAGTTCCGCATTCCCGCCCGCGGCCTGGTCGGCTTCCGCAGCGAGTTCCTCACCCTCACCCGGGGCGAGGGCATCCTCTCCACCCAGTTCGACGGCTATGAGCCGTGGTTCGGCCACATCCCGAAGCGGACCAGCGGGGCCATCGTCTCCGACCGGTCGGGGGACACCGTTCCCTACGCCCTGTTCTCCATCCAGGAGCGGGGCACGCTCTTCGTCGGGCCGGGGGTGGCCGTGTACCAGGGGATGATCATCGGCGAGCACGCCCATCCCTCGGACCTGAACGTCAACGCCTGCCGGGAAAAGAAGCTGACCAACATCCGGGCTGCCGGCCGCGACGAGAACGTCATCCTCACCCCGCCGCGGGAGATGACCCTGGAGCGCGCCCTGGAATGGATCGCCCCCGACGAGCTGGTGGAGGTGACGCCGAAGTCGGTGCGCCTGCGCAAGCGCCAGCTGGCGATGGGCGACCGGTACCGCGCCGAGCGCGACCGGAAGCGCGACGCCGCCTCGGCCTGAGCGCTGCTCCCCCGCCAGGAGGTCTACTTCTTGCTGCTCCGGGCGCGCGCGTGCTCGGCGCGGAGCAGTGGCTTCACCGCCGGGCGGACGTAGACCACTCCGTCGGCGTGCCCGGGGACGGCGCCCTGGACCAGGATCAGCCCGCGGTCCACGTCGACGTCCACCACGGTCAGGTTCTGGGTGGTGACCTGCTCCACTCCGTAGTGCCCGGGCATCTTCTTGTTCGGGTAGACGCGTCCCGGGGTCTTTCGCTGCCCCACCGCGCCGGGATGGCGCCGGTACTCGTGGGTTCCGTGGGTCTGACCGAAGCCACGGAAGTTCCAGCGCTTCATCACCCCCTGGAAGCCGCGACCCTTGGTGATGCCGGTGACGTCCACCCGGTCACCCTTGGCGAAGAGA
>Ga0335083_10002822_pt1 | contig 22745 bp, 14 predicted proteins | sample Lox_Sample_42_FD_206716 | JGI IMG/M metagenome (GOLD analysis project Ga0335083, IMG submission 206716) | Soil microbial communities from Loxahatchee National Wildlife Refuge, Florida, United States - Lox_Sample_4.2 | ecosystem: Environmental > Terrestrial > Soil > Wetlands | place: USA...
GCGAGAATTGCAAGTGCATGCAGGAGACCCGCTCAGCCAGCAAGACCTTCTCAGCACCCAAACCCGGCTGTACGATCTCGGCATCTTCAGCCAAGTGGACACGGCGGTGCAGAACCCGGAAGGAACCGATCCGCAGAAAAATGTTCTGGTGCAGGTGCAGGAGGCGAAGCGTTACACCTTCACCTATGGTGCGGGATTGGAATTCCAGACCGGACAGCCGGCGGGGACGACTGCGCCTCAAGGTACGACAGGGGTGAGTCCCCGGGTTGAGTTTGACGTGACGCGGCTCAATGTTGGCGGGCGCAACCAGACTGTAACCTTTCAGTCCCACGTAGGGCGCCTGCAGCAGCGCGGGTTGATTAGTTACGCCATCCCCAAATTATTCGACAACGACAAATTCAAGTTGATCTACACCATCTTCTATGACAACAGTTTGGATGTGGCCACGTTCACCTCCGAGAGGCTGGAAGGGAAGATCGACTTGCGGCAGCAGATTGGAAACTCCGGCCACGAACCGGGGACCCGCCCCGGGCCGAGTTCGATTACGTACCGCATGGATTTCCGGCTGGTGAAGGCGTACCACTTTGCCGAAGACTTTTCTCCCGGCGAAATCACGGTCCTCTCGCTTCCGGCCCGCGTGAGCGGTCCCGGACTCACCTATATCCGCGACAAACGTGACAATCCTTTGGAGAGCACGAAGGGCAGCTACTTCACGCTCGATGGTTTCGCATCGTCGAAGTATTTCGGATCAGAAGCCGATTTCGGACGCGCTCTGGGACAGTTCTCGACTTATTACGCGTTTGGAGGAAAAGGGAAGGTCGGTCATCAGTGGGTGTTTGCCCGTTCGACGACGATCGGCCTGGAGCAACCGGTCAATGGTACCCGGGTTCTGCCTCCCGGTTCTTGTCCGCTGAATGCGGCGGCCGAACCGACCTGCACCGACATCACGACCATCCCGCTGCCCGAGCAATTTTTCACAGGTGGTGGCAACTCTCATCGCGGATTCGGGTTAAATCAGGCAGGACCCCGCGACCCATCGTCAGGATTTCCTGTCGGCGGTACGGCGCTGTTCGTCAACAACCTGGAACTGCGCTTTCCTCAGGTAAGTCTGCCCTACTTCGGGGAGGGATTCGGTTTTGCCATCTTTAACGATATGGGGAACGTGTTCACGGCCGGCCATGACATGTTAACGGGGCTGATGCGCTGGCATCAGGCGAATCCGGACCTCTGCCTGCAAGCCGGAGGTACAGTGACCAAAACGTGTTATACCCAATTCAACAACTCCGGGTATGATTACACCTCACAGGCGGTTGGGGTGGGGTTGCGGTATAAGACTCCTATCGGACCTTTACGGTTTGACTTCGGGTACAATCTAAATCCGACCCGCTATTTTCAGGCGCTTACATTCGATGCGCAGGGAAACCCGCAGACGTTCGAGACTCCGCGCCTGCGGCATTTCAACATATTTTTCAGCATAGGCCAGCCGTTCTGATGGATCGAGTTCGCGTGAAAAGCTTGAACAAAATGATCGGGGCGGTTGCGCTTGTCTTGTTCCTGAGCGCCCTGGCACTTTCGCCTGCGCACGCCGGTCAAGTCATCGATCGGATCGTAGCGACCGTGAACGGGCACATTATTCTGCAGAGCGACTGGGACGAGGCCCTGTGCTACGAAGCGTTACTCAACGGCCGGGCGATAACCCAGTTTACTGACGATGACCGACGCGCTGTTCTCGACCGGCTTATCGATCAGGAACTGCTTGGCGAGCAAATGAAGTCGTCGTACTTTCAGCATGCCTCTGAGACCGAGGCGGCTACCCGCGTCGCCGCTGCACGAAAGCAGTATCCGGAAGCAGCGACCGACGACGGATGGCGAACGATGCTAAGCAAGCTCGGGCTCTCGGAAAAAGATCTGGTTGCACATGTGCAGCAGCAAATCGATCTTATGCGCCTGGTGGACGCCCGACTTCGTCCCGCCGTTCAGATCGATTCCAAAAGCGTCGAAGCCTATTATCGCGAGAAATTTGTTCCGCAGTTGAAGCAATCCGGGTCAGGGGATACTCCGCCGGCCGACGTGGCCGCCAAAATCCGCGAGTTGCTGACCGAGGAAAAGGTGAACGAGTTGATGGTTTCCTGGCTGCAATCTCTGCGTTCGGAAAGTAAAGTGAGCGTGCCGGGTTCCAACGGATCCGCTGGCGACGGAGTACAAACGCGGTGACAGAGCCTGCCGCCAGGCCGCGCCGCTGGTGGAAATATCTGCTGCTTGCCAGCGGTGTGGGAGTGGTCGTCGTTTTGGCCTCCCTTTGGTATACGACCACCGATTCCTTCCAAGCCTATGTGCGTCGCCGGATGGTCGCTGAAGTTGAGCGGATCACCGGGGGCCGCGCCGAAATCGGCAGCTTCCACGTCGTCCCTTTCCACCTGCAAGTCGAGGTACGCAACATCACGGTGCATGGCAAAGAGTCCCCTACTGAGGTTCCCCTGGCTCATGCCGACAGCTTGCTCGCGCAGGTGAAGGTCATTTCGTTCCTGCGTACCGAGTTTGGGTTCTACTCGGTGACTCTCGATCATCCCGTGGTTCACATCGCGGTGGCACCGGACGGTACGACGAATGTCCCGGCCCCCAAACAGCCGCGGAGAACCTCCGAGAAATCTCCGCTCGAACCGCTATTCGCCCTGTCCATCGATCATTTGTCGGTGCGGAGCGGCGAGCTAATCTGGGCCGACCAGCGAATTCCGCTGGAGTTCGCCGTTTATGACACCAACGTCCAGTCGGATTACTCGTTCCTCCATGGACGCTACGAGAGCCACTTTGCAGTCGGCAAGGTTGACAGTGCTATCGAGAACTTCCGTCCCTTCGCGTGGACGACGGCGGCCGAGTTCAGCCTGGGATCCACCTTTGCAGACGTCAAGTCGTTGCAATGGCACTCCGGCCGTTCCTCTCTGGACGTGAGCGGACGAATCAGTGATTTCCGCAACCCCCACCTCGAAGGAAGCTACGACGCTCGTGTGGATCTGGGCGATGCGGCTGCGATCGCGCGACGGCACGATCTCCGCGAAGGGACCGCGGAGTTCAAGGGCACCGGCCGATGGTCGCTGACTGAATTTTCTACCTTGGGTACGCTGTCCTTGCGCGACTTTGGCTGGCAAGACGATCAGATCGCCCTCAAGAAGGCCGGTGCGACTGCGGATTATTCAGTCACCGACGATCAGATCAAGCTTTCGAAGTTGCAGGGTAAATTGCTGGGGGGAAGCGTCACGGGAGAGGCGCAGATTGATAACTGGTTGCACAGCATCCCGCCGCCGATGGTAGCAAAGGCGAAGAAAGGCTCGGACAACCTGGCTGTGATCACCGCTGCTCGGCCTCCTGCCAGGAAGGGCGAAAAGGTAAAGCTGCCGGGCGTGCAGAGCGGAACCGTACATCTTCGTGTGCGGGATGTTTCTGCCGCAGAGGTCGCGTCTGCCCTGAATGTGCCGTCACACCCGTTGGGCCAATTCCGCCCTACCGGCGTTACCACCGGCGCCCTGGACGTAGCATGGAAAGGCTCATATCAAAGTGCCGAGGTTGGCTTCACCTTCGATGTGAGCCCTCCCGCACGTCTGGCTGCCGGGGAACTCCCGCTCACGGCCCATCTCCAGGGCAAGTACCGCATGGGGGCCGACTCGCTGGAGATCGCGCAATTCACGTTGTCTACGCCTGCGTCGAAAATCCAAGCTTCCGGGACTCTCGCCGCGTCTTCGACTATGCACGTTTCGGTTTCCACGTCGAATCTTGAGGAGTGGCGGCCGCTGGTGACGGCCCTGGGAGGACCGGCGAATCTGCCGTTCCGAATTGACGGGAATGCCACGTTCAACGGTGTAGCTGGCGGCACATTGTCGGCGCCGACCCTGGCCGGGACGCTCGTCGCGGAGGATTTCGAATTCACCCTCCCCGCAACTTCTCGTACCCCCGAGCAACAAGTGCACTGGGATTCGCTAGCGGGCAGCGTCCAGTTGTCTTCGCATGACGTTGCCTTTCGCGGCGGGAGTTTGCGGCGCGGAGACACGAGCGCCGACTTCGAGGTCAGCGCCAACTTGCAAAAAGGTCAGTTCACCGAAACCAGTCCCGTCACCGCCCGAGTGAACCTCCACAATGTCGATGTCGCTTCGACGGCGGCCCTCGCGGGCTTTAACGCTCCGGTTTCAGGGACAGCGGACATCACCGTTCAGATCGCAGGCACGCGAGCGCATCCCCAGGTCCAAGGTCACATTCACGCGGCAAACGCAGCGGCGTACGGCGAGTCGATCGAGAAGTTCGATGCCGATCTGCACATTGCGGGGAGCGAGACAGACCTGACCAATATTCATCTCACGCATGAAGATGCCTACGTTTCGGGCAGTGCGGCGTATACGCCGGCAACGCAAGCGTTCCGGTTTGATCTGCAGGGCAAGAACTTCGACCTGGCCCGGATACCCCAGATCCATTTGGATCCTTTGCCGACAGAGGGACGCGCCGACTTTACGCTGCAGGGTTCGGGCACGCTTCATGCACCAGAGATCAGCGCCACGGTTCACGTTCGCGATCTGGCGGTCGGTCGCGAAAGCGACGGCGAATTCGATCTGGAAGCAACCACGAAGAACGGCGAATTGCGTCTGAACGGGCACTCTACGTTTCCGCATGGCAACCTCGCGGTGGAGGGAAATGTCGGGATGCATGGGGACTATCCGGCGACGATCTCGGCGCGCACCGATCATCTTGATCTGGATGCCATTTGGCAGGCCTACCTCGGCGAACAGCTTACGGGGCATTCCTCGGTGACCGGCACGATCACCATGCAAGGACCTTTGCGTTATCCGCGGCAGTGGACGCTCACCGGAATTGCGACCGACCTTGCGATCGAACCGGAATATGCCAAGCTGCGCAACCAGGGTCCGATCCGGTTCACGTACGCCGAGCAGACCGCGCACATCGAGCCGGCGCACCTGGTGGGTGAAGGAACGGATGTAACCGGACAGGGCTCGATTCATTTCTCAGGGGCGCGGGAACTTGATTTAGGCGCCGACGGACAGGTGGATCTCAAACTGCTCCGTAGCTTCATTCCGGATCTCACCGCATCGGGCTTGACGACGGTCCACATGACGCTCGCAGGAACGATAAGCCAGCCGCTGCCGCAAGGCACTATCCAGATCAAGAATGGATCCGCGGCCTACGCCGGCTTGCCCAGCGGCCTGAGCGAGATGAACGGCTCGCTGAGCTTCACCAGAGAGCGCGTTCATATCGACCAACTGTCCGCTCGTACCGGTGGGGGTACGCTCGACCTGAAAGGCGATGCGACCAACTTCAACGGCCAGCTCAATTTCAATCTGACCGCCGTGGGGAAGGAAGTGCGGCTGCGCTATCCGCCGGGCGTCAGTTCGACGGCGACCGCGGAACTGCACTGGGTCGGCAACCGCTCAGCTTCCATGATTTCCGGGGACGTGACGGTCACGAAGCTGGCGGTCACACCCGGCTTTGATTTCGGCTCGTATCTCGAGCGCAGCCGCCAGACGGCCTCGATTACTGCTGCCAATTCGCCGCTGTACAACGTGAAGCTGGATGTCGCTGTACGCACCGCTCCGGAACTGCAAATGAAGACGGCGGTGGCTCGGCTGTCCGGGTATGCCGATCTGCGCTTGCGCGGGTCGGCGGCGCGCCCGAGCGTTCTTGGCCGAGCCGATATTCTGGAGGGCGACGCGACCTTCAATGGCATCAAGTTCCGGCTGGAGCGCGGCGATATTACGTTCGCGAATCCTGTGGCCATTGAGCCCCAGGTTAATCTGCAGGCGACGACGCATGTGCGCAACTACGATCTCGACATTACGGTGACGGGGACGCCCGAGCGCCTGAACGTGAATTACCGTTCAGAGCCGCCCCTGCCCAAGTCGGACATTATCGCCCTGCTGGCTCTGGGTCGCACCAGCGAGGAATCCGAGCAGTTGCAGCAGCAATCCGGTCAAGGAGGGTTCACCGATCAGGCCACGAATCTCATCATCAGCCAGGCAATCAATTCGACCGTGAGCAGCCGTATGCAGAAGCTCTTCGGCGTAAGCCGGATCAAGATCGATCCCCAGGGTCTGACCACCGAGACCAACCCGACCGCTCGAGGGCCACAGGTCACCATCGAGCAGCAGTTTGCCAACAACATCACTCTCACGTACAGCACCAACGTCTCGCAGAGTTCGCAGCAGATTATCCAGGGTGAATACTACGTCAACCCCAATGTCTCGATCGTGGGAACTCGCGATCAAAACGGCGTCGTGAGCTTCGATGTTCGCATCCGGCGCCGCAAGAAATAGAATTAATCCCGCAGAACGAAAATCCTGGCCCCTTCCATGAGTGCTTCGAGCGACATTCCCTTTGCAGCTTTGCGTCAATCCATGGTGGAGTCTCAGTTGCGCGACCGTGGCGTGAAAGACGAGCGCGTGCTCGGTGCTATGGCGCGAGTGCCCCGTCATGAGTTTGCGCCGGAAGCCCATCGCGGCCAGGCCTATGAAGATCACCCTCTACCGATCGCCGAAGGACAGACGATTTCTCAGCCCTACATTGTGGCGCTCATGCTGGAAGCGCTCGCTTTGTCGCCTTCCGATCGAGTCCTTGAGGTTGGCACTGGGTCAGGATATGTAACGGCATTGCTCGCCGAACTTGCAGCGCGGGTGTTCTCTGTAGAGCGCCATGCATCGCTAGCTGCCTCGGCCCGGGATTTGGTCGCACACTTGGGTTATAGGAATGTGAGCGTGATTGAGGGCGACGGCAGTCAGGGATTTGCGGAGTCTGCGCCTTACGATGCCATCGTCGTTTCGGCGGCGGCTGGAGAGGTCCCGCAGGCACTGTTGGCACAATTGGCCGAGGGCGGACGAATGATCATTCCCGTGGGCACGCCGGAATCCCAGCAACTGCAGCTAATCCGGATGGAAAACGGCCAGCCTCGGATCGCGTTGCGCGAGCTGTGCCGCTTTGTGCCTCTGATCTCGGGAAATGGCCGTGGGTCGTAGGTGTTTGGTCTTCGGTCTTCAGACCTAGTTGGGATCCGGTGTTGACTAGCACGTCCTAAGACGTAAGACCCAAGACCCAAGACCTAAGATCCTGCACCCTGCATTACAATCGACTCGTGCCTGTCCTGCAAAGCCTGCGCGTCACGCTGGAGATGATCAAGTGGGAGCACTCCATCTTCGCGCTGCCGTTCGCGCTTTGCGGGGCGATGCTCGCGGCGGGAGGATTTCCCTCTATGCACCAACTTATTTGGATCGTCGTCGCCATGATTGCGGCGCGGTCTGCGGCCATGGCCTTCAATCGCTGGGCGGACGCCTCGATCGACGCCGCTAACCCACGTACCGCCACGCGAGCCTTGCCTGCCGGGCATCTGTCTCCAGCGTTCGTGGCCATGTTCGTGGTCGTCTCCAGCGCGATCTTTATTTTTGCCGCCAGCCAACTGAATCGCCTCGCGCTGTTGCTCTCGCCGGTTGCCTTGGCCGTCCTACTGCTTTACTCCTATACGAAGCGCGTCACGCGTTGGTCGCATCTAGTCCTGGGATTCGCGCTCGGAATCGCGCCGGCAGCCGCATGGATCGCGGTCCGTGGCTCGCTCGATCCACGTATTTTGCTGCTCACGGCCGCCGTAACCTTCTGGGTGGCTGGCTTCGACGTTCTTTATGCCTGTCAGGATTTCGACTTCGATCGTCAAAGCGGGCTCCACTCCATTCCCCGCTACATGGGCATTCCAGCCGCGCTGTGGATCGCGCGCGGCTTTCACCTGGCCATGGTCGGTCTTCTCGTAACCTTGCTCATCGTCTTTGGCATGGGGAAGATCGCCGTGGGAGGGGTGGGGGTGGTCATTCTGCTTCTGCTCTACGAACATTCGCTGGTCCGTCCGAACGACCTGTCGAAACTCAATGCCGCCTTCTTTACGATGAACGGCGTTATTTCAGTAGTGTTCTTCGTCTTCGTAGCAGGAGATCTTCTGCTACGCAAATGACCGGAGCCAACGTGGGGACAGCCGTCTCGACTGTCCGGTGGCGCATCGCGCGCATCCCTGGGCCAGTGCTATTACCTCATCCCCGCGTGCCATGCCATAATCACAAGCGCCCAAAATTTGGAGGGTCCATGCTTAGCAGCAACGTCGTTCGTGTCACCTGCATTTCGTTCTTATTCGCAGCCTTGAGCTTTGGCCAGCAGGCCTCTACGCCAGTTCCGGTTCCCGGCAGTCCGGCTGACCTCGTGCAGCAGGGCGAGAAACTGAGCCGCGACGGCAAGTTGGACGACGCGCTTGCCCTTTACCGTCAAGCGCTCGACAAATCGCCCGATCTGTATGCGGGACATCTGGCTTCAGGAATCGCGCTCGATCTGAAGGGAGACTATACCGAGGCGCACGAGCACTTCACGAAGGCCATCGAATTGGCTCCGGCGGATTCCAAGACCCAGGCGCAGCGCGCAATGGCCGTTTCCTATGTGTTCGAAGGGAATACGTTCAAAGCGGCCGAATATGAACTTCAGGTCTTCAACGTTCGTATGGCCAAGAACGACTCGGTCGGCGCTGCCGAAATCTGCAACGAACTTGGCCGCATCTATCTCGATGCCGGGGACCCGGACCACGCCTACAAGTGGTACAAGATGGGATACAACACGATCGCGCACAAGCCCGACCTGAGCGACGCCGATAAGAATCTTTGGCTGTTCCGCTGGGAAAGTGCGCAGGCCCGTGTCGCCGCTCGCCGCGAAAATGCCGACGAAGCGAAGCAACACGTGGCGGCGGCCAAGGTGGCTCTCGGCGAGGCTAAGAATCCTGAGCAGATGAAGTTCTATCCCTACCTTACGGGATATGTTGCGTTCTTTACGGGCGACCCCAAAGTGGCGATCACGGAATTGCAGAATGCCGACCAGCATGACCCGATGGTTCTCGCCTTGATCGCCCAGGCTCACGAGAAGCTCGGCGACGCGGCCCAGGCCAAGGCCTCCTATCAGAAAGTTCTGGAGTCGACCGTGCACAATCCTGCCAACGCCTACGCGCGTCCCCTGGCAAAGAAGAAGCTCGGTATCTCCTAGAGGTCATGGTTTGAGATCGAAACCGGAGAGGCGAGCGGAAACCTCTCCGGAATATTGTTCGATCCTGCTTACGGATTGACCTTCAAGAGCAGCATGGTGCCGCTTTCCACCTTCACGTTATTTTTTTCTGAACTCAGCACCGATCCCTGCGTCGCGTTCTGTCCGGCCTCAAGCTTGAGATTGGAAATTCCCACTACACCCTGTGTGTTCCCGTTGATCTGCGGGCGCGCGCTGCCTTGTTGTGTATCCGTGCCGGTTGTGGGCACCGCATTCGGGGAAGGGGTCGAGGGTTGAGCCTGGCCCGCTCCGCTCATTCCGCCAGTACGCCCGGCACCCATCGGCGAGGTCGGCGCGCTGCCGCCTCCCGCTGCTGGCCCCTGGTCGACGCCGCTGCCACTATTCTCGTTGTTCGTGGGAGGAGCAATTACAGCCTGAATCGACATGGGTAGCGCCACGTTGCCATCTTTGAGCGCTGCATGGTCAAAGGCGATTCCTACCTGCGATTCTTTCTGATCCTTGCCGCGAGCCTGTGCCTCGGTCACGTGCCCCGTCACCTTGGTGTCTTTGGGAACGAGAACTTCTCCGCTGTTCGTCTTCAGGTCCATCGTGACTTTGGCTACAACTTCATCGCCTGGCTTAGCCTTCTTGGCGTCGATGGTCTTTGTGAGTTGAACCGGAATCACGCTGCCCGGCGCGATGCGTGGCGTTGCTGCAGTGGTGGGAGCCGCCGTAGTCGGCGAACTGGTCTGCGGCGCGGGTTGCGACGGCGGTTGGCTTGTAGACTGCGGGGATGCCTGCGCGGCGCTCGGATCGCTTGAGCTTGAACTTTGCGCGAGCGCTGTTGCGCCCGCCAATGCAACCATGAATGCTGTAGAGATAAGAAGTGTCTTCATTGACCGTCTCCTTCCAAAAATGTGGAGTGGCTCCCGGAATAGATGCGATTTTTTCCCCGGAGGTGGGCGGCGATCTGCGACGACGCCAACCGGCGCAGCAAAAATGGCATCCGAATGGCATGTCAATTCGACTCATCCATCTGACTCTGCTGGCCTCGATTCTGGGCACATGTGCAGGGTGTGCACCGAATCAATCGCCCGACCAGCTTCGCGAGAAGACTGCTGAAGCCACGTCCACTCTCAAACGTGACACCAAGGCGGTAGCCGAAGGCGTCAAAGAAGGGCTCAGCAGCAAGAAGTCCGTGGTGGACCTGAATAAGGGGTCCAAAGATGACCTGGCGTCCCTGCCGGGGATCACTTCGCAAAGGGCAGACCGGATCATCGCCGAGCGACCCTTCGCCACGACCCATCAACTGGTATCGCGGCACATCCTCTCCGAGGATGAATATTCCCAGATTCAGGATCGTATTGTCGTCGACCACTAGCGTCGGGTTGGAGAGATCGGACGCAGCGAAGAGCGAGAAGGACCGGAACGAAGAATAAGTAGGAAGCTCCGGATTTCAAGCTTTTCCCTCGTGAACCTTAGTGTCCTTAGTGGTTCAAGCTCGAACTCTGTGCTCTCCGTGTCCTGTGTGGTTAACATGGCAGTTGCCATCGTCCTGCGATATCATCAAAAGGATGTCCGCCACACGCCCAAACCACGCCCTCCAGACGCACTCTTTTCAAACCGACGACCCACGGCTCGCGCCCATCCACGACAAGGTATTGGCTGGAAAACGCCTCGATGTTGACGACGCTCTAGCTCTCTACCGTACCGGCGACATTCTCGCCGTGGGCTGGATGGCGAACCTGGTGCGCGAGCGCATGCACGGCGACAAGACCTACTTCAATGTCAACCGGCACATCAATCCGACGAACGTCTGCGTGGCAGCGTGCCGCCTCTGCGCCTTTGGGCGAAAGAAAGATACGCCCGGCGCCTACACCATGGCGCTCGAAGAGGCGTTCGAGACTGCGGCCTCCGGTTACACCGAGGCGGTCACGGAATTCCACATCGTTGGGGGGCTGCATCCAGACTTGCCGTTTCAATACTTCCTCGATCTCTGCTCCGGCTTGAAGCAGCGCTTCCCGCAGGTGCATCTCAAAGCGTTCACCATGGTCGAGGTCGCATATTTGTCCAGGCGCGCCAAGCTCTCGATCCTCGAAACTCTGCAACAACTGAAAGCCGCGGGGGTGGATTCGCTTCCGGGCGGAGGCGCTGAGATTTTTGCTGATCGTGTGCGCCACATCATCTGCGACCACAAAATTGACGGTGGAGAGTGGCTCGAGACCGCCAAACTAGCACACCAAATCGGGTTGAGGTCGAACGCGACCATGCTCTACGGCCACGTCGAAAATGATGAAGATCGCGTCGACCATCTCATGAAACTGCGGGCTGTGCAGGACGAAACCGGCGGATTCCAGACCTTTATTCCGCTGGCCTTCCATCCCGACAATACCCCGCTGCAGCATCTGCCGAAAACGACCGGCATGCTCGACATCAAGCAGATCGCAGTCAGCCGCCTGGTACTCGACAACTTCCCGCACATAAAATCCTACTGGCAGATGATGACCGCCAAGATCGCGCAGATCTCGCTGCGCTTCGGCGCCGACGACATGGACGGCACCGTGATCGAGGAAAAGATTTATCACGACGCGGGTGCAACCACTCCTCAGGGCATGCGCCGCGAAGAGTTGGAGCGCCTGATCCGCGCCGCTGGCCGCGTACCCATCGAACGCGACACGCTCTACCGGCCCGTCACGCGCACCGAGACCTCGGTTACCGTTGCGGTGTAGTCTTCAACCACTTGTTCCCATCCTGCCCTGAAACCTGTATCATCCCGTGATCTGCACCGGCTTCTCGTAGTCCGGGCGGCGTGGCGGATTTGCTCGCGCAGGCATCCGATTCGCTGATGGGGACATCCAACTTTGGCAATTGCTGACCTTGTGGTCGGTTATTTTCTTTGACGCCCCGTGGACGTTCCTGTGACGTTTGACCGCACCGCCAACTCTTGTTCGGGAGCAGGGAATTGTCGCTTCACACCAGTGCGATGCATGCCGCATTCCAGTCCGGCGGAGGCGAACCTCTCCCAGAAGCGGGGTACGAGGCCCTGCGCCGGGTCTCGCGCGCCATTGCCGCGCATCACGACATAAAAGAACTCTTTCGCAGTCTGGCCGGCGAACTGCGTCCCGTCGTGAACTTCGTTTTCCTGCGCGTATTCCTCTACGACGAAGCGCGCCAGTTGATGCGCCTGCACGTGAGCGAAGCTCCCGGACAGCCGGCCGAGCCCTTCAGCGAATTTCCTCCTGAGGGTACGGCGGTGGGCTGGGTTTACGAGCGGCAGGAGCCGCTGGTCATTCCTGACGTTGATCAGGAAACCCGTTTTCCAAGGCTACACGGAATTCTCAAGGAGTATGGCATCCGGTCGCACGTAACATTTCCGCTCACCACAGCTCATGGGCGGTTGGGGACCTTTGCGGTGGGCAGCGACCATCCCGACGCATACTCCAGGGAAGATTGCCGATTTCTGGGGCTGGTCGCCGACCAGATTGCCGTTGCCATCGATGACGCAAGGCACTTGCAAGCGCTGCAGCGGACGCAGGTCGAACTCGAGAAACGGAATCAGCACCTGCAGCTCCTGTTGGGCGTCAATAACAGCATCGCCTCCAATCTGAAACTGCGGGACCTGCTGCTGGCGATTTCCGCGAATGTGAGGCGCGTTATGCAAGCCGATTTCGTCGGGGTCGCGCTGCCCGACCCCAACGAGGGCGGCGCATTGCGTGGATATGCGTACGAATCCGCGGAAGGCTCCGGGCCGCGCCGCGAACCCACACGGTCTCTCGACGAAAAGTCGGCGCCGGTCATCGCCTTTCGGACGGGTCGCACCGCAATCTTGCACGCTCCATCACTCGGGAAGCTTCCTCTGGAAAAAGACGAGTTCCGTCAGTTGGGAATCCAGGAGGCATGTTCGCTGCCGCTCCTGAGCCGCGGACGGATTCTTGGCTCGCTGGACCTCGGGCGCATTCGTGCGGCCGCTTTCACCGACGACGAAGTCGAGTTCCTCACTCAGATCGCCAACCAGGTCGCGATCGCGGTCGACAATGCGCTCGCGTACGGCCAGATTGCCGACCTCAAGAACGAACTGGCCCAGGAAAAACTTTACCTGGAATCCGAGATTCGCAGCGAGATGAATTTCGCAGACATCGTCGGCCATAGTCCTGCGATCCGAGCGGTGCTGGGTCAGGTTGAAACGGTCGCACCGAGCGATTCGACCGTACTTCTCCTCGGCGAAACGGGAACCGGAAAAGAACTCATGGCTCGCGCGATTCACGAGCGCAGCCAGCGGCGTTCCCGTGCTTTCGTCAAATTGAACTGCGCCGCAATTCCCATGGGCCTGCTGGAAAGCGAGATGTTCGGCCACGAGAAAGGAGCGTTCACCGGTGCGGTCGCGCAACGCATTGGGCGCTTTGAACTGGCGCACGGAGGCACGATTTTTCTCGACGAAATTGGTGAGATCCCCCTCGAACTTCAGCCCAAGCTTCTGCGCGTGCTGCAGGAACGTGAGTTCGAGAGACTGGGAAGTTCGCGCACCCTGCATACCGACGCGCGTCTGATCGCGGCCACCAACTGTGATCTGCAAGGGATGGTCGACGAGAAGAAATTTCGCGCCGATCTTTACTACCGGCTGAATGTCTTTCCAGTATTCATTCCACCGCTGCGCGAACGGCAGGAAGATATTCCGATGCTCGTCAGCCACTTCACGCAGCTCTTTGCCCATCGCGTGAACAAGAAGATCGAGAGCGTGGCTACCGAAACCATGAACGCCCTGGTGCAATATTCGTGGCCGGGAAATATCCGCGAACTGCAGAACGTGATCGAGCGCGCGGTTCTGGTCTCGAATGGCCCCGTGCTGAGAGTCCCATTGTCCGACCTGAAGAGCCGTACGACTTCGGCATCGCGGCCAGCAGCTGCTTCCGGAAAAGAGGCACCCCATGGGGATGCACAGCCCATCCGCGATGTGCTTGAAGACGTGGAGCGGAAGCAGATCCTGGCTGCGCTGGAGCAGTCGCACTGGATCGTCGCGGGCCCGAATGGCGCGGCGGCGCGGTTGGGCTTGAAACGCTCCACGCTGCAACTCCGCATGAAGAAGCTCGGGATCGCGTCGCGAGCGCGCTAAAAGCTGTCTTCAACGAGTTCAATCTTCGCTGGTCCTTAGATCCAGTTCCCGTGCCAGAATTCTGGCGGCCTCTGATCATCAAGCTGGCATCTGGCAGATGGCACTTTCGTCAAGAAATGTGAACGCTCCGCAAGTGTCTGTGCCGCACGCACTTGAGTTCGCCTGTCGCAGATCCGAGTTTGGTGACCGGCTTGCTCCTTCCTTGGCGTCTCCGCAAGCAACTCGGAAGGCAAGGAGTCCGTCATGAACAGAAAAGCTCGTCCCGTATTCGCGCTACTAGTCACTCTCATTGGAATTGCTGGCGCGACGTCGCACGCACAGACCAGACGCAAGGTCACGCTGGAGGCTTCCGTGCCCTTTGCGTTTGTTGTGGGCAATCGCGCGTTTCCGGCTGGTAATTATGTCTTCGAGATGGCGACCGGCTCGCCTCGGACCTCTGAACAATCCGGAGTTCTGGTCGTGCGCAGCCATGAGCGCAAGCTCTATGCTGCCGTGGCGACTGGCGTTGCCGCGGACACCAACGCGCACGTCGCGCCCAAGTTGATGTTTGTGCGGAACGGCGATCGCGTGTTCTTGTCGAAGGTGTGGCGTCAGGGCAATCTGGCGGGACTCAGTATTCCCACCGCCCCTGGCGGTAACGAGACGGAAGATTGGCAAGAGAGCCAGGTCTTCATGCTCGACGCTACCGCGGTGAACGGCGGAATCTAGCGCGTTTGCCCTGAAAGTTTCCGGTGGCGGTCATCTCCCCAATCCCACAGAACCCTGATGCCCTGCCGGAAAGTTCAGCGAGCCGCGTTCCCCCCACGCGGCTCGCGCTGTCTTAGCGAGCCGGCTGTTCTGCGGTGAGTTTGTGCAGCTCGTCGGGCGAGGAGTTGAGCAGGTTCCGCAAAACGGCTACCTCAGCCTCGATGCCGGTGTGCAGTGCCGGATCCACGTCCGGCGCGAACAGGGAAGAGTGATTTGAGGGAAGCTGCGTGCCCGAAGCTTTCGCCTGTGCAAACTTCTCGGGATCGGCACCGCCCAGGCTGAAATAGAACCCTGGCACTCCCTGCTCGACGAAATACGAGAAATCCTCGGAAGGGCTGATCGGTTCGGCGGTTACCACTTTGTCTTTTCCGAGCGCCGCTTCCAACGGCGCCCTGAGCCGTTCCGCGAGGACTGGATTGTTGTAAACCAAGTCCGTTCCCTCGTAGCGTTCCACCAAAGGCTCTCGTGGTGCTCCGGCCGCAGCGGCCTCAGCCTTGGCGATCCGCGTGATGGCCGAAAGGATCTGCTGGCGCACATCCTGTTTGCGGGTCCGTATCGTCAATGCCATCTCGGCGTGGTCGGGGATGATGTTGTTCTTCGTTCCGGCTTGCATATAGCCAACCGTTACCACGGCCATTTCGCCGGGTTTGACTTCCCGCGACACAATTGTCTGCAACGAAAGAATGGTGCGGGCAGCAATCACGATGGGATCGATCGCCGATTGTGGCATGGAACCGTGGCCGCCTTTGCCATAGATTGTGATGCGCACAGAATCCGAATTTGTGTTGTAGACGCCGGGAGTAATCGCCACCATCCCCGCGGGGAATTCGTTGCCGACGTGCAAAGCCACTGCCACGTCTGGCTTGGGGAACCGCGTGAACAAGCCGTCTTTAACCATTCCCTCGGCGCCGCTGATGGTTTCCTCAGCCGGCTGTCCGATCAGCATCAGTGTGCCACGCCATGTGTTCTTGCTTTGAGCCATGATCTCGGCGGTGCCGAGAAGAGATCCCATGTGCAAATCGTGCCCGCAGGCGTGCATTACGGGAACATCGCGCCCAACGTCATCTTTGGTGCGCACTTTGCTGGCGTAGGCCAGTCCGGTTTTTTCTTCCACCGGAAGAGCATCCAGTTCCGTGCGCAGCATAATGACCGGCCCGGCTCCATTCTTGAGAACCGCGACGATTCCTGTGCCACCCACGTGCTCAGTCACGTCATACCCCGCGCTACGCAGCCGGGCGGCCAGCTTTGCCGCGGTTTGCGTCTCATGCGACGACAGTTCTGGATTCTGGTGCAGATCAAGGTAGAGCGCGTGTGCGTCCGGATAGACGGTTTCCACTTCTTTTGACGATGGGGCCTGCGCGCAAGCGAAGGCAGTGAGAACGGCCAGCAGCGGGAGTTTTGACAAGATCATCGTGCGGGGATCATATCCTGCCCGTTCACCCGCTGCAAACCGGGAGCCTAAGGTCCTTTTGCAACGAAATCCCGTGGCGCACCATCTTACTTGGTAAGAAGGCGAATTCTCCGCTTGCCTTTTTTCTGCCGGGTGTACAATCGGCTCAGAAAGCACTTGGTTGCGCACTTCGTAAGCAAGGCCGAGGCGCTATGAACGTTCACGTCAGTTACCGTCTTCATAAAATCCCCGCCGTCGAGAAAGACATCCAACACCAGATCGAAAAACTGCAAAAACGTCTGCAGGTTTTCCGACCCGAACTCATCCACTTGAAGGGAGTGGTGGAGGAGATCTCGCCGCGCGAGGGCACGAGCGTTTCTTTGAACCTGCGCTTGCCTTCGGGCCAAATGGCAGTGCAGGCCTCGGCGCCGAACGCCGCGGCTGCCGTGAAGAGTGCGTTCGAAGATCTGCTGCAGCAGGTGCGCAAGCACAAGGACATCCTGCGCGCCTCCCACAAGTGGCAGCGCGGTAAGCGCGGCGACAGTGCCCGCCCAGGTACCGTTATGCGCGAAGTTCCGTTCGAAGAGACGATCGCAGCCGTTTTTCCCGCCACCATCTCTTCTGACGACATTCGCTCCTACGTGAATGTCAACCTCTCCCGGCTGGAACGCTTCGTCGAGCGCGAGATCTATTTCCGCGAGGCGCAGGACTCGATCGCGCCAGACAGTCTCTCGAAAGAAGAAGTTATCGACGAAACCATTGCCGCAGCGCTGGGCGATGGTCAGGAAAAGCCCGAACGCCTGGCGCTTGAGCCCTGGCTGTACCGCCTGGCCCTGCGGGCGCTGGACGAGCTTTCGCACCAGGACGAAAGCAATGGCAACGCCATGCCTTTGGAAGACTCCGCGCGCCCACGCAACGTCAAGGGCAGCGACGAGCCCGAACTGCAATTTCACCAGCCGGACGAATCCATTACCGGCGCCACAGTAATTGCCGACGCCCGCGTAGCCACGCCCGAACAGATCATGGCCTCCGACGAACTGTTGCGCTTGATCGCCTCCGCTTTGCGCGACCTCGGCTCCGGCCCGCGCGAAGCCTTCATCCTGCACGCGATCGAGGGCTTCAGCGTCGACGAAATTGTGGCGATTACCGGCCTTCCGGCCGACCGCGTACTCTCATTCGTTTCTGCCGCTCGCGACCACTTACGCAAGGCGCCTGGACTGGCCAGACAATTTCAAGGCCGGTTCGCTCCGACCGGAACCGCTTAAATCCACCTTTAAATCATTTTGGGGAGGTCATTCATGACCATGACTCGAGAACAAATCCGAGAGTTGGCTCAATTTCAGGATGAAAATTCGTGCGCTGTCAGCTTTTATTTCCAGCCGTCTGCGCCTCGCAACAAAGCCCATAAGGAAGACACCATTCTCATCAAGGACCTGGCGCGGGAAGCCTTGCGCGGCTTGGAGAGCAAGGGTACCGAGAACAAAGCTCAGAGGGAATCGGCCCGCGCCGACCTCGATCGCATCCTTCGCTTGTCGGGCGAACTACGCAGCAACGGAACGCATGGCAAGGCTGTGTTCGCCTGCGCCGTACAAAACCTCTGGCGCGAATATGATTTGCCCGCCAGCCTTCCGGCTACGCAACTCTTCGTGGATCGCCATTTTCATCTCAAACCGATCGCCCATCTTCTGGGGGCATCTCCCTTGCTGGGCGTTGTACTGGTCGACCGGCACCGGGCCCGCATCTTCGATCTTCGCCTTGGCGAGTTGACCGAGCGCGAAGACTTGTTCCACCCGCTCTCTCGTAAAGGGCGCAGTGACGGATACGCCGGATATGACGGAGGCCATGCACAACGCCGCGTGGACGACGAGACTCGGCAGCACTTCAAGAATGTGGCCGAGTCGCTCAAGGACCTTCTGGAGAAGGGCGTCTTCGAGAAGTGGATCCTCGCCTGCCAGGATGCTCATCGCTCCCTGCTCGAGCCTCAGCTGCATTCCTATGTCAGTCAGGCGCTGATTGGCCGCTTCCATGCCGATCTCGCGCACGCCACTCGCGATGAGATTCGCACCCATGCGCAGCAAATTGTCGAGCGCTGGCAAGGCAATCGCCGGCGCGACCTGGTCGGCCAGGCACTTACTCAGGCCCGTAGCAATGGACGGGGCGTGACCGGTTTGCGCCGCGTGCTGCGCTCCTTGGAACTTGGCGAAGTGCAAACTCTTCTGATTGGCGATACCCTGCAGGCGCATGCAGTCGAATGTTCCGGATGCGGCCACATTGACGCGCATCTCGTCGGCTTCTGCCCGGTCTGTGGCCGTGCTACCCAGGAAGTGGTCGACGTGGGCGAGGCGATTCTGCCCTGGGTGATTCGCCGCGATATCGAGACGTTCTACGTGAAAGAAGATCCCGAGTTCGACAAGGTCGGCAACATTGCTGCTCTCTTGCGCTTCCGCTCCGAAAAGGTTCAGCCCATCTCAACAGTGGCGGCGGACAGGCTCAGCAAGGCGGGAGCGGCTTATCCCGGCCGGTTGCGACGATTTGCCAGCCGGTGATAGCGCCGCACAACAATGAAGACCGGCGGTTTCATCTGCGGGACTGTCGGCCTTCGCCTTGAAGCGCCGGGGGAATGCACTATAATTGCGCCCCAACCATGGCACTTTCCTCCGGAACGATGCTGGGGCCTTACGAAATTCAGTCTCCGCTGGGGTCCGGCGGCATGGGCGAGGTGTATCGCGCCCGCGACACCCGCCTCGACCGCACCGTAGCTGTCAAGATTCTGCCTTCGCATCTCTCTTCCAGTCCCGAAGCCAAACAGCGTTTTGACCGCGAGGCCCGGACAATTTCGAGTCTGAGCCATCCCAACGTCTGCCAGCTTTTCGATGTCGGTTCGCAAGACGGCACCAGCTTCCTGGTCATGGAGTACCTCGAAGGCGAGACTCTAGCCGACCGCTTGCGCAAAGGTCCCTTGCCTCTCGAACAGGTCCTGAAATACGGAATCGAAATCTGCGATGGCCTGGAAAAAGCGCACAAGAGCGGAGTGATCCATCGCGACCTGAAGCCCGCCAATATCATGCTGACCAAAGGCGGCGCGAAGCTGATGGACTTCGGACTGGCCAAGCCGGCTCTGCCTGCGAATCCGCCGAGCGCCGGCCTCACGCAAACGATCGCGACGCCGCAACAGCCGCTAACGACCCAGGGCATGATCGTCGGCACGTTCCAGTACATGGCGCCGGAGCAGTTGGAAGGCCGCGATGCCGATGCCCGCAGCGATATCTTCGCCTTCGGTGCGGTGCTGTATGAGATGGTGACCGGGAAGCGCGCGTTCGAAGGCAAAACCACGGCGTCGATGATCGCGGCGATTCTTGCCGCTGCCCCGCCGCCGATCTCGAGCCTGCAGCCGTTGTCCCCGCTCGCGCTGGAAAGCACGGTGAAAAGTTGCCTGGCGAAAGATCCGGACGAACGCCTGCAAACCGCGCATGACGTCAAACTGCAGCTGAAGTGGATTCAGGAGAGCGGTTCGTTCTCACGCCTGCCCGCAGTCACTCGCACCACCAGCAAATCCGTGCGCTCGATGAGCTGGCTCGTCGCCGGAATCGTGCTGCTCTTGCTGGTCGGCGGTGCGGCATGGTGGCTGCATTCCCGCCAGACGCCGCAAGCCATGTACTTCAACATCGCTGCGCCGTTTCCGGCAGCTTCCATGGCGCTGTCTCCGGAAGGAAGAACGCTCGCTCTCGTCGCGTACTCCGATCAAGCCAACAAGAATGTGATCTGGATCCATCAAATCGGAGGCAGGAGCGCGACGGAATTACCGGGAACCGAAGGCGCCGCGTACCCGTTCTGGTCCCCGGATGGCAGCTCACTCGGATTCTTCGCGCAGGGCAAGCTCAAGACTGTCGACTTGAGTTCGGGAAGATCGCCAAGAGTACTGGCAGACGCGGCTTTCGGTCGAGGTGGAACTTGGAGCCGCGACGGCGTCATCCTGTTCGCGCCCAGTGTTTGGACCGGATTGTGGCGAGTGCCCTCGTCTGGTGGAACGGCTGTCCAGATCACCACGCCCGATCCCGCCCAGTTCCAGGTGAGTCATCGCTGGCCAGTTTTCCTACCCGATGGGCGCCACTACATCTATCTCGCCTGCAATTTTTCGGGCTATCTGGACAAGAACTTCATTGTGCTCGGCTCGCTGGACTCGAACGAAAAGCGCAATTTGGTGAACGCCAGCACAAACGCTATGTACAGCGAGCCCGGATATCTTCTGTTCTGGCGCGATAACGCGCTCGTCGCGCAGCACTTCGATCTCCGGAACTACTCGCTCAGTGGCGAGCCGCATATCCTGAATGACGCTGTGCAGTATTTCCCCCAGCTGAATTTCGCGGCGTTCGCCGTGTCCCGCAGTGTTTTATTCTTCCAGAGCGGTGGTGGCAAGGGAGCCCCGCCGTCTCAGCTGACCTGGTTCGACCGTGGCGGGAAGAAACTTGGCACCGTGGGTCCCCTGGCACTTGTCGCGAATCCCAAGCTTTCGCCCGACGAGCGCCGCGTTGCAGTCGACCAGACCGACAGCGACGGTCGTCACGTCAATCCTTGGATTTACGAAACCTCCGGCAATGCCAGCACCCGCCTTAGCTTCGGAATGGGGCTGGAAGAGATCCCAATCTGGAGTCCCGACGGCAAGCGGGTCGTTTTTTCGGCAAACGATGATCTTGTCTTTCGCTTGTACGCCCAAAACGCCGATGGCTCCGGCACTGCGCAGAATCTCCTCGATCTCAACAATCCCTACCAGGCCCCCTGGGATTGGTCTCGCGACGGCAAATATCTTCTGGCCCGCAAAGATGGCGAACTCTGGTACATGACAACCGCGGACGGGCAGCCTCACCCCGCGATCCAGAAGCCTTGGACGATTCGGAACGCGCAGTTCTCTCCAGACGGCAAGTTTGTGGCCTATGCCTCGGACGAAACTGGGAATTCGGAGATTTTTATTTCGCCCTTTCCTGCCTTCGACAGCAAGTGGCAGGTTTCACGCGGTGGCGGCGAGGAGCCTCGCTGGCGCGGCGACGGCAAAGAACTCTTTTATCTCGCACCCGACCGCAAGTTGATCGTCGTTGACATCAAGACCAGTCCCAGCTTCGAAGTGGGTTCGCCCGTGCCCCTGTTCCTTACGTCCCCGCAGCCGCCCGTCTCGGCGCTGCACTTCTTCAGTTATGACGTGACCGCCGACGGCCAGAAGTTCCTCATCAACACAAGAACGGCGACTCCGAACGCCGCCGCCGTATCCATCTTGTTGAATTGGTCTTCGGAAATAGAGCAATAGAGCAGTAGAGGGGCGCGCGTGAATCTTCGATGCTGCCCATGATATGCTTCCCGCTTCATCTGCATGACGGATGTTGTAAATCTGATCTCGGAGGATTCGTGACATTCTCGCGCCGTGATTTCGTGAAGTCATCTGTGCTGGGAGCGGTTGCCGCCGGGGTGGGAGCGCACTCCGCTATTCCTGAAGCTCTCGCCGAAACGGGCCAGCAGGGCCACGCGTCCAAAGAGGACTCTTCCAAGCGCGCTGTTATCATTTGCGCCCATAACGGATATCCCTACGTCGAAGCGGCATATGCGTACCTGAACGGAGGCGGCGACACACTCGAAGCCGGCATCCGCGTGGTGAAAGGGCCTGAAAACGATCCCAACGATGATTCGGTCGGTCTGGGCGGTTTGCCCAACGAAGAAGGCATAGTCGAACTGGACTCCTGCTGCATGCACGGACCCACACGTCGCGCAGGTTCGGTCGGTGCAGTACGCAACATCAAGAATGTCTCGATGGTAGGCCGGGCCGTGATGGAGCACACCGGTCATGTCATGCTGGTCGGCGAGGGCGCGGAAAAATTCGCCGTGGCCATGGGCTATCCTCGCGAGAACCTGCTAACCGACCGCTCCCGCAAAATCTGGCTTTTGTGGAAGGAATTTAATTCCGATCGCGACTGGTGGGGACCCGGCATGGCCGATCCGCACTGGCATCCGCCCGCACCCCAATCCGCACCACAAGCCGAAGTCTGGCGCGATCGCATTCAGCAACTACAGCAGCGCGCCGCTGATCTCGGCATTGAGCCCGAACACCAACTCGCAGCTGTTCGTCGCGTGCTCTTTCCTCCGACGGGCACGATCCACTGCTCGGTCTTGAACGACAAGGGAGAAATGTCGGGGATCACCACCACCAGCGGCCTGGCGTTCAAACTCCCCGGCCGTTGCGGAGACTCGCCCATCATCGGCGCCGGTTGCTACACCGACCAGGACATCGGCTCCGCGGGTGCGACCGGCGCGGGGGAAGAGAACATCAAGGTTGCGGGGGCTCACACGATCATCGAAAACATGCGTCATGGCATGTCTCCGCAGGAAGCCGGAATGGACGCGCTCAAACGCATCGTCCGCAATTACAACGGCGACATGACCAAACTACGCTACATGGATATG
>Ga0335083_10002824_pt1 | contig 22743 bp, 28 predicted proteins | sample Lox_Sample_42_FD_206716 | JGI IMG/M metagenome (GOLD analysis project Ga0335083, IMG submission 206716) | Soil microbial communities from Loxahatchee National Wildlife Refuge, Florida, United States - Lox_Sample_4.2 | ecosystem: Environmental > Terrestrial > Soil > Wetlands | place: USA...
CTGGCCGTGGTCGAGCTACCGCTGCAACGCGCTCGGCGCGGACGACGCTCTGGTCACGCCCCATCCCTATTACTATGGGCTCGGGCGCTCGGCCGAGGAGCGGCGGGCCGCCTACGCCGCGCTGGCCGCGGGAGCGTGCCAATAGCGGCTATCATCCGCGCATGGCCGCGGACCGGACGCTCGAGCGCTACGCCTGGCTTTCGCTCGCCGCGGCGGTCCTCACCATCGCGCTGAAGACGCTCGCCTGGTACGTCACCGATTCGGTCGGGCTGCTGTCGGACGCGCTCGAGGCGCTCATCAACCTCGCCGCGGCGCTGCTCGCGCTGTCGATGCTGCGCCTCGCGGCGAGGCCGCCGGACGCGCTCCACCCCTACGGGCGCTTCAAGGCGGAGTACTTCGCGAGCGGCGCCGAGGGCGCGCTCATCGTGCTCGCGGCGGCGAGCATCGCGTACGCCGCGGCCCCGCGCCTCTTCAAACCGCACCCGATCGACGCCCCGGCGCTCGGCATCGCGCTCTCGCTCGTGGCCACCGCGATCAACCTCGCGGTGGCGCTGGTTCTCGTCTCCGCCGGCAGGCGCCTGCACAGCATCGCAATCGAGGCCGATGGCCACCACCTCATCACCGACGTGTGGACCTCGGCGGGCGTCGTCGCGGGCGTGGTGCTGGTCGCGGCGACGGGCTGGCTGGCGCTCGACCCGCTGGTCGCGATCGCGGTCGCCGTGCACATCGTGTGGACCGGCTTCATGCTCATGCGCCGCTCGTTCGCCGGGCTGCTCGACGCCGCGATTCCCGCGGCCGAGGTCGCCGAGATCGAGAAGATCTTCGCCGAGTACCGGCGCCGCTACCACGTCGAGTTCCACGCCCTGCGCACGCGGCAGGCGGGCGCGCGGCGCTTCGTCTCCTTCCACCTGCTCGTCCCCGACGCCTGGCCCGTAGAGCGCGCGCACGGGCTGTCGGAGGAGATCGAGGAACGCATCCGGTCGCTCGTTCCGCAGGCGATCACGCTCACCCATATCGAGCCGATCTCCCAGCCCGCGTCCTACGACGACATCAAGCTCGAGCGGTGGTGATCGTGAAGCGGATCCTGGTGGTCGGAGCAGGAGCGATCGGAGGGCTGTACGCGGCCTGCCTCGCGAGGGTCGCCGACGTCGTGGCGCTCGACACCAACCGCGCTCACGTCGACGCGATGACGCGGAACGGCCTGCGGCTCACCGGCCTCTCCGACTCGGTGGCGAGGGTCGCCGCCTTCGCGCACCCCGCCGAGATGGGCGCGCACTGGTTCGACGCGGTGATCTTCCTCGTGAAATCGCAGGCCACCGAGGCCGCGTTCCGCTCGCTGCACCCGGTGCTCGAGCGCCGGCCGCTGCTCGTGACCTTCCAGAACGGCATGGGGAACGAGGAGCTGCTCATGCGCCTGAGCGATCTCGACGTCGCGCACGGCGTCTCGTTCGAGGCGGCGCGCTACGACGGGCCCGGGCACATCCACCACCTGGTGCACGGCGAGGAATCCTGGCTCGGGCCCGCGCGCGGCGACGTCGCGGGCGTCGCCTGGCTCGGTGAGCTGATGACAAAAGCCGGGCTGCCGACGCGCGTTGTCGCCGATCCGCGCGGCGCGATCTGGGGCAAGTTCATCTTCAACAGCGTCATGAACCCGATCGGCGCGATCGTGCAGGGCGTGAACGCGGCGCGCTACGAGGTTCCGGAGATGCGCGAGCTGATCGACGACATGGCGGCCGAGTGCGTGCGGGTGGCCGAAGCGCTCGGCATCCGGCTTCCGTTCGACCCCATGTACCTGGTGAAGAAGTTCCGCTCGGGCCAGATCCCCTTGAGCAAGCACGCGGGCTCGATGGCGCAGGACATCGAGGCCGGCCGCGAGACCGAGCTCGAATCGATGACCGGCTACGTCGTGAGGAAGGCGAAGGAGCTCGGCGTGCCGGTGCCGGTGACCGAAAGCGTGTATAGAATGGCGAAGGGCGTCGAGTACGCCGAGAGAGAGAGGCGCGGAGAGAGATGAAAGCAGCGAAATTTTTGATCGTTCTTCTCGGTTGCATCGCGACGGTGCAGGCGCAAGTTTACCCTTCCAAACCCATCCATATCGTCGTCGGCTTTCCTCCCGGCGGCGGCAACGACATCATCGCGCGCCTGCTCGGAGCGAAAATGCAGGAGAGCTGGGGCCAGCCGGTCGTGATCGACAACAAGCCGGGCGCGAACTCGATCATTGCCGCGGAGTTCGTCGCGAAGAGCGCTGCCGACGGCTACACGCTGCTCGTGAACGCCACCGGCGGCATGTCGGTGAATCCCGTGCTCTACGCGAAGCTGCCATACGACCCGCTGAAGGACTTCGTCCCGATCAGCATGGTCGGCACCTTTCCGCTCGTTCTCGTGGTCAATCCCTCCCTGCCGGCGACCTCGGTGCCCGAGCTGATCGCCTACGCCAAGGCCAACCCGGGCAGGCTCAACTACAGCTCGGGCTCGACCGCGTTCCAGGTCGCGACCGAGATGTTCAAGCAGATGACCGGCACCGACGTGAAGCACATTCCCTACAAGGGCAGCGCGGCCTCGATCGCCGCGGTGATGGCGGGCGACGTGCAGATGACGGTCGTCGACACGCCGCCGCTGGTCCCGCAGCTGAAGTCGGGCCGCGTGAGGGCGCTCGCAGTGACCTCGGCGAAGCGCTCCGCGGCGATGCCCGAGCTTCCCGCGGTCGCCGAGACCGTCCCGGGCTACGACATGGTGCTGTGGATAGGCGTGTTCGCGCCCGCGGGAACGCCGCGCGAGGTGACGGACAAGCTTACCGCCGAGGTCGCGCGCATCGTCAGCCTGCCCGATATCCGCGAGAAGCTCCTCGGGCTCGGCGTCGAGCCGCTCGGCAACTCCTCCGAGGAGACCGCCGACTGGATCCGGCGGGAGATCGCGAAATACGGCCCGGTCGTGAAGGCCGCGGGGATCAAGGCCGAATAGCTAGTCGAAGCTCGCCACGCAGTCGATCTCCACGTTCACGCCCTTCCTGTGCGGCGTCGCGCCGACGCAGGTGCGCGTCACTTTCTCGCCCTGCATGAACTCGCGGAAGGTCTCGTTGAACGCCGGGAAGTCCTCCGTATTCCGCAGCACGACGCGCATGTTGACGACGTGCCTGAAGTCGAGGCCGGCCGCGGCGAGGACACTCCTCAGGTTGGAAAGGGTCTGCTTCGTCTGCTCGCGGATGTCGGGGCCGACGACCTCGCGCGTCTTCGGATCGAGCGGCCCCTGGCCCGAGACGAAGAGCAGGTTTCCCGCGCGGATCGCCTGGGCGAGCGGCGAGGGCGCGCCCTTGTCGGTGAAGCCGGTGGTGGGCGCAGACTGCGATGTGACGATCTGCTTGGGCATGGACTACTCGAACACCGCCCGGACCTCCGGAGGTATCGGCATCGCCTTCAGGCGGCCGGGATCCTCGGGGCGCGGCACCGCCCACACGCGGATCTCGTAGCCCTCGACCGCGCGCTGCCCGCCGTTGAGGATCGCGTGGTTGATCTTGAAGGTCTTGTCGTTCCATTCGGTGATCTGGCTCTCGACGACGATCTCGTCGCGGAACTTCGACGGCGACAGGAACTTCGCCTTCGCCTCGACGATGGGCAGCCCGGTGACGCCGTATCGCTTGCCCAGCGATTCCCAGTCGAGGCCGACCGAATCCCAGAACAACCGCGTGCTCTCGTCGAACCAGATGAAATAGTTCGGGTAGAACACGATCTTGGCGGGGTCGGTGTCGCCCCAGTGGACGATCACATTGTGTCGGAAAGTCTTCACGGCGGAGGAGCATACATTAGAATAGGTTTCGAAAGGCGGAACGAGCGAGGAGCGATTCATGGCGGATCCGAACAAGACCAGAGTGACCATCCTCACCGGAACCTACCGCGTAAAGGGTTACATCGAGCTCACGCCCGGGGCGCGGGTGACCGACTACCTCGTCGAGGCGAAGGACTTCATCGCGGTGACCGACGCCGAGGTGTGGGAAATCGGCGACCGCAAGATCATGAGCGCGCCTTTCCTCAACGTCAGCCGCCAGCACATCCAGATCGTGGTTCCCGGTCACTGAGCTGGGCACTGAGCCGGTCACCGATCATGGCGATCAAGACCGTCGCGCTGCTCCATCCCGGCGAGATGGGCTCGGCGATCGGCGCCTGCCTCGTGCGCCGCGGCCTGAGAGTCGTGTGGGCGTCCGCGGGGCGGAGCGCGGAAACGCGCTCGCGCGCGCTCGACGCGGGCCTCGAGGACGCCGGCTCGATGGAGCGCGCGCTGCGCGGCGCCGAGCTCGCATTCTCGGTCTGCCCCCCGCACGGAGCGCTCGCCCTCGCGCGCGAGGTCGTCGGGCACGGCTTCGAGGGCGTGTTCGTGGACGCCAACGCGATCGCGCCGGAGACCGCCCGCGCGGTCGGCCGCGCCGTGGAGAAGGCGGGCGCGAGCTTCGTCGACGGCGGCATCATCGGCCCGCCGCCGGCCGAGGCGGGGCGCACCCGGCTGTACCTGTCGGGCGGGCGCGAGGAGGAGGTGGCGGCGCTCTTCGCCGGAAGCAACCTGCAGGCGATCGCGCTCCGCGCGCCTCCGGGAGCCGCGTCGGCGCTCAAGGCCTGCTACGCGGCGTGGACCAAGGGCGCGACAGCGCTCCTCGCCGGCGTGCGCGCGCTCGCCGTGAGCGAGGGCGTCGAGGCGGCGCTGCTCGCCGAGTGGGCGCTTTCCCAGCCCGGCGCGGACAAGCGCTCGGAAGCGGTCGCCGTGCAGGCGCGCAAGGCCTGGCGCTGGGTCGGCGAGATGGAGGAGATCGCGGCGAGCTTCGAGGCGGCCGGCGTTCCCGGCGGCTTCCACCTCGCCGCGGCGGAGCTGTACCGCAGGCTGGAGGCGTTCAAGGGGGCGGGCTCGCCGCCCGCGCTCTCCGAGATCATCGCGGCAATCCGGCGCGGCCCGCGGCGCAGGAGCGCCAGGGCGGCAGCCGTGCGCGGCGCGGCGCGCGGCGCCGTCCCCGCGAAGTTCAAGTTCGGAACGGCCGCGGCAAAGCGCGCGCTGAAGCGCGCCTAGCCCGCCTCAGGCCGTCCGGGCCGGCTCGCGGAGCAGGTGCTCCGCCCGGGCCTGGCACGCGACGCAGCGGGTGGCGGTGGGGTTGGCAGCGAGGCGCGTGAACGGGATCTCCGCTTCGCAGTCCGCGCACACCCCGTACTCCGGCTCGTGCAGCCGCAGCAGCGCCCGCTCGACCTCGCGCAGCTCGCGCACATCGCGCTCGATCTCGGCGATCTCGATGAAGGATTCGAGGTCGGCGACCGCCTCGTCGCGGACCTCCTCGAGGTGGTTCGCGATGCCGACGGCCGTTCCGTTTCCCGAGCGCCGCAGGGCTGCGGCGATCTCACGGCGCAGCGCGGCGGCACGCTCCTTTAGCTGCTGTTGGAGCGCTTCGCGCTGCTCTATGGTGAGATAGTGATAGTGCATTGGGCTCTCCTCTCGGATCAGCGTAGTTGCGGGGGCAACGGGGAGCTTGATCCAGGTCAAAAGGATTCGACCGCGCGGCGCGTATCGTGGTTCGCAGTGACCGAGGCCGTCACCGGGGTCGTGTGCTTCCACTGCGGCGGGCCCGTGCCCGCCGGAGCGAGCTACGCTGCGCGCGTCGGCGATCGCCGGGAGCCCGTCTGCTGCGCGGGCTGCGAGGCCGTCGCCTCGGCCATCTTCCGGCAGGGGCTGGGCGAGTACTATCGCCTGCGCGAGTCCGCAGCGGTCGCCCCGCAGCCGGATTCCGGCGACCTCGAGCTCTGGGACGATCCAGCCGTGCAGGGCGCCTTCGTGAAGCGCGAAGGGACGAGCCGCGAGGCGCTGCTGCTGATCGAGGGCATGCATTGCCCGGCGTGTGCCTGGCTGAACGAGCGCGCGATCTCCGCCCGCGCCGGCGTGATCGGTGTGAGCGTCAACTACGCCACGCACGTCGCCAGCTTGCGCTGGGATTCCGGCCGCGTGCGTCTGAGCGAGCTGCTTCGCGCCGTGAGCGAGATCGGGTACCGCGCCTCGCCCTTCGACCCCTCGAAGGCGCGCGCGGTCGGCCGGGCCGAAAGGCGCGCCGCGCTCGCGCGCATCTGCGTGGCGGGCCTGGGCTCGATGCAGGTGATGATGTACGCGGTGCCCGCCTACCTCGCCGGGGAGGGCGAGATGACGGCCGACATCGCCTCGCTCATGCGCTGGGCGAGCCTCGCCCTGACCCTGCCCGTCGTCTCCTACTCGGGGTGGCCCTTCTTCGCGGGCGCGTGGCGCGACCTTCGCGCCTGGCGCCTCGGCATGGACGTGCCGGTGGTGCTCGGCATCGCCGTCGCCTTCTTCGCGAGCGCCGCCGCGACCCTCCGCGGAGCCGGCGCGGTCTACTTCGACTCGGTCTCGATGTTCGTTTTCCTGCTGCTCCTCGGCCGCTACCTCGAGATCATGGCGCGGCAGCGCGCCGCCGGCGCGCTGCGGCACCTGGGGCGCCTCGTCCCCGAGTTCGCGGGGCGCCTCTCCGATTTTCCGCGCTCGCTCGAGCCCGAGCGCGTCGCCGTGGCGCAGCTCCGCGCGGGCGACGTCGTGCTCGTGCGGCCCGGCGAGACGTTTCCCGCGGACGGCGTGGTCGAGCGCGGGACAGGGGCCGCGAGCGAGGCCCTGGTCTCGGGCGAGGCGCGGCCGGTCTCGAAGAGCCCGGGAAGCGCCGTGATCGCGGGCAGCGGCAATCTCGCCAGTCCTCTGTTCGTAAGGATCACGCGGGTCGGACCCGACACCGTGCTGTCCTCGATCCAGCGCCTCGCGGAGAGAGCCGCCGCCGACAAGCCGCATCTCCTCCGCCTCGTCGACCGCACGGCTCCCTGGTTCACCGCGTCCGTGATCGGCCTCGCGGCGATCGCCGGGTACTTCTGGGGCGCGGCCGACCCCGCCCGCGCCATCCCTGTCGTGGTGGCGGTGCTGGTGGCGACCTGTCCCTGCGCGCTGTCGCTCGCGGCACCGATCGCGCTCACCGTGGCGGTGGGCGAGCTCGCGAGGCGCGGCATCGTCGTGGCGAGAGGCCACGCGGTGGAAACGCTCGCGCAGGCGCGCGACGTGGTCTTCGACAAGACCGGGACGCTCACGCACGGCGAGCCCAGGCTCAAGGGAGTAAACGTCCACTCGGACGTGCCGCGCGAGCGCTGCCTCGCGATCGCCTCGGCGATCGAGGCCGCCTCCGAGCACCCGATCGGGCGCGCGCTCGCCGCCTCGGGCGCTGCAGGCCTTTGCGCCGACGAGATCCGCAACGTCCCGGGGAGCGGGATCGAGGCGCGCGTGGAAGGCGGGCGCTACCGCATCGGGACGCTCGCGTTTGCGGCGGAGCTTCGCCCCGGCCGGCCGCCGCGGGAAGAGCCCGGCGAGGACACGGTGGTGTGGCTCTCGAGCGAAGCCGGGCTGCTCGCGTCGTTTCGCCTCGGCGACGAGCTGCGCCACGAGGCCAGGGAAGCGCTGGCGGCGCTGCGCGATCTCGGGGTGCGGGTCCACCTCGTGAGCGGCGACCGCGAGAGCGCCGTGCGCGAGGTCGCGCGGCGCGTCGATCTCCGGACCGTCGAGGCGGGCGCGGCGCCGGAGCGCAAGCGCCAGTACGTCGAAAGCCTGCAGCGCCGCGGCAGGGTGGTGGCGATGGTCGGCGACGGCATCAACGACGCGCCGGTCCTCGCCCAGGCCGACGTGTCGCTCGCGATGGGCGGGGGAGCGCGCATCGCGCAGCTGCGCGCCGACGCCGTGATGGTGTCGCAGGACCTGCGCGAGCTGCCGCGCGCGATCGCCCACGCCCGGCGCACGCTCGCGATCGTGGGGCAGAACATCCTCTGGGCCTTCGCGTACAACGTGCTGGTCCTGCCGCTCGCGCTCTCGGGCGGGCTCTCGCCCTGGGCGGCCGCGCTCGGGATGTCGGCGAGCTCGCTGGTGGTCGCGCTCAACGCGCTGCGCCTGGAACGCCCGGCGCGGCGCGGGGCCGAAGCGGTGCCGGCGCGCCTCGCGAGAACCTGAAGCCGTGGACATTCTCTACCTGCTCGTCCCCCTGAGCGTCGTGCTCGTCTTTCTGATCGGCGCCGTCCTCTGGCTCGCGCTCCAGGGCGGCCAGTTCGACGACCTCGAGAGCCCGGCCGTGAGGATCCTCGCCGACGACGACGGCGCGGAAAAGCCCGAGCCGCCCGTTTGATCTAGGTCAAAGGACTGGGGGGGGCGGCCGCTAGCATGGACGCTTCGCCCCGGAGGGGAGGGGAAAGTCCATGCAGACGGCGGCCGCGACCTATAACTACACCGTCGTGCGCCAGTTCACGGTCATGACGGTCGTCTGGGGGCTGGTGGGCATGACGGTCGGCGTGCTGATCGCCGCGCAGCTCATCTGGCCCGAGCTCAATTTCGACACGCCGTGGCTGACCTACGGGCGGCTGCGGCCGCTGCACACGAACGCGGTCATCTTCGCCTTCGGCGGCTCGGCGCTGTTCGCCACCTCCTACTATGTCGTTCAGCGCACCTGCCAGGCCCGGCTGTTTTCCGACGCCCTCGCCGCCTTCACGTTCTGGGGGTGGCAGGCCGTGATCGTGCTTGCGGCGATCACGCTTCCCCTGGGCATCACGACGAGCAAGGAATACGCCGAGCTCGAGTGGCCGATCGACATCCTGATCACGGTCGTCTGGGTCGCCTACGCGATCGTCTTCTTCGGCACCATCGCAAAGCGCAAGGTGCAGCACATCTACGTCGCCAACTGGTTCTTCGGCGCCTACATCCTCACCATCGCGCTGCTGCACGTGGTGAACTCGGCCGAGGTCCCGGTGACCTTCTGGAAGTCGTACTCGGCGTACGCCGGCGTGCAGGACGCGATGGTGCAGTGGTGGTACGGGCACAACGCGGTCGGGTTCTTCCTCACCGCCGGCTTCCTCGGGATGATGTACTACTTCATCCCCAAGCAGGCCGGGCGGCCCATCTACTCCTACCGGCTGTCGGTGGTGCACTTCTGGGCGCTGATCTTCACCTACATGTGGGCGGGGCCGCACCACCTGCACTACACCGCGCTGCCCGACTGGACGCAGTCGCTGGGGATGCTGTTCTCGCTGATCCTGCTCGCGCCTTCCTGGGGCGGCATGATCAACGGGATCATGACGCTCTCGGGGGCGTGGCACAAGCTGCGCACGGATCCCATCCTCAAGTTCCTGATCGTGTCGCTCTCGTTCTACGGCATGTCGACGTTCGAGGGGCCGATGATGTCGATCAAGACGGTGAACGCGCTCTCGCACTACACCGACTGGACCATCGGCCACGTGCACTCGGGCGCGCTCGGCTGGGTGGGGCTGGTGAGCATGGGCAGCGTCTACTACCTGGTTCCGCGCCTCTTCGGCAGGAGCGAGATGGCGAGCGTGCGGCTGATCAACGTGCATTTCTGGATCGCCACGGTCGGCATCGTGCTCTACATCGCGTCGATGTGGATCGCGGGCGTCATGCAGGGCCTGATGTGGCGCGCGGTCAGCCCGGACGGGACGCTCACCTACACCTTCGTCGAGGGCGTGAAGGCGACCTATCCCTTCTACGGAATCCGGCTGCTCGGCGGGGTGCTCTACCTCGCGGGTATGGCGGTCATGGCGTGGAACGTGTGGAAGACCATCGCCGCCGGAAAGCCCGAGAACGCGGCGATTCCCGCCGCGGTCCACGCCTAGGGGCGCCATGAGCTTCACTCACCAGACCCTCGAGAAGAACAGCGCGCTCCTCATCGTGCTCATCGTGCTCGTCGTCCTCGTGGGGGGGCTGGTGGAGATCGTGCCCCTGTACTTCCAGAGGTCGACGACCGAGCCGGTCGCGGGGCTGAAGCCCTACTCGCCGCTCGCGCTCACCGGCCGCGACATCTACGTGCGCGAGGGCTGCTACAACTGCCACTCGCAGATGATCCGTCCGTTCCGCGCCGAGACCGAGCGCTACGGCCACTACTCGGTTGCCGGCGAGTTCGTCTACGACCGGCCCTTCCAGTGGGGCAGCAAGCGCACCGGCCCGGACCTCGCGCGCGTGGGCGGGCGCTACAGCGACGCGTGGCACCGCGTGCATCTGGACAATCCGCGCGATGTCGTGCCGGAGTCGAACATGCCGGCCTACCCCTGGCTCGCCAGGACGCCCGCCAATGCGGACGACATCGAGGCGAAGCTCAAGGTGCTGCGCTCGCTGGGCCACCCCTACACCGACGCCGACATCGCCGGCGCCAGGGCCGCGCTCGCAGGCAAGACCGAGCAGGACGCGCTGATCGTCTACCTGCAGGGCCTGGGCACGGCGCTCAAGGCGAGGTAGCCGTGGACATCAACGATCTCCGCTCGCTCGTGACCGTGATCGCGTTCGCCGCCTTCGTCGGCATCGTGTGGTGGGCCTGGAGCGCAGGCGCCCGCCGCGGCTTCGAGGAAGCGGCGCGGCTGCCTTTCGACGAGGACGGCAGGGAGAATCGCCGATGAGCGACTTCGCGAGCGGCTTCTGGGAGTACTACGTCGGCATCATCACGGTGGTGAGCATCCTCGCGTGCGCGGTGCTGCTGAAGTCGATGAGCGCGCGCCGCGTATCGGGCGAGGCCGACACCACGGGCCATACCTGGGACGAGGACCTCGTCGAGTACAACCACCCGCTGCCGCGTTGGTGGATCTGGCTCTTCTACATCACCATCGTCTTCAGCCTCGTGTACCTGCTGCTCTACCCGGGCCTGGGAAGCTACGCCGGCTCGTTCAAGTGGACTTCCGCCGGGCAATACGAGGCCGAGATGAAAAGCGCGGACGAGCGCTACGGCCCGCTGTACCAGAAGTTCGCGTCGCAGGATCTGCGCAAGCTCGCCGCGGACCCCGAGGCGCGCGCGCTCGGGCAGAAGCTCTTCCTCAACAACTGCGCCCAGTGCCACGGGTCCGACGCCGCCGGCGGCAAGGGCTTCCCCAACCTCACCGACCACGACTGGCTCTACGGCGGTGATCCCGAGACGATCAAGGCGAGCATCATGAACGGCCGCAACGGCGTCATGCCGGCGCTCGGCCCGGCGCTCGGCCCCGAAGGCACGCTCGACGCGGCGAACTACGTGCTCTCGCTCTCGGGCGCGAAGCACGACCCGGCGCGCGCCGCTCGCGGCAAGCAGACCTTCGCGGCGGTGTGCGCCGCCTGCCACGGCGCGGACGGCAAGGGCAACCAGCAGCTGGGCGCGCCGAACCTGACCGACGGCATCTGGCTGCACGGCGGCTCCGAGGCGGCCATCGTCGAGACGATCACCAAGGGCCACGGCACCGACGCGCTGACCCCGGGGCAGAGCGCGATGCCGTCGCACAAGGATTCCCTCGGCGAGGCGAAGGTCCACATCCTCGCCGCCTACGTCTGGGGCCTGTCCAATCCCGGCCCCTAGCTTCGCGCTGGTGCGGCGGTGAACGACACGCTCAAGAACGTCGAGGTCCTGCCGCGCGCGGCGGCCGAGGAGCCGCTTTACGAGGTCCGCGAGAAGATCTACCCGCGCGCGGTGAGCGGCGCCTTCGCGCGCTGGCGGCTCGCCCTCGTGCTCGCGACCCAGCTCGTGTTCTACGGCACGCCCTGGCTCGAGTGGAGCGGGCGGCAGGCGGTGCTCTTCGACCTGGGCGCGCGCAAGTTCTACGTCTTCGGGCTGGTGCTCTGGCCGCAGGACTTCATCTACCTCACGCTGCTCCTCGTGATCTCCGCGCTGTCCCTCTTCCTCTTCACCGCGGTGGCGGGAAGGCTGTGGTGCGGCTACGCCTGCCCGCAGACGGTGTACACGGAGATCTTCCTGTGGATCGAGCGCAGGATCGAGGGCGACCGCGCGCGCCGGATGAGGCGCGACGCTGCGCCCTTCACGCTCGGGAAGCTGGGCGTCAAGGCGGCGAAGCACGCGAGCTGGGTCGTCCTTTCTCTGTGGACGGGGTTCACCTTCGTGGCGTATTTCACGCCCGCCCGCGAGCTTGCGCTCGAGGCGGCGGGCCTCTCGCTCGGCCCCTGGGAGACCTTCTGGATCCTGTTCTACGGCTTCGCCACCTACGGCAACGCCGGCTGGATGCGCGAGCAGGTGTGCAAATACATGTGCCCGTACGCGCGCTTCCAGAGCGCGATGTTCGACTCGGACACCCTGATCATCAGCTACGATGCGCAGCGCGGCGAGCCCCGCGGAGGCCGCTCGCGCGCGGCCGAACCGCGGGCGAAGGGGCTGGGCGACTGCGTCGACTGCGGCATCTGCGTGCAGGTCTGTCCGACCGGGATCGACATCCGCAAGGGGCTGCAGTACGAGTGCATCGGCTGCGCGGCGTGCATCGACGGCTGCAACCAGGTGATGAGGAAGATGGGCTACGCGCCGGGCCTCATCCGCTATTCGACCGAGAACGCGCTGAAGAACCGCTGGGGGTTCGCGCAGACGCTGAAGCGCCTGCTGCGGCCGCGCGTGGTCGTGTACACGGCGATTCTCTGGACGCTGATCCTCGGCACGGCCGTGGCGGTCGCGCTCCGAGTGCCGCTCAAGGTGGACGTCATCCGCGATCGCGGCAGCCTTTCGCGGGAGGTCGAGGACGGCGCGATCGAGAACGTCTACCGCCTGCAGATCATGAACGCGGGCGAGTCGCCGCGCGTGTTCCACGTCCAGGCCTCCGGGCTGCCCACGCTCAAGGTCGCGGGCGAGAGCTTCTTCGCGGTCGAGGGCGCGGGGACGCGCATGGTGCCGGTGAGGCTGCGCGTCGCCGGCGGGGAGGCGCGGCCGGGCTCGCACCGCATCGAGTTCGAGGTGGTCGCGGTCGGCGAGCCGGGCGTGCGCGTGCGCGAGCGCTCGGTGTTCCTGGTGAGGTAGCGATGCGCGACGATCAGAGGCCCTGGCACCGGGAGCCCTGGGTGTGGTTCGTGATCGCGCTGCCCGCGGTCGCGGTCGCCGCGAGCTTTGCGGCGCTCGGCGTCGCGATCGCCACCGACGACGGCGTGGTCGCCGACGACTACTACAGGCGCGGGCTCGCCGTGAATCAGGTGCTGCGCCGCGAGGCGCGGGCCCGCGAGCTGCACCTCGCGGCGACGGCGGTTTTTTCCGGCGACGGCGTCAGCGTCACGCTGCACGGAACCAGAGAGGCGGCTCTCCGGCTGCGGCTGATCCATCCGACCCGCTCGGGCCTCGACCAGAGCGTGGCGCTGCGGCTGTCGGGGCAGGCCTACGAGGGGCGGCTCGCCGCCCTGAACGGAGAGCCGCGCCTCGTCGTGCTGGAGGACGTCGGCTCCACCTGGCGCCTCACCGGCAAGTGGAACGGCCGCGACGCGCGGGCCGAGCTCGCACCGGGAGGGTAGATGCAGAAGGCGATCCGGATACTCTGGCCGTCGTTCCTCGTCGCCGCGGCGGCGGAGATGATCTTCTTCGCGCTGTTCGACCCGGGCGAGCTGAGCCTCTTCGGCCAGCCGCTCGAGCTTTCGCGCACAGCCGTCTACTCGATCGGCTTTTTCCTCTTCTGGGCCTTTGCCGCGGCCTCGAGCGCGCTGTCGCTGTCGCTCGGCGGCGGCGAGGGCTCAGGCGAGCGCTAGCTCGAGCCCCGGCAGCGCGATCCCGCGTATCTCGGTCCTCCAGATCTCACCCGCACGCACTGAATACGCCGCGGTGAGCGTTCCGGTGGTGACGATCTCGCCCGGGCGCAGCTCGCTCCCGGGCTGAGCCGCGAGGACGGCGACGAGGTGGGCGAGGGCGGCGAGCGGGCTGCCCAGCACGTTCGATCCGCGGCCCGTTTCCTTCGCGGCGCCGTCGCACGACAGCTCCACCGAGAAGGAGCGGAGCGACTCGAGCAGATCGGCGCCGAGCCGAGAGACCTCCAGCGGCAGCCCGAGCACCAGCGCGCCGTGCAGGCCGTTGTCGGCGACGGTATCCGCCGCGCGGAATTTCCATCCGGGAAAGTGCGACTGGACGATCTCGAAGCCGTGCGCGACCCATTCGACCGATCGGAGGAGCTCGTGGGGATCCGCGCCGGGAACCGGCGCCGAGCGCAGGCAGAATGCGACCTCCGGCTCGATCTTCGGCTCGGCGAAGCCGCGCACCGAGAGCCGCCCTTTCGCGCCCTCCAGCCGGACCACGGTGCGGTCGTACATCGTGCCCCAGATGGGCTCGTGCACGCCGTAAACGGGCCACAGGCTCGAGTTGGTGAAGCCGATCTTTCTGCCGACCGGAACATAGCCTTCGGCACGGCGCTGGTCGCCGACCCGGCGGGCCACGGCGTAGCCGGCCGGAACGTCGAACCCTGGAACTCTTGCGGTGAAGGGCGCGATCTGTGAAGCGCGGTCCTGTGCCTGCTTGACCTCGCGCGCGATGGCGACGACATCGAGTGATGCAGGCAAAGCCGCCGGCTTCACGCGGCGACCCCGAAGAGCGCGCCCACGCCCGCCGTCAGCGCCATCGCGAGCGCGCCCCAGAAGGTGACGCGCGCCGCGGCCGTGGCGGTGGACGCGCCGCCCGCGCGCGCCGACAGCGATCCGAGCAGGGCGAGGAACAGAAGCGACCCGATCGACACGGCCCACACGAGGGTCGAGACCGGGAAGAGGAGAACGATCACCAGCGGCGGCAGCGCGCCGACGGCAAAGGTCGCGGCCGAGGCGAGCGCCGCCTGAACGGGCTGCGCGGCGAGGGTCTCCGAGATCCCGAGCTCGTCGCGGGCGTGCGCGCCGATCGCGTCGTGCTCCATCAATTGCGTCGCGACGTGGTCGGCGAGCGCAGGCTCCAGGCCGCGCTGCACGTAGATGGCGGCGAGCTCGGCGTGCTCGTGCTCCGGGTCGGCGGCGAGTTCTCGCCGCTCGCGCGCGAGGTCGGCGTTCTGGGTGTCCGACTGCGAGCTGACCGAGACGTACTCGCCCGCGGCCATCGACATCGAGCCGGCGACGAGCCCCGCGACCCCCGCGACGAGGATGCTCTGCGAGCTCGCCCCGGCCGCCGCTACGCCTACGATCAGGCTCGCGGTCGACACGATCCCGTCGTTCGCGCCGAGCACGGCCGCGCGCAGCCAGCCGATGCGCTGCGTGCGGTGCCTTTCGATGTGTCTCATTTCCTCTCCTCCGAAATTTTCCTGTCGAGCGACGGCTACGAAAGCCAGAGCAGCGCGAGCCCGGCCGCGGCCGGAGCCGCCTGCACGTACAGAATCTTACGGCTTGCCGTGGCCGCGCCGTAGATCCCGGCCGCGAGCGCGCAGCAAAGAAAAAACACCTTGATCGGCAGCCCGGCCGGCCCTTCGATCAGTCCCCAGGCGAGGCCCGCGGCGAGAAAGCCGTTGTACAGGCCCTGGTTCGCCGCGAGCACCTTCGATGCGCGCGCCTGCTCGAGCGACTGGCCGAAGGCCCTCAGGCCCGCCGGCTTGTCCCACAGGAACATCTCGAGAACGAGGAAGTAGAGGTGCAGCAGGGCGACCAGCCCCGTTACGACGTCAGCTGCGGTTGCCACGGCACTTATCCAGGCGAGGACCCGTTGCACACGAGCACGATCTTACCCGCGATGCCTCCCTTTCCGAGGAGTTCGTGGGCCTGCCTCGCCTGGGCGAGTGGAAGTCGCCGGGCGATCAGCGGCTTGAGCTTCCGCTGCCTCAGCAGGTCGAGCAGCGCGATCAGGTCCTGCCGAAACAGCGCCGGCCTCAGGCGCTTGAGCGTCTGGATGCTGTAGGGCACGACCCGCCGCCGGCCCGGGAGCAGCCAGCTCGCGGCGATGTACAGCGCGAAGATGGCGATGGGGCCGAAGCGATTGCGCCGGCCCGAACGACCCGAGGCCAGTCGCCCGCCGCGCAGCGAGCCGGTGAGGCCATAGGCCACGACCTTCCCGCCCCGTCGCAGAGCCTCGCGGGAGCGCCATATGTGCGCGCCGCCCATGCTGTCGAAAACGACGTCCACGCCCTCGCCCGTGAGTCTGCGGATTTCGCTCACGAAGTCCGCGGTGATGTAGTTCAGGATCAGGCACACGGCCTCGGCCGCGTCCAGCCCGGAGGGCACCGGGACGAGCTCGCGTTGCGGCAGGCAGACGAACTCCGCGTACGCGCCGTGGATCGGCATCGCGGCGACTGTTTGCCCAGGCTCGATCCCGGAGACGCCCTCGCCGAGGCGATCCACCACGCCGACGAGATCCCATCCCGGCGTGAAGGGCACAGGAGGCGTCTCGGGATGGATGCCCTCGCGCGCCATGATGTCCGGCAGGGAAACCCCCGCGGCCAGCACCCTGACGCGTGCCTCGCCGTCCTTCGGCTCGGGACGATCTTCCTCGAGCACCCGGATTGCCTCGGGCCCGCCGTAGCGAGTGACGACGATGCGCGTGTGTCTCACGGACTCCTCCCATGCGGCCCGCTCGAGTTGCACTCTCCCGTCAATGCCACGAGTCCGATTTGACCCAGATCAAATGCCGCCCGGGGACACAGGGTATTAAAGGCGGACAGGCCACTTGAGGGACCCCGCCATGACCGAGAGAATTCAGGACGTCGCCCACCTGGGCAGGATCGAGCTGCTGACGCCGAAGATCGAGCGCACGCGCTGGTATTTCGAGACGCTGCTCGGGATGGAGGTGGCGCACGCCTCGGGCAGGTCGCTCTACCTGCGCGGCTACGGCGACTACGCCGCGAGCACGCTGAAGCTCACCGAGTCGGACCGGCCCGGCATCGGCTTCATCTCCTGGCGCACGGCGAGCCCCGAGGCGCTCGGGCGCCGGGTCGAGGCGATCAAGAAGTCGGGCCTTGGCGACCGCTGGCACGAGCCCGAGTACGGGCGCGGGCCGGCGTTCCGGTTCCGCGATCCCGACGGCCACAACATGGACGTCTACTACGAGGAGCAGAAGTACGTCGCGCCGGCGCACCTGCGCTCGACGCTCAAGAACCTGCCGATGAAGTTCACGGCGCGCGGCGTCGATGTCAGGCGCCTCGACCACCTCGCGCTGCTCGCGCACGACGTCGGCGCGAACCGCACCTTCGCGCAAAACGTCCTCGGATTCGCGCTGCGCGAGCAGGTGATCTTCGACCACGGCAAGACCGAGCTGGGATCCTGGCTCAGCCCCTCGCCCGTGCACCACCAGGTCGCGTACGTCGCCGACGCCAAGGGCGGTCACGGCCGGCTGCACCACATCTCGCTGTGGGTCGACAACCGCGAGGACGTGCTGCGCGCGGCCGACGTGCTCGCCGAGAACGGCGTCTTCATCGAGGCCGGCCCGTCCAAGCACAACAACTCGCAGGGTTTCTATCTATACTCGTACGAGCCGGGCGGCAACCGCGTCGAGGTCTACTCGGGCAGCTACCTGGTGTTCGCCCCGGACTGGGAAGTCGTGACCTGGAACGAGGAGGAGCGCGGCACCGGCGTCTACTGGGGCTCGCCGCTGCCCGAGAGCTTCATGACCTACGGCACGCCCGACGTGGTGGAGGAAATGGCCCTGGCGAGGAAAATCCCGGTGTTCGACCCCGTCTAGGGCAGGAATCGGTCGAGCCGGACAGGGGAGGTCGAAGCGCGCGAGATGCGCCCCGAGCTGCCTCAGCACGCGGAAATCGAGGCGGCGTTCGCGCAGGTCCTTCAGGCCGAGCGCGACGCCGAGGCCGAGCTTGCGCGCTGCAAAGACGAATGCGCGGCGGAGATCGCGCACGCGAAGCGGCAGGCGGAAGCGATCGCAGCGAGGGCGGAACGCCGCATCGGAATCCTCAATCGCGGGAGAGCCGAGGCGGTGGAGCGCCGCATCGCCGAGCTGGGCGCGGCCGCCGCGGCCGGCGGTAGTGCGCCACGGAGCGGAGACGGCGATGTAGCCGGCCTCGCGCGTGCCGCCCAGGCGCTCGCGCGAGAGCTGACCGGAGCCGGAACGTGAGCGACATGGACTACGCGCAGGCGCGCATCCAGGCGCGCTTCGGCGCGCGCCCCCGGCCGGAGCTGTGGACGGCGCTCGACGCGGCACCCGACCTCCGGGCCTACCTCGACGCAGCGCGCGGCACGCCGCTGCGCGCGTGGACGGCCGGCATCGAGCCCGGCGCCGACCTGCACCGGATCGACTCCGCGCTGCGCGCGCGCTTCGAGGGCCACATCGGCGAGGTCGCCCGCTGGCTTCCCCAGGAATGGCGCCCGGCGGTGCTGTGGCTGCTGCGCCTCCTCGACCTGCCCGCCATCCAGTACATGAGCGCGGGCGAAGCGCCCGAGTTCGTGCGGAGCCGTCGCAAGCAGGCGGGCGCCGCGCGGCCGGGCGACGTGCGCGCGGCCTTCGTCGAAGAGTGGACTCGCCGCTGGCCGGCGGGCGACGCGGAATCCTCGCTCGGCATGGGACGCATCCTCGACGCGGTCTCCTCCCACGTCGAGCGATTCGCGCGAGCCGAGGTGCGCGGCGCCTGGCGCGAGCGTGCGGCGCTCGAGCGCGAGCTGCGCGGCCTGTTCAGGAAATCGGCGCTGCGGCCCGACACCGCGTTCTGCCACCTGGCGCTCGTCGCGCTCGACCTCGAGCGGCTGCGCGCCGCGCTGGTGCTGCGTGCGCTCGACCGGCGGGCAGCGGCATGATCCGTCCCTTTCCCGCGCACTGGTTCGAGATCCTCGCCGCAAGGGAGGACGCCGTGATCCTGCTCGAGGCGCTCGCGCGCAGCGGTTGCGTCGAGCTCGAAGCGAGCGAAGGAGGCAGGCGCGAGCCTCCCGTGGAGCTGCTGCGCCAGCTCGCGCGCTACGAGTCGCTCGCCGAGCGCTACAGGCGCTACTGGCCGGCGCCCGCGGCGGCGCCTGCGCCCCTCGAGATCGACCGCATGGTGGCGCAATCCCTGTCCTCGCTCGAGGCCTGGGTCTCGGAAGCCGCTCCGGCGATCGAGCGCTCGGCCGCGCTCGAGGCCGAACGCGCCCGCTTCGACGTCTGGCGGCGGGCGCTCGAGCAGATGCGCGAAACCCGCTTCGACCTCTCCCGGTTCGCTGCTCCCGGCCGGGAAGCCGAGCGCGCGCTGTTCCTGCTCCCGCCGGGCGCGGCGGCCGCGGTTCCCGCGGGCGTCTTTGCCCTGCCGCTTTCGATCGGGCAGCACCGCGCGCTGCTTGCGCTGGGGCTGCGCGAGGCGATGGCCGCCCTGTCGCGCCAGGTCGCGACCCTTCAGGGAGCGCGCTTCGACGTCCCGGACTGGCTGCGCGCGAGCGCGGCCGAGAGCGAGGCGTACGCCAGCGAGCGGCTGGCGGACATCGAGCGGTCGCTGGCGGGCGCGCGCGAGTCCCTGCGCCAGCTTTCCGGGCGCTGGCGTCTCGCCGACGCCCTCGCCCGGCTCGGCCACGCCAAGTGGGCGATCCGCAGCGCCGGCCTGCTCGAGAGCGGGCGGAACTTCTGCCGCATCACCGGCTGGACCGACGGCCGCAGGCGCCTGGACGCGGCGATCGACGCGTCGGGCGCCCGGGCGCTCGTCCACTTTCCGGCGGCGCCCGCGGGAGTCGTGCCGCCGCTTCTGCTGCACAACCCGTGGTGGGCGAAGCCCTTCGAGGTGTTCAGCCAGGCCTTCGGCACGCCGGCGCGCTACGCTGCCGACCCGAGCGAGCTGCTCGCGATCATCGTCCCTCTCATCTTCGGCTACATGTTCGGCGACCTCGGGCAGGGAGCGGTGCTCGTCGCCGTCGGCCTCGCGTTGCGCAACCGGATGCCGATCCTGCGCATGCTGGTGCCGGGCGGGCTGTCGGCGATGGTCTTCGGTGTGCTCTTCGGCAGCGTTTTCGGCCTGCACGGCATCGTTCACGCTTTCTGGGTGGCTCCTCTGGAGGATCCGCTGCTCGTCCTCGGCGTGCCGCTCGCCGGCGGAGCCGTGCTTCTCTTCGTGGGCCTTGTCATCAACGCGTTCGAGTCGTACTGGCGCGGCAAGCTGCGCCACTGGCTGGCGACGGACGCGGGGCTCGTGGTGGTGTACGCCGGGCTGCTCGCTGCGCCCTTCGACCGGGGCGGACTCGCCGTCGCGGCGCTCGGCGCGGCCGCGCCGGTCGCCGGGCATCTGCTGCTCACGCGCCGCCTGCGCCCCTCGCTCGCTTCGCTCGGCGTGCTGGTCGAGCACACGCTGCAGCTGCTGGTGAACACGCTGTCCTTCGTCCGCGTCGGGGCCTTCGCGCTCGCGCACGCCGGCCTGTCGACCGCGATCATCGCGCTCGCCGAAGGCGCCGACAGCGCAGCCGTGCGCGGCCTGATCATCGTCCTGGGCAACGTCGCGGTCATCGTCGTCGAGGCGACCGTGGTGTCGGTGCAGACCACGCGCCTGGTGCTGTTCGAGTTCTTCACCCGATTCTTCGTGAGCAAGGGGCGCGCTTTCCGGCCCCTGCCGCCGCCCGTTTTCTCCGAAGGAGGACTTGCGTGAAACCGCAGATCAAGTACGCACTGGGATTGACCGTCGTCACCGCGATCCTCGCCACGCTCGCGACGCTGCTCGCGCTCTCGCCGGCGCTCGCGCAGCCCGCCGCTGGCGCGGCGCGGCGGGGCGCCCCGGCGGCCGGCGGGGGGCGGGTCAGCGCCGGGCTCGCGACCGGACTGTCGTCGCTCGCCGCCGGGCTTGCCGTCGCCCGCGTGGGGGCCGCGGCGATTGGGGCGCTCGCCGAGAAGCCCGAGCTGTTCGGCCGCTTGCTGATCTTCATCGGCCTCGCCGAGGGGATCGCCATCTACGGGCTGATCGTTTCGATCCTGATCCTGAACCGGCTGGCCTAGGCATGGCGGGCGTGTGCTTCATCGGCGACGAGATCGCGGCGGCCGGGTTCCGCCTGGCGGGCGCGATCGTGCGGGTGCCGGAGCGCGGGACCGAGACCGCCGCCCTGCGCGAGGAAAGAGAGCGCGCGGCGCTCGTGATCGTCTCGCGCGCGGTCGCCGAGCGCGTCGATTCGCGCGAGCTCGCGCAGGCCCTCGCTTCCGCCAGCCCCCTCTTGATCGTGCTCCCCGACGCCGCCGGCCTGCCGCCCGCGATCGACGTCGCGGCCCGGGTACGGCTGCAGCTCGGGATAGGCGAGACATGAAGCGGGACGACGCCGTGAGCGCGCTCCTTCAGGTGATCGCCGAGAACCGCGAGGCGGCCTGCCGCGAGGAGCGCGATCGCGCGGCGGCCGAGGCCCGCGCCATCGTGAAAGCCGCTCACGCCGACGCGCGCAAGCGGGTGCGGGCGGCGGTGGAGGAAGCGTCGCTCCGCCCCGCGGAACGGCTCGCGCGCGCGGAGGCGCAGCACCGCACGCGGGAGCGGCTCGAGCACCAGCGGCGCGTGAAGGCGCGCCTCCAGAAGGGCTGGAGCCTGCTGCGCGAGTCGCTCGAGCGCCTCTGGCTCGACCCGGACGGGCGCCGCGGATGGACCGAGCGCGCGGCCCGGCGCGCCGCCGACGCGCTTCCCGCGGGCGAGTGGCGAATCGCGCACCCGGCCGGCTGGCCCGAGGAGGACAAGCGCCGCGCGCGGAAATGGCTGGGGGAGCGCAACGTCAGCGTCGCGGCCTTCCAGCCGGACGCGCTCGTCCGCGCGGGGCTCAGGTTCGCGAGCGACCACACGGTGCTCGACGCGACGCTGGAGGGGCTGCTCGCCGACCGAGCGGCGGTCGAGGCGCGGCTGCTTTTCCACCTCGGGGACGAAGCCGCATGAGCGTCGCCAGGGTCCTGTGGGCGAGCGGACCGGTGCTGAAGGCGCGCCCGGAGGGCCCGTTCCAGATGCGCGAAGCCGTCGCCATCGGGCGCCGCTCTCTGCTCGGCGAAGTGGTCGCGGTCAGCGGCGCCGAGATCACCGCCCAAGTCTACGAGGATCCGACGGGGCTCAAGCCCGGGGAGGAAGTGCGCGGCAGCGGCGCGCCGCTCGGGATCCGCCTCGGCCCGGGCCTGCTCGGGAACATCTTCGACGGCCTGCTGCGACCGCTGTCGGGGGCGCGCGCGGCGCGCTTCGATTTCGCGCCGGGAGCGAAGAAGGGCGACGCGCTCTCGGGCGGCGCGGTGTTCGGCCGGGCCGGCGCCCAGGACTGCCTCGTTCCGCCGCATCTCGGCGGCGAGGTGATCGAGATCGCGGCGCCGGGCCCCTACGCCGAGGACGCGACGCTGTGCAGGCTGCGCGCGCAGGACGGCGCGGTCCACGAGGTGTCGATGGGACATTTCTGGCCGGTGCGCGCGCCGCGCCCGGTGGCCGAGCGCCTGCCGAGCGACGAGCCGCTCGTGACCGGGCAGAGGATCCTCGACGGCCTGTTCCCGGTCGTGCTCGGCGGCAAGGCGGCGATACCGGGAGGATTCGGCACGGGAAAGACGGTGCTGCTCGAGTCGCTCGCGAAGTCGTGCAACGCCGACGTAATCGTGTACCTGGGCTGCGGCGAGCGCGGCAACGAGATGGCCGGCGTGCTCTCCGAGTTTCCCGGGCTCCGCGACCCGCGCACCGGGCGCCCGCTGATGGAGCGCACCGTGATCATCGCCAACACCTCGAACATGCCGGTCGCCGCGCGCGAGGCGAGCATCTACAGCGCGGTGACGGTCGCCGAGTACTTCCGCGATCAGGGGCTGCACGTCGCGCTCATGGCCGACTCGACCAGCCGCTGGGCGGAGGCGCTGAGGGAAGTCTCCGGGCGCCTGGGCGAGCTCCCCGGCGAGGGCGGCTATCCCGCGTACCTGAGCAGCCGGCTCGCCGATTTCTACGAGCGCGCGGCGAAGGTGCGGACGCTTTCCGGCCGCACCGGCTCGGTGACGCTGCTGTCATCGATCAGCCCGCCCTCCGGGGATTTCTCCGAGCCGGTGACGAGCCACTCCAAGCGCTTCGTGCGCTCGTTCTGGGCGCTCGACCAGAAGCGCGCGCAGGCGCGCTTCTATCCCGCGGTCCA
>Ga0335083_10002825_pt1 | contig 22736 bp, 17 predicted proteins | sample Lox_Sample_42_FD_206716 | JGI IMG/M metagenome (GOLD analysis project Ga0335083, IMG submission 206716) | Soil microbial communities from Loxahatchee National Wildlife Refuge, Florida, United States - Lox_Sample_4.2 | ecosystem: Environmental > Terrestrial > Soil > Wetlands | place: USA...
GGGATCACGTAGCCGATGCCGTCGGGCGAGTGGTTGGTGTCGACCACCGCCACGACCGGGATGCCGAGCTTGTTGGCCTCCGCGACCGCGCCCTTCTGGTAGCCGACGTCGATGACGAACAGCGCGTCCGGCAGGCTCGCGAGGTCCTTGATGCCGCCGAGCGAGCGCTGCAGCTTGGCGAGCTCCCGCTGCACCCCGAGCGCCTCCTTCTTCGACAGCCGGTCGAGCGACCCGTCCTGCGCCATCCCCTCCATCTCCTTGAGCCGCTTGATCGACTGCTTCACGGTCTTGAAGTTTGTCAGCATGCCCCCCAGCCAGCGGTGGTCGACGAACGGCATCGCGCAGCGCACCGCTTCCTCGTGCACGATCTCGCGCGCCTGGCGCTTGGTGCCGACGAAGAGGATCATGCCCTTGTTGGCGGCCAGCTGGCGCACGAACTTGAGCGCGTCCTGGTACAGCGCCAGGGTCTTCTCGAGGTTGATGATGTGGATCTTGTTGCGGTGGCCGAAGATGTACGGCGCCATCTTCGGGTTCCAGTAGCGGGTCTGGTGGCCGAAATGCACGCCGGCCTCCAGCATCTGGCGCATCGTCACGGACATAACACGCTCCAACGTTTAGGGTTGTTCACTGCCGCGCCGGCGCAAACGCCCTTCGGGGGCACCCTAAAGCGGCCGGGCGGGAAATTTGCCTGCGCCAGAGGCTCAGGCAGCCCGAAATTCTAGCATAATCAGCGCTTTTTCCGAAGGTTCATGGCGGTCACCCTAAAGTCGGTCGAAGACGTGGCGAAGATGCGGGTCGCCGGCCGGCTCGCGGCCGAGGTGCTGGACCACGTCGCTCCGCACGTCAGGCCGGGCGTGACGACTGGCAAGCTGAACGACCTCTGCCATGCCTACATGGTCAGCGTACAGGGAACGATCCCCGCCCCTCTCAACTACGCGCCGCCGGGCTACAAGCCGTTTCCGAAGTCGATCTGCACCTCGGTCAACCATCAGGTCTGCCACGGCATTCCGGGAGAGCGCGTCCTCAAGGCGGGCGACATCCTCAATATCGATGTCACCGTGATCAAGGACGGTTTTCACGGCGACTCCAGCCGCATGTTCTACGTCGGCGAGCCGGGCATCCAGGCGCGGCGCCTGGTCGAGGTAACCTACGAGTGCATGTGGCTGGGCATCGCGCAGGCGCGTGCCGGGGCGCGGCTCGGCGATATCGGCGCCGCCATCCAGCAGCACGCCGAGCGCCACGGCTACTCCGTGGTGCGGGAATTCTGCGGCCACGGCATCGGCCGCCGCTTCCACGAGGAGCCGCAGGTGCTGCACTACGGCAAGGCCGGGACCGGGCTCGAGCTGCAGCCGGGTATGACCTTCACCGTCGAGCCCATGATCAACGCCGGCAAGGCGGCGATCCGCGAGCTGGCCGACGGCTGGACTATCGTCACCAAGGATCACAGCCTTTCGGCGCAGTGGGAGCACACGGTGCTGGTGACCGAGCACGGCTTCGAGGTGCTGACGCGCTCCGAGGGCACGCCGCCCCCGCCCCGGTCCGTCACGTGAGCTCGCTGGAGGCGCTGCGCGATTCGCTGCGCGGCTCGCGCGAGGCGCTGCGCGCCGCGTTCCTCGGCGGCAAGTCGCCGGCCTGGCTGCTGCGCGCGCACGCACGGGCGATCGACCGCGCGCTGGCCGAGCTGTGGCAGGCGCAGCGCCTTCCCGGCGGCATGGCGCTGGTTGCCACCGGGGGCTACGGCCGCGGCGAGCTGTTTCCCTGCTCGGACGTCGATGTGCTGGTGCTGCTCGCCGCCGAGCCCGGCGCCGAGGAGCGCGAGCGGCTCGAGCAGTTCATCGGCCGCCTCTGGGACATCGGCCTGGAGGCGGGGCACAGCGTGCGCACGGTCGATGCCTGCGTCGAGGCGGCGCAGGCCGACATCACGGTGCACACCGCCCTGCTCGAAGCGCGCCTGCTCGCCGGCAGCGCGGCGCTGTTCCGCCGCCTGGAGCGCAGCGTCGGCCGCATCACGGAGCCAGGCGCCTTTCTCAAGGCAAAGCAGCTCGAGCAGGAGCAGCGCCACGCCAAGCACCGCGACACGGCGTACGCGCTGGAGCCGAACCTGAAGGAGGCGCCGGGCGGGCTGCGCGACCTGCAGGTGATCCGCTGGATCGCGCTCGCCTGCGGCCTCGGCCGCGGCTGGAGCGGCCTCGCGCGCCGCGGCATGCTGGAGCCGGCCGAGGCGCGCCAGCTCTCGCGCCTCGAAACCTTCCTCCAGGACCTGCGCATCCGCCTGCACTACCTGGCCGGGAGGCGCGAAGATCGCATCGCGTTCGACTACCAGGACGCGCTCGCCCGCGAGTGCGGCTACGCGCCCACCGCCGCGCGCCGCGCGAGCGAACATCTGATGCAGGCGTACTACCGCAACGCGAAGGCCGTGACGCAGCTCAACACGATCCTGCTGCAGAACCTCGCGGCGCGCTTCGCGCCGGCGCTGGAGGCCGCGCCGCGCCCGCTGAACGAGCGCTTCCAGGCGCGCGGCACTCTGCTCGAGGCGCGGCGCGACGACCTGTTCCGCCGCGAGCCGAGCGCGATCCTCGAGTCGTTCCTGCTGATGCAGCAGCACTCCGACCTGCGCGGCATGAGCGCGCCGACGCTGCGGGCGCTGTGGCGCGCCCGCGGCAGGATCGACGCGCGCCTGCGGCGCGATCCCGTGGCGCAGCTGCTCTTTCTGGCCATCCTGCAGCAGCCGCGCGGCATCGTGCACGAGTTCCGCCGCATGAACCAGTACGACGTGCTCGGCGCCTACATGCCGGAGTTCGGGCGCATCGTCGGCCAGATGCAGCACGACCTGTACCACGTCTACACGGTTGACCAGCACATCCTGATGGTGCTGCGCAACCTGCGGCGCTTCACCATGCCCGAGTTCGCGCACGAGTTCCCGCTCTGCAGCCAGCTGATGAGCGGCTTCGCGCGTCCCTGGCTGCTGTACCTGGCGGCGCTGTTCCACGACATCGCCAAGGGGCGCGGCGGAGACCATTCGACGCTCGGCGCGGCCGACGCGCGGCGCTTCTGCCGCCGCCATGGCCTCGCCGCCGAGGACGCCGCGCTGGTCGAGTTCCTGGTAGAGCACCATCTCGGCATGTCGGCGGTGGCGCAGAAGCAGGACATCGACGATCCCCGGGTGGCCCGCGCCTTCGCCGAAACGGTGAAGACCGAGCGGCGCCTCACCGCGCTCTACCTCCTCACCGTGGCCGATATCCGCGGCACCAGCCCCAAGGTCTGGAACGGGTGGAAGGCGAAGCTGCTGGAAGACCTGTTCCGGACGACGCAGCGGACCCTCGCCGGCGAGGCGCCGCGCCTGGATACCGCGGTCGCGGAGAAGCAGGCGGAGGCGTCGCGCCTGCTGCGGCTGTATGCGCTCTCCGACGAGGTGAAGGAAAAGCTCTGGGCCGGCCTGGACACCACGTATTTCCTGAGGCACGACGCCCAGGAGATCGCCTGGCAGACGCGCAACCTGCACTACCGCGTCGATACCACGGTGCCGGTGGTGAAGGCGCGGCTCGCGCCGTTCGGCGAGGGGCTGCAGGTGATGGTGTACGCCCCAGACCGCGAGAAGCTGTTCGCGCGCATCTGCGGCTATTTCGAGCGCGCCGGCTTCAGCATCGCGGAAGCGAAGATCCACACCACGCGCAAGGGCTACGCGCTCGACACCTTCGTCGTCATGGGCAAGGGGCCCGGCGCCCACTACCGCGACATGATGGCGATGATCGAGAGCGAGCTGGCCGCGGAGCTGCAGTCGCCGGCGCCGCTGGCCCCGCCGCGCGGCGGCCGCCTTTCGCGCCAGGTGCGCCACTTCCCGATCCCGCCGGCGGTCGACATCCGCCCGGACGAGCGCGGCGCGTATCACGCGCTGACGGTGACCGCGAGCGACCGGCCCGGCCTGCTCTACCGGATCGCGCGACGGCTATCCGATTACCGCGTCAACCTGCACTCGGCGAAGATCAACACGCTCGGCGACCGCGCCGAGGACGTCTTTCTGGTGTCCGGGTCGGCGCTTGCCGACTCGAAGGCGGTGCTGCGGCTGGAGCAGGAGTTGCTGGGCGAGCTGCAGGTCTAGCCGCTCAGTCTTCCGGCGGCAGCTCCTGGCCCGGGAACAGCTCCTCGATGAAGCCGAACTTCGCCATGTCGCGGATCCGCATCGGATAGAGGATGCCGTCGAGGTGGTCGCACTCGTGCTGCACCACGCGGGCATGGAAGCCGGAGACTTCGCGCATGAAGCGCTTGCCGCGCTCGTCGCAGCCGCGGTACCTCAGGCGCGCCCAGCGCGGAACCAGGCCGCGCATGCCGGGCACCGACAGGCAGCCCTCCCAACCCTCCTCGGCATCCTCGGAAAGCGGCGTCAGCCGGGGGTTGATCAGCACCGTGTCCGGGACTTCCTCGACGTCCGGGTAGCGGGGGTTCGCCTTGACGCCGAAGATCACCACGCGCAAGGCGACCCCGATCTGCGGTGCCGCCAGTCCGGCACCGTTCAGGTGCGCCATCGTGTCGCGCATGTCCTGCAGCAGAGCGGCGAGCTCCGGCGTGCCGAAGCGCTCGACCTCGACCGACCGCTCCAGCAGGCGCGGATCGCCCATGCGCAGGACCGGGCGGATCACGGCTTGCACAGCTCCTGCAGGACGCGGCGCACCCGCAGCATCGACTGCGCCAGCACCGCTTCAAGCCGCTCGAGCGAGATGCGCTGCGCGCTCTCGCCTCGGCCGGCGGCGTGGTTGACGACCACCGCGAGCGCGGCGTACTCGAGCCCCGCCTCGCGTGCGAGCGCGGCTTCGGGCATGCCGGTCATGCCGACGAGGTCGGCGCCATCGCGCTCCAGGCGGTCGATCTCCGCCGCGGTCTCCAGCCGCGGTCCCTGCGTCGCCGCATAAACGCCGCGCGGCGCGATCGATTCGCCGCAGGCTGCGGCGGCTTCGAGCAGGCGGCCGCGCAGCGGCGCCGAGTACGGCTGCGTGAAATCGATGTGAGTCACCGGAGCGCCGGGCCCGTCGAAGAACGTCGACGGCCGTCCCCAGGTGTAGTCGATGATCTGGTCCGGCAGCACCAGCGTCCCCGGCCCGTATTCGCGGCGTATGCCGCCGACGGTGGCGACCGCGACGACCTCGCGCACGCCCTCCTGCTTCAGGGCCCAGATGTTGGCCCTGTAGTTGACTTGGTGCGGCGCGATGCTGTGTCCCTCGCCGTGGCGGGCGAGGAACGCCACGCCGCGGCCGCCGATGTTGCCGAAGCTGAGCGCGGCGGAGGTCTCGCCGAACGGCGTGTGCACCGCCTTGCGACGCTCCTGCGCCAGGCCCTCGTATTTCGCCAGGCCGCTGCCGCCGATGATCGCGAGCATCAGGTTCCCCGCATCGCGCGGATCTCCGGGAGATTGCGCCAGAAGCCCTTCGCGTCCATGCCGCAGCCGAAGACGAAGCGGTCCGGGATGCGCAGGCCCACGAAGTCCGGCGCGATCGGCTTGGCCGCCGCCAGCGTCTTCTCCACCAGCACCGCGCACAGCACGCTCGCCGCGCCGAGCGCGAGCAGCCGCTCGCGCACCGCCGCGAGCGTCTGGCCGCCGTCGAGGATGTCGTCCAGCACCAGCACCGACCGGCCTTTCACGTCCTGCGGAGGCTCGACGCGCCACTTCACGCCGCCGCCCCGCACCTCCGGACCGTAGCGCGTGACGTGGATGTAATCGAGATCGAGCGGCATACGCAGCAGCGGCAGCAGCTGCCCCGCGAAGACCACGGCGCCGCCCATGACGACCAGCACCAGCGGATAGGCATCGCCCAGGCGGGACCGGATCTCGCCCGCGAGCCGCTGGATCGCCGCCCTCACCTCGGCCTCGCTCGAGACCGGCTCCGATTGCTCGAGAAACTCCCAGGCCGCACGCGCGTCGGGCATCTCAGCGTCCCTGCGCCAGGAAGTCGGCGAACGACGCGCCGATCTCGGGGTGGCGCCGGCCCAGCTCCACGGTCGCCTTCAGGTAACCGAGTTTGCTTCCGCAGTCGTAACGCTTGCCGCCGATGCGCATCGCCAGCACGCGCTCCTTCGTCAGCAGCGTCGAGATTGCGTCAGTGAGCTGGACCTCACCGCCGCTGCCGGGCGTTGCCGCGGCAAGCAGGTCGAAGATGGCCGGCGTCAGCACGTAGCGGCCGACCACGGCGAGCGTCGACGGCGCCGCCTCGGGCTTCGGTTTCTCGACGATGGCGCGGATCGGGGTGACCTCGGCGTGCGGATCGGTCGCGCTGACGATGCCGTAGCTGCCGGTCTGCGCGCGCGGCACCTCCTCCACGCCGAGTAGCGAACAGCCCTCCTCAGCGAAGCGCGTCGTCATCTTCGCCAGCACCGGCGGCTCCGAGTCGATAAGGTCGTCGGCCAGCAACACCGCGAACGGCTCGTCGTCGACGACCGGCTGCGCGCAGAGCACCGCGTGCCCGAGGCCGAGGGGCTCCGACTGCCGGATGTAGATGCAGCGGCAGCCGGCCGGCAGCACGCCGCGCGCGAGCTCGAGCAGCGCCGGCTTGCGCGCAAGCGCCGTCTCCAGTTCCGGATTGAGATCGAAGTGGTCTTCGATGGCGCGCTTGTTGCGGCCGGTGACGAAGATCAGGTCCGTGATGCCCGCCGCCGCGGCCTCCTCCACCGCGTACTGGATCAGCGGCTTGTCCACGATCGGCAGCATCTCCTTGGGGCTCGCCTTGGTGGCCGGCAGGAAGCGGCTGCCCAGGCCGGCGACCGGGAAAACCGCCTTGGTGATCTTTCGCTTCATCGTCTCATAGCCTTCCGAGCAGTTTCTCCAGGCTTTGCCGGTCGATGACCTTGACGCCGAGCGCCCGCGCCTGCTCGAGTTTGCTGCCCGCGTCGGTCCCCGCTACCACGTAGTCCGTCTTTTTCGACACCGAGCCCGAGACCTTGTGGCCGCGCGACTCGATCAGCGCCCGCGCCTCGTCCCGGGTCATGTCCGGCAGCGTCCCGGTGAGGACGAAAGTCTTGGCCCCGGCCGCCGGCCGCGCCGCGGCGGCCTCGCGCAGGCGGATGCCGTGCCCTCGATCCACCAGCCGTCCGATGATCTCTCGGTTGTGGCGTTCGTGCACGAATTTGTCGATGCTCTCCATGATCTCCGGCCCGACGCCCTCCAGCGGCACTTCGAGCGCCGCCTCGCCGCGGCGCTTGCGCTTGGCATTCTCCTTGCGCACCTGGTCCTTCTCATCGGCGAGCGCCGTCCAGTCCGCCTCCAGCAGGCGCGGCAGCGAGCCGAAATGGCGCGCCAGGATCTTGGCCACCTCCTCGCCGACGCCGGGAATGCCGAGGGCGAAGACGAAGCGCGCCAGCTCGGCGTCGCGCGAGCGCTCCAGGCTCGCCATCACGTTGCGCGCCGACTTTTCGCCCATGCGCTCGAGGCCCGCGAGCGTCGCCTCGTCCAGCCGGTAGAGATCCGCCGGGCTGCGCACCAGCTCCCTGTCGACCAGCTGCTCGACCAGCTTCTCTCCCAGCCCCTCGACGTCCATGGCGCGGCGCTGCGCGAAATGCAGCAGCGCCTGCTTGCGCTGGGCGCTGCAGTACAGGCCGCCGGTGCAGCGCGTCGCCGCCTCGCCGGGCAGCCGCACGACCGGGGATTCGCACACGGGACACTTCTCCGGGAACGTGAAGTAGTCCGCCTTGCGCCGCCGGCCCTTGGCGCGCACCTCCACCACCTCAGGAATGACGTCGCCGGCGCGACGCACCACCACCGTGTCGCCCATCCAGACGTCCTTGCGCCGCAGCTCGTCCTCGTTGTGCAGCGTGGCGTTGGTGACGGTAACGCCGCCCACGAAAACCGGCCGCAGGCGCGCGACCGGCGTGAGGATACCGGTGCGGCCCACCTGCGCCTCGATCTTGAGCACCTCGGTGAGGGCCTCCTCGGCGGGAAACTTGTGCGCCAGCGCGAAGCGCGGCGCGCGTGCGACGAACCCCAGGCGTTCCTGCCAGTCGAGCCGGTTCACCTTGTAGACCACGCCGTCGATGCCGTAGGGAAGGCGCGCGCGCCTCTCCCCGATGCGGCGGAAATACCCGAGCAGTCCGTCCGCGCCGCTGACAGTGCGCCGCTCGCCGCTCACCGGAAAGCCGGCGCGCTGCAGCCAGTCGAGCAGGTCCGAATGCGACGTCCAGCCGCCGTCGGACGCGTAGCCGACCCCATAGGCGAAGAAGCGCAGCGGCCGCTGCGCCGTGACGTGCGAATCGAGCTGGCGCAGGCTTCCCGCCGCCGCGTTGCGCGCATTCGCGAACTCCTTCTTCTGCGCTTCGCGCTGATGCCGGTTGAGCGCCTCGAAGTCCCTGGTGGTGAAGATCACCTCGCCCCTGACCTCGAGCTCCCGCGAAGCGCGCACGTGCTCGAGCCGCAGCGGGATCGACTTCACCGTGCGCAGATTTGGGGTCACGTCCTCGCCGGTGGCGCCGTCGCCTCGCGTCGATCCCTGCGCGAACACGCCGTCCCGGTACGCGAGGTTGACCGCCAGGCCGTCGAATTTCGGCTCCGCGGCATACTCCACCGCCTCCACGCCGAGCGCCTCCCGCACGCGGCGGTCGAACGCGCGCACCTCTTCTTCGTCGAACGCATTTCCCAGAGACAGCATCGGCACGCGGTGGCGGACTTCGGCGAATTCCGGCAGCGGCGCAGCGCCGACGCGCTGGGTGGGCGAATCCGGGGCGCGCAGCTCCGGGTAGCGCTCCTCCAGCGACGCCAGCTCGCGGAACAGCGCGTCGTACTCAGCGTCGGTGATTTCCGGATCGTCGAGCACGTAGTAGCGCCGGTTGTGGTGCTCGATCTGCGCGCGCAGCCTGCGCGCCTCGTCTTGCGCGTGCCGGGGCGCCGGCATGCTAACCGAACAGGCGCAACGCCGCGGCGCTGCCCGGAGCCACGCCGCGCGCCTCGAGGCTTGCGCGCACCCCTTCGAGCTGCTGCGCGATCGCGGCCACCGCGCGCTCGTCCAGCGCGTTGCCGTTGTCGTCGACCAGCCGGCCACCGAGCGCCGCCTCGAGCTGGTGCGCGAACCGCGCCATGGCTTCGAACGTGCGCCGGGTGTGGGGAGCGCGCGCAACCTCCAGGGCCAGGGTCAGCGCCTGTGGCGACGCCTCGCGCATCCACGCCGCGGAAAACGCCGGAGCGTCCCGATTAGCCAGCGTGTAAAGCGCCCGGTTCTCTTCGTCGCGCAGCACGAAGCGGCCGTCCGGCTCGAGCGCGAGCCCCTGTGCCTCCGCGGCGGCGCGCACCTTGGTGCCCGCGAAGGCGGCCCCCGCGGGCGCCACCACGTGCACCACCACCTGGATGTCGGCCTCGGCGCAGAAATCATCGAGCGCGCGCGCGGCCTCGACCGCGGCGCGCATCTCCGGCGCCTCGATGCTCGCGCCGAGCGCCGCGGCGAGCGTCTCCACCGAGGAGCGGAACTCGATCAGGTCGGCCTCGCCGACCGGCCCTTCCCGGTTCACGAGCTGCAGGCCGGCGCGCCACAGCGTGCCCTCGGGCGAGGCGGCGAGCAGCGCTCGCCGCGCATGGCGCCGCTCGATCGCGGCCCATTGGTCGCGGATTTCGTGGGCCGGCGCCGGTCGCGGCAGGCTGAGCTCGATGACGTAGTCGATGCTCGGGTCGGGCTGGGCCTCCTGCGCCGGCTTGGGGGGCTCGCTCCGCGCGGCCGCGCGCGGCGCGGACCCTCCGATCGCCGGATCGGCAGTCGCGGCCGGCGCCTGCATCAGGGCATCCGCATGGCTGGAGCCGAAGGCCCGCTCCGCGGCGCGCCGTGCGTTGCGCTCCTGGACGCGGTTGTAGACCAGAACGCCGGCCACGACCAGCGCTCCGATCGCGAGCAGGCCGATCTGCAGGTCGCTCATCGCGAAGGCCTTCGGCTGGCCGTCAGGCGGCCAGTTCCTCCCGGATGCGCAGGGCCTCCTGGATGTCGACGGCGACCACCCGCGAGACTCCGGACTCGGGCATGGTGACGCCGATCAGCTGGCCCGCCAGCTCCATCGTGATCTTGTTGTGGCTGATGAACAGGAACTGCGTCTGCGCCGACATCCGCCCCACCAGGTCGCAGAAGCGCGAGGTATTGGAGTCGTCGAGCGGCGCGTCGACCTCGTCGAGCAGGCAGAACGGCGCCGGGTTGAGCTGGAACATCGAGAATACGAGCGCGATCGCGGTCAGTGCCTTCTCGCCGCCGGACAGCAGGTGGATGCTGGTATTGCGCTTGCCGGGAGGGTGCGCCATCACCTGCACGCCGGCATCCAGGATCTCCTCTCCCGTCATCACCAGCCTCGCGTCGCCGCCGCCGAATAGAACCGGGAACAGCTCGCCGAAATGGCGGTTCACCGTCTCGAAGGTCTCGCGCAGCAGCTCGCGCGTCTCGCGGTCGATCTTGCGGATCGCCTCCTCGAGCGTATTCACCGCCTCCTCCAGGTCCGCCGATTGCGCGTCGAGGAAGCCCTTGCGCTCGGCGCTGCTCGCAAGCTCCTCCAGGGCAGCAAGGTTGACGGCGCCGAGATCGTTCATGGCCTGCGTCAGGCGGGTGATCTCGCCCTGCAGCGACGACGGCCGCGGCGCCTCGGCCGCGGCCTCGACGAGGCGCCCCTCGTCCGCCGCCGCCTCCCTCAGCTGGGCGTCGAACTGGTCGTGGTTCAGCCTCGCCGCCTGCTCCTTGAGCCGCAGCTCGCCGAGCCGCTCGCGCAGCGGCGCGATGCCACTCTCGATGCGCAGCCGCTCTTCCTCCAGCGCGCGCAGCGCGCTGGCCGCGCCCTCCACGGCGTCGCGCGCGGCGGACAGCGTCTTCTCGCGCTCCATCCTGGCCTCGACCGCCGCCTGCAACGCTTGCCGCACCTCCGGCACCGGGTCCACCGCCAGCTCCGCGGTCAGCCGCTCGATCTCCTGCTCGGCCTGCGCGATCTGCTGGTCGATCAGCCGCACCGAGGCATCGATTTCCGCGATCTTGGCGCTGCACTCGCGCTCGCCGAAGACTGCGTCCTGCGCCTCGCGCTCGGCCTGCTGCACGCGCGTGCGCTGCTCCGCGAGCGCGCTCTCGGCGGCCGCATGCGCCTGTTGCGCCGCCTCCAGCCGCCGCCGCCCGCCGTCGATCTCCGCCGCGGCCCGCTCCTGCTGCCCGCGGGCGCTTGCCAGGCGCGCGGTATCCCGCGCCGCCTCTTGCGCCAGTTCCTCGCCTTCCTCGCCGATCTGCTTCGCCCGCGCGCGGTAATGCTCGAGCGCCTGGCCGAGCATCAGCGCCTCGATCTGCGCCTCATGGCGGTCGCGCTCCCGCGCGACCAGCTCGTCGCGCGCGCGACCGAGCGCGGCGGAGCCCTCCGCGAGCCGTGCCTCGGCGCCCGCGGCCCGCGCACGCGCTTCCCCGGCGCGGCCGGCGAGCTCGCGGCAGCGCAGCTCGAGGTCCTCGATCTCCGCCTGGCGCGCCAGGATGCCCGCATCCGCGGGATCCGCGGCGTGATAGCTCACGGTAAAGCGCGTGTACTGATCTCCCTCGCGGTTGACCAACCGCGCCCCCGCCGGCAGCGCGCCGCGCCGCGCCAGGTCCGGAACGCCCTCGCAGACGTACACGCCGAAGAACCACTCCGACAGCGCCCCGGCGAGCGCCGCGTCCGCGGCGTGCACCTTGGACCGCAGGGGCTCGAAGGCTTGCAGTCCCGGCTCGGGGACCTCCGGCGCAGGCCGGTACAGGCTCGCCTTGACCGGCGGGCGGTCGCCGCCGAGCGGCGCCGCATCGGCGCGCTCGAGCGCGTGCAGCCGCTCGCGCAGCACCGACTCGACCGCGGTCTCCCAGCCGTGCTCGATGCGAATCCTCTGCCAGAAGCGCGGCAGCGCCGCAAGATGATGCCGGTCCAGCCATTCGTGCAGCGGGGCTTCTTCCTCGGCCGCCGCCTGCACCTGCTTCAGCGTGGCGAGCTGGGCATCGGCGGCGGTCTGCTCGCGCTCGGCCTCGGCCAGGGCTTCGGCGGCAGCCGCCGAATGCGCCTCCAGCATCTCGGCCTCCGCCTGCAGCGCCGCGAGCGCGTTCTGTGCCGCGGCGATCGCCGCCTCCATCTGAGCGACGCGTCCGCTGGCCGCGTCAAGCGCCGTCGCGTCGGGCTCCGACAGCGAGCGTCGCTCGGCCTCCAGCCGCTCGCGGCGCTGCGCGAGCGACTGCAGGCCGCGCTCCAGGTGGGCCGCATTCTGCGCTTCGAGCTGCAGCCGGCTTTCGGCCTGCTGCAGCCGGCTGCGCGCGTCGGCGAGTTCCTCCTGCAGGCGGCGATGCCCGCTTTCGGCCTCCGGCAGGCGCGCGCTCTCATCCTGCAGCCGCTGCTGCGTCTCGGCAACGCGCTGCCTGGCGCCGCCCGAGCGCGCGGCCCATTGGTGCAGCGCCTGGGTGAGCTGCGAGCGCTGCTCGCGCCAGGCCGAGAGCTGCGCACCGCGCTCCGTGTGCCGGCTCTCGAGGCGCCCCCGGCTCTCCTCGATGTGCCGCATCTCCGATTCCAGCCGCGCCACTTCCGCATTCGCGGCGTAGGTCGCAGCCTGGGCGCCGTTCAGCGCATCGCCCGCGCCGTAGTGCGCGACGCGCGCCGCCTCGACGCGGCTTTCGACCTCGCGCAGCGCCGCGGTGCCCGCCTCGATCTCGTTCGCTGCGGCAGCGACCTCGCGCCCGTGCCGCTCCTGCTCCGCGGCGGCATCGCGGCGCCGCAGGAACCAGAGCAGCTGCTGCTTCAGCTGCAGATCCTGCTGGATTTCCTTGTAGCGCGTCGCCACCTTGGCCTGGGCCTCGAGCTTCTCGATCTGGGCACCCAGCTCGACGCGGATGTCGTTCACCCGCGCCAGATTCTCGCGCGTGTCGGCGAGGCGGTGCTCGGTCTCCTTGCGGCGCTCCTTGTAGCGCGACACGCCGGCGGCCTCCTCCAGGAACACCCGCAGCTCGTCGGGCTTGGCCTCGATGACGCGCGAGATCGTGCCCTGCTCGATGATCGCGTAGGCGCGCGGCCCGAGGCCGGTGCCGAGGAACATGTCCGTGATGTCCCGCCGGCGCACGTGAGTGCCGTTTATGTAGTAAGACGATTCGCCGTCGCGCTGCAGCACCCGCCGCACGGAGATCTCCGCGTACTGCGCCCACTGGCCGGCGGCGCGCCCGAGCGAGTTGTCGAACACCAGCTCGACGCTCGCGCGCGCGAGCGGCTTGCGGCCCGATGAGCCGTTGAAGATCACGTCCTGCATCGAGTCGCCGCGCAAGGCCGAGGCGCGCGATTCGCCGAGCACCCAGCGCACGGCGTCGATGACGTTCGACTTGCCGCAGCCGTTCGGCCCCACGATCCCGACGAGCTGCCCGGGGACGTGGATGATGGTGGGATCGACGAAGGACTTGAAACCGGAAAGCTTGAGCTGGGTAAGGCGCACTGGGCGTATTCGAATTTTCAAAATGATACCATCCGGATGCACCGATTCCGGAGTATCCCGAGACAAAAATCCGATGCCGTCGCGCCCGAGCAAGCGCCTGCAGACGTTCGCCAATCCGTCACCGGCGCGCGACTACCGGATCCGTATGGAGATCCCGGAATTCACGTGCCTTTGCCCGATGACCGGGCAGCCGGACTTCGCCGTGCTGTCGCTCGAGTACGTCCCCGACCGCCTCTGCGTGGAGCTGAAATCGCTCAAGCTCTACGTCTGGTCGTACCGCGACAAGGGGGCGTTCCACGAGGCGGTCACGAATCGGATCCTCGACGACCTGGTGCGCGCCGTGCGCCCGCGCTACATGCGGCTGACGGCGAGGTTCAACGTGCGCGGCGGCATCCACACTGCGGTCATCGCCGAGCACCGAAAGCGCGGCTGGAGGCCGAAGGATTCGGGCGGGCCGCCCGCCTGAGCCGCGCCGCCCGCATTCTTGCCGTCTCTTGAATCTGCGCCTCGCCCTGCTGCAGCCGTACCCGTTCGAGCGCCTGCGCCGGCTGCTCGCGGACTCCGCGCCGCCCGGAAACCTGCGGCCCATCGACCTCGGCATCGGGGAGCCGAAGCATGCGACCCCGGCGCTGGTGAAGGAGGCGCTCGCCGGCGCGCTAGACGGCCTCGCCGTCTACCCGCGCACCGCGGGCATGCCGGAGCTGTGCCGCGCGATTTCGGCCTGGCTCGCCAGGCGCTACGCGATCCCTGCACCCGACGCCGCGACGCAGGTGCTGCCGGTGAACGGCTCGCGCGAGGCGCTGTTCGCGTTCGCGCAGACAATCGTCGATCCGTCCCGCGGCGACGCGCGCGTCGTGTCGCCGAATCCGTTCTACCAGATCTACGAGGGCGCGGCGCTGCTTGCGGGCGCCGAGCCGGCGTTCCTGAACGACGGCGCCGCGCTCGATTCCGTCGATTGGCGCGGCGTGCAGCTCTGCTACGTCTGCTCTCCGGGCAACCCGACGGGCCGCGTCCTGCCGCTGGACGGCTGGCGGCGCCTGTTCGAGCTCTCCGATCGCCGCGGCTTCGTCATCGCCTCGGACGAGTGCTATTCGGAGATCTACACGGACGAGGCGAAGCCGCCGCTCGGCGCGCTCGCGGCGGCGCAGCGCCTCAACCGTCCGGGCTACGAGCGGCTGGTGGTGTTCTCGAGCCTGTCGAAGCGCTCCAACTGTCCCGGCATGCGCTCGGGCTTCGTCGCGGGCGACGCGGCGCTGCTCAAGCAGTTCCTCCTTTACCGCACTTACCACGGCTCGGCCATGAGCCATGCGGTCCAGCGCGCCTCGATTGCCGCGTGGGGCGACGAGGCCCACGTGCGCGAGAACCGAAAGCTGTATGCGGCGAAATTCGACGCCGTCTTGCCTTTGCTTCGTAAAACGTCCCTGGAGGTGGAAAGGCCTGAAGGCGGGTTCTACCTGTGGATCCGCACCCCGATCGACGACGCCGAGTTCGCGCGGCGTCTTCACGGGCAATATAATGTCACCGTGCTGCCCGGCAGCTACCTGGCGCGCGATTCCGGCGGCACGAATCCCGGCAGGAATCACGTCCGCGTCGCGCTCGTCGCGCCGCTGGAGGAGTGCATCGAGGCGGTCCGGCGCATGGCGGAGCTTGCGAAATCGATATGAGAGAGACGATCGAAAGGGCCTGGGAGGGCCGGACGGGCGTTACGCCGACGAACGCGAGCCCGGAATTGCGCGTGGCCGTCGGGGAAGTCATCGACGGCCTGGACAGCGGCAGATTGCGCGTCGCCGAGAAGGTCGGCGGCAAATGGACCACGCACGAGTGGATCAAGAAGGCCGTGCTGCTCTCGTTCCGCCTCGAGGACAACCGGCTGATGGCGGGCGGCGCGACGAACTACTACGACAAGGTATCCTCGAAGTTCGCCGGCTTCGGCCCAGAGGACTTCAGGCAGGGCGGCTTCCGCGTCGTGCCGCCGGCCATGGCGCGGCGCGGCGCGTACATCGCGAAGAACGTGGTGCTGATGCCCTCCTACGTCAACATCGGCGCGTACGTGGACGAAGGGACCATGGTCGACACCTGGGCCACGGTCGGCTCGTGCGCCCAGATCGGCAGGAACGTGCACCTGTCGGGCGGGGTCGGCATCGGCGGCGTGCTCGAGCCGGTGCAGGCCGGCCCGGTGGTGATAGAGGACAACTGCTTCATCGGCGCCCGCTCGGAAGTCGTCGAGGGCGTGGTCGTCGAGGAGAACAGCGTGCTCTCGATGGGCGTGTTCATCGGCCAGAGCACCAAGATCTACGACCGCGAGAGCGGCGAGATACTGTACGGCCGGGTGCCCGCCGGCTCGGTGGTCGTCCCCGGCACGCTGCCGGCGGGCGACCGCGGCTGCGCGCTGTACTGCGCGGTCATCGTCAAGCGCGTCGACGCGAAGACCCGCGCCAAAACCAGTCTCAACGAACTGCTCCGGGGCGTTTAAACTAGCTGGGTTGCCCCGGGAAGGGAGAGCGGCATGTCGGCGATGAAACGTCTGTTCCAGGTGATGGCAGAGAAGAAGGCGTCGGACATCTTCCTTTCGGTAGGTGCCCCGATCAACATCAAGATCAACGGCGTCGCCGTGCCGGTGAACCAGACGGTGCTCAACGCGGACGCAGTTAAGCAGCTGCTCTACGAGGTGCTGAGCGAGCAGCAGATCCGCGAGTACGAACAGGAGATGGAGCTCAACACCGCCTACGCCGTCGAGGGCGTGGGCGCCTTCCGGATCAGCGCCTTCCGCCAGAAGGGCTCGCCGGCGGTCGTGGTGCGCTATATCCCGAACGACGTCCCGGCGCTCGACACCCTCGGCCTGCCCGAGATCCTGAAAGAGATCATCATGCAAAAGCGCGGCCTGATTCTGATGGTCGGCGCCACCGGCTCGGGCAAGTCGACCTCGCTCGCCGCGATGCTCGACTTCCGCAACGAGCGCAAGTCGGGCCACATCCTGACGCTCGAGGATCCGGTCGAGTTTATCTTCAAGAACAAGAAGTCGATCGTCAACCAGCGTGAGGTCGGAACCGATACCAAAGCCTTCGAGGTGGCGCTGAAGAACGCGCTGCGCCAGGCGCCGGACTGCATCCTGATCGGCGAGATCCGCGACAAGGCGACCATGGGCATGGCGCTGGCCTACGCGCAGTCGGGACACCTCGCGCTCGCCACGCTCCACGCCAACAACAGCTACCACGCCATGAACCGGATCATCTCCTTCTACCCGCTGGAGAACCGGCCTACCCTGTTGCTCGACCTCTCGGCCGCGCTGCAGGCGGTGATCTCGCAGCGACTAGTGCGCACCAAGACTGGCAGCCGCAAGGCGGCGGTCGAGGTGCTGCTCAATACGCGGCACATCGCGGAGCTGATCGAGAAGGGCGAGATCAACGAGATCAAGGATGCGATGGAGAAGAGCATGGCGCCCGGCTCGCAGACCTTCGAGCAGGCGCTGTTCAAGATGTTCATGGACGGGGACATCACGCAGGAGGAGTGCATGGCGAACGCCGACTCGGCCACCAACATGCTGTGGCTGATCAACCAGGCGACCGCGGGCCAGATCTCCTCCGGAGCGGTGACGCCGGTGGTGCCCGGCGCCAAGGACGAGAAGAAGGAGGGCGTGCTCGCCGCGAGCGGCGGCGCCGCCTCCTTCAACGACTTCAAGATCGACGTCAACGCCTGACGCGCGCAGTTGCAGGCCGCGCTTGAACTCGCCGAAGAGCTGATCCGGCGCCGCTCGGTCACGCCCGAGGACGGCGGCTGCCAGGCGCTGCTCGCGGCGCGCCTCGAGCGCGCCGGCTTCCGCTGCGAGCCGATGCGCTTCGGCGAGGTGAGCAACCTCTGGGCGCGCCGCGGCACGGCGAAGCCCGTGCTCTGCTTCGCCGGCCACCCCGACGTGGTTCCGACGGGCCCGCTCTCGCAGTGGCATTCCGACCCCTTCGCGCCGACGCGGCGCGACGGCCGCCTCTACGGGCGCGGCGCGGCGGACATGAAGTCCTCGATCGCCGCCTTCGTGGTTGCGACAGAGTCCTTTCTGAAGGAAAGGCCGAGCCACTCGGGCTCGATCGCCTTCCTCATCACCTCGGACGAGGAAGGTCCCTCGGTCGATGGCACCGCCAGGGTCGTCGAGGCGCTCAAGCAACGCGGCGAGACCATCGACTATTGCATCGTGGGCGAGCCGACTTCCGTCGACGCGCTCGGGGACATGGTCAAGAACGGCCGCCGCGGTTCGCTTTCGGGCAAGCTCACCGTGCGCGGGGTGCAAGGCCACGTCGCCTACCCCCACCTGGCGCGCAATCCCGTGCACGAGCTGGCGCCCGCGCTCGCCGAGCTGGCGAGAATGGAGTGGGACCGCGGCAACGAGAGCTTCCCGCCGACCACCTGGCAGGTGTCGAACGTCCACGCCGGCACCGGCGCCGGCAACGTGATTCCCGGCAGCGTCGAAGTCGACTTCAACTTCCGCTTCTCCACCGAAAGCACGGCCGAGGGGCTGATGCAGCGCGTGGAGCAGATCCTGAAGAAGCACCGGCTCGACTACTCGCTGGCATGGGTGCTCGGGGCGCGCCCCTTCCTCAGCGCGCAGGGGCGGCTGGCCGGGACCGTGCTCGAAATCTGCCGGCGGCACACCGGGCGCCGCGCCGAGCTGTCCACCACCGGCGGCACCTCGGATGCGCGCTTCATCATCGAGATCTGTCCCGAAGTGATCGAGCTTGGCCCGGTCAACGCCAGCATCCACAAGCTGAACGAGCACATCGAGCTCGCCGCGCTCGAGCAGCTGGCTCGCATCTATCTCGACGTCCTGCGCGCGCTGCTGCCTTGAACGCCGCGCAGCTCCGTGCGCGCCTCGCCCGGCGCCTTGCCCGCGCCCGCCTGCACTACGGGCACGGAGCGAGGACCGCGAGGGACGAAGCGGGCTGGCTCGTCGCATCCGTCCGCAAGCCCGAAGTGGCCGAGGCGCTCGCGCAGCGCCGCATCCGGGAGCGCATTCCCCTCGCCTATCTGCTGAACGAAGCCTGGCTCGCCGGGCGGCGCTTCTACGTCGACGAGCGGGCGATCGTGCCGCGCTCGCTCGTCGCCGAGCTGCTGCCCGAGGGCCTGCGCCCGTGGCTGCAGCGCGTGCCGAAGCGCGCCCTCGACCTGTGCACCGGGTCGGGCTGTCTGGCCGTCCTGCTCGCGCATTCGTTCAAGGGCCTGAAAATCGACGCCGCAGACATATCGCCCGAGGCCCTGGAGGTGGCGCGCGTGAATGTAAGGCGCCACCGGCTGCGGCGCCGCGTCCGCCTGGTGCGCTCGGATCTGTTCCGCGCGCTGGGGCGCAGGAGGTACGACCTGATCGTCTGCAACCCGCCCTACGTGACGACGCGCGCGATGCGCCGCCTGCCGCGGGAATACCGGCATGAGCCGGCCCTGGCGCTCGCCGGAGGCAGGCTGGGAATCGATTTCGTCGCGAAGGTCATTCGCGGAGCAGCGAGGCATCTCGCTCCCGGCGGTCTGCTGGTATGCGAGATCGGCGGCAACCGGCGCGCGCTGGAGCGCGCCTTGCCGAGGCTCGCCTTCGTCTGGCCGGAGATCAGCGATCCCGGCAGCGTCTTCATCCTCGAGCACGCGGCGCTCAGTCGCGCCGCCAGAACGGTCGCCGCGCCTCGAACGCCGCCCAGGCGGGGGCGAGCGCAGCGATCAGCTCGCGCTCGCGCGCCGCGAGTCGCGCGCGCACGGCCGATTCGATCTGCACTATCCTGAGCGAGCTGCCGCGCGGCACCAGCTCGCGCAGCAGGCTGCGCTGCACTTCGATGTCGTTCATCTCGCCGAGGATGTCCTGCAGCGTCCTCAGCTGCTGCACGAAGGCGTCGACGCGGCGTCCCCGGAACGCGGTAGCGAAGCAGTCGCAGCCGTAGCGCATGCGCTTGACGCGGATGCGGACGCGATGCCGCCGCGCCGCGTCGCGCCAGTCGATGGCCCGCGCCGTGCCGAGCAGCCGGTCGTAGAGGCGCTGCAGCGCGCGGCGCGCGAAGTGCGGCAGCGGCTCCTCCGGCTGCGCGCTCCGGCGCCACGGCCTGCTCTGCGCCCAGCCGAAGGTCCGCAGGCGCACGGTGCGAAAGCGCGGCGAGCGGACCAGCGCTCGCAAGCGCCGCTGCGCGGCGCGGCGCCGCTTGCGAGCTCCGAGCTGGAGCTCCGACGGGCCGAGCGAGGCCTGGAACACGTCCCAATCGCGCGCGGCGCCGAGCGTCCGCATCATGATTCGCCACGGCCGCTCCGTCGCGTCGGCGCGGCCGCGCCGCAGCAGCTCGCGGAAAGCGCGCAGCGCGGAGCGCAGCCGCCTCACTCCGACGCGGAGCTGGTGCAGGTATTCGGGGTCGCGGCCGGCCGCGGCGCCCGTCGCATTCGCGGCGACCTGCTCCAGCGCGGCGCGGGCATGCGCCACGAACGCCTCGCCTGCGGTCGCTTTCGCGTCGAGCGTCGGCCGGCTCCACTTTCGGGGGGCGCGCATGCGGGGCGGGAAGCTTGGGGTGGCCGATGGGACTCGAACCCACAACAACCGGAATCACAATCCGGGACTCTACCTTTGAGCTACGGCCACCATCGTGCCAGTGCTGCGCTGGCCTGCCCGGCGGGACTCGAACCCACAACCCCCAGCTTAGAAGGCTGGTGCTCTATCCGGTTGAGCTACGGGCAGCTCCGTCGCCTGCGCCGGCTGACATGGTCGGGGTGGAGAGATTTGAACTCCCGACATCCTGCTCCCAAAGCAGGCGCGCTACCAGGCTGCGCCACACCCCGGAATTCGGGCGCCAATGATACGCCTTTTCGGCTTGCTCCGAGGGGTCTTTTCTGCTACAAAGAGCCCCTTTCATTTTTGGCGGACAGCCATTTCGATGCCGGTGGGGCTGACGAGAAAGAGCTTCGCGCCCTACGCCCCGAAGAAGGGCGAGGAGTACATGAACGCGAAGCAGCGCTCGCATTTCCGCAAGATCCTGGAGAGCCTCAAGGCCGAGCTCTCGCAGGAGATCGACCGCACCGTGCACACGATGCAGGACGAGGCGACGGTGTTCGCCGATCCGAACGACCGCGCCAGCCAGGAATCCGACATGGCGCTGGAGCTGCGCAACCGCGACCGCGAGCGCAAGCTCATCAAGAAGATCGACGAGACGATCGCGCGGATCGACGCCAACGAGTACGGCTACTGCGAGAGCTGCGGCGTCGAGATCGGGCTCAAGCGCCTGGAGGCGCGCCCCACGGCGACGCTGTGCATCGACTGCAAGACGCTCGACGAAATGCGCGAGCGGCAGGTCGCAAAGTAGTACCCGGGCTGTAGCTCCTACCCTGCTTTCGCCGCCTCGGCGGCGCCCACGGCCTTCATCGAGAGCCGCACCCGCCCCTTGTCGTCGGCCTCGAGCACCTTCACCTTCACGCTCTGGCCTTCCTTCAGGTAGTCGGATACGGCGTTGACGCGCTCCTGGCTGATCTGCGAGATGTGCAGCAGGCCGTCGCGCCCTGGGAGCAGCTGCACGATGGCGCCGAAATCGAGCAGTCGCAGCACCGTGCCCTCGTAGACCTTGCCGACCTCGACGTCCGCGGTCAGGTCCTTGATGCGCTTCTGCGCCGCCTCGCCGCCCTCGGCCGAGACGCAGGCGATGGAAATGGTGCCGTCGTCCTCGATCTCGATGGTGGTGCCCGTCTCCTCCTGGATGCCGCGGATCACGACGCCGCCCTTGCCGATGACGTCGCGGATCTTGTCCGGGTTGATCTTCATCTTGATGATGCGCGGCGCGAAGGTAGAGAGCTCGCTGCGCGAGCCCTGGATGGCGTGCTTCATCTGCTCCAGGATGTGGATACGTGCCTCGCGCGCCTGGGCGAGCGCCACCTGCATGATGCTCTTGTTGATCGACTCGATCTTGAGGTCCATCTGCAGCGCGGTAAGGCCCTGCTCGGTGCCGGCGACCTTGAAGTCCATGTCGCCGAGATGGTCCTCGTCGCCGAGAATGTCGGTCAGCACCGCGAAGCGGTTGCCTTCCTTGATGAGGCCCATCGCGATGCCGGCGACGTGGTCCTTGACCGGGACGCCCGCGTCCATCAGCGCCAGGCTGCCGCCGCAGACCGACGCCATGGACGAGGAGCCGTTCGACTCGGTGATCTCGGAAACCACGCGCAGCGAGTAGCCGAAGTCCTCGGCCTTCGGCAGCATGCCGACCAGCGCCCGCTTGGCGAGCCGTCCATGGCCGATCTCGCGCCGCTTGGTGAAGCCGTACCGCCCGGTCTCGCCCGTGGCGTACGGCGGCATGTTGTAGTGGAACATGAAGCGCTCGCGGTATTCGCCCGCCAGCGCATCGATGATCTGCTCGTCGCGCCCGGTGCCGAGCGTGACCGTGACCAGCGCCTGCGTCTCGCCGCGCGTGAACAGCGCCGAGCCGTGGGTGCGCGGCAGCACGCCGGTGCGAATCGCGATCGGGCGCACGGTGCGCGTATCGCGGCCGTCGATGCGCGGCTCGCCGTCCAGAATCCTGTTGCGCACGATCTTCGACTCGAGCGCGAACAGGAGGTCGTTCACCGTATTGGCGTCCGGGCCACCCTCGGCGCCGACGCCGACCGCCTGGTGCACCTTGCCGCTGATCGCCTTCAGCGCCTCGGAGCGCGCGCTTTTCTGGCGCAGGTCGAAGGCCTTGCGGAGATCCTCTTCCGACAGCCCGGCGACCTTTGCCGCGAGCGCCTCATCCTTCGCCGGCGGCTGCCAGCCCCACGCCGGGCGGGCGGCGACCTCCGCCAGCTCCTCGATGGCGTTGATCGCGGCCTGCATCTGCTCGTGGCCGTAGACCACGGCGCCCAGCATCACGTCCTCGGGCAGTTCCAGCGCCTCGGACTCGACCATCAGGACGCCCTGGCTGGTGCCTGCGACGACGAGGTTGAGCCGCGACTCCTTCAGCTGGCTCGCGGTCGGGTTGAGCACGTAGGCCCCGTTCAGGTAGCCGACCCGGCAGGCGCCGATCGGGCCGTTGAACGGCACGCCCGAGAGCGTCAGCGCGGCCGAAACCGCGATCATCGCCGGAACGTCGGAGTCGACCTCCGGGTTGAGCGAGAGCACCTGCGCGACCACCTGCACCTCGTTGTAGAAGCCGTCCGGGAACAGCGGGCGGATCGGACGGTCGATGAGGCGGCTGGTGAGCGTCTCCTTCTCGGTCGGCCGCCCCTCGCGCTTGAAGAACCCGCCCGGGATCTTGCCCGCGGCGTAGGTCTTCTCCGCGTAGTCGACGGTCAGCGGGAAGAAGCTCTGACCCGGCTTCGGCGACTTGGAGGCCGTGACCGCCGCGAGCACCACGGTGTC
>Ga0335083_10002826_pt1 | contig 22721 bp, 22 predicted proteins | sample Lox_Sample_42_FD_206716 | JGI IMG/M metagenome (GOLD analysis project Ga0335083, IMG submission 206716) | Soil microbial communities from Loxahatchee National Wildlife Refuge, Florida, United States - Lox_Sample_4.2 | ecosystem: Environmental > Terrestrial > Soil > Wetlands | place: USA...
AGGTTGGGGAACGCGGCCGGCAGCACCGTCGGCTCCTGCTCGCGCTCGTCGTAGTTCGGCTGGAAGTCGACCGTGTCCTTGTCGTAGTCGGCGAGCAGCGATTCGGCCGCGGCGGCAAGGCGTGCCTCGGTGTAGCGCATGGCCGCCGGCGGATCGCCGTCCATCGAGCCGAAATTGCCCTGCCCCGAGATCAGCGGCAGGCGCATGGAGAAATCCTGCGCCATGCGGACCATGGCGTCGTAGATCGCCGAATCGCCATGTGGATGGTATTTGCCCATCACGTCGCCGACGATGCGGGCGGACTTGCGGAAGGGCCGGGTCGAATCGTAGCCGCCTTCCTTCATGGCGTAGAGGATGCGGCGCTGCACCGGCTTCAGCCCGTCGCGCGCATCGGGAAGCGCGCGCGACACGATCACGCTCATCGCGTAATCGAGGTAGGAGCGGCGCATCTCCTCTTCGATGGTGATCGGCGCGATGTCGTGCGGCGGCGTCGGAGGCGGCGCGTCTGAGGGCGGCGGCGCCGGCGGAAGGGTCGTATCGTCGCTCACGAAAAACCTGGTTTTTGGCTCGTTTTCTTGGGCTCGCCGGGGGGCCGGCGAGAGCGTTTCGCACCCTAGCAAAACGGGCCTGTAATACAAATAAAAAACGCACCTGCGAGAGGGCTTTAACTGTCTGATTTTATTAGGTATTTTTGCCTCGAAAACAGTCCACGGAAAGGCCCAATTTGCCCCTGCAAAAAGCCCCTTCCCGGCCCTCGGTCGTGGTCTTCGATTTCGGCGGCGTGCTGGTCGACTGGAACCCGCGCCATCTCTATCGAAAGCTCATTGCCGACCCCGAGGAGATGGAGCGTTTCCTCGCCGAAGTGACGACGCGCGACTGGCACATCCCGCAGGATCATGGCGGCGATCCGGCGGAGGCGACGCGGCAATTGCAGACACGGCATCCCGGCAAGGAGGCCCTGATCGCCGCCTTCTACGAGCGGTTCGACGAGATGAACGCGCATGCTTTCGCGCCGATGACGACATTGGTCGAACGCCTGCATGCGGCCGGCACGCCTCTCTATCTTCTGTCGAATGCGCCGAACCTGCTCGATCCCTGGCTGCGCGGGCCGGCGCGCGAGATGCATCCCTGCCTCGGCCTGTTCCGCGACTATGTCGTTTCCGGCCTCGTCGGCTGCTCCAAGCCCGACGCCGCGATCTATCGGCTCGTCTGCCGCACCGGCGGCTTCGAGCCTGCAGACGCGGTGTTCATCGACGACGTTCCGGCGAACGTCGAGGGCGCGCAGGCGATCGGCATGGCCGGCATCCATCATCGTTCGGCAGAGCAGACCGTGGCCGAGCTCCGCGCGCTCGGCTTGCCCGCATGAACGTCCCACAGCCGCTCTATCTCTTCGACGGCTACTGCGTGCTGTGCAGCGGCTTCGTCCAGTTCTGCCTGAGGCATGACGGCGACGGCCAGCTGAAGTTCGCCGCCAATCAATCGCCGCTCGGCCAACGTATCGTCGCGATGCTGGACCTGCCGCCGGGCACGACCGATCGCACCGTGCTGCTGATCGAGGACGACCAGGTCTTCAGCCAATCGACCGCGGCGCTGCGGGCGCTCCGCCATCTCAAGGGATGGCCACGCCTGCTCCGCCCCTTCGCCCTGGTGCCACGTTTCCTGCGCGATCCCGTCTACGACCTGATCGCGCACAACCGCTATCGCTGGTTCGGACGCCGCACGAGCTGCTTCGTGCCGACGCCCGAGATCCGCAGCCGCTTCGTCGATCTCTAGAAGGGAATGTCGTCGTCGAGCTCGGCCTTGCCGCCGCGCGCCGCCGGACGACCTCCGCCACCGCCACCCCCGCCGCTCGGGGCCGACTCGAAATCGTCGCCGCCGCCGCCCATGCCGCCACCGCCCTCACCGCCGCCGCGGCCGTCGAGCATAGTGAGTGCACCGCCGAAGCGCGGGATCACGACCTCGGTCGTGTAGCGCTCCTGGCCGCTCTGGTCGGTCCATTTGCGCGTCGAGAGCTGGCCCTCGACATACACCTTGGAACCCTTCTTCACGTATTTCTGCGCGACCTCGGCGAGCTTCTCGTTGAAGATCACGACACGGTGCCACTCGGTGCGTTCCTTGCGCTCGCCGCTCTGGCGATCGCGCCACGTATCCGACGTGGCCACCGACATGTTCACCATGGATCTGCCATCCTGCATGGACCTCACTTCGGGGTCGCGGCCGAGATTGCCGACCAGGATGACTTTGTTGACGCTGCCCGCCATGGGGGCCTCCTTCGCTTTCCCGGTGCCGCGGGGCGCGGCACCTACCTCACGAAGGCCAACCTAGCGCCGGTGGGCTGTGAACAGCCACCGATTTTGGGTTGTGCTGTGGACGGCTCAGCGCGCGAGAAACTCGCGGATGGCATCAGGCGGCGCCTTGGCATAGGTGCCGCGGCGGCTGATCGACACGCCCGTGATCTTGCGCAGCGCCAGCGCCATCTCGGCTGCTTTGGCCGCCACGGCAATGCCGTTCAGCACCGGCACGCCGTCGATCAGGAAGGGCGCCTCGCGGGCGAACAGCAGCATGGGCAGGCCGCCCGCCGGGATGATGATCTCGGCGCCGCGCTCGATCAGCGGCCGGACCTGTTCCACGAAGCGTGCCCGCACCTCGGCATAGGCCTTCTCTTCGGTGAAAGCCTTCATGAAAGACGCCAGGTCCATCTTCAGCGCCGTCACGCCGACATAGCGCTCGGCCAGTCCATGCCCGCGCACCTGGCGGTCGTGCCAGGGCAGGAACACCGGATCGATGGTCACGAGGCCGAAGCGGTGGCCCATGCTGAGCGCGGCCAGGATGTTCGCTTCGCCAAGACCGATCACCGGTATGTCGACCGCGCCTCGGATCTCGAGCAGCCCCGGCTCCTGGAAGTGACCGAGCAGAAAGGCATCGTAGCCGGCCTTCTCCGATTCGATGGCGTTGCGGATGACCTGGATCGCGCAACGGAACTCGCTCAACGTATGGAAGGAGTGGTCGGGCGGGTCGAGACCCCGCACCTCGAACTTAATGCCGGGCGCCGCGATCGTGTCGAGCAAGCCCTGCAGGCGGTCGATATAGGGTGCCTGTTGCACCGGATGGACGAAGCTTTGGTAGAAAATCCTCATTGCGCCAGCCTAGCTTGACGTGAGGGTCTTTCATATCGCCCCTCCGACAATTCATTGGTTCGAGCACCACCCGGTCCGTATCGTCCCGGCATGAAGCAAGCGTTCCACGTGCCACAGGTCTCGCGCAGCGAGGCCTACGCCATCCTGATTGGCGCCGCGTTGATGATGACCATCGCCATGGGCATCCGGCAAAATCTCGGCATCTTCCAGGCGCCGGCCGCGCGCGATCTCGGCATCGCCATCTCCGACTTCGCGCTCGCGATCTCCGTGCAGCAGGTCGGCTGGGGCATCAGCCAGCCCTTCGTGGGCTATCTCGCCGACAAATACGGCACGCGCTGGGTCACCTTGGCCGGCAGCGTCACTCTGATCCTGGGCGTCCTGCTGACCGCGACGGCGCGCAGCACCCTGCCGATCGTTGTCGGTGCCGGCGCCATGATCGGCGTGGCACTGGCCTGCACGACCTCGGGCATCTGCGCCAACATCGCCGCAAGGGTCGTCGCGCCGCAGCGTCGGTCGCTTGCCTTCGGCATCGTCTCGGCCGCAGGGTCCGTCGGCACGATGGTGACGGCGCCGATCGCCGCCTACTTCGTCGACCACGACGGCTGGCGCGCCGGCCTCTGGGCCTTGCTGATCATCGCCCTCGCCATGCTGCCGGCGGCCTTCATCGGCAGCCGCGCCGACAAGCTGCCCAACGGGCGCGTGACCGACCGCCATCTCACGCTCGGCGATGCGCTGGGCGAAGCGGGCCGCCACAGCGGCTACATCGTGATGGCGCTCGCCTTCTTCGTCTGCGGCCTGCAGCTCGTGTTCCTCACGACGCACCTTCCGACCTATCTCGCGCAGTGCGGCCTGGACGCCTCCTACAGCGCCATCGCGCTGATGCTGATCGGCGGCTTCAATATCCTGAGCTCCTGGATGTTCGGCTGGCTGGGCGACCGGTATCCCAAGCGCCTGTTGCTGGGCGCCATCTATCTGCTGCGCTCGGCGACCATCGCCGCCTTCTTTTCCTTCCCGCCGACGCCGCTGACCGTCGTGCTGTTCGGCGCCGCCATGGGCTCGCTGTGGCTGGGCGTGATCCCGCTGGTCAACGGGCTGGTCGTGCAGATCTTCGGCCTGCGCTTCCTCTCGACCCTGACCGGCATCGCCTTCCTGAGCCATCAGGCCGGCTCCTTCCTGGGCGCCTGGGGCGGCGGCTATCTCTACGATCTGCTGGGTTCCTACGACCTCGCCTGGAAGATCGGCGTGGTGGTCGGGCTGGTTGCGGGCACCCTGCAGTTGCTGATGAACGACCGGCCGACGGCGCGGGTGGCGGCCCAAGGTGCCGCGGCCTGAGGGCCTGGCCGCCTGACAATTCCTGACGCTGCGGGTGGTAAATTCCGCTGTGGATAGCCATATGCGCGGGCTGCCCCCTGCGCGCTATTCTCACCGGACATGGCAAAGTCACCCCGCTTACCCGCTGCCGAGCCGCACCGTTTCATCTCGATCCGCGGCGCACGCGAGCACAATCTCAAGAACGTCGACCTCGACCTGCCGCGCGATCAGCTGGTGGTGATCACCGGCCTGTCGGGCTCGGGCAAGTCGTCGCTCGCCTTCGACACGATCTACGCTGAAGGCCAGCGGCGCTACGTCGAGAGCCTGTCGGCCTATGCGCGCCAGTTCCTCGAGCTGATGCAGAAGCCCGATGTCGATTCGATCGAGGGTCTCTCGCCCGCGATCTCGATCGAGCAGAAGACCACGTCGCGCAATCCGCGCTCGACGGTCGGCACGGTCACCGAGATCTACGACTATCTGCGCCTGTTGTTCGCGCGCGTCGGCATCCCCTATTCGCCGGCCACCGGCCTGCCGATCGAGAGCCAGACCGTCAGCCAGATGGTCGATCGCGTGAAGGCGATGGCCGACGGCACACGCCTCTACCTGATGGCGCCCATCGTGCGCGGCCGCAAGGGCGAGTACCGCAAGGACCTGGCCGAGCTGCAGAAGAAGGGTTTCCAGAGGGTCAAGATCGACGGCAAGCTCTACGAGATCACCGAAGCGCCGGCGCTCGACAAGAAATACAAGCACGACATCGACGTGGTCGTGGACCGCATCGTCGTGAAGCCCGACCTCGGCAATCGCCTGGCCGATTCGATCGAGACGGCGCTCACCCTCGCCGAGGGCCTCGCCGTGGCGGAGAACGCCGACACCGGCGAGCGCACCGTCTTCTCCTCCCGCTTCGCCTGCCCGGTCTCTGGCTTCACCATCGAGGAGATCGAGCCGCGCCTCTTTTCTTTCAATGCACCACAGGGCGCCTGCCCGGCCTGCGACGGCCTGGGCGTGAAGATGTTCTTCGATCCCGAGATGGTCGTGCCAGACGATCGCCTGTCGCTTTCCGAGGGCGCGGTGGCGCCGTGGGCGGACTCCTCGGGCCAGTATTACCTGCAGACGCTGGAGAGCATCGCCAAGCACTACAAGGTCAAGACGACGACGCCCTGGAAGGACCTGCCCAAGAAGGTGCGCGACGTCATCCTGAACGGCAGCAACGGCGAGTCGATCGCCATGCGCTACGACGACGGCATCCGGCAGTACCAGACGACCAAGCCGTTCGAGGGCGTGATCCCCAATCTCGACCGCCGCTGGAAGGAGACCGACTCCTCCTGGGTGCGCGAGGATCTGGAGCGCTTCCAGCACGAGGCCAGGTGCGAGGTCTGCAACGGCGCGCGTCTGAAACCCGAGGCGCTGGCGGTGAAGATCGCCGGTCTCAATGTCAGCCAGGTCACCGAGTTCTCGATCGGCGATGCGGTGAAGTGGTTCCTGGAGCTGAACCCCAAGCTCACCAAGAAGCAGCAGGAAATCGCCGCCCGCATCCTGAAGGAGATCAACGAACGGCTGGGCTTCCTCGACAATGTCGGCTTGAGCTACCTGACGCTCAATCGAACGTCGGGCACGCTGTCCGGCGGCGAGAGCCAGCGCATCCGGCTCGCCTCCCAGATCGGTTCGGGCCTGACCGGCGTGCTCTACGTGCTCGACGAACCGTCGATCGGCCTGCATCAGCGCGACAACGATCGCCTGCTGAAGACGCTCACGCGGCTGCGCGATCTCGGCAACACCGTGCTGGTGGTCGAGCACGACGAGGATGCGATCCGTGCCGCCGACCATCTGGTCGACATGGGCCCGGGCGCCGGCGCCCATGGTGGCAAGGTGATCGCCGAGGGCACGCCCGAGGAGGTGATGCGCAACAGCGCGAGCCTCACCGGCCAGTATCTCTCGGGCTTCCGCCAGATCCCGATCCCCAAGAACCGCCGCGAGCCCAAGAACACCGGCAATCGCTGGCTGACGGTCAAGGGCGCCAAGGCCAACAACCTGCAGAACGTGACGGCCAGCATCCCGCTCGGCACCTTCACCTGCATCACCGGCGTCTCGGGCTCGGGCAAGAGCACGCTGATCGTCGAGACGCTCTACAAGGCGCTGGCCCGCCGGCTGAACGGTGCGCGCGAGCATCCCGGCGAGCACAGCGGGCTCGAGGGGCTGCAGCATCTCGACAAGATCGTCGACATCGACCAGTCGCCGATCGGCCGCACGCCGCGTTCCAATCCCGCGACCTATACCGGCGCCTTCTCGCCGATCCGCGACTGGTTCTCCCAGCTCCCGGAATCGACCGAGCGCGGCTACAAGGCCGGCCGCTTCTCCTTCAACGTCAAAGGCGGGCGCTGCGAGGCCTGCCAGGGCGACGGCGTCATCAAGATCGAGATGCACTTCCTGCCCGACGTCTACGTCCAGTGCGACGTCTGCAAGGGCAAGCGCTACAATCGCGAAACGCTCGAGATCATGTTCCGCGGCAAGTCGATCGCCGACGTGCTCGAGATGACGGTCGACGAGGGCGTGGAATTCTTCAAGGCGGTGCCCGTCATCCGCGACAAGCTGCTGACGCTTCAGCAGGTGGGCCTGGGCTACATCCATATCGGCCAGCAGGCGACGACTCTGTCCGGCGGCGAGGCGCAGCGGGTGAAACTCGCCAAGGAACTCTCGCGGCGAGCCACCGGCCGCACGCTTTACATCCTCGACGAACCGACGACCGGCCTGCACTTCGAGGATGTGCGCAAGCTGCTCGAGGTGCTGCATCGCCTGGTCGAGGGCGGCAACACGGTCGTGGTCATCGAGCACAATCTCGAGGTCATCAAGACCGCCGACTGGATCCTCGACATGGGACCCGATGGCGGTTCGGGCGGCGGCCGGCTGGTCGCCGAGGGCCCGCCCGAGGAGGTCGTGAAGGTGCGCGAGAGCTTCACCGGCCAGTACCTCGCGCGCATGCTGCCGCGCAGCCCGGCGGCCAAGAAGCGCGCCTGACCGTGCCCGGCCCGCGCACCTCGCTGGCCGTCGATCGAGGGGTGGAGACCATCGAGGGCCGACGTGCGGCCTGGCGTTTCCGGCCGCACTATCACGCGGGCGACGAGATCGTGCGCCTGACCGCCGGCCGCGCCCGTCTCAGGCTGCGGGATTCGAGCCATATCGTCGAGGCCGGCGAGACTGTCGTCGTGCCGGCGGGCACCGTCCATCGTTTCGAACCGGTTGACGGCGAAGGCTGGTCGTTCAGCTCACAGTTCATCCTGCGCGACAGATCGACGACCCCCGCGGAGCATCTGGTCGCCCGGGCGATCGAGCTGCTCTCGCGCCGGCGAGGCCTGCGCAGCGATCCCGAAGCGCTGGCGCGCGCCTGCGGCGTCTCGGCCGGCCATCTCTCGCGCACGTTCCGCCGCGTCACCGGCACGAACCTGCACAACTTCCACGTCGTGCAGGCCCTGCAGCGCTGCAAGGTCCTGCTGCGGGCCGGCGAGACGATCGCCGCGGCCGCCTGCGACAGCGGCTTCTACGATCAGGCTCATCTCAATCGCGAGTTCGTGCGCACCTACGGCTTCACGCCGCACGCCTACCAGGCCGCCTGGACCGGCTAGGTCAGTTCCATCCAAGACCGCCCGCCGGCCCTTCGGCATGCTGGCGGCATGACCCAAGCGAAATTCACCGTCATTCCCGTCTCCAAGCGTCGCGCCTTCTGGATCGGCGGCCAGCACCAGGCCGTGATCGTCGGCGGTCCCGAGACCGGCGATCGCTACGCGCTGTCCCATTCGACCATCGCCCGGGGCGGCGGCGCGCTGGAGCATCAGCACAGCCGCGAGGCCGAGGCGTTCTACGTGATCGCCGGGACCTTGCGCTTCGCCATCGGCGGCCAGACGGTCACGCTTGCAAAGGGCGACTTCCTGCATGCCGAGCCGGGCCAAAAATACAGCTTCGAGGCGCTCGAGCCGTCCGAGGTGCTGATCCTCTACGCGCCGGCAGGCCTCGAGCGGTTCATCGCCGAGTCAGGCATCGCCGACGCCGACGGCTATCAGCGCTCGATCGACGAGGCCGGCGGAGTGCTCGCCGCCGCGCCGGCCTACGGCGTCAACTATACGGCCGTGCCTGGATCGAAGTGATCACCGTCGCCGGCTGCGCGCTGCCCAGCCCGTCAGGCTCCCAACCCTGCACCAAGAGCCGCTCGCTCGCCGGGCACATCTCGACGGCAAGACGGGTGCATTCGTTGAGGACGGGCGCACTGACCCAGGTGAAGTCGTTGGCATCGCGTCCGCTCCAGGCCGCCAGCGTCGAACGGCGCCGGCGGTTGTTGTCGCCGGGCGGGCCGAGACCGCAGCATCGTGGCCGCCAACCTTCCTGATCTTCCTGCCAGTCGTTGGCGAGCGCGGTGAAGTGGCGATAGGCGCGCGCCGATGCGCCGTCGCGCTCGATGACCAGGCGGTCACCCTCCGTGCAGCCGACCAGCAGGAACAGGACCGGCCGTGCGACCGGGGTCATCATCAGCAGATGACGCGCGTCGTCGAAGGTCGCGCAGCTCTCGAAGACATGGCGCAGCAGGTGCTCGGGCAGCTGGTCGCGATTGAACAAAGCACCGACGGCGTTCAGCACATAGTCGAACCACAGCAGCGCGCCGACCTTGTTGCGCCGGCGCATCGGCGCCTGATTGATGGAAGCGGCGAAGCGGCCGGGCGCCATCGCCGTCAGCACGCCCGAGAAGCCTGACCAGGTGACGTTCAGGAACTCGCCCGCCGGTCCGCGTTGGCGCACCACCTCGACGAGACGCCCGAGACCGGTGAAGGGCCAGTCGAGCGTACGCCGCAGTCGCGGTCCCCTGGGCGTGTCGTCGGCCAGCGCCGTGCAGCCGAAAAGATAGGCGCCGTGCAGCAGCCAGGTCCCCGGACATTCCAGGGCGCGCGCCGTGGCCTCGATCTCCGCGACGTAGGGCGAATTCGTGCGCCTCAGCCACCAGCGCACGACCGGATCGCCTAGCCGCGCCAGGAGATCGCCGCAGGGCAGCCAACCCAGGCAGGCCTCACGCACGGCAAGCGCGCGCTCGCGGCACAGGCCATCGCGCGCGTCGCTCAGGGGAACGGCCTCAGCCATGAAGTGAGCAATTACTCACTTTTGGCCAAGCGGTCAAGATGGGCCGATCAGGGCGGGCCGAAGACCCGGGCGAACCTCTCGCGGACGCTGCCGGGCCGGAAGACGCCCTTGATGAGGTCCCACAGGCCTTCATAGGCCACGACGAATGGATTGTCGGGATGCGAGCGCTTGTGCACCAGGCCGTACTTGATCTGCACGTCGGGGAGCTCGGGCTGGTAGGTGCCGAACAGGTGATCCCAGATCATCAGCGTGCCGCCGTAATTCTTGTCGATGTACTCGGGGTTGCTGGCGTGATGCACGCGATGCGCCGACGGCGTGTCGAGCACCCATTCCAGCCAGCGTATGTGCGGCACCAGCTCGGTGTGAACGAAGAACTGGTAGGCGAGGTTCACCGAGCTCATGCCGTAGACCCACACCGGATCGAAGCCGAGCCAGACGAGCACCAGGTAGAACCAGAAGATGCCCGACAGGATCGGCGTCCACGGCAGGCGAAACGCGGTCGTGGTCAGCATGCGCTCGCCGCTGTGGTGCACGCTGTGGGAGCACCAGAGGAGATTGACGCGGTGCGAGCAGCGATGCTCGATGTAGAAGACCAGGTCGACCAGCAGGAACAACAGCACGATGTTCGGCCAGTGCGCCCAGGAGAGCGGCACCGTCATCAGCCGGTAGTCGTAGACGACGGCCGCGACGATGCCGAACACCGCGCCCTGTGCGGCCGCTTGCGTCACGAAGTGGCCGATGGTCATGCAGACGGAGAGCGAAGCATCCTTCCACGGATACTTGCCGTCGCGGCGGAACAGCAGCAGCGCCTCGGCGATCACGGAAAAGATGACCGTGGCGATCACGATCAAATACACCGGGCGGGACTCGACGCGGCCCAGCAATTGATCGAACGTCAGATAAAATTCCATCGGTATCCCCCTTCGCGGAGACTAGCCGCGCCGCCAGTGGATTTCACCAAGATCGTAGTCGAACTGCCGCTCGACCACGGACGGTGTGGCATCCGAGGCATCGCCGCGGCGGGCCGCGACCCGCGCCTTCGCCTCCTGCTGTGAAATGTCGAGCCAGATCCCCTCGAAGGGCACTCCGAGCCGCCGGCCCAGCGCCTCGGCCGCCGCTCGTTCGTCGGGACGGGCGTGCACGGCATCCAGCACCACACTGTAGCCGGCACGTAACACGCGCTCGGCCCGCGCCAGAATGGCGTCGTAGACCCTGGCCGATGCCTCCGGCGTGTAGCTGCCGGCCGGCATGCGATCTTCCAGTCCGATTCCCGCCTGCCGCTTGCGCTCGACATCGCTGCGCACCACGACGGCGCCCGGCGATCGCCCGATCCCGGGGGCGAGCCTCAGGGCAAGTGTCGTCTTGCCGCTGCCCGACAGGCCGCCCACCGCGAGCAGCCTGGGCGGCGGCGCCTGAAGGAATTCGACCGCCACGCGCTGGTAGGCGCGCGCCGGTCCATAGTCCTTGGCCCCCAATGCAGCACTCGAAGCATCGACGAAAGCGCGAACGGCCGCGCGACGGGACAGGAAGTGCGGCAGCAGAGCCAAGGCCGTCTCGTGCGGCGCCTCGGGCAGCTCGGCGATACGCCAGAGCCATTCGTTCAGAAGGCGATTGGCGAGCGGCTGCAGGCCGCGCTCGCAGAGGTCCATCAGGGTGAAGGCGAGATCGTAGAGCACATCGATGCTCGCCATGCGCGGCGAGAACTCGATGGCGTCGAACGGCACGGGCCTGCCGTCAATCAGCACGATGTTGCGCAGGTGAAGATCGCCGTGGCAGCGGCGCACTGCGCCCGCCGCGGCCCGCCGGGCGACGATGTCGACGAACGGCTCGAGGGCCGCGGGCAAAGCCTCGGCCAGCGTTTCCGTCGCCTTTCGATCGAGCCGGTCGCCCTGCTCGCGCAATTGACGGATGTCGGCCGCCACGGACTGGCGATAGTCGTCGGGGCCGGAAAAGCCGGCAACTGGCGGTGCCGTGTCGTGGAAAGCCGCGATCCGCGCGCCCAGAGCCGCCATGATCCCGGGCGTCAGCGCACCCCGAGCGGCCATGCGGTCGAACAGGCCGTCCTCGTCGAAACGGCGCATCACGACCAGCCAATCGAGGATCCTGCCGTCCGTCTCGACGGGCTCGACGCCGAGATAGATCTCGGGCGCCAGCCGCCGATTGATCTCGATCTCGGCCTCGCACATCGCCTTGCGGCGATCGATCGTGGAGAAGTCCATGTAGGGGAACTTCACCGCACGCTTCATCTTGTAGGCGCGATCCTTGGCCAGGAAGACGATGGCGCCGTGCGTGTCGATGCGCTTGGCGCCCGGCAGGCGCTTTTCGAGCAGCCCGATCGCCTCGGACTGGTCCGCGACGACGAAGGAGGGCTGCGCCATCACTCGTCCGCGAGCCGCGGCTCGCCGTCGTTCCAGGGATCGATGTGCAGGATCACCTCGGCGGCCGGAAAGGCCGCAAGAATGTCCGCCTCGATCGAGTCGCCCATGACATGGGCGCGCCCCAGCGACATGTTGGGCTGCAGCACGACATGCATCTGGATGAACTTGGTGAGGCCGGCCGAGCGGGTGCGCAGATCGTGGACGTTGCGCACGCCGGGATGATTGCGGGCGATGTCGAGGATGCGCTGGCGGTCCTCCTGGGGCAGCTCGCGATCCATCAGCACGTCGATCGACGTACGGGCGATGCCGAGCGCGCTCGCGGCCAGGTAGATCGCGACTCCCAGGGCCACGACGACATCGATCGCGGGCTGGTGCAGCAGGCTCGACAGGAAAAGTCCGACGCCCACGCTGATGTTGGTGACGAAGTCGGCCATGTAGTGCGACTTGTCGGCATCCACGGCCATCGATCCGGTGCGGCGCACGACGTGGCTCTGGTAGCTCATCAGCGCGACGGTGAGCACGACCGCGGCCGCGCTGACCGCGATGCCCACGGCCTCCTCGCGCACCGGCTGGGGATGCAGGAAGCGATCGACGACGGTCAGGATCACGGCGCCGGCGGAGGCGATGATGAAGCCGGCCTGGGTCATGCTGGCCAGTGCCTCGGCCTTGCCATGGCCAAAGCGATGCTCCTTGTCGGCGGGCTCCAGCGCCTGGCGGATGGCGATGAAGGTGATCAGCGAGCCCACCAGGTCGAGCGAGGAATCGACTAGCGAGGAGAGCATGCTCACCGAACCGGTCAGGAGCCACGCCACCAGCTTGGCCGCGATCAACAGGATCGCGACCGACATGGAGGCAAGCGCCGCCCGCCGCATCAGCCGGCCGGTCTCCTCCGGCGAGGCTGTCAGGGATACAGGTTTCGCGTCGACCACGGCGCACCGGCCGAGGAGCGGCTGTACTCCAGGCGATCGTGCAGTCGGAACGGCTGATCCTGCCAGAACTCGATCAGCAGCGGCTGCACGCGAAAGCCCGACCAGTGCGGCGGCCGCGGCACGGTGCCGACCAGGTGCTTGGCGCCGAACTCGGCGACGCGCTTCTCGAGCGCAAAGCGGCTTTCCAGCGGCCGTGACTGCTCGGAGGCCCAGGCGCCGATCTGGCTGCCGCGCGCGCGCGTCGCGAAATAGGCATCGGCCTCCTCCGGCGTCGTCTGCGTCACCGGACCCTCGAGCCGCACCTGGCGGCGCAGCGACTTCCAATGGAACAGGAGCGCCGCCTTGGGGTGCGCGATGAGCTGCCGGCCCTTGCGGCTTTCGTGGTTGGTGTAGAAGACGAAGCCCGACGCGTCGTAGCCCTTGAGCAGCACCATGCGCGCCGACGGCATACCGTCGGGCCCCACGCTCGCCACGGTCATGGCGGAAGGATCGTTGGGCTCGGCCTTCTCGGCCTCGGCAAACCACTCGGCAAACAGCTCGAGCGGATCGGCTTTCTCACGGATCATGACCCACAATATGGAGGGCCGGAAAGCCTTCCACCACCGCCATCTTGTCCCGCGCGTCGGGCCCCGCTAGAACCGGGGCCATGACAGCAGCCGCACAATTGATGGCCGGAAAAAAGGGCCTGGTCATGGGCGTCGCCAACGAACGCTCGATCGCCTGGGCCATCTCCAAGGCCTGCCACGATGCCGGCGCCAAGCTCGCCTTCACCTTCCAGGGCGAAGCGCTCGAAAAGCGGGTGCGGCCGCTGGCCAGCAGCATCGGCAGCGAGATCGTGATGCCCTGCGACGTGACGAACCCGGCAAGCATCGATGCGGCCTTCTCCGAGATCGAGAAGAAGTGGGGCGAGCTCGACTTCCTGGTCCACGCCATCGCCTTCTCCGACAAGAACCAGCTCAAGGGCCGCTACCTCGACACGACGGCCGACAACTTCGCGCTGACCATGAACGTGAGCTGTTACTCCTTCACCGCGGTGGCGCAGCGCGCCGTGCCGCTGATGAAGAACGGCGGCAGCCTGCTCACCCTCACCTACTACGGCGCCGAGCGCGTGATCCCGCACTACAACGTCATGGGCGTCGCCAAGGCAGCGCTCGAGGCGAGCGTACGCTATCTCGCGGCCGATCTCGGCGAGCAGAAGATCAGGGTCAACGCGATCTCCGCCGGCCCCATCAAGACCCTCGCCTTCGCCGGCATCGGCGACAGCCGCTATATACTGAAGTGGAACGAGCTCAACTCGCCGCTGAAGCGCAATGTCGAGCCGAAGGAAGTAGGCAACGCGGGCCTCTACCTGCTGTCCGATCTCGGCACCGGCGTCACCGGTGAAGTGATGCATGTCGATGCCGGCTATCACGTCGTCGGCATGGTCAAGACCTCGTCGTCCAAGCAGATCGCCGAGCTGCTGGGCAACTTCGAGGGCGAGTAAGGCCTGGGGGCCGGTCATGGCCGGCAGCAGTTTCGGCACCCTCTTCCGGTTCACGAGCTGGGGCGAAAGCCACGGGCCCGCGATCGGCTGCGTCGTCGACGGCACGCCGCCGCGCATTCCCCTGAGCGAGCCCGACATCCAGGTCTGGATGGACAAGCGCCGCCCCGGCCAGTCACGCTTCGTGACGCAGCGCCAGGAGCCGGACACGGTGAAGATCCTGTCCGGCGTGTTCGAGGGCGTGACCACGGGCACGCCCATTGCGCTGCATATCGACAATGTCGACCAGCGCAGCCGCGACTATTCCGAGATCCAGGACAAGTTCCGGCCGAGCCACGCGGACTACACCTATTTCAAGAAGTACGGCGTGCGCGACTATCGCGGTGGCGGCCGCCAATCGGCGCGCGAGACGGCGGTGCGCGTCGCCGCCGGCGCAATCGCGCGCAAGATCCTGGGCGATGGCGTGAAGATCCGCGGCGCCGTGGTCCAGCTCGGCACCCAGAAGATCGACCGCGCCAAGTGGGACTGGGACGCGACAGGCGACAATCCCTTCTGGTGTCCCGACCGCCAGGCCGGCCAGGCGTGGGAAGGCTATCTCGACGAGGTGCGCAAGCGCGGCTCATCGTGCGGCGCGATCATCGAGGTCGTGGCCTCGGGGGTGCCCGTCGGCCTCGGCGATCCGGTCTATGACAAGCTCGATGCCGATCTCGCCAAGGCGCTGATGAGCATCAACGCCGTGAAGGGCGTCGAGATCGGCGACGGCTTCGCCACGGCGGCGATGAGCGGCGAGGAGAATGCCGACGAGATGCGCATGAAGGACGGCGAACCGGCCTTCCTGAGCAACCACGCCGGCGGCATCCTGGGCGGCATCTCGACGGGCCAGGAGATCGTCTGCCGCCTCGCCGTGAAGCCCACCAGCTCCATCCTCTCGACCGTGCGGTCGGTCGACCGCTTCGGCAACGAGGTCGAGCTGCGCACCAAGGGCCGCCACGATCCCTGCGTCGGCATCCGCGCCACGCCCGTCGCCGAGGCGATGGTCGCGGTCGTCCTGGCCGATCATCTGCTGCGCCACCGTGCGCAAAACGGCTGAAGCGGTGGAGGCGCGCTTCGGCCGGCTGCACAATCTCAGCATGGCCGTCATCGCGCTCGGCATGGCCGGTACGGCGATCGTCTATGTCGCGCCGAGTTCGGGCCACGTTCCCGAGATGTCCTTCCTCGATCCGCGCATGCTGCTGTTCGCGGGTCTTTCAGCCCTCATGCTCTTCTACGGCGCCCTCGGTATCGTCCGCACCCTGGACCGAAAGCCCCAGGTCGTGATCGACCGCAACGGGTTGTTGCTGCGTTTCGGTCGCTTCGCCCGATTGGCCTGGAACGACGTCCAGTGGGTGCGCCTGCGCCGGGCGGGGCTTCGGCTGCAGCTCCAGATCGGTCTCACGCCCGAGGCCTTCGTCAAAGCCGATCTCAGGCTTTCATCCTGGAACCTCGACAACGGCCTCAAGCCGGTCCGGGGCGTGCCCGCTGCACTCGTGGTGAGCGACAACAGCCTCGATACGTCGGCCACCGTCCTGCTTGACGCGGTACGGAGGTTTCGGCCCAATCTCGTCAAGCCCTGACCACCGAGCGGAGAAGACCTGAATGCGGCGGTTTATCGTTGGCCTGCTGGCAACCGTCGGCGCCCTCACCCTGCTCGCCATTGGCGGCGCCATTGCCTTCGCCACGTCGGGACCCTTCGCCAGCAAGCCGCTGCCGAGTTCCATGGTGCTGGTGCTCGACATGCGCAGTGTCCCGCCGGAGACGGCCTCGACCGACGTCCTGCACGGCGGCCTGTTCCGCAGCGGCCGCGATCTCGTCGGCACCGTGCAACTCCTCTGGCAGGCGGCGGACGATCCCCGCATCGTCGGCATGTTCGTCGATATCGGCGACGAGAGCGCGGGCCTCGCGCGGGTGCAGGAGCTGCGCCAGGCGATCGCGCGCTTCCGCGGCAAGGGCAAGTTCGCCATCGGTTTCGCCGAATCGCTGGGCGCCGGCAGCGATCATTTCGCCGACTATTATCTTGCCTCGGCGTTGGACCAGATCTGGCTGCAGCCGAGCGGCGGCTTCGCGGTCGCGGGCCTTGCCGTCGAGACGCCGTTCCTGCGCGGCGGCCTCGACAAGCTCGGCGTTCATATCGAGGGCGGCAAGCGCTACGAATACAAGAGCGCTCCGGACACCTTCACCGAATCGGCCATGACCGGGCCGGCGCGCGAGAATCTGCAGCAGCTCGTCGACAGCCTCTATGCACAGTTCATCGAGGACGTGGCGCGTGACCGCAAGCTGGCGCCGGTCAAGCTGCGCGAACTGATCAACTCGGCGCCCTTCGATTCGGACCGCGCCAAGAACGAGAAGCTGGTCGACAAGATCGGCTACCGCGCCGACGCCATGGACGAGGTCTGGAAACGCGCGCCCAACACCCGCGATCTCGTGACGCTCGGCGAATATGCGGGCGACGACAAGCGCCCCAAGCAGCGCGGCGAGGTGATCGCGCTGGTGCATGCCAGTGGCACGATCGTGTCCGGCTCCGAAGGCGACAGTCCGCTCGACGAGGACACGCTCGCCGCTTCCGATGACGTGATCGACGCGCTCGAGACGGCGTCGCGCGCCAGGGAAGTGAAGGCGATCGTGCTGCGCATCGATTCGCCAGGAGGGACCTACCCTGCCGCCGACGCCATTGCCGACGCGGTCGGCCGCGCCCGCTCGGCCGGCAAGCCGGTGATCGTGTCCATGGGCGATGTCGCGGCGTCGGGCGGCTATCTCGCCGCCGTGCGCGCCGACGTGATCGTGGCCGAGCCCGCCTCCATTACCGCTTCCATCGGCGTCTTCGGCATGTGGCCGGTCGCCGACGGCTTGCTGAACACCCTGGGGGTCAAGATCGAGCGCATCAGTGTCGGCACCAATGCCGGCATGTATTCGACGTTCCTGGCGCCGACCGCGGCGCAGAAGACGGCCATCGGGCGCGAGCTCGATGCCGTCTATGCCGACTTCACGCGCCAGGTCGGCGAGGCGCGCAAGCTCGACGCCGCCAAGGTCGATGCCGCCGCCCGCGGCCGCGTCTTCACAGGCACCGATGCGCGAAGGGTCGGCCTGGTCGACGAGCTGGGCGGCCTGCAGCTCGCCATCTCGATCGCCAAGGCCAAGGCCGGCATCGACGAGGGCAAGCAGATCGAGGTGCGCCGCTTCCCCGCCGAGGGCGACCGCTGGCAGAAGATCGCCGACCGGCTGATGCGACTGGCCGGCGTCGATGCCCGCGGGCCGCAGATCCGCGCGCCGCGCGAGGTGCGCGACACGCTCGCCCGGCTCGGCATTTTCGCCCGCCCCGGCAACGCCCGCTTGCCGCCCCTGCCGCCGCTTTGGCGCTGAAAGCCGGGAAACAAAAAATTTGAGCGACGCAGCGGCGCCAACCGCCTCTTCCGTTAAACAAACGGAAAAATAACGGGACGGCGGTTCATGGGCTCTCGAGGATCGGGCTGAAGCGACCGACAAACGGTCGAACGCGGACCAGGACGGGATCGCCGTCGTTTCCGGACCCGCGCTTTTCTGCATATCGCGACTGGGTCGGAGTCCTTTGGCCAGTATGCACGGGCGGCATCAGAAGTAAATCGTTAATTTACCCCCCCTCCCCTCCTGTCTCTTCAGCGTCGCCTTTCTTCGAGCAGGGTCAGGACGGCGCGCCACATGTTCCAGCCGTTGGCGAGGGTGACGGCGTTGAAATCGACATGGCCGAGATCGTCGATCAGGAACAAGTCGGGGTGCGCGTTCACGGCGGCGATGGCGAGGGTCTGGCTCTCGCTGTAGGGCACCAGCGTATCGCCCCGGCCGTGCACCAGGATCAGATGGGCGCGCAGCTTGCGGAGGTCGTAGAGCGTGAGATTGAGGCCGTCGATATCCTGCCGCACGTTCTCAGGCAGCGCAGCCATCAGCTTCACCACGGCATCGGGGTCGCGATTCTCGACCAACGCCAGCACCGACCGTCCCTGCGGGCCGAGCCGTGCCGCAAGTCGCGTCACGTCCGCGGCTGGATCGCGCGCGCGTGCACGCGCGATCTCCCACAGCACCTGGCCATCGTCCGCATCCTCGAGACGGCTGGCATTGGCCAGCAGCATGGCCCAGCGGCCGTAGTCGCTCGGCACCAGGCGCAGCAGACGAGGATCGCCCGGCGGCCGGAAGGCGCCCGTGGTCGCGAAGCGGATCACGGCCTCGGCGTCATAGTAGCCGCCGACGCCGACCAGAAAGCGGACCTGTGGCGCGATGTCGTCCTGGAGCGCTGCGATCACCGTCGGCGCCACGGCATAGGAAACAGCCGCGGCGCCGAGCGGCTCGCCAGGCAGTCGGCGATGCAGCTCGCGCAGGGCCGCCGCGATACGATCGGCATCGGCGCGCGACAAGGCGAAGCGGCGCACCTCGGGCAGCTCCGGCACGAGCACGACGAAGCCCGCTCGCGCCAGCGATCGTGCCAGCGCCCGCAGCCTCGGCTCATCGCGGCCGAGCACGGCAGCGCCAGGCACCAGCACCATGGCCGCCCGCGTGCGGCCGCCCGGCGTGTAGAGATCGCCCTCGCCGTCGGACCATCGAATGGACTCGAACGCGGGGTCGGCGGTGAGGTCCTGCCACAGGGTCGGCCGTCCGCCGGCCGCGACATCCCACATGATCAGCGCCGCCTGCCCCCAGGCGATCGGGTCGCCCAGCAGGAAGGCGAGCAGGATCGCGAGCAGCAGGCCCCGGCCGAGCCATCGCAGAAGGCGCCTCATCCCTGGAGACGCAGGCTGACCAGCGTGTCGAGATCCTCGCCCTCGCGCCGCAGCAGCGAGAGTTCCTCGACGCGACCGTAGATGGGCAGGTGCTGGCGCTCGACGATACGCGCCACCTGCTCAGCCGCCGCGGGCGCGTCGAACAGGCCGAGCGTCACGTGCGGCTCGAAAGGCTCGCCGCCTCGCCGCGGATTGAGCGCATCGTAGAGAGCCGTGAGCTCGGCGGCGCCGTCCGCCGGCGTGGCATAGAGATAGCGGTCCGAACGCACGATGCGATCGAGCACGAACCAGAAGGCACGGTGATCGGCCAGTGCCTGCAGCGCCTCGCGCAACCGGGTCTCGCCGTACGTCTCCTCGCCGAACACCAGGGTGAAATGCGGGCCGATCATGTCGGCCTCGCGCGGATGATATTGCGCCCGGAGCTGGCGCAGGGCGCGGTCGTCGGCCTCGTTCAGCAGCGGCCAGGCGACCACGTACAGCACTAGCCGTAGCTCTTGGCCATGCCCAGCGCCGGATCCATCACCGCGCCATAGGGCGGGAACGGATAGCGCAGGCCGTTCTTGCCGAGCTGCACCATGCCTTCGATCGCACGCAGCATCTCGTCCGGCGGGCAGGCCATCAGCAGCTCGTCGTCGGCCACGCCGCCATAGCGGCGCTCGGCGAAGCAAGGCAGCGACAGCGAAGTCTGGCGCGTGGCGAGTGCCCGGCCCCACGAATCGGCGCAGGCGCTCTCGCCCGTCACGGTGAAGTCGTAGCGGCGGTAACGATGGAACTGCAGGCCGTTGATGAAATAGATCATCTGTCCCGGCGTGCCGTAGAACATGCAGATGTCGGGCGGATCGAGCCGGGCCGAACGCAGCGGCGAGACGACCAAGCCGTTGTACTTGCCGTCGGGAACGCGCGGCATCTGCGCCTGGTGCGCGGCCGAGGCTTCCTTGTTGCCGAACCACACGCCGTTCATGTGATCGCCCGACAGGAAGCCCTCGCCCGGATGATTGAGGCCGACCACGCCGCCGCAATTGCCGCCGCGGGTGTTGTCGACGGTGATGCCGAGCGTGAAGCCGTACCAGCGAGACTGGGTCACCATTTGGCACATGGTGAACTTGAAGCCGTCGGTCGGCTTGCGCAGGCCCTGGATCTTCTCCATGTCGGCCGGATCCTCGAACAGCCGCATACCGATCGGCTGGGTGCGGATGCGCAGGAGGTCGATCAGCTTGGCCGAGGCGTCGGCCAGCATCTTGCCGTCGATCCTTTCCGGCGGCGACCAGGGCGCAACCTTGTAGCCCGGCGGCAGGGTCTGCACGTTCATGCGTTCCTCCTTCGTTGGCCTCAGGTGAGGTTGAGCCCACCGTCGGCGATGACGATCTCGCCCGTAACGTAGTCGTTGGCGCAGAGCGCGGCCACAAGGTCGGCGATGTCCTCGGGTTTTGCCGGCCGGCGCATCGGCGACTTGGTGTTCCAGAGCTCCGTCGCCTCGGGCCAGTTGGCGCCCATCGGCGTCTCGACCAGCCCGGGCGCCACGGCATTGACGCGAATGTCGGGTCCGAGCGCGATCGCCAAAAGGCGAGTCACGTGATGCAGGCCGGCCTTCGCCGCCGCATAGGGGATCGAGGCGCCCTTGGGCCGATAGCCGGCATGCGTGCCGATGTTCACCACGCACCCCTTGGCCTGCCGTAGTGCCGCCTCGGCCTCGGTGATTAGCAGGAAGGGCGCGATCAGGTTGATGTCGAGCATGCGGCGCCAGACGGCCGGCGTCGCGGCCTTGAGGTCGGCATGCGGGATGCGAACGGCTTCGCCGGCATTGTTCACCAGCACATCGAGACGGCCATGCTGCTTCAGCACCGACGCCACCAATCCGCGCACCGCGGCCTCGTCGCTGAGATCGGCCTGGTGGTAGCTCGCGCCCTTCAGCTCCGCCGCCATCCTGGTGCCGACATCAGCTGAGCTGCGCGAATGAAGCGCCACGACATAGCCGTCGCTCGCCAGCCTCCGCGCGGTTGCGGCGCCGATGCCCGAGGTCGAGCCGGTGATGAGAGCTACTTTCATGACTCTTCCGGACCGCGCGCATCCTGCGCGCTCAAGATCATGAGCGAGCTGGAAGCTCGCGGTCCAACTGATTCAGACATAGGCCTTCAACGCCTCCAGCGTCTCGTCGGGGCGCTCGACCATCATGAAGTGCCCGCAATTGGGGATGACGACGGTCTTCGAGCCTGCGATCGCCGCTGCGAGCGGCTTGGCCTTGGCCGCCGGCGTCATCAGGTCGCCGTCGCCCAGCACCAGCACGGTCGGGCATTTCACGTCAGGCGAGCGTGCGGCCGCGTCCTTGTAGGCATTGCAGGCAGCGAGATCGGTGTAAATCACGCCGGGCTTGTTGCCGCTCAGCACCGCCAGCGATTCGCGGCGCAGCCACAGGCCAGGTGAGACCATGCCGCCCTTGTGCAGCGTGTTGCCGATGCCCCAGAAGGTCATCAGTTCCTGGACCTTGAGCGTGTCGGCCTTGGCCGATTCAAGCATCTCTGGATGGACCGGCATCTCGGTCGCCACGCCGCACAGGCCGAGCGCCCGCACCTTGGCGCCGTGACGCGCCGCGCAGTCCAGCGCCACCAGCGCGCCCATCGAATGGCCCACCAGCGCCGCGCTCTTGAGGCCCGCCGCGTCGAGCACCTTGGCCGTCCAGTCGGCCATCTCCGCGACGCTCTTCAGCATCGGCCCGTCCGACCAGCCGTGCGCGGGGAAATCGACCGCGAGCACGCTGCGGCCGTGATGGGCGAACCAACGCGTCTGCAGGCGCCAAGTGGTGCGGTCGAAGCCTGCGCCATGGAGGAAGAGGACCGTGGGCTTGGCGGCATCGAAATCGGTGCCACCCGTGGTCGCGAAGACCTCGCGACCGTCGACCTTCAGCTTCATGGTCAGCTCTTCTGCGAGGCGCGGAGCGCGGGACCGAGATCGTCGAGCAGATCGTCGGGATCCTCGAGGCCCACCGAGAGGCGGATCATGCCCTCGCCGATGCCCGCCGCCTTCAGCGCTGCCGCGTCGAGCTGGGCATGCGTCGTCGAGGCGGGATGGATCACCAGCGACTTGGCATCGCCCACATTGGCAAGGTGCGAGAAAAGCTTCAGACGCTCGATGAAACGGCGACCCGCCTCGCGTCCTCCCTTGATGTCGAAGGAGAAGATCGAGCCCGTGCCCTTCGGAAGAAGCTTCTTCGCCAGCTCATGATCGGGATGCTCGGGCAACTCGGGCGAGGCGATGCTCTCGACGGCGGGATTGCTCTTCAGGAAGGCGATCACCTTGCGTGCATTCTCGCCGTGGCGCGCGATGCGCAGCGGCAGGGTCTCGAGCCCCTGCAGCAGGTAGAAGGCCGTCTGCGGCGCCATGCAGGAGCCGAAATCGCGCACGCCCTCGGCGCGGGCCCGCATGACGAAGGCGTGCGGGCCGAACTCCTCGGCGAAGTCGATGCCGTGATAGCCGGCATAGGGCTCGGTCAGGGTCGGGAACTTGCCCGACGCCTCCCAGTCGAACCGGCCGCCGTCGACCAGCACGCCGCCGATCGCCACCCCGTGTCCGCCCAGCCATTTGGTCGC
>Ga0335083_10002827_pt1 | contig 22715 bp, 20 predicted proteins | sample Lox_Sample_42_FD_206716 | JGI IMG/M metagenome (GOLD analysis project Ga0335083, IMG submission 206716) | Soil microbial communities from Loxahatchee National Wildlife Refuge, Florida, United States - Lox_Sample_4.2 | ecosystem: Environmental > Terrestrial > Soil > Wetlands | place: USA...
TGCTCGCGCTGTTTCCGCACGCGCGCGCGGTGTTCGCGTGTGCGGCACTCGCGGCGCTCGCGCTCGCGCTCGCGACCGCCCGGCGCGCGCGGCAGATCACCGGGACGCGAGTGTAGCGATCTCGTCGGCCGAGAAGCCGTACTCGGCGAGCACCTCGCGCGTGTGCTCGCCGTGGCGCGGCGGCGGGCGCGGATCGCGCGGCTGACCGATCGGCGTGCGCAGCTGCGCGATCTTGCCGATGCCGGCGCCGGCGTCGAGCTCGAAGAACACCTCGCGCGCGCGATGCTGCGGGTGCGCGGCCAGCTCGTCGAGCTCGGTCACGAGCTCGACGCACACCTCGGCCTCGCCGAGCACGGCGTGCCACTCGGCCGCGGTGCGCGACGCGAAGATCTGCGCGAGCTCGGCGCGCACCTTCGCCTGCTGCGCGGCATCGCCGACGAGCTCGGCGACATTCGGCGCGCGGCCGATCGCCTGGTTCATCGCGATCCAGAACTTCGGCTCGAGCCCGCCGACCGCGAGGTAGCGATCGTCCTTCGTGCGGTAGACGCCGTAGCACGCGAGGCCGCCGTTGAGCGTCTCGGTGCCGCGCGTCGGATGCGCGCCGCAGTCGAGGTTGCCGAGCTCGGCGGCGAGCAGCGTCATCGCGCCCTCGGCCATCGCGATGTCGAGATGCGCGCCGCGCCCCGTGCGGTCGCGGCCGACGAGCGCGGCCAGGATCGCGGTCGCACTCCACAGCGCGCCGCCCGCGAGGTCCGCGATCTGCACGCCCGGCAGCTGTGGCGCGCCGCCGGCCGGTCCGGTCATCGCGAGCACGCCCGCGACGGCGATGTAGTTGAGGTCGTGGCCGGCGCGCGTCGCGTACGGCCCGGTCGCGCCGTAGCCGCTGATCGAGCACACGATGATCTTCGGGTTGGCCGCGGCGAGCGCGTCGTAGCCGACGCCGAGCTTGGCCATCACGCCGGGCCGGAAGCTCTCGACGACGACATCGGCCCGCGCGGCCATGCGCAGCAGCGCGTCGCGCCCCGCGGGCGCCTTGAGATCGAGCGCGAGCGAGCGCTTGCCGCGGTTGATCGCGAGGTAGCGCCCCGACACGCCGCCTTTGGCCGGCGGAAACGACCGCACGTAATCGCCGACGTGCGGGTCCTCGATCTTGATGACGTCCGCGCCGAGGTCGGCGAGGACCATCGTCAGGAACGGCCCGGGCAAGAGCCGCGACAGGTCCAGGATGCGAATCCCGGACAGCGCGTCGGCGAGCGGGCCGGGCGCGGCCGTCACTTCGGGCGCGCGATTTCGAACAGCTGCTGCAGCTTCATCGCGAGCATCGGATCGCCCGACACGCGCAGCTTGCCCTGGAAGTAGAGCTGCATGCCGGCGTTGGGATCCGACAGCATCGACTTGAAGTCATCGCTCGCGACCTCGATCGTGCACTGCGCCTTGCCCGAGTCGCCCTTGACGCAGGACGGCGGGTTCGCGGTGCAGTCGACCGTCCACTCGCCGCCACCGTCGCCGGTGATCTTGAAGCAGTAGATCGCGTTGAGCTCGCGCGCCTTGTCGGGGAACTGCTTCAACCCCTCCGGTACGAGGTTGTCGAACAGGTCCTGCGCATCTTTCGGCATGCTGGCCATAAAAACGTAATCCTCCGACGACGAGGTCTACCGCGGCCCGTCGTCGGAGGTCAATGCAGACCCTGCTTCAGTTGGAGTTACGGCTGCGGCGGGAGGTCGACGTCCGAGAACGCGCACTGCGACGGGTCACCCTCGGTCGGGTTGAAGTTGACGTTGTCGGTGTAGAACACGCGCAGGAACGTCGAGCTCCAGCACTCCGACGCGATCGCCTGCTGCGATCCGAGGTCGCCGCCCGCGATGCGCGCGTCGCCGCGGCCGGCGCCGGTCGAGAGCCAGCGCGAGCGCAACGTCAGGTTCTCCTCGGCCGGCGTGCCGCCGACGTTCGCGATCAGCTCGAGCGTCATGTCGCCGCCGCCGTCGGCGGCCTGGTCGTACGAGTAGCCGAGCGACACCGGCTGGCTGTTCGCGTCGGTCGTCGCGATCATGAGATCGAGGTGCTTGGTCGCGAGGTCGTAGTCGGCCGTGACCTGACCCTTGTTGTTCGCGTTGTCGATCGGGTCGACCGTGCGCGCCGCGTCGAAGTCGAGCAGGAAGTTGCCGCTGCCCATGTCTTCACCCGCGCGCGGGTCGGCGTGGCCGGTGATGAGCGCGAGGAAGTGCTGCGTCGGATCCGACTTCGCGGCGCCCGACAGCACGTAGTCGTACGTGCCGTCGGTATTCGCGGTCACGTCGAGCTTGTAGTTCGCCGGGTCGAGCGCGTTGCCCGAACCGGGACCCCACGTGTAGACGTTGCCGTTCACGCTCGTCGCGGGCTGCTCGACGATCGTGTGGATCAAGACGAGCACGGTGGCGGCGCCGCCGTTGAACATCTCGGTCACGCCGCGCGTCTCGACGTAGAACGTCGCGAGCTGGCCGACCGTGCGCACCGACGAGTCGGGGAGGTTGATGCTGACCTGATCGCTCGTGGGGATCGCCTTGCCGATCGCCTCGGGCGGGCTGTCCTGCTTGACGCAGCCGGCGGCGGTGATCAGAGACAGCGCGCAGGTGGAAGTGAGTAGGCTCTGTAGTTTGGTCATGGCGGTCCCTAGAGCAGCCGCCGTGCCGACGTCGCCGCGAGGATCTTCGGCCAGTTACGGTGTCGCGTTTTCCGACGGCACCCGAACCGCGCCCGGCGCCGTAGGAGGTGCCGACAGCTCGGGCAGGATCGTCAACGTATCGCCGTCGTGAAACGCGATGACAGCGTCGGGCGCGATCGCGAGCCCGACCGGGTCGGCGCGCGGCTGGTGCGGCAGCTCGTAGACCCACATGATGAGCGCGTTCGCGGCGTAGCCGACGATGAAGTCGCGCTCGAGCGAGGCGTCGAGCCGGATCGCGAGCGCGGTATCGCCGACCGAGTCGATCGCGTGCGACCACAGCTGGATGCCGGGCACCGGGAGCGCGACCGAGCCGTTCATCGAGCCGGTCGCGTCGAGATCGAAGATCATCACCTCGGGATGGCCCGCGAACGCGCCGGCGCGGGCGACGCGTACGGTCGGCACCTGGTCGGGCAGGTGGACGGCGCCGATCAGCGCGGTGTACGGGCGCCTGGTGCTCCAGGCGGGCTTGCCCTTCTCGGTCGCGGCGATCTCGCCGTCTTCGGTGCGCGCGATCTGCCACGTGCGATCCTTGTAATGGATGACGAGCGGCGGGTCGGCCGCCGGAGCGGGCGTCGCGACGCCGGTGACGACATCGATCGCGACTGCCTGGTCGCCGCGCCGCCACGTCACGGTCCGGTCGCCGGACGACCACGTCGCCTGCGGGCCGGCCGCGGTCGCGAATGCCTCGAGATCGCGGCCGTGGATCGCGACGTAACCTTGATCGGCGCCGGTCGGCGTCACGACGCGCAGGCAGCCGAGCAGGCGCTCGCCGTCGGGCACGTCGGGCGGCGTGATGCAGTCGCCGATCAAGACGACGTCGCTGCCACGCGAGAGCGGCGGCGCGACGTGCAGCCCGGCGGGCTTGCTCCACGCGAGCTGGCCGCGGTGGTAATCGATCGCGAGAAACCCGAACTGCGACGACGACACGACCGCGACGTCGCCGACGACGACCGGCCCGCCGACGTCGAACCGCGGCGTCTTCACCTGCACCGGCAACGGCACGACCCGCACCGGCTGCACGCGGGGAAAGCCCGCGAGCTCGGGCCACGGCGCGGCGGCATCGCTCGGCTTGGGAGGCGCCGCGTCCTCGTATGCCGGATGCTTCGCCTTGCAGCTCGCGATCGCGACGATCGCGGCGCCGGCTCTGGCCACGGCCCAGAGCCGGCAGCCCGAAGCCCTAATGCTCGCCCTCGCCGGCCTTCTTCCGCTTCGCCTGCACCTCGCGAAACGCATCCGCCCAGCCTTCCTTGTTCACCTGCTTCACGCGGCTGAGCGCGAGCGCGCCGCGCGGCACGTCGCGCGTCACCGTCGTGCCCGAGCCGACGTACGCGCCGCGGCCGACCGTGACCGGCGCGACGAGCTGGCTGTCGGAGCCGATGAACGCCTCGGCCTCGATCGTCGTGCGGTGCTTGTGCACGCCGTCGTAGTTGCACGTGATCGTGCCGGCGCCGATGTTCGACTTCTGGCCGATCGACGCGTCGCCGAGGTACGCGAGGTGGTTCGCCTTCGCGCCCGCCATCACGTGGGTCTTCTTGGTCTCGACGAAGTTGCCGATGCGCGCGTCCTCGTCGATGCGGGTGCCGGGACGGCAGTGGCTGAACGGGCCGACCTCGACGCGCTCGCCGACCACGGCCTCGGTCAGCACCGAATGCGGCTTGATGTACGTGTCGGCGGCGACCTGCGTGTCGGCGAGCACGGAGCCGCAATCGACGCGCACGCGATCGGCCAGCCGCGTCTTGCCGCGCAGCGCGACTCCGGGGCCGAGCCACACGTCCTTGCCGAGCGGGCCGACGTCGGCATCGACGTACGTCGTGCGCGGGTCGACCATCGTCACGCCAGCGCGCATCCACGCCTCGTTGATCCGGCGGCGGGCCGCGGCCTCGACCGCCGCGAGATCGACCCGATCGTTGATGCCCGACACCTCGGCGAACGGCGCGTCGATCGCGGTCGCGCCGCCGCGCTGGTACGCGTGCGCGACCAGATCGGTCAGGTACAGCTCGCCCTTCGCGTTGTCGGCGCGCAGCGCCTGCAGGTCCTTGCGCAGGTGGCCGAGCCGCACCGCGTAGATGCTCGCGTTGGTGTCGCGGATCGCGCGCTGCGCCGGCGTCGCGTCGGCGTGCTCGACGATGCGCTCGACCACGCCCTTGTCGTCGCGCACGATCCGGCCGTACGGCATGTCGCGGTCGGGCACGGTCGACAGCAGCGCGAGCCCGGCCGGCGTGTCGGCGCACGCGCGCACGAGCGCGGCGATGCGGTCGGCGACGAGCAGCGGCGCGTCGCCGGTCAGGATCGCGACGATGCGATCGTCGGGCTCGCTGGCCACCGACGGCAACGCGCACTGCACGGCGTGACCGGTGCCACGCTGCTCGGCCTGGATCGCGATCTCGACCGCGCCGGCGCCGAAGCTGGCGTCGAGCGCGGCCTTCACCTCGGCGTGCTGGTGGCCCAGGATCGCGACGACGCGCTCGGCCCCCGCCGCGCGGGCGGCGCCGACGACCCAGTGCAGCATGGGGCGACCCGCGATGCGATGCAGCATCTTCGCGGTGTCGCTCTTCATCCGCGTACCCAGACCCGCCGCCATGATGAAGACCACAGGACCTTGACGACTCATGTGCCCGAAACCTACACGATCCGGCACAATCAGGGCATGCGTGGCGTCGCGCTGCTCGTGGTCTGCGGCTGCGGCGCGCAGCTCGCGAGCGCGGCCGCGGGCGCCGACGCACGTCCGTGCGAAGGCGGTGACCAGCACGCGACTGCTCCCGACGGCTCGTGCCTGGTGTGGTTCGGATCGCCGATGATCTATCGCGACGCGCAGACCGCCTGCGCCGCCATGTCGGCGCACCTCGCGTACCTGAAGACGGCCGACGTCGATGCCGCGGCCGAGGCCCTGTGCGAGGACATGGACACGTTCGCCGGGGGCGACGATCTCGCCGAGCCCGGCATGTTCGTCTGGAACGACGGCACGCCGTTCGTCTACACCGACTGGGAAGCGGGCGAGCCCAACGATGGCAACGGCAAGTACAACGAGAACTGCCTCGTGATCGCGGCATCGCGCGCGGCGAAGGGCTGGGACGATCGGCCGTGCGATCCGAGCCAGGTTCCGACCAGCGGGAGCTTCCCGTACATCTGCCAGTACTGATGCGCGCACTGTGGATCTTCGTCGCAGCGTGCGGCGCGTCGCAGCAGCAAGCGCCGGCGCCGACCGCGTTCACGTGGCCGCCGATCGTCGACAGCCACGTCCACCTCGCGTACTGGCCGGTCGCCGACAAGCTCGCCGAGCACGGTGTGCTCGCCGCGGTCGATCTCGCGGCGCCGGAGCGCACGCTAGGCGCGAAGCAGCCGATCGAGGTCATCGCCGCCGGACCGATGCTCACGCATCCGGGCGGCTACCCGCTCGATGCGTGGGGCGAGGCCGGCTTCGGCATCGGCTGCGCGGATGCGGCATGCGTGACGACGACGATCGATCGGCTCGCTTCGGAAGGCGCGCGCGTCATCAAGGTCGCGCTCGATGGCGACGGGCTGGATCCGGCGCTGCTACCGGCCGCGGTCGAGGCCGCGCATGCACATCACCTGCGCGTCGCGGTGCACGCGCTGTCCGATGCGAGCGCCGCAGCCGCCGCGCGCGCCGGTGTCGACGTGCTCGCGCACACGCCGATCGAGCCGCTCGCGCCGGCGACGATCGAGGCGTGGCGCGGGCGAGCCGTGATCTCGACGCTCGCCGCGTTCGGCGCGAGCGACACGGCGATCGACAACCTCCGCAGGCTGCGCGCCGCGAACGTCACGGTCCTGTACGGCACCGACCTCGGGAACCTGCGCGACGACGGGCCGAGCGCCGACGAGCTCGCGGCGCTGCGCCGGGCCGGGCTCGACGACGCCGCGATCACCGCCGCGATGACCACCACGCCGATCGCCTACTGGGGCCTGCACCTCGATGCCCAGCTCGAGCTCGACGGGGATCCTCGCAGCGACGCGCGCGTGCTGCTGCACGCGCGGAAAACAGCTATGACTGCGCGGTGACGAAGTGGCTCGCGGTGCTCGCGCTCGCGCTGGTCGCGCGTGTCGCGTCGGCGCACCAGACCTCGACGAAGTACGTCGACATCGCGATCGACGGCGTGCACGCGGCGATCTCGGTGCGCGTCGCACCCGGCGACGTCACCGAGCCGATGCACCTGGCGGCCGACGCGGTGCCGAGCGTCGCCGATGCCGCGCACGCCCCCGCGGTCGCGAGCTTCGTCGCCGCGTGGTTCACGCTGTCGGCGTACGGCGAGCCGTGCACGACCGACGCGCCGACCGCGCATCCCGACGATACCGGCAAGCTCGTGGTCGTCGCGTGGCACGCGAGCTGTCCGCGCGTGCCCGATCGCGCCGACTTCTCGCGCTTCTTCGCGTTCGACCGCCGCCACATCGCGATGGTGCTCGTCTCGTCGACCGACGATCCAGACCCGGTCTCCGCGCTCGTCGCCGTGGATCAACCCGTGCTCGAGCTGCGCGCGGCGCCTTCGCTGTTCGCGTGGCTCAAGCTGGGCATCCACCACATCGTCGACTGGGACGGCCGGGATCACATCAGCTTCGTGCTCGCGCTCCTGCTCGTCGTCATGCTCGGCCGCGACGAGCACGGGCGCTGGCAGGTCCGCAGGCTCGTGCCGTCGCTGCGCGCGACCGCGACCGTGATCACCGCGTTCACGATCGCGCACAGCGTGTCGCTGATCTCGGCCGCGCTCGGCTGGGTCACGCTGCCGCCGCGCCTGGTCGAGAGCCTGATCGCGGTGTCGATCGCGTACACCGCGGCCGAGGACATCGTCCGCCCCGACGTGCGCTGGCGGTTCTTCCTGACCTTCGGGTTCGGGCTCGTGCACGGCCTCGGCTTTGCCAGCACGCTCGCGGTCCAGCTGCCCCCGCACGACGTCGTCGTGCCGCTCTTGTGCTTCAACGTCGGCGTCGAGCTCGGCCAGCTCGCGATCGTCGCGGTCGCCTTGCCGATCTTCTTCGCGCTCGCGCGCGAGCTCGGCGCCGAACGTTACCGCCGGGTGATGATGCCGGTGTTCGCCGGCGCGATCTGCGTGGCCGGCATCGTGTGGGTCATCGAGCGGGCGTTGCCTACCTGACCACACGTCTGGATTTCAATGCGATCCCCTTCACGGTTCTAATGCAAACCTCGACCTGTCTATACTGGAGACACATTGGCAGTCTCCGACGGCAATCAGCCGCCGCAGCCGGCGGCAGGGGAAGAGGTCGGCAAGCCCACCGTCATCTGCGTCGATGACGATCAGAACAACTTGAACGCACTCGGGCGCGTGCTACGTGGCCGCTGCCACGTGCTGCTCGCCACCAACGGCGACGAGGCGCTCGCGCTCGTCGAGGCGCATGTCGAGGTCGCCTGCGTGCTCGCGGACCTTCACATGCCCGGCATCGCCGGAGCCGAGCTGCTCGCGAAGGTCGCGCAGCTGCGCCCGCATTGTCGGCGCGCGGTCGTCACCGGATTCCCCGAGTCCGAGGAGTTGATCAGCGCGATCAACGCCGGCCACTTGCACTACGTGATCACGAAGCCGTGGAAGCTGACCGATCTGCTCCAGGTCGTCGACCAGCTCGTGCACACGTTCAAGCTCGAGCGCGACAACCTGCGCCTCGTCGACGAGCTGCGCTCGGTCAACCACCAGCTGCGCGATCACGAGCGCATGCTCGAGGCCCAGCTGTCGGAGCGCGGCAAGGAGATCACGGCCGCGACCGAGCAGCTCGCGCAGATGGGCAGCCAGCTCGACGCGCTCACGCTGCGCGATCCGCTGACCGGGCTGTACACGCACCGCGCGTTCCAGGAGCGGTTGCGCGAAGAGGTCGCGCGCGCGCTGCGCTACTCGCAGCCGATGTCGCTCCTGATCGCCGACATCGACCAGTTCGCGAGCGTCAACTACGACCTCGGCTATCAAGCCGGCGACGAGATCCTGCGCCGCATCGCGACCGTGCTTCTCGAGGATGACTCGCCCGATCGCGTGCGCACGTCCGACATCGTCGCGCGCTACTCGGGCGAGGAGTTCGTGCTGCTCTTGCCCGAGACCGCCAAGCCGGGCGCGCTCACGAAGGCCGCGCGGCTGCGCGATGCGGTCGGGCTCGCCGAGATGCCGGGCTCGCGCCGGCTGTCGGTATCGGTCGGCGTGGCGTGCCTGCCCGAGGATGCCGCCGATCCGGAGGGCCTGCTCACCGCCGCCGAGGCGGCGCTGCGCGGCGCCAAGCGCGGCGGCCCGGGCCGCGTGCACTTCTTCTCGTCGGGGGATGCGGCCACGACCGGTGGTGGCGGCTCGCGGAGCCGGCCGTTCGGACGCGTGCGCGACGCCGAGATCGATCGCTTCCGACCCTACCAGGAGCGGATGCACGAGGTGACCGCGATCTTGCATCGCGATCGCTCGCTGTCGACGCTGCTCGTCGATCTGTCGCGCCTGCATCGCGTCGAGCTCGATCTCGGCGTCGCCCACCACAGCGAGATCTACGACCACGCCGCGACCGTGCTCGATCGCCTGAAGGGCGCCGTGCTCGACCCGGCCGACCTGATCTGCCGCACCGGCGACGGCGACGGCTACCTCGTCATCCTCGCGCCGCGCGGCGCGCATCGCATCGATCTCGAGTCGCTCGCGCAGAGCGTCGAGCGCTCGGTCGAGGAGGCACTCGCGCCGATGGTGACCGAGGTGTTGCGCGAGCAGCCGCGCATCACGGTCGGCCACGCGCGCGTGCTCGGCAACTCGCTGCTTCGCCCCGAGCGTCTGACCGCGCGCCTCATCGCCGATGCGCAGGACAACGCGCGCAACCTGCGCGAGCGCAAGGCGCACCGCGATCGCACGACGCTGCAGGACGTGATCCTCGGCGATGGCCTCGCGAGCGTCTACCAGCCGATCGTCGACCTCGGCACCGGCGACATCTTCGCCTACGAGGCGCTCACGCGCGGCCCGCGCGGCACCGGCCTCGAGTCGCCGGCGACCTTGTTCGCGATCGCCGACGAGGTCGATCTCACCGTCGAGCTCGATCGCGCGTGCTTCCGCGGCGCGCTGCGCAACGCGATGACGCTCGAGCCGGTGCACCGGCTGTTCGTCAACCTCCTGCCGATGTCGTTCTACGACTCGGCGTTCATCGAGGTCGAGGTCGGCAACTTGCTGTCGGCCGCCGGCCTCACGCCCGCGAACATCGTGTTCGAGATCACCGAGCGGCTCGCGATCGAGAACTTCGCGTCGTTCAAGCGCGCGCTCGCGACGTACACCGCGCTCGGCTTCGGCGTCGCGATCGACGACGTCGGCACGCGGCACTCGAACCTCGAGACCGTGATGTCGCTGCGCCCGCACTTCATCAAGATCTCCGACGTGCTCGTGCGCGGCATCGCGCGCTCGACCGTCAAGCGCGAGATGCTGCGCTCGCTGCGCCACATCGCCGAGACGATCGACGCGGTGATGATCGCCGAGGGCATCGAGGCATTCGAGGACGTGATCGCGCTGCGCGAGCTCGGCCTGCGCTACGGCCAGGGCTATTACATGGCGCGGCCCGGCCCGCCGTTCCCGACGTTGCCCGACTACGTGCGCGCCGAGCTGCGCAGCGTGGCGACCGCGCCGTCGCCGGCGCCGGTCAAGGTCGTGCACGACGGCGAGGACGAAGACGAGGAGGATCGCGAGCTCGCGATCCCGATGGCGACCGGCATCGCGAAGGCTGCCACGCCCGTGCCGCGCAACGCGTTCGGGCGGCCCGAAGACGAGATCACCTCCGACTTCGCGCTGCCCGGAATGGAGAACCGGCCGCGGCCGCGCGCGTCCGAGCCGCCGGGCGAGCCGGCGGGGCCGCCCACGCCGGTGCCGGTCCCGACCTGGCAGCCGCTCAGCGACGACGAGGCGACCGGTGAGGCATTGCTGTCCAGCATCAAGCGACCGCCCAGCGAAAACGCGCCGGAGGGCGAGCCCGGAGGAGGCCGACCGGGGTTAAACTGACCGCGCTTCTGTGATGGACCGCAACGCGTTTCACAAGCTGCTGGCGTTCGGGATCGAGCGCGGCGTCTCGGACATTCACTTCGAAGTCGGCTATCCGCCGCACTATCGCCTGCACGGCGAGCTGCTCGGCGCGATCAAGGTGCCGGCGCTGTCGGCGTCGGATACCGAGTCGATCGCGCGCATGATCCTCGAGGATCGCAGCATCACGGTCGACTTCACGCGGCGGTTCGCCGAGATCGACGTCTCGTACTCGCTCGCGACCCGCGGCCGGTTCCGCGCGTCGATCTTCCGCCAGCGCGGCGCGGTCGGCATCGTCATGCGCCTGATCCCGATCCAGGTGCTGTCGATCGAGCAGCTCAACCTGCCGCCGGTGCTCGCCGAGATCGCCGACGCCCGCCGCGGCCTCGTGCTCATCACCGGCGCGACCGGCAACGGCAAGACCACGACGATGGCGGCGATGCTGCGCTACATCAACGAGACGCGGCACGCCCACATCGTCACGATCGAAGATCCGATCGAGTTCATCCACGAGCCGCAGAAGTGCATGATCATCCAGCGCGAGGTCGGCGCGGACACCGAGAGCTTCCGCGACGCGATGACCGCGGCGCTGCGCCAGGATCCCGACGTCATCCTGGTCGGCGAGATCCGCGATCGCGAGACCGCCTCGACCTGCCTCAAGGCGGCCGAGACCGGTCACCTCGTGATGTCCGCGATCCACACGCCCGATTCGGTCGCGACGATCCAGCGCTACGTCGGCCTGTTCGAGACCGACGCGCAGGACGTGGTCCGCGACCGCCTCGGCGATTGCTTGCAGGCGATCGTGTCGCTGCGGCTGCTCGCGTCGAAGGATGGCCGCCGTCGGCTGCCGAGTGTCGAGATCCTGCGCGTCACGCGCACGATCCGCGAGTGCATCCGCTCGGGCCGGCTCGGCGACATTCCCGAGCTGATCCGCAAGGGCCGCGACCTGTACTCGATGCAGCTGTTCGACCAGCACCTGATCGATCTCGTCAACGCCGGCCTGGTGTCGATGGAGACCGCGATCTACGCGAGCAGCAACCCCGAAGAATTCGAGCGTGCGTTGCGCGTGGAATAGGTATACGACAGGGGCATGCAGCCAGCACCTGGCCCGTACGCCTATGGCAACCAACCGGCGCGCCCCGGCGCGCCGCGCACGCTCGGCATCCTGTCGATCATCTTCGGCAGCCTGATCACGTTCACGAGCTTGCTCGGCATCGCCGGCAAGCAGCTCGGCGCCGCGATGCAGCAAAACGAGCGCAGCCGCGAGGCGTTCGAGCAGTTCTCGGGCGAGATCCATGGCTGGTCGGTCGGCGTCGCGTGCGTGATGGCGGCGATGTCGATCGCGCTGCTCGTCATCGGCATCGGCCAGCGCGGCTACAAGAGCTGGGCGGCCCGCGCGTCGGTGACGTGGGGCGCGGTCGCGCTGCTCGTGCTCGTCGCCCAGGCGGTGCTCCAGTTCACCGTGATGATGCCGGCGATGGAGCACTTCATGCAGTCGATCCCGAACCCGGCGGACGTGCCGATGGGACCGATCATGAAGGTCTCGGCGATCATCGGCCTCTTGTTCTACACGCCGTATCCGATCATCTTGATCGTCAGCTTCCGCAAGCCGCACATCGTCGCGGCGATGCAGCAGTAGCGGTCGCCGTCAGCGCCGAAGCGGATGCGGCGCGACCGGATGCGGTGCGACCGGATGCGCCGGCGCGTGATAGCCCGGCGGCGGCTCGACGATCGTCGGACGGCTGTCGCGCATCGGCCGGCGATTCCAGCCCTGCGGCACGCGATCGGGGCGCGACCAGTAGCCGGGCGTGTAGAGGTACTGACCCGCGGCGCGGTCGTAGTCGTAGAACGGCTGCACGTAGACGAAGCCTTCTTGCTGGCGCTCCCAGCGTCCGTTGACCCAGCCCCACTCGTAACCGTTCCAGTGCCAGTAGCCGTCGAGCCAGACGTAGCCGTAACCGGGTGACGGCGTCATCTGCTCGTACAGCTTCTCGGGCGGGCTCGACGCCACGGTCTGCGCCGAGGGTGCGCCGACCGAGGTGTCGGTTTGAGGCGCAGGCGTGGCCGGACCGTAGCCGTAGCCGGGATTCACGGGTGTCGTGTCCTGCACGACACACGCGGCAACCGCGACGATCGAACAGGCGAGAAGACGCACGCGGCTCATACCCCCAACATCCGAAAGTCTAGTTGACGGTCTGTGCCGCCACAAGTACACACAACGGCGATGAAAACGGTGTTCTCTCGCATTCAACCTGCGCGCGAGCCGGACCTGGGAAGTTATCTAGGTGCCGTCCGCTACTGGGTCTGGTTGCAAGAGCAATACCGGCGCCCGAGGCTGGGGCGATGGCGCTCGCGCTAGGCACGCGCCGCTCGACGATCGCGGCGGTCGCGAGCGCGCTCGCCGCGATGGCGCTCGCCGTGGCGGTCGCGGGGCGCAGCTGCCGCGTCACGCAGCCGGGCCCCGAGGTGACGGTGCGCGATCTGTTGCAGGCGGCCAAGACCGGCGATCGCGACGCGGTGTTCGAGCTGCTCACGCCGGCGACGCGCGAGCGGCTCGAGGCCGAGGCGCGGCGCGCGACCGATCTCGTCGGCGGCTCGGTGCGCTACACCGCGAAGGATCTGGTCTCGATCGGCGCCGGCGATCCGAGCGCGACGCCGACCGACATCACGCTGATCGAGGAGCACGGCGATCGCGCGACGGTCGAGATCGTGTCTGCGGCCGGGCGCGCGCGGCTCGTGCTCGCGTACGTCGACGACCGCTGGCGCGTCGATCTCGCGAATTACGGCTCCGCTGGCCTGTAAAGCTCTGCTACATCCGGCGGATGAGAATCGCTCTCGCGTGTCTGCTCGGCGCCGCGTGCGGCGGCAGCAGTCCGCCCGCTTCTGCTACGCTTCCGATCGAACCGCCGAAGCCGCTCGCGGCGGCGCAGCAGATGCCTCCGCCCGCGCCTCCGCCTCCCGCCAAGCCGTGGCCCGCGACTCGCACCGTCGACGTCGTCGACACGCTGCACGGCAAGACCGTCCGCGATCCCTACCGCTGGCTCGAGGACGACAAGAGCGACGAGGTGAAGGCGTGGATGACCGCGCAGGACACGTACACGCGCGGCGAGCTCGGCAAGCTGCCCGAGCGCGACCAGCTCGCGGCACGGCTCAAGGAGCTGTTCTACTTCGACGCGATCGGTGCGCCGGCGCACCGCGGCACGCGCTTCTTCTACACGCGCAAGCTCGCGCAGAAGGAGAAGACGATCGTCTACTGGAAGGAAGGCGAGCACGGCGCCGAGCAAGTCCTGTTCGATCCGAACACCTGGAGCGAGGACGGCAGCAAGGGTCTGCACGGCTGGTTCCCGAGCTGGGACGGCAAGCACGTCGCGTACGCGGTGAGCGAGCACAACAGCGACGAGACCGTGATGCACGTGCGCGACGTCGCCACCGGCAAGGATCTTCACGAGGAGATCGCCGGGACGAAGTACGCGGCCGCGTCGTGGACGCCCGACGGCCGCGCGTTCTACTACACGTGGGTTCCGCCGGTGGAAGGCGCGGTGACCATCGCCGACCGGCCCGGCCTCGCCGAGCTGCGCTATCACGTGCTCGGCACCGATCCCGCGAAAGATCCGGTCGTTCACGAGGCCACGCACGATGCCGGCACGTTCCTCGGCGGCGGGATCTCGCGCGAGGGCCGCTGGTTGTTCGCGGTCGTGCAGCACGGCTGGAACTCGACCGACGTTTATTTCCAGGACGTGCACGCCAAGAAGCCGGTGTGGCAGACGCTGGTCGCCGGCGTGTCCGCGGTGTTCGAAGTCGACGACTTGCACGACGTGTTCTACGTCAAGACGAACGACGGCGCGCCGCGCTACCGCGTGTTCGCGGTCGATCCGAAGCATCCCGCGCGCGACGCGTGGAAGGAGATCGTGCCGGAGTCGCCGGATGCGACGCTGCAGACGATGACCATCGTCGGCGGGCACCTCGCGCTCGAGTACCTGCGCAACGCCGCCAGCGAGCTCGAGATCCACGCGCTCGACGGCAAGCTCGCGCACAAGATCGAGATCCCGGCGCTCGGCACGGTCGCGGGCGTGACCGGCCGCGCCGACGAGGACACCGCGTACATCTCGTACAGCTCGTTCACCGAGCCGCAGCTCATCTACAAGGCGTCGGTGAAGACCGGCAAGGTCGACGAGTGGGCGCGCGTCAAGCTGCCGATCGACACGTCGAATTTCGTGACCGAGCAGGTGTTCTATCCGTCGAAGGACGGCACGAAGATCTCGATGTTCATCCTGCATCGCAAGGACGCGAAGCAGGACGGCAGCGCGCCGACGATCCTGTACGGCTACGGCGGCTTCAACGTGAGCCTGACGCCGAGCTTCGCGGGCTCGCGCGTCGTCTGGCTCGAGCACGGCGGCAACTACGCGATCCCGAACCTGCGCGGCGGCGGCGAGTACGGCGAGGACTGGCACAAGGCCGGGATGGGCGTGCACAAGCAGAACGTGTTCGACGACTTCGAGGCCGCGGCGGAGTACCTCGTGGCGCAGAAGTGGACGTCGCGCGACCACCTCGCGATCTACGGCGGCTCGAACGGCGGCTTGCTCGTCGGCACCGCGGTGACGCAGCGGCCCGAGCTGTTCAAGGCCGTGATCTGCGCCGTGCCGCTGCTCGACATGCTGCGCTACCACCTGTTCGGCTCGGGCAAGACGTGGGTGCCGGAGTACGGCTCGGCGGAAGACGCCGAGCAGTTCGCGGCGCTGTGGGCGTACTCGCCGTATCGCCGCGCGATCGACGAAGGCGCGCGCAAGTACCCCGCGGTGCTGTTCGACTCGGCCGATCACGACGACCGCGTCGATCCGCTGCACGCGCGCAAGCTCGCCGCGGCGCTGCAGGCGTTGCAGACCGCCGACGCGCCGATCTTGCTCCGCATCGAGCGCAACTCCGGCCACGGCGGCGCCGACATGGTGAAGTCGCAGGTCGAGCGCGTGTCGGATCAGTTCGCGTTCCTGCTGCAGCAGCTGCGATAGCTCCTGCGGTCGCTACGGGCAGATGTCCATCAGCGAGCAGTCGTTCTCGCCGATCATCTCGCAGCACACCCACACGCACTTCGCGGTCGCGGCGACGGTGATGGTCGTGGTCGACGCGCCGTCGACGACCGTGCCCGGATCGCCCGACCCGGTGTCGCCGTCGGTGTCGTGCCACGGCGCCGCGCCGAGCTCGTAGCCGGAGAGCGGCGTCGCCGACAGCGCGATCACGCCGGGCATCACGTTCACGAGCTGCTCGGGACCCGACGACGCCGAGCCCGAGCCGACCGTCACGCTGCACCACGACAGGTAGTTCTTGACCGCGAGCGGCGTCGTGCCCGGCGGGCCGTCCATGATCACGTTCGCGGCGGTGTCGATCGGTCGGCTGTCGGCCGCCGTGGCGTCGCCGGCCTTGCCGGCGTCGCGCTTGCCGCTCGAGTCGCTCCCGCAGCCGAGCCCGCACGTGATCGCGATCGCGATCGCGATCCGTTCGGCCCTGCTCATGCTTCGGGATGCTATCACCCACGCATGAGACACCTCGTGCCGCTGGGATGGGCGTTGTCGTGCGCGGGCTGCCCTGGCAACGTTTCGCATCCCGACGCGCCGAAGCTCACCGCGCAGGAAGCGGTCGACAAGCTCGCGGCCCAGCGTGCGGCGAAGACGTCGTTCGTCGCCGATACGACGATGGACTACTGGCTCGGCAGCCAGCGCGCGAAGGGCGAGGTGCTCGTGATGGGCGCGGTCGGCGCGAAGCTGCGGTTCGCGGCGCTGTCGCCGGCCGGCGGCAGCACGATGGCCGAGATGGCCTGCGACGGGACGAACTTCGTCTACGTCGATTACCAGAACAACTGCCAGCTCGCCGGCCCGTGCGACCAGCGATCGATCGCGCAGTTCTTCCACATCGCGCTCCAACCCGACGACTTCATCCACCTCGCCCTCGGCACGCCGCCCGTGATCGAAGGCACGCCGAAGCTGACGTGGGACGGCAAGCACGAGAACCTCGAGGTCACCGGCGCGCAGGGCACGCAGCACGTCGCGTTCGCGCCCGACACGTACGACGTGGCGGCGAGCGATCTTGCGGGCGCGGATGGCAAGGTCCGGTGGTCGGTCGAGAACCGCGACTTCGTGGCGGTCGGCGGCCAGCGCGTGCCGGGCAAGACGCGCTTCAAGTCGGCGGCGAACCAGCAGGACCTGCTCGTCGACTGGGGCAGCGCGGACAACCGCAAGATCAATACGGCGCTGCCGCCCGAGAAGTTCGCGCTCCAGGCGCCGGCCGGCCTGCCTAACTGCAAGTAAGCCGCGGTGATCCGGTGGCCCCGGACTGTCGTACATTCGGGGCAGTGACGAGGGGCCATCGCCGAGAGGAGCGCCGTGCGCGCATCGCGCTCGCGCTGTGCCTGGTGTGGATCGTCGGCTTCGAGCTCGGCCCGTGGCTGCACGTCGCGCTGCACGATCACCTCGCGCCGCACCATCACACCGCGTTCGGCGAGGTCGTCGACGATCACGATCGCGACGCCGAGGTCGACGAGCACGGCGCATCGGTCCACGACCACGATCGCGCCGCCGCGCCGCACACGATCACGGACGCCGACGCGCACCTGCTCGCCGCGCTCGCGCACGGCGCGCACAGCCTCGAGCATCACGGCGTCGCGGTGCCGCCGCCGGCGCCGCCCGTCCTGCATCCGCTGCCGATCGATCGCCGCCCGACCTTTGTCGCGGCGGTGGTCGCGATCGCTCCGCTCGCGACGCCCGTCGCACGCGCGCTCGCCCGCGGCCCGCCGTCGTCCCTCACTTCGCACTCCTGAACCGAAGTGACTCGATCGTGCGCGCGAGCGCACTGAAGGGACGATCATGCGTTGGACTACCAGCGCGTGCGCCGGCATTGCCTTGGCGTACGCGGTCACGACCGATGCGTCTGCAGGACCAGACGCGACACCACCGAGTACCGCAGCCCCGGCCGCGCCGACCGTGCCGCCTCCGGCCGTCGCCGCGGCCAACTTCGACGCCGACGATCCGAACGCGCCGACGACCGGTGGCGGCGAGGTCATCGAGGTCACCGGCACCGCCGCGCCGATCACGACGAACACGCTCGTCGACCAGCACCCGCTGGCCGCATCCGACAACGTCGTCGATCAGCCGCAGCTGGCGCTGCGCCCGCACAACCGCGCCGAGGATCTCACGCAGGAAGTGCCGGGTCTGTTCACGGTGCAGCACGCCGGTGGCGGCAAAGCCCAGCAGTACTTCATGCGCGGCTTCGATCTCGACCACGGGACGGACCTCGCCGGGTTCGTCGACGGGGTGCCGATCAACGCGGTCAGCCACGGCCACGGCCAGGGCTACCTCGATCTGCACTTCTTGATTCCGGAGACGATCGAGAGCATCGAGGCGACGAAAGGCCCCTACTCGCCGCTCGTCGGTGACTTCGCGGTCGCGGGCTCGATGGGCTTTCATGTCGCCGATCACATCGACCAGAACATCGCGCAGGCCGAGATCGGACCCGACGGCCACCGCCGCGAGCTCGTGATCGACTCGCCGGATCTCGGGCCCGACTGGCGCATGCTCGCCGCCGTCGAGGTGTTCGGCGAGGACGGGCCGTTCATCCATCCCGAGGACTACAACCGCATGAGCTCGGTGGTGAAGGCGACGCGCCAGCTCGGCGGCGGCTCGACGCTCACGCTCGAAGGCATGGCGTACAGCGGGACGTGGAACATGTCGGGCGTGTTGCCGGCGCGGGCCGTGTGCGGCGAGGGCGACGGCACGCCGGTGCCCGCCGCCTATGCAGGCGATCACTGCATCAACCGCTTCGACTCGATCGACCCCAGCCAGGGCGGCGCGAGCCAGCGCTACATGATCGAGAGCACGTTCAGAAAGCCGCTCGCGAACGGCAACGTCGAGGCGTCGGTGTACTCGCTGCATTCGAATCTGCAGTTGTTCCCGAACGACGGGATCGCGGCGCCGTTTCAGCCCGACGGCATCCGTTACGGATCGCAGGTCGAGCAGGACGACGCGCGCTTCGAGCAAGGCCTGAACGTGCGCGTGCACCAGCACTTCGACTTGCCGCTCGCACCGCTGCAGTCGACGTTCGGACTGCAGATCCGCAACGACGTGGTTGCATCGCAGCTGCACCGCACCGAAGATCGCGTGCGGCTCGATGGCCTGCCCGGCATCGGCGGCCCGATCGAGGACTCCGGCATCGACGAGACCGAGTCCGCGGCGTACGCGCAGGAGGACTGGCATCCGCTCAAGTGGCTGCGCGCGATGGCCGGTGCGCGCATCGATCGCATCGACGCCGACGTCAACAACGAGGCGGTGACCGCCGTCGTCAAGGCGTCGGGCTATCGCGGCGCCGAGCAGCTGTCACCGAAGGCCGCGCTCGTCGTGACGCCGGAGTCGCATGTCGACCTGTTCGCGAACTTCGGCCAGGGCTTTCATTCGAACGACATCCGCACGGTGGTCGTCGGCGACGCCACGACGCTGATCGCGCGCGCGACTGGCTACGAGCTCGGCGCGACGATCCGCCCGATCGACGGGCTCGCCGTGTCGACGGTCGGCTTCCTGCTCGATCTGACCTCGGAGGAGACGATCGACGGTGACACGGCTTCCACCGATCCGTCGGGGCCGACCCGCCGCTACGGCACCGAGGTCACCGCGCGCTATCAGCTCGGGCACTCGGTCTACGCCGAGGGCACGTACACGTACGCGCACGCGCGCTACACCGACGAGGCCGATATCATGGCGGGCACGACGTACGTCGAGCTCGCGCCGCGTCACACGCTGAGCGCGGAGCTCGGCGCGATCGAGCAGCTCGCGCCCGGGCTTACCGTCTACGGCTCGGTCAACGTGCGCGCGATGTCGGATCGCTACGCCGAATCCGACGGCTCGCTGATCGCGACCGGGTTCACCGTCTTCAACGGCGAGCTCGGCGTGCGGTTCAAGAACTACGAGCTCGGCACGACGATCATCAACATCGGCGACGAGGTGTATCGCGAGGGTCAGTTCGCGGTGCAGTCGCGTCTGCCCGGCGAGGGTCCGAACCCACCGGAAGGCATCAGCTTCACGCCGGGCCTGCCCCGGCGGTTTCTCGTCCACGCCGCGATCCGGTGGAACTGAGGAGATGACCATGAAGACTCTCGACTCGCACATCGTGTTCGCGCTCGCCGCGCTCGTCGCGGCCGGCTGCCAGCAAGCCACGACCGACAACTTCCAGAATCCGCCGCCGGGCGTGCCCGAGACGTGCACGCAGATCGCGAGCCTGCCCGGCTGCGGCAACGGCTCGATCTCGTACGGGTGCACCAGCGATCGCCCCGACGACGTCATGGGAGCGAGCGGTGATAGCCAGCAGCTCGCATGCTCGGCCGGCACGCCGGGCCCGAACGCGACCACGCAGTATTGCTGCGCGCCGTTCTCGACGTACTTCGCGGGCTGCGCGGTCGACACGACCATCGCGGGCTGTGGCGCGACGTCGATCGGGTTCGACTGCGGTGACACCGCGCCGAGCGATGCCGATCCGACGATCGCGTGCAGCGCGTCGCTCGGCGCCGGCAAGTACTGTTGCAACACGGCCGAGCTCTCGCCGTCGTGCGCGGTCGAGTCGAGCCTCGCAGCGTGCAGCGGAGTCGAGGTCGGCTACAACTGCGTCGATGGCGCTTCACCGAGCGACGGCGATCCGTCGCTCGCGTGCACGTCGGCCGGCGGCGGCGACTACTGCTGCCTGCCGTTCGCGCAAGCGACCACCACGTGCGTCGAGGCACCCGGCGTCTGCGCGCCGGGTGCATTCGGCTTCACGTGCGCGCCGGGCCAGTCGCCGGACGCGCTCGATCCGGTGCTCGCATGCGGGCCCGGCGGCGGCGGCGCGGTGTGTTGCACGCTGAAGTGATCAGCGACCTGGATCGATCCCGTCGCGCGACAGCTCGGCCGCAGTTGCTTCGGATGCGATCGTCGCGGCGGGCGCCTTGTACCAGCCGGGGTCGGCCGTGCCGGCGAGCCTGTCGCGCACCTTGACCAGCGTGAACATGCCGCCCATCGCGATCGCGCCGTAAGGGCCAACCGCGCCGACCATCGCGATCGAATTCGCCGGCTGCGGCATGCGCATCGTCGACATCTCGTCCATGCCGCGCGCGCCCATCACCATCGTGCCGGGGACGATGCGATCGAGCGCGGCGTCGAGGCCGCGGGTGTCGGCGCCGATCAGGTTCGCCGCGTCGTGGCCCATCTGGTTCATCGCGTGATGCGTCATGTGGCAGTGCAGCGGCCAATCGCCGGGCGCGCGTGCGCGGAACTCGATCGTGCGCGTCGTGCCCGTCGGCACGAGCACCGTGGTCTCGGGGTGGCGCGCGCTCGCCGGCACCGCGCCGCCGTCGGTCGCGACCACTTCGAAGAAGTGACCGTGCAGGTGCAGCGGGTGGTGCTCCATCGGTCCGAGGTTCGCGAACCGGATGCGCACGAGCTCGCCGGTCTGCGCGAGCAGCGGCTCGGTCGCCGGAAACGCCTTGCCGTTGAACGTGAGCACGTTGAACTCGGTCATCGCGAGCGGATCGACGCGACTCGTCCCGATCGGGATGCGCATCTCGTGCGTCATCAGCGCGTAGTCGCGCGCGTGCGGTTCGCCGCCGCGCGGATGCACGACGATCATGCCGATCATCCCGAGCGCGATCTGCGTCATGTCGTCGACGTGCGGGTGGTACATGAACGTGCCGGCGCGATCGAAGACGAACTCGTAGCGGAACGTCTGGCCGGGCGCGATCGACGCCTGCGTGAGCCCGTCGACCCCGTCCATGCCGTTCGGCACGAGCACGCCGTGCCAGTGGATCGACGTCGGCTCGGGCAGCGCGTTCGTGACGTAGATGCGCACGCGCTCGCCTTCGGTGGCTTCGATCACCGGGCCCGGTGTCGCGCCGTTGTAGCCCCACGTGTCGATCGCGAGCCCGGGCGCGATCTCGTGACGGATCGGCTCGGCGCGGAGATGAAATACGCGCGCGCCGGCGATGACCTTCGAGGCGAGCAGCGAGCCGTTCGGGACGACGAGCCCGGGCTTCGAAGACATCGGGCTCGGGCTCGGGCTCGGGCTCGGGCTCGAGCGCGCGGGCTGGGCGAGGGCCTTGCGGCCGGCGAGCACGGCGCCGAGCGCGAGCAGGTTGCGACGTGTGATCATGGCGGCTCCGGGCGTGCGCCGCGCCGCAGCGCGGACACCGTGGACATCGCGTTCGCGTAGCGGCGAAGCGCGTCGAGGTACTGGTGGCCGGCATCCGCGAGCTCGCGGCGCGCGACGATCAGCTGGAACGGATCGGCGTCCATCGCGTTGTAGTGGAGCAGCGTCTCGTCGACGATCTGCTGGCGCAGCGGTAGCACGACGTCGTGCAGCTGGCGCGCTTCCTGGTATGCCTCGAGCGCGGCGATCCGCGCGGCGCGGGCGTTCGCGCGGAGCTCGACCGCCACGGCCTCGAGCTCGTGATCGGCGCGCGCGAGCTCGGCGTGGGCCCGCGCGCGCGGGCCGCTGCGCCAGTCGAACAGCGGCAGGCCGACGCGCACCGCGGGACCGTACTCGAGCTCGTGATCGCGATCGATGAGCGACAGTCCGACGCCGAGATCGGGCACGAACGCGCGCAGCTGCTCGTCGCCGACGTGGTTCGCGGCCGCGGTGACGCGCTCGCGGCCGGCGGCGAGCTCGAGGCTTGCGGCGACCGCGGCCGGCTCGAGGTCGTCGAGCGCAGGCGCCGCGGCCGGCAGGTCGGGCAGCGCGCCGGTGGCCGTCCACTTGGTCTGGTCGCCGCTGAGGCCGAGCAGCGCGTTCAGCGCCTCGCGCCGCGCCTCGACATCGGCCTCGGCGCGCGCGAGCTCGATGCGCGTCTGCTCGCGCGCGTCGCGGTCGCGCGCCTGCGCGAGATCGGTGGTCGCACCCGCCGCGTGCATCCGCTCGCGGATCGTCGCGGCGGTGTCGGCGGCGTCGTAGGCGGTGCGGCGCAGCTCGACCTCCTGCTGCGCGGCGGCGAGGTCGTGAAACGCGATCTCGACGCGCGCGGCGAGCGCGATCGCGGT
>Ga0335083_10002828_pt1 | contig 22714 bp, 20 predicted proteins | sample Lox_Sample_42_FD_206716 | JGI IMG/M metagenome (GOLD analysis project Ga0335083, IMG submission 206716) | Soil microbial communities from Loxahatchee National Wildlife Refuge, Florida, United States - Lox_Sample_4.2 | ecosystem: Environmental > Terrestrial > Soil > Wetlands | place: USA...
ACGCGACAAGGGGTTCGAACGCTGGCTCATCGCCCGTCGCGGCAACCCGGGCATCAGCGTGCTGGTGATGGCATGGCCTGCCAATCACGCCACACCCGTGCACGATCATGCGGGGCTGTGGGGTCTGGAGCTGGCGTTGCATGGCGCGTTGGAAGTGGAATCGTGGGATCGCGATCCCGAGGGAAAGATCCTGCGCCAGGTCGGGCGCGACTGGCTGGGCCCTGGCGACACTACCTGGTTCGACGCCGACGATCGCTATGCCCACCGCTGCCGCAACCTTTCGCGCCAGGAAACCGCGCTGACGCTTCACGTCTATGGTGGCGATCTGGCACAGTACTTCGCGTACGAAGAAGCCGGTGAATCCGGCCAGTGGCTTGCCAGGCCGCAGCGCAGCGCCATCACCGGGCAGCTGTGCGCCTGAGCCAGGCCACAATAGACCATCACGCTTTTCAAGGGAGTGGCATGTATCGACGGGTCGCCATCATCGGCGGCGGTGCTGCAGCGGCAGCACTGCTGAGCGAGTTGCTGGAACGCCAGCCGCCGCACCCGCTGCATCTGGACTGGTACACCGGCGGTGGCACGCCGGCGCGCGGCGTTGCCTACGGCACGCGCTCCGACCGCCACCTGTTGAACGTGCGCGCCGCATCCATGAGCATGTTCGTCGCCAGGCCGAGTGGCTTCCTGAATTTCGCGCAGCGCGGCGACGGCAGCATCGCCGGCACCGATTTCCTGCCGCGCCGGTTGTACGGCGACTATCTCGAATCAGAAGTCACGCATGCGCTCAAGCGCGCGCGTGAGGAAGGGCACGATGTGCGCGTGCTGCCTTTTGGCGTCGATGCCGTGGTGCCGGAAGGCGATGGCATCAACGTGATCCATGGCGAAGAGAGCACCCGCGTCGATGCCGCCGTACTGGCGATCGGCTCGCTGCCGCCGCAACCGCTGGGCGGCGTGAGCGATGCGGCGCTTGAAAGCGGACGCTACGTCACCGAGCCGTGGGGTTTCCTGGCCAATGCCCGGCCGGATGCGCAGCCGCGCAAGGTCGTGCTGATCGGGCTCGGCCTGACGGCCGTGGACGTGCTGCTGGAATTGTCGGTGCTGTGGCCCCATGCCACGTTCGAGGCGATTTCGCGCCACGGGCTGTTGCCCGAGGCGCACCTGGAAAATGCCTCCGCGCCTGCCGACGACAGCAGCGAACTGATCGAATCGATGCGCGAAGCACCGGACATCCGCACCTGGATCCGCCTGCTGCGCGAAGCAATCGAGCAGAGCAGCGACTGGCGCACCGTGATCGACAGCCTGCGTCCGCACACGCCTTCGTTGTGGGCGCTGCTGCCCGAAGCAGAGCGTGCGCGTTTCCTGCGCCACGCGCGCTGGGCCTGGGAGCGCGTGCGCCATCGCATGCCGCCGCAGGTGATGGCCTCCATGCAGCAGCTGGAAGATGCCGGCCGCCTGCACCGTCGGCGCGGGCGCCTGCAATCGGTGGAAGTCGCGGGCGACACGTTGCGCCTGGACATCCGCCGGCCGCACGGCAAAGGCGTGGAGACGATGGATGCCGACCTGGTCATCCAGACCGTGGGACTCAATACCGATGTGCGCCGCACCCAGCACCCGCTGGCGCGGCAGCTGGTGACCAATGGCCACGTGACGCCCGATCCGCTGGGCCTGGGTTGCGTGGCTACGCCCGAAGGTCGCCTGGAGCGCAACGGCCACGCGTGGCCGCACTTCTATGCCATCGGCACGCTGCTGCGCGGCACGCTGTGGGAATCCACGGCGATGCCGGAGATCCGCCAGCAGGCGCGCAATCTCGCTGATCGACTGCTGCAGCCGTAGCGCTGAAATCTGTGAGTCGAAGGCGGCGGATGCGGGGCGTTGCCCCTGCCCGCCGCCTTCGTCGTTTCAACGATCGGTCGATCAGAACCCGCTGAGCACCAGCTTGCCGATCGTGCTGGCGCTTTCCAGTTGCGCATGCGCGCGGCGCAGGTTGTCGGCACGGATGGCACCGAGGTTCTCGCGCAACGTCGTGCGCAGCACGCCGGCATCGACCAGATCGGCAACCTCGTTGAGGATACGGTGTTGCGCCTGCATGTCCGCGGTGTGGTGCAGCGAGCGCGTGTACATGAACTCCCAGTGCAACGACAGGCTCTTGGATTTCATCAGACGGATGTCCAGCGGCGAGGCCGGATCGTCGATAAGGCCCAACCTGCCTTGCGGCTTGAGCAGATCCACCAGCGCAGGAAAGTGCTGCTCGGTATGGGTAAGGCTGAGTACGACGTCCACGCCCTGCGGCGCCACCGTGCGCACGGCGGTGGCGAGATCTGTGCGGTGATCGACGACGTGATGCGCACCCATCCCGCTGGCCCACGCACGGCTGTCCTCGCGCGACGCGGTGGCAACCACGGTGTAGTTGGTCAGCCGGCGTGCCAGCTGGATGGCCATCGAACCCACGCCGCCTGCGCCACCGACGATCAATGCCACGCCACTCTGCCCCGAGCTGCCGCGCGGCACGCCGAGACGATCAAACAATAATTCCCACGCGGTAATCGTGGTGAGCGGCATCGCCGCGGCATGGGCGAAATCGAGCGTGGATGGCTTGCGCCCCACGATGCGCTCGTCCACCAGTTGCAGCTCGGCGTTGCTGCCGGAACGATCGATCGCGCCGGCGTAGTACACATCGTCACCCGGCTTGAACAGCGTCACCTCGGCGCCCACGGACACCACCGTGCCCGCAGCATCCCAGCCCAGCACTTTGTCCGCACCTTGCGGATCGGTGCGCTGGCGGATCTTGGTATCCACCGGATTGACCGAGATGGCCTCCACTTTCACCAGCAGGTCGCGGCCCTGCGCCACTGGCTCGGGCAATGCCACGTCCAGCAGGCTGTGGGGGTCCGTGATGGGCAGGCTGTGGCGATAGGCAACGGCTTTCATGGGATCTCCAGCGGGGAAACGTCAGGGAATGATTCTGCGCCGACGAAAGTCATCGAAAAGTCGCGTGAACATCGCCTGCGTCTCGATGTACTCGTGGAAGCCGGAACGGCGCGCCTTGGAGCCGTCGCCGAACATGTCGTAGTCCCAGGAGAACACGAAATCGCTGAAGCGCCAGGATGACACCTCGGTATAGGGGTGATCGGCCAGGCCGTGTCGTTGGCCCATGGCGCGCCAGAGCGGCTCCTTGTCGGCCATCACCGTGTCCAGCGACAGCGGCAGCGGCGGCCCCACCTCCATGTCGAAATAGCGCGCGATCGCCGGCCACGCCTCCTCCCAGCGGATCAGGTCGCCATTGGTGATGTTGAAAGCCTGGTTCGCGCACTGCGGCTCGGTGGCGGCCCAGACGGTCGCCCGCGCGAGCAGGCCGGCATCGGTGAACTGCACCAGCGGATGGTAGGCGCCCGGCTTGCCAGGAAACCGCAGCGGCAGGCCGAGTTCCTTGCTGATGGACGCATAGACGGCTATCGCCAGCACCAGGTTCATCGGATTGCCCAGTGCGAATCCGCCGATCACCGCCGGCCGGATGGCCGACCAGCTCCATGCCTTGCCCTGCTGCCGTTGTTCCAGGAAGCGCTGCTGGTCATGCATGAACTCCGGCGGCATGAAGCCCGCATCGGTTTCACGCGCCGGCGTCTTGAACGGACCGAGGTGGCCGCCGTACACCTTGTAGCCCTGCATCAGGCTGACATGCGCCAGCCTCGTCGCCACCGGCTCGATGGCCTCGACGACATTCACCAGCATGGCGAGGTTTGGCGGCACCAGGTCGGCCCAGCTCGGGCGATCCTGATAGGCCGCGTAGAACACGTGCGTGACCTGCGTGAGCGGGGCGAGTTTGCGCCGCGCGTCGTCCGCATCGAGAAGATCCACGGCGATGTGCTTCACGCGCTCACTCGATGCACCGCCGCGGCGCGACAGGCCGATCACCTGCCAATCATCCAGCGTGGACAGGTGATCGACCAGGTTGCGGCCGATCACACCCTGCGCGCCAACCACCAGCGCGACCTTTGCCTGCGGTGTCATGTCGGGTTTTCCTTGATGGGAACAATCAGGCGCCGACGGCGCAAGAGGTGACCATCGTGCGACGGCGCTCCAGCGCCATGCTGAGCAGCGTGACCAGCAGGCCAAGCAGCGTGACAACGGCGCCGGCAATGCTCACGGACGGCAAGCCCAGGCCCAGGCCCAGGTCGATCATCGAGCCGCCGATGAAGGCGCCGATGGCATTGCCGAGATTGAAAGCGGCGATGTTGAGCGTCGAGGCAAGATGTGGACCGTCGCCCGCCTGCTGCACCACGCGCATCTGCAGCGGCGGGACCGTGGCGAACGCGAACACGCCCCACACGAACACGGTGGCAATCGCCGCGGTCGTGCTGTGCATGGTCCATGCAAAGGCCAGCATCACCAGCGACAGCACCACCAGCACGCCGGCCAGCGACGGCATCAGTCGCCAGTCGGCGAGGCGACCGCCCAACATGTTGCCGATGGTGGTGCCCACGCCGAACAGGATCAGCACCCAACCGGTGGCGCCCACACTGACATGCGATTCCTGCTGCAGGATCGGCGCGATGTAGGTGAACACGGTAAACACGCCACCGAAGCCCAGCACCGTCATCGCCAGCGCCAGCAGCACCTGCGGCTGGCGCAGCACGACGATCTCGCGGCGCATGTCCGGCGATGGCATGCCCGGCAAGGCTGGCACCAGCCGCCACACGGCGAAGGCGGCGACGACGCCGAGCAACGTCACCGCGCCGAACGTCGAGCGCCAGCCGGCCCATTGGCCCAGGAAGGTACCGAACGGCACTCCCAGCACATTGGCCAGGGTAAGGCCGGTGAACATCAGCGCGATGGCACGCGCGGCCTGGCCGCGCGGCACGATGTGCGAAGCCACCACCGCGCCGATGCCGAAGAACGAGCCATGGCAGAACGCCGCCACCACGCGCGCCACCATCAGCACGCCGTAGTTCGGTGCGATCGCGCACAGCGCATTGCCCAGGATGAACAGGCCCAGCAGCAGGAGCAGCGCATTGCGACGCTCCATGCGCGCCGTGAGGGCCGCCAGCAGCGGTGCGCCCGCCGCCACGCCGAGCGCATAGCCCGATACCAGCAGGCCAGCGGAGGGGATGCTGACGTGCAGGTCGCTGGCCACTTCGGGCAGCAGGCCCATGATCACGAATTCAGTGGTGCCGATGGCAAACGCCGCCACGGACAGCGCCAGCAGGGCTAACCGAGATGAGCCCGCGGCCGCCGGATCGGCGCCTTCGGAGGGGGTGGAGAGGTTCATGGGGAGATCCGGGGGGAGACTGCCCGCTACTGTGCAGCTTGTCCGACTTGGCGAGAATTGCGCAAACTAGAGAGGCATCTTTTCCGGAAAGTTGAAGATGGTCGATTTCGAGGACATGCGGCTGTTCGTCCGCGCCGTCACCGAAGGCAGCCTGTCGGCCGCCGGGCGGGCGCTCGGCTGGTCGCCGGCCGCCGCCAGCAAGCGCCTCAACCGCCTGGAACAGGCCCTGGGCGTCCGCCTGCTCCAGCGCAGCTCGCGCCGGCTGTCCCTCACTGAAGAGGGCAGCATCTACTTCGAGCGGGCCCAGGCCATCATCGCGGACGTGGACGACGCCTGCTCGGCCGTCGGCCTGCGCCAGCTGGAGGTGCGCGGCCAACTGCACGTTTCCGCAGCAGTGGACATGGGACGCCAGTACGTGGGTCCGATCGCGGCAGATTTCGCTGCCCGGCACCCGGCCCTGCGCCTGCGCCTGACCAACTCCGACGCCATGCTCGACCTGTTCGAGCACGGCGTGGATGTGGCGGTGCGCGGCGGCACCATGGTCGATTCGCGGCTGATCTCGCGCCTGCTCACCAACAACTTCCGCGTGCTGTGCGCCTCGCCGGACTATCTCGCCCGCCGTGGCCGCCCCAGCCGTATCGAAGACCTGGCGCAGCACGATTGCCTGATGCTGCACCGCCCCGGCCACGGCATCCTGCCGTGGGTCGTGCAGACGCCGGAAGGCTCCCGCCCTATCCGCGTGGATGCCTCGATCACCTGTGACAACGGCGACCTGATGCGCGCACTGGCCGTGGCCGGCCACGGACTGGCCTTCAAGTCCGCCTGGGACATCGCCGAGGACGTGCGCGCCGGCCGGCTGGTGCCGTTGTCCGGCGACGTGATCCTGCCCGATGCACATATCTATGCGATCTACCCCAGCCGCAGCTACCTGCCTGCACGCATCCGGCTATTCGTGGATCATCTGCAACAGGAACTGCAACGCCGTGAGCGCGACGTGCTGGACACCGTGCGCAACGCCATGATCTGACCGATCGCCGACGAGGGCCGCATGCCGAACACCATCTGCACGCTCGCCGCCTCATCCAGGGGACGCCGCCCATGCTGAGCAGCGTGATCGGCATCTTCGTGCTGGTGCTGCACGCCGCCGGTGTTGTCGTGGCCATGCACGCCGTGATGAATACGCGCACGCCGCAGGGTGCATTCGCCTGGGCGCTGGGACTCGTGTTGCTGCCCTACATCACGCTGGTGCCGTACCTCTACCTCGGGCGCAGCCGTTTTCACGGCTATATCGACCTGCATCGCCTGCGTCGCGAACAGATGCACGCGATCGTCGATGTCACGCTCGAATCCGGCAACTCGGCGCCGCGGGCCTGCGAGCGCTACGCGGAAATCGCGGACATGCTGCGCGCTCGCTTCCATCCCGGGCAGCGCTTGCGCCTGCTGGTGAATGGGGATGCGACCTTCGAAGCCATCCTCCGTGCGATCGGCCAGGCCAGGCATTGCGTGCTGATGCAGTTCTTCATCATCCACGACGACCGGCTCGGCCAGCGCATGCAGCAGACGCTGCTGGAACGCGTCCGTGCGGGCGTGGACGTGTGCGTGCTGTACGACGGCATCGGCAGCCACGCCCTGCCCCGCCACTACGTGGAAACGCTGCGCGATGCCGGCGTGCACATTCATCCGTTTGCCACGCAGCGGCGCAGCAACCGTTTCCAGCTGAACTTCCGCAACCACCGCAAGATCGTCGTGGTGGACGGCGCGCTGGGCTTCGTCGGCGGCCTCAACGTGGGCGACGAATACCTCGGTCTCAAGCCACCGCTGGCGCCATGGCGCGACACGCACCTGGAAATCGAGGGCCCGGCCGTGGCGGACCTGCAGCGCAGCTTCGCGGAAGATTGGCACTGGGTCACCGGTGAGTTGCCGCCGCTCATGCGCCCGCGCGCCGGCAATGGCCACGCACACACCTTGATCGCCACCACCGGCCCCGCCGATCGGCAGGAAACCTGCTCACTGTTTTTCGTGTCGCTGATCCACTCGGCGCGACGCCGACTGTGGATCACCACGCCCTACTTCGTACCCGACCAGGCGGTGATGTCGGCCCTGCGCCTGGCAGTGTTCCGGGGCGTCGACGTGCGCGTGATGATTCCCGCTCGTCCTGATCATCATGCGGTGTTTCTTGCCACCGGGCTCTACGCGCACGACGCAGTGCAGGCAGGCATCCGCGTATTCCGCTACCAGCCGGGCTTCCTGCATCAGAAGGTGGTGCTGATCGACGACGACACCGCCTTGGTCGGCAGCATGAACCTGGACAACCGTTCATTCCGTCTCAACTTCGAGATCGGCGCGTTGAACGTGGAGCGCGCCTTCGCCGCCGAGGTGGAAGCGATGCTCTGCGAGGATTTCTCGCATGCCCATGAAGTGACCGAGGCGGAATACCTCAAGGCTCCGTACATGCGGCGCCTGGCGATGCACGTGGCGCGATTGTTCGACCCGGTGCTGTAACTCCCGCGTTCTCTTGCAGGAGCGCACCCAGTGCGCGAACAGCCTGCATGGCGTCGGAACGGACACGCCGCGATCGCGCACAGGCTGCGCTCCTACAGGAAAGCGCGCATCGCGCAGTCACGCTTGCGTGTTGCTGCCGTAGCCCACGTAAAGCACGGCCGTCAGCATGGCCGCCACCAGCGACAGCGACGACGCCACGATGAACATAGGCCCGTAGCGTCCGCCGGATGCGATCCATCCGCCCAGCGGACCGGTGACGCCGAGCGCCACGTCGATGAAGACCGAATACGCCGCCAGCGCCGCGCCACGGTTGCTGATGCTCACGCGCTCCACGGCGACGACGCCGAGCGCGGGAAAGATCAGCGAAAAACCGATGCCACTGAGCGCCGCACCCAACATCGCGATGCCCACGTGGTTTGCCATCGCCAGCACGACCAGCCCGACGGCCTCGACCAGCAGCGAGCCCAGGGCGACGCGATAGCCGCCGAAATGCGCAATGGTCCAGCCCAGCACCAGGCGTACGCCGACGAAGCACACGCCGAACAGGCTGAGCGTGGGCGCGGCACCCGTCCAACCCTGGCTGGCGTAGTAGAGCGTGATGAAGGTGGCGATCACGCCAAACCCCACCGAACCCAGCGCCAGGCCCATGCCGTACGGTGCCACGCGACCGAACACGCGATGCATCGGCAGCCTTTCCCCGGCCTCCACGCGCGCCGCCGGTCGCCGCCATGCCAGCAGCAGCGCCAGCAGCATCAGCACGAGAGCCGCCACGCCAATGGCGATGAACCCGGCCGCCGACACCAGCAGCACGCCTGCCGGCGCACCCACGGCCAACGCGCCGTAGGTGGCAATGCCGTTCCAGGAAATGACCTTCGCCGTGTGCTCGCTGCCCACGCGCCCGATCCCCCACATGATGCAACCGGTGGCCACGCAGCTTTCACCCATGCCCAGCGCCAAGCGCGCCAGCAGCATCGTCGCCAGCGATGCCATCGGCCATTCGCGCAGCATCGCGGCCATCATCATCAGCACGCCGCTGACCGCGCACGCGAGGATGCCGACGATGGCCGCGCGCTTGGGACCCGAAGTATCAGACGTACGCCCCGCGAACCCGCGGCTCAGCAAAGTCGCCACGTATTGCGTGCTGATCACCAGGCCTGCCAACACGGCACCGAAGTGCAGCTCGTCATGCACGAACGGCGGCAACACCGCCAACTGCATGCCGATCACCAGATAGGCCAGGAACGTAAAGCACACGATCTGGACGATGCGCAGCGTCAACGACGTGCTGCGTGGCGGGGTTTGCGCGGGGATGTCCATGAGGTACGGCGTGGGAAAGAAAGGGCGGAACGCGGCGGCGAGCCCGCAGGATGCTCACGCGTGCCGGCGGCGTCCGACGGCAAGCCAGCCCAGGTATACGCCGACCCCTGCGCCAATGAACTCGAACAACACGCGCTGGCCGAGGTTGTCGGCGTCATGCACTTCGGCCAGGCGCAGGCGCAGCAACTGCAGCGACTGCAGGCGCCCGTAGTTGAAATAGAAAAGGTTCCACAGGTCCTGGCCGCCGGCCAGAGCCATGGCGATCACGTAGGACCAGCCCAGCTCCATGCCGGCGTGCCAGCCCTGGCTCCGACCTACCCTGCATATGATCAGGCACGCCACCAAGCCGGCCGCCGCGGCAATGGCCCCGGCCTCCAGCGCGCCCAGCAGGCCGAATTCCATCCAGGATTGGTCGTAGGGCATGCCCCTGTCCCGCCGTTGTTGTTGTTTCCCACATTATGCCCGCAAGCCGGCGTTCCCCGGCATTACGTAAGAAATCTCTTACCATGAACCCCGCACATCGCGTACAGAACACCCGTCGAGCCCGTCACATCGCGCTGATACGAGGGCCTACTAGACTTCCAAGCTCGCAGACATTTACGAGCCACGCGCGCCCATGAGCTCCCCCATCAACCCCAACGCCGCCCTGATCCTGGTCGACGTGCAGCCGGACTTCATGCCCGGCGGCAGGCTGGCCTGCCACGAGGGCGACGCCATCGTCCCAGGCATCAGCCGATTGCTGGAAAGCGGCGCTTTCCGCCACGTGGTGGCCACGCAGGACTGGCATCCCGTCGACCATGTCTCCTTCGTCAGTTCGCATCCAGGCCGCGAGCCGTTCGAACGCATTCCGCTGTATGGCCACGCGCAGACCCTGTGGCCCGAACACTGCGTGCAGGAAACGCCCGGCGCCGCGCTGCATCCCGGCATCGACTGGTCGGGTATCAGCAAGGTCATCCGCAAGGGCGACGATCCGCGCGTGGATTCCTACAGCGGCTTTCGCGAAAACCATGGTCCCGACGGCACGCGCCCGGCCACCGAACTCGATGGCTGGTTACGCAACCGGGAGGTGGACGAAATCTACGTGTGCGGCCTGGCGCGCGATGTGTGCGTGCTCTGGACTGCGCAGGATGCCGTGAGCCTGGGTTACCGCACGCGCGTCCTGTGGGACCTCACGCGGCCCGTCACGCCTGACACCGACCTCACCACGCGCATCCGCTACGAACAGATGGGCGTGGACGTGCTCGATTCCGCCGAGCTGGGCTGAGCATTCAACCGTCGTTCTCGGACGACGCGCTCACGTGCAGCGCACCTTCTTCGTCCACGTCCACCGCGATGTCGATGGGTCGGCAGCACACCTGGCAGTCCTCGACGTATTGCTGGGTGCGCACGGAGGAGTCCACGAGGATCTCGATGGACTCCCCGCAATACGGGCAATGGATGAAGATGGGATCAAGCATGTCGCGCATCGCGCAGGCACCTGCTAGCGCTTGGCCAGCGACAGCGACGAACCCCACTTGTTGACTTCGACCAGCGCGTTTTCGCCCGCCGAGAGCGTGGTTTCCACTCGCGCGTCGCTGCCCGTCGCATGGCAGGCGCCGGAATTGCTCAACGACACCACGTGCGAACCGCTGGGAAGATAAAACGCCACCTTCTCCCCCGTTTCCAGCTGCGCGGCGAACTTGTCGTCGATCATGACCTGGCTGGAGCAGCCGCCACCGAAGTAGCCATTGGCGCGCTCAACCTGGAGCATGGCGTCGTTGCCGCCCGGTGCCTGGTACAGGAACACGCGGTTGGCCACCGCATCGCGGATGACCGTGTCGTGATTGCCGGACACGCCGCAACCGGCAAGCAGTACGGTTCCCATGGCGATCGCGCCTGCCGCGCATAGCCTCATCTTCATCGCTGTACTCCATGACGGTTGGCGCATCGAGCATCACCAATGCGCGATCAATCCAGCGTGAATCATTCGCTCACACGGCAGGTGGTTGCCATGCGGCCGGTGTAAGGATCTGGAACCATCCCTCGCGCGCCGTGCGACGCGCTAGGCGCAACACCATCTTGTCCTTGCTGAGCAGCCACCGCGCATCAGCGGCCAGCGCCAGCTCCAGGAATTTCTGGTCGTCGGGGTCGGCGCAGCGCGGCAGTTTCACCTCGTCGCGCGGGCGCAACTCGTGCACGGACAACCGCTGCGTCCAGCGATCGAACGCCGCTTGCGCGTCCCCGCGCGAAGCCCCGGTGAGCGCAAGCGCGGGATACGCCAGCACCGCCAGCCACTCCTCACGGCAGGCCTCGTCGACGACGGCCCGTACCGTGCCGGCCTGCAGGGCACGCAGCAGGCGATCGACGCCAGGATCGCGGAACACGAACAGGTCGAGCGCAACATTGGTATCGAGGACGAGGCGGGGAACCGGATCATGCATGGCGTGCATGGTTGCACAGGCCACCAGTTAAGATGGGCGACCCAGCCCGTGGATACGCCCATGACCGAGCGCCTTTTCAATGACTACGCCGCCCACTCCACCGTGGTCGCCGAAGGCTCTCGATTCGCGGCCTGCATCGTGGTGGAACCGCGCGGACGCCACGGTTTTCCGGCGTACTACGCTGTCTGCGAGAACCGCAGCTTCCGCGAGCGCGGCCAGGCTGAAGAGGCGGCGGCCAAGGCGCTGGCAGCCATCACCGGCCTGGAAGACGACGGCACCCCGATCTTCCCGGACGACTACACCGGCTTCGACGACACCGAGGCATCTGGCTAAGCGGCGCCTCCGGCGCGATAACATCGGCCGGTCCCCGCTCCGGAAGCGCACGATGCCCCACTGGCTGCAACCGCTGTTCAGACGCCCGCGAACCATCAGCATCGGCGGCCGTCCCTTCGTCAGCCACGGCCTGATCCGCAAGTTCTGGGACGACATCTATCACGTCGCGCTCACCATCCGCTGGCCCGTCTTCTTCGGGTTGGCCGCGGCGGTTTTCCTGCTGGTGAACACCTTGTTCGCCACGCTCTACCAGCTGGGCGACCACGCCATCGCCAACCAGTTTCCGACCGGGTTCGGCGGCGCGTTTTTCTTCAGCGTCGAGACACTGGCGACGGTGGGCTACGGCGACATGCATCCGCAGACGGTGTATGCGCACGTCATTGCCACGATGGAAATCTTCGTCGGCATGCTGAGCATCGCGCTGGTGACGGGCCTGGTGTTCGCGCGTTTCTCGCGGCCACGGGCCAAGATGATTTTCGCGGACCACCCGGTGATCCGCCGCATCCACGGACAACCCACGCTGATGGTGCGCGCGGCCAATGCGCGCCAGAACGTCATCGCCGAGGCGTCGGCGAAACTGCACCTGCTGTTGCGCGAATCATCGCCGGAAGGTTTTCGCCTGCGGCGCATCCATGATCTTCGCCTGTTGCGCGACCGGCACCCGGTGTTTTCGCTGAGCTGGAGCCTGATGCATGTGATCGACGAGAGCAGTCCACTGCACGGCCTGTCGACGGAGCAGTTGGCCGCCACCGAGGCAACGCTGATGCTCTCCATCGAAGGCATCGACGAGACGACGGCGCAATCCATGCTGGCGCGGCGCCAATGGAGTCATCGGGAGTGGCGCTGGAACCACCGCTATGTCGACCTGGTGCACGACGATGAGCTCGGCGTCAGCCACATCGACTACAGCGTGTTCCACCACGTGCTTCCGGTGGACGACCCGGATGACGTGATCTAGCCGCCATCTGCGCGCCACGGCTAGAGGGTGAGCAAGACCTTGCCGATGGCGGCGCGGCTTTCGAGGTAGGCGTGCGCTTCGGCGCCTTCGCTCAAGGGGAAGCGCGCGGCGATGCGCGGCTTCACCACGCCGCGGCGAACCTGCTCGAACAGCGCTGCGGCGCGCTCGCGGCGCACCTTGGCGCCGGTCAGCACGTTCCACAGGTCACCGCCGGTCAACGTCAGCGAGCGGTCCATCAACAGGCGCGGGTCCACCGGTGCGGGATCGCCCGCGGCCATGCCGTAGAACACCACGGTGCCGCCGATCCGCGCCGCCGCGAGGCTGTCGTCCAGCGTGCGTCCCACCGAGTCATACACGACGCTGGCGCCATGCCCGCCCGTAAGCGAACGCACCGCCGACGTCCATTCCTCATAACCCGTGGCGACGTCGGCACCCATGGCGATGACGGCATCGCGCTTGCCTTCGCTGGAGGCAACGCCGAGCACCACGGCGCCCAGCGCCTTGAGCATCTGCACCAGCAGCATGCCGACGCCGCCCGCCGCGGCGTGCACCACGGCGACATCACCGGGCCCGGCCTTGAAGCTGTCGGTGACCAGGTACTGGGCCGTGAGGCCCTGCAGGAGCAACGAGGCCGCCGTGTCGAAATCGATGTCGTCCGGCAGCGGTATCAGCCGCTCGCGATCGACCGCCACCAGCTCGGCGTTGGCATGGGCCATGTCGGCGAAGCCCACCCGGGTGCCGGCTGGGCACAGCGTGTCCCCTTCCGCCGCGACTTCGACCACGCCGGCGCCTTCGTAGCCAAGCACCCAGGGCGCACTGCCGCTGAGGTGGTAGTTGCCGTTGCGGCGGTACACGTCGGCAAAGTTGAGGCCCACGCTTTTCATGCGGACCAGCGCCTGGCCGGGACCCGGCACCGGATCGGGGTGCTCGGACCAGCGCAGCACGCTGGCGGGACCGAAATGATCGAAAGTAAGTGCGTGCATGGCGGTCCCGCGCAGGGTTCGATGGCACAAGCATGACAGGTCGTCCCTTTGCGAGGCTCGGAGCACGAGGTGGGAGCCCTGTGACTATTGCTTACGTGAAGCTGTACTTTTGGGTCAACGCCGCGCAAGATCACGCGTTGTTCACGTCCTATGGCCGTGAAGTCCGCGGCCTTTGTTTCGGGAGACAACGCATGCGGCGAACCTTTGTTGTGGGATGCCCACGCTCCGGCACCACCATCGTGCAGGCGCTGCTGGCGCGGCACCCGGCGGTGTATACGCTCCCGGAAACGGCGTTCTTCGAACTCGCCCACGGCGACCTCGCCTGGCGCTGGGGCGACAGCCAGGCCCGCCCGCAGCGGCGACACTGGCGCCAGCGGCTGGGACTGACCCGCCGCCACATGCGCGACACCTTCGCCGCCCTGCACGATCGCCTGACCGGCCAGCCACCGCGCAGCCGGGGCCCCTTGTTCATGGGGTCGCTGTCCCGTCGCTTCCTGGCCCTGCTGGACCGCTCCGCGGCGGCGGCAGGGCGCAGCATGTGGCTGGAGAAGACCCCCAATCACCTGCTCTACATCCACGAGATCGAGGCGCTGGCGCCCGATGCCCGCTTCATCCATGTGGTGCGCCGGGGCACCGACGTGCTGGCGTCACTGGCGGATGTGTACCTGCGCTTCGAGAACGACGACGCGTTCGGCGGTGGCACCGTGCACTGGGCGCGCCGATGGAATCGCGCCGTGCAGATCCACGGCCAGCACGTAGGGCGCGACCATCATCATTTCATCTTCCTCGAAGACCTGATCCGCCAGCCCGAGGCCGAATGGGAGCGGCTGTGCGCGTTCCTCGACCTGCCCCCGGACGCTCCGCTGGACAACGCCTGCCAGCAGCCCATCGCCAACCTGGAACACGAGCCCTGGAAGCTGTCCGCCATCGAAGGCCAGCTGCGCCAGTCGGACGCCAAGGTCGACAGCCTGTTCGGACCCAAGCTGCAGCGCTGGCTGCAGAGCCACCTGGCTTCGTACGACGAATTGCGCTCGCAATGCTTCGCCGACCGCACGCGCTCCACCCATGCCACGGACGAGGCCTACGAGGCCCAGACGGCCAAGGCCGGCTGAGCCCTCCCCGGGACTCAGCCGCCGGGCACCGGCACTTCGCTGGCGCGGTTGAAGTCGCCGATGGCTTCGACCAGATCGGTCACCGCCAGCCGTTCCACCTCGGTGAGATCCGGGTTCCAGCTGTCGAGGATCATCACCACGCGGGTACGCTCGCTGCGATTCCACGCTTCGTGTTCGAAGGTGTCATCGAAGCTCACGCACTGACCTTCTTTCCACTCGTGGATCTCGCCACCTACGTTGATGGCGCAGTCTGAAGGCACGATCAGCGGCAGATGGGTAACCAATCGCGTATTGGTCACGCCGCGATGCGGAAGGATATGCGTGCCGGGGCGCAGCACGGAAAACAGTGTTTCCGGCGCATGGTCGCGAATGCGCACCAGCGGCAAAGCATTGAGCAGATCGGACGTTCGCGGGCAGCGCGCGCAGTGCTCGGCGAAATGTTCGCCATGACGATAGAAGAAGTACGCGTCCCACGCCGCCGGCTGCGCGCCCGAGGAACGCAGGTGCCCTTTGAGGTCTTCCTGCGATTGCTCGCCAAGGAAGGGCTCCAGCGGCTGGTTTTCCGCCAGTACGGCCAGCAGTTCGTTGCGGATCGCCTCGGTGGCGCCTTCCAGGTCCGCCTGCCAGGGAAACCGCGAGGCCGGGTAGTAGGGCTGGCTGGGCACACCCGGGAAATACAGGAACTTGGGCTTTTGCCGAGGATCGGGCAGGTTGGCTGGCTGCTCGCCCAGGTAGATGGCCAGGCATTGCTCCACCCGAGTGAGCTCCGAGCGCCCGTAGCGCTCGCGCAGTGGCTGCAGCACCGCGTCGAACGTGCTGCGGCGACCCGCGTCGATGAAGCGCATGGCGTGCTTCACCGCACCTTGGATCCCCGGCGCCGTGGTGTCGTCGCTCAGCCAGCGCCCCTGTGCCTGTGCAGTGTTCACCGCGCCGAAGTACGCCAGCACCGCATCATGCGATTCGCCCAACTGTTCCAGCGCGATGCCCAGGCGCAGGCGCGCCACGAACATGTGTGGCGCGACGTCCAGGCCCCGCCTCAGGCTCGCCACGGCGCCCTGAAGATCCCCTGCGCTCAGTTGTGCAGCGCCCAGCTGGTGCAGCACGTCGCCGTTCAGGGGCTGTGCAAGTGCCGCCGCCTGCAGCATCGTCACCGCGCGCGCCGAGTCACCGCGCATCAAATGGCGGCCCGCCACGAACTGCAGCGCTTGAGCATCGTCAGGCAGCTGTTCCAGCAGGCGCGCGAAATACTGCTCGGCCAGCATGGCGTCACCCTGGCGCAGGCCATTCAGCGCCATCTCGCGCAGGGCGACAACGCCCTCGTGCATTCCACTGTTCATTGCGACCTACACCCCATGGCGCCCGCGCCATCCCCCGGAATGCCGCGAGTGTCACCACGGCTTGTATGGGCATAATAGACGCGTTTGCACACCCCGCATGTGCCTGTGCAGTTTCGCCGGAACCGCGGGGAAAACCACACCCGGAGCCGTGTCATCGATGAATGCGCGTTTGCAGGGACTGGGGCCGTCCGCGACCCAGCAGGTGATGATGGCCGGCCAGGCACTGGACGCCGGCCGCGTGGACGAGGCCGACCAGCAACTGGCGAAAGTGCTCGCCGCCTACCCCGATCATCCCGAAGTGCTGCGCATGCGTGCCGGCGTGCTCAGCCTGCGTGGCCAGCACGCCGATGCCATCCACACCATGCAGCGCGCATTGGCATACCGGCCGCAGGACGCGTTCTATCACAACACGCTGGGCTCGCTGCTTGGCACCGCGGGCCAGTACGAAGCGGCGATCGATGCGCTGCGCAAGACCTGCGAGCTGCAACCAAGCTTGGCGATGGCCTGGTACAACCTGGGCGTCATGCTGACCAAATGCGTGCGCAACGAGGAGGCCACCGCGGCGCTGCAGCGCACGGTATCGCTGGCGCCCGACCATGCGCCGGCACGCGCGATGCTCGCCGACATCCTGCGCACGCGCGGCCACACCGAAGAAGCCGCCGCCGAATATCGCAAGCTGATCACCCTGCAGCCCACCGCCGGCATGGCGTGGTGGGGGCTTGCGGACCTGCGCACGCAACGCTTTTCAAGCGATGACATCGCGCAGATGCAGCGCGCGCTGTCGTCGCCGCACGCCAGCGACGATGACCGCAACGCCATCGGTTTCGCGCTCGCCAAGGCGCTGGACGAAGCAGGCCGCTACGAAGATTCGCTGAAGGCGCTCGAGCAGGCGCATGCCATCGCGTTGCGCCGCCAGCGCTGGGACGCGAAGACCTTCTCGGCCAGCGTTGCCAACCTGCGTGCCGCGTTCGATGCATCGAGCACGTCGGCGCCGGAAGAGCTTGGCCGCGAGGCGATCTTCATCGTGAGCCTGCCCCGCTCCGGCTCGACGCTGGTCGAGCAGATCCTCGCATCACATTCCAGCGTCGAAGGCGCCGGCGAATTGCCCGACCTGCCCCATGTGCTGGTCGAGGAATCGCGTCGACGAGGCAAGCCGATCCTGGCGTGGGCGCCGGAGATGCAGGCGGCCGACTGGGAGCGCCTGGGTCGCCGTTATCTCGAACGGACGGCGCACTGGCGCCGCGAGCGGCCCTGCTTCACCGACAAACTGCCCAACAACTGGCTCTACATCGGCGCCATACGCGCCATGCTGCCCGGCGCGCGTATCGTGGTGTGCCGGCGCGATCCGCTGGAAACCTGCTTCTCCTGTTACCGCCAGCGCCTGGACAGCAACAACGGTTACAGCAACACCTTCACCGACCTCGCCACCTTCTGGCGCGACTTTGATGCCAGCGCCGCGCATGCGTCCGAAGCGTTCCCCTCGAACGTGCAGGAGCACAGCTACGAGGCCCTGCTGGACTCGCCGGAAACCAGCATCCGCTCGCTGCTCGCGTTCTGCGGTCTGCCGTTCGAAGAAGCCTGCCTGTCGTTCCACCAGAACCAGCGCGCGGTGCGTTCGCCCAGCGCCACGCAGGTGCGCCAGCCCTTGCGCCAGGACACGGCGCATGCCGCGCGCTACGGCGCCCTGCTGGATCCCTTGCGCCAGGCACTGGACCTGCCGCTGTTTGCGTCATGACCATGTCGCCCGGTCGGGTGACGCCGGCGCATCAGCCCCTACTCGATGCGCTCGTGCACGCGACGGAAGAAGAGTGGCTCGCCAGCGCGCGGGCGCGGATGCTGCAAGGACAGGTCGACATCGCGCACGCATTGTTTGCGGCAGCGGGCGCACGCTTTCCGGCGTCGCGGGAAGTACGCCTTGGACTGGCCGGCGCGTGTTGGCAACGACAAGAAACAGGGACGGCCGAAACGCTGCTTGAGGAGTGGCTGGCGGACCATCCTGCGGACGACGCCGCTGCGTTCCTGTTGGCCCGCCTGCTGCGCGAACAAGGGCGCCTGCAGGCCGTGGGCGCCGTCATGCGCCGATGGGCGCAGCACGGCCCTCACGATACGGACGCCATCATCCAGGCCGTTGAAATCCTCGACGACTACAGCCGTCCCGGCGATGCCGCCTGGATTTGCGAGTCTGCACTTGCGGCCGGAAACCAGGACCCCCGATTGCACGCCTATGCAGGCATGCTGGCGATCCAGCTAGGAGACTTTGCGCGCGTCCGCGAGCATTACGCGTTCGCGCTCAGCCATCAGCCGCAAGCCGTCGAGTGGAACATTCCCATCGGCCTGTCGGGACTGCAGCGCTACCACGACGAAAGCCATCCCGATTTCGCCTTCTTCCGCGATGCCCTCGCGCGCGCCGACCTGAGCGACCGCACGCGCATGACGACACTGTTCGCGCTGGGCAAGGCGTATGACGACCTCGGCGACCTGCCGCGTGCGGTGGACTGCTTCCGCCGCGCGAACGCGATGGGACTGGCAACGAGCCAGTGGTCGCGCAAGGCATGGAAGCGATGGGTCGAGGCAAGGCTGGCCAGTGCGCCTTGCCCCTTCGCACCTTCGGCTACCTGCCGCGGGACACCGGTATTCATCGTCGGGGTTCCGCGTTCCGGCACCACCCTGCTTGCCGAACAACTTGCGCGCCATCCCTCCGTCCGGCATCGCGGCGAGCTGGGCTGGCTCCAGGTGATTGCGCAGCGCCTGCTCGATGCCAAACCCGATGCTAGCTTCGTGCAGCAGCAGGCGAGCCTCTACGAGGCACAGCTGCGCCAGGACGACGTCGAAGGCGCAGACTGGTTCATCGACAAGCAGCCACTCAACCTGATGCACGTGGACGTGATCCTCGCGCTGTGGCCGCACGCGCGCATCCTGTACTGCCAGCGAAATCCGCGGGACACCGCCTTGTCGCTGTGGACGCAATCCTTCCACGACCACGCGCATGACTACGCCTACGACATGGGCGACATCGCCGCCGTGATCCACGGCTGCCGGCGGTTGATGGACCATTGGTGCAGGCGTCATCCCGCATCCATCCATACCGTGGACTACGAGCAACTGGCCGCCGAGCCGGCCCGTGTAAGGCAGGCGGTGTCTGTGTGGCTGGGCTTGCCCGAAGCGTCGTGGACGGAGGTTTCCACGAGTCACGCCATCAGCACCGCCAGTGCATGGCAGGCGCGGCAGCCGGTGTATACGCGCTCGATCGGACGTTGGCGGCGCTACCTCGACGTGTTGCCGGAACTGTCTCAGCTGCCCGAGCGTTAGTCCGCCATCGTGCCGAGTGCCTGGCGCAGCGGCGCCAGCTGCGTTTCGTAGTGACGCCACTCCTGGAAGAAACGCGCGTGGATACCCTCGCGCACCTGTTCCATGCTGGGCGTCGCGACGGCTGACTTGTTGCGCGTGACATCCACGCAACCGTCTTCCCATGCCAGATCGCAGAACGCGAGGATCTTGCGCGTCATGGTTTCCGGGTCGCGCACCAGCTCGCCGTAGGGCACGTCGAGGATCTGCCCCGGCATGGCTGCATGCCAGTGATCCATGACCCGGCGATATTGCTTGTAGTGCGCAGCAAGCGCCCGCTGGTCGTAGCTCCAGGGGAAGGCCTCGCCCAGCATCGCCCTGAAGTTGGAGAAGCACACATCCATGGGGTCGCGCACCAGATTGAGGATGCGCGCCTGCGGCAGCGCGCGTCGCATCAGCCCTGCCACCATCCAGTTGCGCGGCAGCTTGTCGGTGAAATACCGCGACTTGGGCGCCCGCCACTGCGTCTGCATCAGATAGCGACGCCCCAGCTCCGCATAGTCGATGCGAGGCAGCCGCTGCAGTACGTGGTCGTCCAGCGTGACGCGATGATCGCTGGCCCAGCGCAGCTGGAAGCCGAAGTCGTCCAGCTCGCCCGCCGATACCACCTGGGAATGATTGCCCAGCACGCGGTCCAGCAATGTCGTGCCCGAGCGGGGCATGCCGATGATGAAGATCGGTTGCGGACCTTCGTTGACCACCTTCTCGGGCTGCAGCAGCTCGGGCGTGCAGCGCTGGATCAGGCGATCGAACAACTGGTCCGCCTGCTCGTCGCTGTAGGACTGGCGGCCATAAAGGATGGCGTTGCCCTGCGCCAGCGCCTGCCACGCCTCGTCGTAGCGGCCAAGGTCTTCCAGCTCCTTGTAGCGCGCGAACTCGATCGCAGCGTGGTCCTCGCTTCCTCGCGGCACCGCCTGCAACCGCTGCCCCAGCGCATCGAGGTGATTGCGTTGGGCCGTCTGTTTGCGCGTGCGGCTAAGCGCCAGCGACGCGCGCCCGAACGCCGGATTGATCCGCAGGCAGGCGTCCAGCGCCGCCTCGGAAGCGTCGAGGTGGCCGTTGAAATTCAGCTCCTGCGCATACTGAAAATAGAAGTCCGGATGATTGACACCTGCCGCGCGCGCGCGCTCGAACAGCGCCAGCGACTCAGGGTGCTGACCGAGCATCTTGCGCAACACGGCCGCGTGCATGAGGGCCGGTCCGTCCTGCGTGTGCTGCAGGGCCGGATGATCCAGGCACGATTGCGCGGCCGCCGATTCGCCCGTGCGCTGCAAGGCTGCTGCCACGTGACAGACCAGCCGGGGATCCATCGGCAGCTGCCGCGTGGCCGCCAAGGCCTGCGCCGCGGCGTCGCGCACGCGCTGTTCGCCAAAGGCCAGGTCCGACAGGATGAGCCGCGTAGGCACATGCGCGGGATCGCGCTGCGCCAGCGACTCCAGCGTGACCCTCGCGGGCGCGAACTGGCGTTCCGCCAGATAGCGCTGCGCACGCTCCCACAACTTCTCGTTCGTCTGCTGCATCAGATGACCCCAAGCGCTCTCGCCCGAGCTTAACCGCTGACGCCGACTACCGCATCGACGGGGTAGCCCCAATGACGCAGCATCGGTTCGAGTATCGGCAGCACCGGCTCGAACTGGGCCCGGTATTTCAGCCAGCGATTGAGCCCTTTGCGGTTCACCGGCTCGATCACCTGCGAATAGCTCGGCGTGCCGATGTAGCCCTTGCTGCGCGCGTGCTCGTCGAACGCGTGCATGGGCGCGGCATCCTGCAGTTGCAGGAATTGCGCGATGCCCGCCGCATGGCGCGGGAAATCATCGACCAGGTCCTCGTAGCGCGACACCAGCACGTTGGGCGCAAACGTCTGCACGTCCGCCAGCCAGATCTCCATGGCCTGCGCATAGGCCCGCGCCAGCCGCTCGATGCTCTCGCAGGCGGCGGCAAGAATGCTGGCCCGGAAATTCTGCATGTAGCAACTCAGGATCACGTCGCACGGGTGGCGCACGGCGAGGATGAACTTCGCGTCTGGGAACAACCGGTAGATCAGCGGCAGCCACATCATGTTGAGCGGATTCTTGTCCACCAGCTGGGCATCCCAGCGCCGCGGGATGCGCTCGGACACCATCAACACGTACTGCTTGCGCAACTCATCGACGTCGCGCTGCTGCAGCATCCCCAGATCATCCAGCAGGCGCGTGTCATGGCGACGGAGCTTGTCCGCCAGCCGGTTGAAGAAAGGATTCTCATCCATCGACTGCAGGCCCGGATGCGCATCGAGCATCTGCTCCAGCAGCGTCGTGCCCGATCGGGGAAAGCCCACGATGAATACCGGCGAGTCCTTTGCTTCGGGTGCCACCAGCGCGGGCCAGCGCGCGTACTGCGCCGCGCTCACCTTGTGGATGACGGCGGGCAGCGGATCGGCGCCGGCCTCGAAATGCTCGGGGGAGGCGATGCGCGTCTCCTCCGTCTGCAGTCGATGTGCCGTGCGCAAGGCCCGCATGGCGTCATCGACATCGCCCTGCTTGTCGTACACCTGCGCGAGGTTGAAGTAATGCGTGAAGTCCGCCGGATGACGCGGACCCGCCTTTTCAAGCAGCTGCCGTGATGTGGGCAGATCTTTCCGTCGCGAGGCCAGGGCGGCCAGCACGTGGTCTACTTCCCTGCGCACCTCGTCACCCGCGGCGCCATCGATGCCCAGGAAGGGCTGCACCATCGCTTCGGCTTCGGGCAGGCGATTGAGCCGCTCGTAGATATTGGCGAGCAGCAACCGCGCCTCGACGTGTCCCGGATTGCGTGCGAGCAGGTCTTCCAGCAGCACGGCCGCGGCTGGCGTGTCGCTCATCTGGTTATGCAACTTGGCCAGTTCGAGCTGCAGCGGATCGTCATTGAGCGGCAACCAGCTGCGCCACGGGCCGAGGAGATCGTCCGCGCCCTGGAAGTCCTGGCAGAGGCAGCACGCCTTGGCCGCAAAGATGCGGACGGCTGGCAGCTCCCTGGCGCGTTCAAAGGCATCCAGCAGGGCCTCGCGCGCTTCGAAATAGCGTTTCTGCTGGATCAGCAACAAGCCGTACTGCAGGCACGGGATCGCGTTTTGCGGGTCCAGGGCCACGGCCTTCTTGTAGGCATCTTCGGCATCCGTCGCACGGC
>Ga0335083_10002829_pt1 | contig 22714 bp, 18 predicted proteins | sample Lox_Sample_42_FD_206716 | JGI IMG/M metagenome (GOLD analysis project Ga0335083, IMG submission 206716) | Soil microbial communities from Loxahatchee National Wildlife Refuge, Florida, United States - Lox_Sample_4.2 | ecosystem: Environmental > Terrestrial > Soil > Wetlands | place: USA...
GGCCCGAGCACGCCGGCGCCCTGGGCGCGCTCATCGCCGACTGCGCCGGCGTGCGGCCGACCCGTTTGGTGCATGGCGATTTCACCCCGAAGAACGTGCTGGTCACTAGTGGCCCGCCGGTGCTGCTCGACTGGGAGGTCATCCACGCCGGCGACCCGGCCTTCGACCTCGGCATGCTGAGCGCGCACCTCCTGCTCAAGGCGTGCCTCGGGTCCGGCGCGCGGCCGGCGCCGGCCAGCGAGCTGTGGCCGGCCGCCCGCGCCCTGGCCGGGGCGTACCGCGGACCGGCCGGCCCCGCGCTGGCCGTACGGCACGCCGGCGCGATCATGCTGGCCCGGCTATGGGGCAAGTCCCGGGTGGAGTACCTGACCGCCGAGCCGGACCGGATGGCCGCGGCCGCCCTCGGCGGGCGGGCCCTGCACGGCGGCTACGGCTCACTCACCGAATTCCTCGGGGACGTGCCAACGGAGGTCCTGTGATCACCATCGCCGGAGTGGACGCCGACTGGCTGCTCGACTCGCGCGCCACCCCGACGATCGAGGTCACCATCACCCTCACCGACGGCTCCCGGCACCGCGCGATGGCCCCGGCCGGCGCCTCGACCGGGTCGCACGAGTCGGCGGAACTACGCGATCGCGCCGACCCGCGGTGGCGCGGCCGCGGCGTCGGCGCCGCGGTGGCGGCCGCCAGGGATATCGCCGGGCCGGCGCTGGCCGGGCTGCCCCCCGACGATCAGGCTGGCCTGGACGCGCGGCTGGTCGAGGCCGACGGCACGGCGCGCCGGAACCGGCTGGGGGCCAACACGATGGTGGCCGCGTCGGTGGCCGCCGCCCGGGCCGGCGCGGCGGTCACCGGGCGGGAGCTGTGGCAGCACCTCGGGGACGGCCGCCGCCCGCTGCTCCCGGTGCCGATGGTGAACATCGTCAGCGGAAACCTGCACGCCGCGGGCGGCATGGGCATCCAGGACGTCCTGGTCGTCCCGGCGGGCGCGGGCAGCACGGCCGAGGCGCTGGAATGGGTGCACGACGTCTACCACGCGGCCGGCGACCGGCTCCGGGCTCGCGGGGCGTCCGTGCTGGTCGGGGACGAAGGCGGCTACGGCGCGCCCGCCCTCGACAGCGAGCAGGTCATCGCGCTCGTCACCGAGGCCATCAAAACCACAAAACGCCAGGCAACGAACGACGTGGGCATCGCGCTTGACGTAGCCGCCACTCACCTGGCCCGCGCGGACGGAAGCTATGACCTCGACGGTCGCTCCTATACGGCGGCGGAACTCGGCGGCTTGATAGCGGGCTGGGTCGCCCGGTACCCGGTACTGTCCGTCGAGGACCCGTTCGGCGAGGACGACTGGGCCGCGTGGCAGACCTTCGCCGCCCGGTGCCCGGACCTCCAGCTGGTCGGGGACGACCTGATCGCGACCCACCTGGACCGCCTGCGCGCCGCCGCCCGGGCCGGCGCGGCCACCACGGTGCTGACCAAGGTCAACCAGATCGGCACCGTGACCGAGGCGCTCCAGGTGGTGGACGAGGCGGCCGCGCTGGGCATGCGGGCGGTGATCTCGGCCCGGTCAGGGGAGACCGAGGACGACTGGCTCGCCGACCTCGCGGTGGCGTCGGGAGCGGGCCAGATCAAGGTCGGCTCGGTGGCCCGCTCGGAACGGCTGGCCAAGTACAACCGGCTGCTCCGGATCGAGCGCTCGGCGCAGGCACCGCCCTACGCCGGGCAGCTACCGTTCAGCCCACCAGATCAGGGTGCCGAGCACCGCGAGCCGGGAAGCCGAAGCTGATGGCAGGCACGTCCAAGGACGACAGGACAGGTCCGTACGAGCAGATCTACCGCCGCATCATCGAGGGCGTGTACCGGCCCGGCGAGCGGCTGATCGAGCAGCGGATCGCCGAGGAGCTCGCGGTCTCCCGGACGCCGGTGCGCGAGGCGCTGGTCCGGCTGGAGGGCGCCGGCCTGGTGGTCAACGCCCGGCACAAGGGCGCGATGGTGCGCAGCCTGACCCGCGAGGACATCGTCGACCTCTACGAGCTGCGGGCGACGCTGGAGTCGCTGGCGGCCAAGCGGGCCGCGACCCGGGCCGACGAGGCCGAGATCGCCCGGATGGACGAGGCCATCGACGCCTTCGACGCGGCCGTCAGCGGGCCCTGGCCCGCCACGATCGACCAGCTCCGGGCGCTGAACGCGGCCAACCGCCAGTTCCACGAGACCGTCCTGACCGCCGCCCGCCACCCGCTGCTCGGTCAGCAGCTGTCGGTGACGGTCGATGCGCCGCTGGTCTTCCAGGCGTTCCGGCGCTTCGACCGGTCCGAGTCGGAGCGCTCGAACCTGTTCCACCGGCTGCTGCGGAACGCGATCAAGGCCCACGACGGCGAGCGCGCGGCCCGGCTCATGACCGAGCACATCGACCAGGGCCGCGACGTGCTCCTCGTCGGCTTCGACCAGGTCGGTTCCGTCGAGGGCCTGTTCGAGTCATTCGCCAGCTAGGTCGGCGCCGATGTCCCGGCTCTCCGCGCCGCTGGGCGCGGCGATCTCCTGCACCGGCTCGTCCCTGTCGTCGTACTCCAGGCGCAGCGCGCGGCTGAGCGTGGCGTGCATGGTGTACATCGCGGTGATGTAGGTCAGGTCCAGGATCTGCGCGTCGGTGAGGTTCTCCTTGAGCACCGCGAACACCGCGTCGTCGGCCCGGCCGTGCTCGGACACGATGGCGTCGGTCCAGGCCAGCACGGCCCGCTCCAGCCGGCTGAACTGGTCGCAGACTCCCCACGCCTTGATGCCGGCGATCTTCTCCTCGGACATGCCGAGCTTGCGGCAGGACTTGCAGTGCTGGGAGAAGACGAACTGGCTGCCGGACAGCCAGCCCGCCCGGGTCTGCCCGAGTTCGCGCAGCACCGGGTCGAGCCGCTCCCCGGACTTCTGGTAGAGCGCGAACCCGGCCACGGCGTGGTGGAACACCTCAGGTGAGTTGGCGAAGCAGGTCCACCAGTTACCGGGCGTGCCGGTCGCGGTGCCCGGCTCGGCCACCGGGTCGCGGTCAGGACCGAACATCCGGTCGTAGGCCCTGGTGATGAACTCGTTCGCGACCTCGGCCCTGGGAATCTCCCGCAGACGTGGCATCAGCCCTGCCTCTCATTCGCTCGGTTAGCTTTGTGTTGTATACGAATCAACCTGAAAACCTCTCATTTACTCTCTCAGGGTTCAGTGATTGTATGCAATAAGACCCGGATCCGGTCGAGGGTGCGGTCCGGGATGAACCAGATGACCGACACGACCGCGTACAGGATGTAGGAGATCCAGGGGACGACGACGAACGCCAGCACGGTGCCGCCGGCGTAGAGCACCAGCGACGCCTGCGCCTTTATGCTCTGCCCGCCCACGGCCGCGACCGGTGAGTCCTTGCCGTCGGCGCGGATGATCACCGTGGCCAGGATCGTGAACGCCACCGCGGACGCCAGGCACACCACCCCGTACGTGGCGGCCGGGGCGGGCTTGTCCCAGTGCTCGCCGATCCACTCGGTCAGCACCGGGATGAGCGACAGCCAGAACAGCAGGTGCAGGTTCGACCACATCACGGCCGGAGTCACCCGGCGGGCGGCTCGCAGCAGGTGGTGGTGGTTGTTCCAGTAGATGCCGATGAACGTGAAGCTCAGGATGTAGACCAGCAGCGCCGGGATCCGCTCTTTCAGGTCGTGGAAGGCGTAGCCGACTGGCGCCTTGAGTTCCAGAGCCATGATCGTGATGATCACGGCGAGCACGCCGTCGCTGAACGCCTCCAGGCGGCTCGTCTCGGACTCGGGGGCGCCGACGCCGGGGGTTTCGCCGTCTGAGCTGCTCATGCGACCCCCCGCTCCCGCTGGGCCATGCTCTCCCGTTCGGCGGTGCGGTGCTGGTGCGGGCTGACGCCGCGGACCCGCTTGAACGCGGCGCTCAGCGCGTACGGAGAGCTGTAGCCGACGGCGCGGGCGACCGAGGCGACGGTCTCGGCCGGGTCCAGGATGAGGTCGGCGGCCAGCGTCACCCGCCACCGGGTGAGGAACTCCATCGGCGGCTGGCCCACCACGTCGGCGAAGCGCCGGGCCAGCGTGGCCCGGGAGACCCGGGCCTCCCGGGCCAGCGTGCCCACCGTCCACGGCTCGGCCGGGCTTTCCTGGAGCAGCCTGACCGCCTGCGCCACCACCGGGTCGCGCTGGGCCCGGTACCAGCCGGGCGCGGCCAGTTCCGCCCGGGAGAAGTAAGCCCGCACCGCGTCGATAAGCAGCAGGTCGAGCAGCCGGTCGAGGACGGCGTCCTGGCCCACCTCGTCGCGCAGCATCTCGGCCGCGAGCAGGCCGAGCACCGGCGTCTGCCATTCGTCGCGGCGTAGCACCAGGCGCGGCGGCAGCGCGTCGAGCAGCCGCCGGCTCACCTCCCCCTCGGCGTTGTAGGTACCGGTGAGGATCTCGGTGGCGCCGTCGGCCGCGTTGCCCCAGCGGCGCACGCCGAACGAGCGCATCTGCGGGATCTCCTGCCCGTCCGGGGTGGTGCAGCGCTGGTCCGGAAGGATGATCGCCTGCGGCGGGGTCGACGGGTCGTCGGCGAACAGGTAGTGATCAGGGCCGAGCAGGATGGCCACGTCACCGGGGCCGAGGTGGCAGGGCTCGCCGTCGTCGGCGACGAAGCAGGCGCCGCCGCGGAGCACGGCGACCAGGGACAGCGGCGCCTCGTCCCTGATGTGCAGCGCCCAGGGCGGGTCCATGGTGCAGCGCAGCAGGAAGGCACGCCGCGCGCGGGGGCCGTCGAGCAGCCCGGCAATCGGATCCATGATCGACAACTTAGACGATCGCGTATCCGGTTGCGACTATGAGCCATTGGCTGTCGCACCGGAACCGGCTTGACTGGCAGGCATAAGGAAGCCGACAAGCCCTGGGAGACCACGATGACCAGCACGTTTCTTCGCCTGACGACCCTGCTGGGGGCCGTGTTGACGATGGGCATGGCGGCCGGCGCCTTCGCCCTCTACGCGCACGCGATCATGCCCGGCTTGCGCAAGACCGACGACCGCACCTTCGTCACCGCCTTCCAGCAGATGGACCGGGCCATCATCAACCCGTGGTTCATGATCTTCGGGTTCGGCGGTGCCCTGGTCTTCACCGCGGTCACCGCCGTGGCCAACCGCGGCACGCCGGCCTTCCCCTGGATTGCCGTCGCACTCGGCCTCTACCTGGTCGCCGTCATCGTCACGGCGGCGGTCAATGTCCCGCTCAACGACGCGCTCAAGGCGGCGGGCGACCCGGCCCGCATCGACGTCGCGCAGGTCCGCGCCCAGTTCGGCGAGGCCCGCTGGGCGGCCTGGAACCTGCTGCGCGTCGCCACCAGCGTCCCCGCCTTCGGCCTGCTCAGCTGGGCCCTGGTACTGGCCGGCCGGGCGACCGCGTAGCCGGCTTCTCAAACTGAGAGCCGAACGGGTGAGGCCAGATTCAACCATGGAGGCAGCGTGTGCCACTCCGGGGTTTGTGAGTCCTTGTCCCCAGCGCGTGGCACACGCCCAGCCCTTGGCTCACGGTCCCGGGTGCCTCATCCCCCGCATCCGCCTCCGCGGTCCCGTCCGCTGCCCGATTCCGGGCCGCGCCACCGCCGCAGTAACCGGCATGCGCCCGTACCGGGCCCGGCCCGGGGCAGCCGGGCAGGAAGTGACACCCGGGACGCCAGGTACCGGTTCCCGCGGGCCTCACCAGCGAGAGGCCGCACCGAGGCGACATCGTCCCGGAACGCCCGCCGCCACTACCGAGAAACTTGAAAGGGGAACCTCTTTGGGGATGGCAACGGGTAGTCGGCAGGACACCGTCCGGACCAGTCTGGCGCAGGCCTCGGGGGTTTAACAGGGCAACAGGAGTCACAGATCGCGGTCTGCTAACGATCTACGGAAATGATCCTATTTGCTCATGTGAACTCGTGTTACGGTCCGGAAGTCTTACTTGCTGAAAAACATCAGGTTTGTCACGCCGGGGGGTCTTCGGCGGCCGCCGGGTGGGGGAACGTCAGGCGGGGCCTGACGACGTGCCCTTGCTGGCGGCTGGGCAGGTGCCTTCCTCCGTGCTCGTTCCCTGCGAGGCGCAATGGCCCTATCCCGGCGTCCGGGCCGCTCCCGGCCCATCCGCCTGTTCCTGATCAGCATGTTCGCCGTGCCCCTGGTCTCCCTGGTGGCGCTGTACGCGTACGCGGCGAGCACCACGATCGCCAACGCCGTCGTCGACCAGCAGTACAACGCGGGCGTCAAGACCGTAACTAACGGGTTCAGCCAGCTCACCGCGGGCCTGCCGCAGGAGCAGGCCGCGACCTACGTGTGGCTGAGCACCGGCCGGGCCACCCCCAACGCGTCCATGCTGGCCGCGCGCAAGCTCGTGGACGCGGGGCTCGTGACCGCCGAGAACGTGATGAGGCCGGTGCAGGGTAACGAGACTCCGCACGCCCGGGCGGCCCAGGATGCCCTGTTCGCCGCCGTGGGGCAGCTCGGCAAGACCCGGGCGGCCGTGGACGCGGGCACGATCAGCCCGCTGGCCGCGTTCGCGGTGTACAGCAACCTGGTCGACGACCAGTGGCGGTTCTACTTCTCGTCGAACAGCAAGGACGCCTCGTTCACCGACGTCTCGATCGGCGCCACCAACCTGTCGTATGCCATCCCGATGGGCGCCAGGGAGGTCACGCTCGTCGGCGGCGCGCTGGCCAGCGGCGGCCAGATGAGCGCGGCCGCCCGCCAGGTGTTCACCACCAGCGTGGCCATCAGGCGCTCCCTGATGAGCGAGGGCATCGCCGGGCTGACCCCCGACCTCGGCGTCCCGTACGTCGCCCTCGAGAGCTCGCAGCTGTACCAGCGGTTCCAGGCCATGGAAGACCAGATCATGGCCAGCCCGGCGGGCCAGCCGCTGCCGATCAACCCGGCCGCCTGGCAGCAGGCTTCGGGCGCCTACCTGGCCGGCATGGCGAAGGCCGAGCTCGACAGCGGGTCCAAGCTGGGCTCGATGAGCAACTCGCTCGCCAACCGGCTGGTCCTCGAGGCCATCCTGGCCGGCGGTCTCGGCTTGCTGGCCGTGGGCGCCTCGATCTTCCTGATCGTGTGGTTCGGCCGCAAGGTGACCAGGGACCTGACCGGCCTGAACGACAGCGTCCGGGGCATGGCCGACGAACGGCTGCCGCGGGTGGTTGAGCGGCTCCGCCGCGGCGAGGACGTGGACGTCGCGGCCGAGGCGCCGGCCCCGCCGACCAGCACCATCACCGAGGTCTCGCGGATCGCCGAGTCGTTCGGCACCGTGCAGGCGGCGGCCGTCACCGCCGCCGTCGACCAGGCCCGGCTGCGCAAGGGCGTCAACCAGGTCTTCCTGAACATCTCCATGCGCAACCAGTCCCTGCTGCACCGGCAGCTGGGGATGCTGGACGCGATGGAGCGGCGGACCAGCGAGCCGGAGGCACTGGCCGACCTGTTCCGCATCGACCACCTCACCACCCGCATGCGCCGGCACGCCGAGGGCCTGATCATCTTGTCGGGTTCGGTTCCCGGCCGCGGCTGGCGCGATCCGGTGCCGGTCGTCGACGTCCTGCGGGCCGCGGTGGCCGAGGTGGAGGACTACGTCCGGGTCGACGTGAACAGCGAATCCGAGGACCTGGTGGCCGGCAGCGCGGTCAGCGACGTCATCCACCTGATCGCCGAGCTCGTCGAGAACGCCACCGTCTTCTCCCCGCCCAACACCAGGATCGAGGTCAGGGCCGAACGGGTGGGCACCGGCCTGGTCGCCGAGGTCGAAGACCGCGGCCTGGGCCTGTCCGTCGAGGAGCTCGCCGACATCAACCGGCGGCTGGCCAGCTCGCAGGAGTTCGACCTGGCCAACAGCGATCAGCTCGGGCTGTTCGTGGTCAGCCAGCTGGCGGCCAGGCACGAGATCGAGGTCTCGCTGCGCCGGTCCGTCTACGGCGGCACCACGGCCGTGATCCTACTGCCGTTCGGCGTGATCGTCCGCCAGGAAGAGGCCCCGCCGGTCCGCAACGAGCAGGGCGAATGGGTGTCCGACACCGGCCGCACGCTGACCGGGCGGCACCGGCTGCCCGCGCCGAACCGAGCTCTGGAACTGAACGGCAGGACCGGGGAATGGCCCGCGGCGTCCGACGGCAACGGATCGGGCCCGGCCTCCCAGACCGCCCCGCTCGCGCCGTGGGAGATCGGGCCGCCGCCCACGCTCCCGACCGCGACGCCATCGCCCGGCCGTATCACCGGCTCCCGGCCCGCCGGGCCGCCATGGGACGGCGAGACGACGGACTCCTGGAGCACCGACAGCTACAGCACGCAGGCCGTCCCGGCCAGCTCCATCCGCCGGGACCCGCCACCTGACCTGGCGGGCCGCGGGCACGCCACCCGCGCGCCCGGTGAGCTCGACGGGCCGGGCAGCACGCCGGGCCAGAGCCACCTCGGGATGCCCATCCGGGTTCCGCAGGCCAGCCTGGTCCCGCAGTTGCGGCCCCGGCCCGGCACCGCGCGCCCGGCCGATGAGGAGACGCGCGAGAGCACGGCACGGTCGCCGGAGGCGACGCGCAGCATGCTGAGCATGATGCAGCAGGGCTGGCGGCGCGGGCGGATAGACGATCTCGACGATCCCGAGGGTGCCCCGGGTAACGGAACTGACCGATAGCGAGGCTGGTAATGGCACAGACTGACACGACCGGACAGCTGAGCTGGCTGCTGGACAACCTCGTCAATCAGGTTGAGCACGTCCAGCAGGCGCTGATCCTGTCCCGGGACGGCCTGGTGGTCGCGGCGTCCCGGGGCCTGGCGCCCGAGGACAGCGAGCACCTGTCGGCCCTGGCGGCGGGCATGCAGAGCCTGGCCCGGGGCACCGGCAGGCAGTTCCAGGGCGGTGAGGTGCGGCAGGTCATCATCGAGATGGAGTCCGCCTTCCTGTTCGTCATCGCAGCCGGCAAGGGAACCTGCCTGGCCGTGCTGACGTCCGCCGACCCCAACGTCGGCCTGATCGCCTACGAGATGGCCATGCTGGTGCGGCGGATGGGCAAGTACCTCGACGCCGAGCCGAGGTTCCCCGATCACGAAATAGCCGCGGAGTGACTAGCCACGACGGTTTCGGGGACCGCTGGTTCGACCGGGAGGCCGGACCGGTGGTCCGGCCCTACGCGCTGACCAAAGGCCGGACGCTGCCGAGCGGCGGGGCGTCGTTCGGCCTGATCGACGTCGTGGTCGCCACCAACGAACGGCCCTCGGTGAGCTTCCGCCCCGGCCCGGAGCACCGACGGATCCTGTACATGTGCCGCCGGCCTACGCCGATCGTGGACCTGACCTCGGAAATCGACCTCCCCCTGGGGGTGGTCCGGGTCCTGCTCGGCGACCTCACCAGCGAGGGGATGCTCCGGGTCCTCTCCTCCCAGCGACAGCAAGTAACCGATCAGCGGCTCTTGAGGATGGTGCTCGATGGACTTGAATCGCTTTGACGGCACCCCGGCTGGGGGCACCGTCCCGGCGACCGCCAAGATCCTCATCTCCGGGGGCTTCGGCGTGGGGAAGACCACCCTGGTCGGCGCGATCAGCGAGATCAGGCCGCTGCGGACCGAGGAGCCGCTGAGCGATCGCAGCGTGGGCATCGACGACACCCGCGGGGTGAGCGCCAAGACCACCACGACCGTGGCCATGGACTTCGGCCGGATCAGCTTCCCGTCCGACCTGGTGCTCTACCTGTTCGGCACGCCCGGCCAGGAGCGCTTCTGGTTCATGTGGGACGAACTGGCTATCGGCGCCGTGGGCGCCGTGGTGCTGGCCGACACCCGGCGCGTCGCCGACTGCTTCGCCTCGATCGACTACTTCGAGCGGAACGGCATGCCGTTCGTCATCGCGGTCAACTGCTTCGACGGCGCCCCGCGGTTCGAGCCGGACGACATCAGGATCGCGCTGAGCCTGGCTCCCGAGGTGCCGATCGTGCTGTGCGATGCGCGCGAGCGGGACTCGGTCAAGAAGGTGCTCGTCAGCCTGGTCCGCTACGTGATGGCCAGGAACAGCCAGCGGAACCAGGCCACCCTCGCATAAGACCTCCACGAGGCCTCCGCATGGCCTGAACCCGGCTGGGCCAGAATGAAAACGTGCTGGATCTGCTGGCGTTCATTCTCGCTGCCGTCGCGGCCATCGTCGCGCTGCAGTTCCTGGCCGACCGGACCAGGCTGCCGGCCGCGGCACTGTTCACCGTGGCCGGTCTGGTCTACGCCCTGCTGCCGGGGCCGAACGTGTCGCTCGACCCGCACGTGATCCTGACCTTCGTCATCCCGCCGCTGATCTACACCGCCGCGCTGAACTCCTCGCTGCTGGCCATCCGGGCCAACCTGCGCATCGTGATCAGCCTGTCGATCGGGCTGGTGCTGGCCACCGCGCTGGTCACCGGGGTCGGGATGGCCCTGTTCGTGCCCGGGGTGGGGCTGGCGGCCGGGGTGGCTCTCGGCGCCGCGCTCTCCCCCACCGACCCGGTGGCGGCGCTGGCCGTCGGCGGCCGGGCCGGCCTGCCGGCCAAGCTCATCACGATCATCGAGGGCGAAGGGCTGCTCAACGACGCCACCGCGCTGACCACGCTGACCGTGGCGGTCACCGCCGTGACCAGCGGCGGCTTCGAGGTGGGGGACGCGGTCGGCCACTTCCTGCTGGCCGCCGCGGGCGGCCTGCTGGCCGGCGTCGTGGTCGCGGTCGCGGTCCGCCTGCTGCTGACCGCCATCCGCGATCCGCTGCTGGTCAACGGCATCTCGCTGGGCACGCCGTTCGCCGCCTACCTGCTCGGGGAGGAACTGCACGTCTCCGGCGTGCTGGCGGTCGCGGTGGCCGGGCTGATGATCGGCCACAACACGCCGCGGTTCACCTCGGGCGCCAGCCGCCTGCAGGCCACCGCGGTCTGGCACCTGGAAGACTTCCTGCTCCAGGGGTTCGTCTTCCTGCTGATCGGGCAGCAGATCGTGCCGGTCGTGCGCGGCCTGAAGGCCTACCCGACGAGCACGATCTGGGCCGCGGCCGCGGTCAGCCTCGGCGTGGTCCTGCTGCTGCGGCCGCTGTGGCTGGCCATGACCCAGTCCCTGCCCCGCGCCCTGCGCCGACGGCGCGGTCAGCCGCCCGCCGAAGGCACCGGCGGGTACCTGTCGGGCCGGGAGATCGTGGTGCTGAGCTGGGCCGGCACCCGCGGCGTGATCAGCCTCGCGGCGATCTTCACACTGCCGCTCACCACCGCCGACGGGCACGCCTTCCCCGCGCGTGACCTGCTGCTGTTCTGCACCTTCCTGGTCGTGGTGGTCACCCTGCTCGGCCAGGGCCTCACGTTCGGACCGGTCGCGCGGGCCCTGGGCGTCCACGCCGACCTGGCCGACGCGGCCCTGGTCCGCACCCAGGCCCGGGCCGCGTCGGTCCAGGCCGGGCTGTCGCGGCTGGACCAGATCGCGAGCGACGACGACGTGCTCGGGGCGGCCGTGCCCGCCCCCGCCCTGGACGCGCTGCGGACCAGCCTGGAGCAGAAGGCCAGGCGCTACCGGCAGCTGCTCGGCCACCTCGAGGACAGCGAGGACGCGGCCCCGGCCGCCACCCCGGAATTCGAGGCGGCCGTGCAGGCCCGGCGGTCCGTCATCGACGCCCAGCGCGAGGAACTCCTGCGCTGGCGCGACGCCGGCCACCTGCCCGACGCCAGCCTGCGCATGCTGGAACGCGAACTCGACCACGAGGAACGGACGCTTCCCCCGCACGAGGGGCACTAACGGGCAATAGTTATCGGGTGGAGGTGGAGGCCGCCCTGATCCGCCCGGTGCTCCGGCGGCTGTTCTGGCTCGCCGGCGCGGACCGCGGCCTGCTCCTCGGGCCCCCGGAGCCCCCCGGCGAGGACCTGCTCGCCCCGATCGAGGCGCTGGGCCTCGATCACCGGAACCTGGGCGCGGCCGAGCTCGGCGCGGCCTACACCGCGCTCCTCGGTGACAGCGAGCGCAAGACCACCGGCTCGTACTACACGCCACCCGAACTGGTCGAGCGGCTGCTCGATTCCGCGCTCGAACCAGTTCTGGACCAAACGGGTGACCGTCCCGCGGCCCTATTGGCGGTCACGATCTGCGATCCGGCCTGCGGCGCCGGGCACTTCCTCGTCGCGGCGGCCCGGCGCGTCGCCAGGCGGCTGCCAGGACCTGGAGCCCTGCGCGAGGTCATCAGGCACTGCGTCTACGGCGTCGACGTGAACCCCATCGCGGTCGAGCTGACCAAGATGGCCCTGTGGCTGGAGGCGGCGGAACCGGGCCAGCCGTTCGGCTTCCTCGACGCCAGGATCAGGCACGGCCACTCACTGATCGGCGCGCACCCCCAGCTCCCCCAGACGGCTACCCGGGAGGCCGCGGACGCCTGGTGCGCCGCCCTCGTCCGGCCGCGCGGGACGCCGCCGCCCGGCCGGGCCGAGATCGGCCGGCTGGCCGCCGAGTACGGCTTCTTCCACTGGCACCTTGAGTTCCCCGAGGTCTTCGGAGCCGGCGGCTTCGGCTGCGTCCTCGGCAACCCCCCGTGGGAACGGATCAAGCACCACCGGCACGCGGCGGGCGAGAGCCGGTTCCTGCGCGCCTGCGGCCGCTACCCGTTCACCGCGCGCGGCGACATCAACGCCTACGCCATCTTCGCCGAGGCCGGGCGGGCGCTGACCGGACCGCGCGGCCGCCTCGGCCTCATCGTCCCCACCGGCATCGCCACCGACGCGGGCACCCAGTACTTCTTCCGTGACCTGGTGGAACGGGCCAGCCTCGTCTCGCTGTCCGACTTCGGCAACGCCAGGCTGCTGTTCCCCGACGTGCACCGGTCCTACAAGTTCTCCCTGCTCACCGTCACCGGCCGGGACGTCCGCGCCCCTCGCGCCGACTTCGCGTTCTGCCTGCGCGACGCGACCGACCTCGACGACCCCGGCCGCCGCTTCGCGCTCACCCCGGACGAGATCACCCGGCTCAACCCCAACACCGGCACCTGCCCGGTCTTCCGGACCCGCCGCGACGCCGGGATCACCCTGGGCGTGTACCGGCGCGTCCCGGTCCTGGTCCGCGAGGGCCAGCCCGGCGGCGACCCGTGGGGGATCACGTTCACCCGGATGCTCGACATGACCGTCCACGCCGGCCTGTTCCGCCGCCGGGAGGAACTCGAGCGGGACGGCTGGCGGCTCGACGGCAACGTGTTCACCCGCGGCCAGGACCGCATGCTGCCCCTCTACCAGGGCATCATGGCCAGCTTCTACGACCACCGCGCGGCCGACGTGGCCCTGGCCGGCGGGCGGCGCCCGTACCGGCCACGGTACCTGACCGCGGCCGAGAAGGACGATCCCGGCCGGGTGGCGATGCCCGCCTCCTGGTTCGACGCCGCCCTGGCCCCCTCCCTCCCCGGCTGGCAGCTGGGCTTCTCCAGCGTGACCAGCCCGACGAACGAGCGGACGTTCGTGCCGTACCTGCTGCCCCGGGCGGCCGTGGGGAACAGCACGCCGCTGATCCGCGTGGCGCCCGCCGCCGCGGGCGAGGTGCCCGCGCTGCTGGCGATGCTCTCCGCGTTCTGCTTCGACTACCTGGTCAGGCAGAAGGTCGGCGGGGTGAACCTGAACTACTTCCTCGTACGGCAGCTGCCGGTGCTGCCGCCGCCCGCCGTCCGCCCGTTCGGCGCCTTCTGCGCGGACCGGGTGCTGGAGCTGACCTACACCGCTCACGACATGGCGCCCTTCGCCCGCGGCCTCGGCGACCACGGCCCGCCGTTCCGGTGGGACGAGGAGCGCCGGTTCACGCTCAGGGCCGAGCTCGACGCGCTGTTCTTCCGGCTGTACGGGATCGGCCGGGCCGACGCGGCCTACATCATGGACACGTTCACCGCGGTACGGAAGGCCGACGTCGCCCGGCACGGCTCGTACCGGACCAGGGACGCCATCCTGGATTGCTACGACCGGATGGAATCCCCGGACCGGTACCAGACCGCGATCACGCCCCCGCCGGGACAGGGACCGCGGCACCTTCCCTGACCGCCGGGAGCCACCCGCTGATCGTGGTGCCCTGACCCGGCCGGGAACTGACGTCCAGCGTCCCGCCGTGCGCGGCTAGCCGGTCGGCCATGCCCGGCAAGCCCGAGCCCCGCCGCGGGCCAGCCGCCGGGAGGCCCGCGCCGTCGTCGCTTATCGAGAACATCAGGCCGTCCCCGTTCCCGGCCAGCCGGATCACCGCCCGCGAGGCGCGGGCGTGCTTGGCCACGTTCTGCAGCGCCTCCAGCGCGCAGAAATAGACCGTGCTCTCGGCGTCTTGCGGGTAGCGGCCGACCTGATCCGCCTCCAGGTCGACCGGCACCGGGCTCCTGGCCACCTGCGAGCGCAGCGCCACGACCAGGCCCGACTCGGCCAGCAGCGGCGGGTAGATGCCGCGGGCCAGCGCCCGCAGGTCGTCGAGCGCGGCGCTGAGCTGCGCCTTCAGCTCCGGGATGGCCTGCCGGACGAAGCCGGGGTCGTCCGCCGCCTCGGCCAGCAGGCCGAGGTGAATGGAGAGCGCGATCAGCTGCTGCTGGGCGCCGTCATGCAGGTTCCGCTCGATCTTGCGCCGCTCGGCGTCCTGCGCCTCGACCAGCCGCCGCCGGGACGCCCGCAGTTCATCGATCGTCGCCCGCAGCTCCGCCGTCAGCCTGGCGTTCCGCATCACCAGCGCCGCCTGCGAAGCCACCTGCTGCCGCAGGCTGTCCTCGGCGCTGGTCAGCGGCTCGTTCGGCGGCTTGGTCAGGGAGATCGCGCCGAGCAGTTCGCCGCCGTGCCTGACCGCGACCATCCGGCCGTCGCCGGAGGACGCCAGCTCGTCGGTATTCAGCTCACCGGCGTCCAGCTCCCGTCCCGCGGACAGCTCTGATCCCGGCGGCCAGACCGCGCTCGGCCGCAGCTCGGCACCGACCCGGATCCACGCCTCGACCCGGGTAGCCCCGGACGCCCCGGCCAGCAGCGACACCATCCGGTCCAGCGCCTCGCCCAGGTCGAGCTGGCCGGCCATGTCGGCCGCGAAGTCCGACAGCACCTGGTACGGCGTGGCCCGCTCCCCGTAGACCATGCGGTTGGCCAGCCGGCTGGCCCGCTGCCGCAGCGGCTGGAACACCAGGGCGATGACCACGGCGGCGGCGACGGTCAGCCCCGGATTATTACCGCTGCCCACCAGCGTCCCGAGGCCGAGCACGATGGCGGCGTAGACCGCGGTGACCCCCGCCGACAGCAAGGTGAACAGCAGCGCCCGGCTGATGATCACGTCGATGTCGAACAGCCGGTGCCGCAGGATCGCGATCGCCATGGCCGCCGGGATGCCGAGCAGCGCGAGGATGGCCGAGAACGTGTACGGCACGGCTTGCAGCGGCTTGCCCTGCTGGCCGACCGCGATGGCCAGGCCGCCGATCAGCTGGCAGATCAGCTCCCCGGCCACGACCAGGGCCAGCCACTTCAGCTGCAGGCGCAGCCGCTGGCCGCCGCGCCGGTACTGGATCACCAGCGACGCCACCACCGGGGCCAGCAGGAGGATGAATACCACCGCCAGGCCGCTCAGCGTGCCGAGCCGCGCCGCCGGGCCGAGGGCGCGAACGGCCAGCGGGTTCGGATAACCCAGCGAGATTCCGCCCGGCGCGGGCAGCGCCACCCGCCGGGTGCTGACCACGAACGCGGCCAGCGTCAGGCCTGCCAGCCCCAGGCCAGCCAGCGCCGCCGGGCGCCAGCGCGGCGACGGCAGCCGTCCGTCCGGGAAGATCAGGAATATCGCCGCGACGGCGCTGGTCACGAGCACGAAGGCGGACTCGGCCAGTGCGCCCGCCGCAGCCGCGCCGGGCCATCCGCCCGGGTAGACCTTCAATCCGGCGACCGCGTAGCTCGAGCCGGCCGTCATGACGGCGGTCGCGGCCCCCTCGGCCAGCATGAACCAGCCGACCAGGTTCCCGGCCCGGCGCACGATCAGCGCGCCCAGCACCGCGTAGGCGACCACTCCGGCCGTGTCCCAGACCTGGCTGACCCGATCGGAGACGGCCAGGTGGCGCCAGCTCAGCGCGGTCAGCGCCAGGCTGGCTAGCATGACGAGCATGGTGAGGGCCAAGGTGACGGTGACGGCCCGGGCCGAGCGGGGCGGGTCGCTCACCGCCGGCGCGCCAGGACGTACTGGATCCCGGCGCTGGCCGCGATCAGCAGGCCGTCAAGGGCGTGCAGCCCGCCGAATACCGCGCTGTCGCTGCCCAGGCCGTCGAGCAGGCTCTGCAGCAGGCAGGTCTGCACGACCAGGGCACCCGCCAGCCACAGCGCCAGCTTGCCGGGCCGGGCCGCGATGGCCAGCACCAGCAGGAGGATGGAGGCCCCGGCGATGGCGAACCCGAGGCCCTGATGCGCGCTGAAGGCGTGGTCACCGCCGGCCTGGTCACTGTTCTGGTAGCTGAACACGCCCAGCCCTGCCAGGAAGATCTGCACCGCCACGGCGGCCAGGAAGACCAGCAGTGCCCACCGGTAAGCCGTCGCGGCCCGGCGGGTGCCTGGCCGGGCGGACTGGTCGCGGTCCTGCACCGAGGTAGCCACCTAGCTCACCCGCCGCAGCGCCGGGGCGCTGAGCTGGGCCACCACGGTGAGCAGGTCGGCCGAGCACCAGTGCTCGGTGAACCGGCCGCCGGGACCGGCCCTGACGATCTGCAGGACGGGGAACTCGGCCCCCCGGCCGGTGGCGGAGTGCGTACCGTACGCCGTGATCCGCTGCGCCACCTGGTCACCCTGGGCAAACTGTTCTTCCACGATGGCGTGAAAATCTGGGAAGATCCGATGGATACGGGACAGCCAGTCCCGCAGGCTCGCCAAGCCTGGCGCGAGCTCGCCACCGGGAACGTGGTGCATGCAGGTGGGGGACATGAGTTCACTGGCGACCGCGAGATCGCCCTGGTTGAGGACTTCCTCGATCAGGCGGCGCGCGCGGGACTTCAGATCTTCTGGCGACATAGGGCCTAGCCTGCGGTTGAGCGCGGCTGGCCGACAGGACGAGCGCTCCCCGTTCACTCCCCGTTTGGGACTTCGGGACCATGGCGTCGTTCGGTGAGCTGCTGCGGCAGCGACGGCTGGCCGGCGGCCTGACCCAGGAGGGTCTGGCCGAACGGGCGGGCGTGAGCGCCAAGGCCATCAGCGACCTGGAACGGGACCCGGACCGCACCCCGCGGCTCGACACCGTGGGGCTGCTGGCCGACGCGCTTGACCTCAGCCCGGCCGAGCGCGCGAGCCTGCTGGCGGCCGCCCGGCCCCCAGCCAGCGGGTCCGCAGCAGCCGGACCGGCTGGACCGGCTGGACCGGCGCCCGCCGCCCGCCCCCCGGCCCTGCCCCGGCCGCTGACCCCGCTGATCGGCCGGGACAGCGTGGCCGCGGCCGTCGTCCGGCTGCTCCGCCGCGGCGACACGCGGCTGCTGGTCCTCACCGGTCCGGGCGGCGTGGGGAAGACCCGGCTGGCCATCGAGGTGGCCGAACGGGTGGCCGGTGACTTCCCGGACGGGGCCGCCTTCGTCGACCTGGCCCCGCTGCGCGACCCAGGCCTGGTCCTGGGCGCCGTCGCGGGGCAGCTCGGGGTGGACGAGCGGGACGCGACCCCGCTGGCCAGCCTGCTGGCGATGGCGCTGCGCGGTCGCCGGATGCTGCTCGTGCTCGACAATTTCGAGCATGTGCTCCCGGCCCGGGACGCGGTGCTCGAGCTGCTGTCCGCCTGTCCCGGCCTGGTCGTCCTGGTCACCAGCCGGGTGGCGCTGCGGGTCCGGGCGGGCCGGGAGTACCCGGTGGCCCCGCTGGCCCTGCCGGGAACCGAGGATGCCGGCGGATCCCCCGCGGTGGACCTGCTCCTGGACCGGGCCGAGGCGGCCGGGGTCGAGCTCGCGGCGGACTCGGCCACGAGCGAGGCCGTGGCCGGGATCTGCCGCCGGCTCGACGGCATCCCGCTGGCCATCGAGCTGGCCGCGGCCCGGCTCCCGCTGCTGCCCCCCGGTCACCTGCTGGGCCGGCTCACCCGCCGGCTGCCGGTGCTGGTGGACGGCCCGCACGACCTGCCGGACCGGCAGAAGACCATGCGCGACGCGATCGCCTGGAGCTACGAGCTGCTTGACCAGGCGCAACAGCGGCTGTTCCGCCAGCTGTGCGTGTTCACCGGCGGCGCCGCCCTCGACGCGGTGGAGGCGGTATGCGGGACGCAGGCCACCGGTGGCCTCGCCGCCTTGGTAGCCGGGAACCTGGTCCGGATGCCAGCCACCGCCGCTGACGGCGGGCCGCGGGCGGGCCTGCTGGAGACGATCCGCGAATACGGCACCGAGCAGCTGGAGGCGCACGGTGAAGCCGAGACCGGCAGGCGTGCGCACGCCGCGTGGTACCTGGCCCTGGCCGAGCAGGCGGCGCCCGCGCTGGCGGGCCCGGACGTGGTGGCCTGGCTGGCCCGGCTCGACGCCGAGCACGACAACCTGCGGGCCGCGCTGCGCTGGACGCTCGATCAGGGCGACCGGCCAGCCGCGCTGCGGCTGGCCGGAGCGCTCGGCCGCTACTGGGCGCACCGCGGGTACCTGACCGAAGGACGCCAGTGGTGCGCCGAGGCCCTCGCGCTGCCGGGTGATAGCGGGGCGGGTACCGACCTCGTTCGGGTAAATTGCCTGGTCGCCGCCGGACAGCTGGCGATCGGCCAGGCCGCCTACGGCGAGGCCGAGCGGCTGGCCGACGAGGCGGTAGCGCTGGCCCGCGAGCATGGCGGCCCGGCCGAGCAGGCCGCCGCCCTCAACACGCAAGGGCTGCTGGCCCGGTTCCAGAACGCGTACGCCGACTCAGCCGCGGCCTACGGGGCGGCGCTGCCGCTGGCCCAGGCGGCCGGCCACCGCGGCGAGGAGGCAAGGGCGCTGCTCGGCCTGGCGTACGTGGCCATGTTCACCGGCGACGCGGCCGGGGCCGGGCCGCTCAGCGAGCAGAGCCTGGCCGCCGCGCGGGCCTCGCAGGACCAGCTCATCCTGGCCCATGCGCTGTTCTTCATGAGCTGGGGCGCCAGTCACGCCGCGGCCTACGAGCCTGCCCAGGCCCTGGCCACCGAGGCCAGGAACCTGTTCGCCGAACTGGGCGAGGGCGGCGAGCACGCCGAGGCCACCTTCGTGCTCGGCACCATCGCCGTGTACACCGACGACTACCGGGGCGCGGTCCCCTTGTTCGAGCAGAGCCTGGCCGAGCGGCGGGCCCGCGGCGACGAGCACACCGCCGCCCGGCACCTCGGTGGCCTGGGCACCGCCCTGCTCAACCTGGGCGACCGGCCGCGCGGCCGGGCCGTGCTGGAGGAGTCCCTGGACGTGGCGCGGGCGTACGACGACCAGTGGTGCGAGGCCATGTCGCTGATGCTGCTCGGCCACCAGCGGCTGGCCGATAGCGAGCCGGCCCGGGCGCAGGCCGAGCTGACCGAGTCGGCGGCGCTCTTCCAGGCCACCGGCAACATGGTCTACCTGGCCTGGTGCCTGGAAGGCCTGGCCGGAGTGGCGGCGGCGGAGGGCGACCTGGGCCGCGCCGCGGAGATCGCCGGGGGCCGGGACGCGCTGCGGGCCCAGACCGGCGTGCTGCTGCCGCCGGTGTACCCCGCCGCCTGGGAGCGGATGCTGGCGACGACGCGGGACGGCCTGGGCGTGGCCGGGTTCGACGCGGCCCACGGACGGCTAGCCGGCCGGCCGCCGCCGGACATCATCGCGGCGGCGGTCGGCGCCAGCTGGCCGGGGCAGTGAACGGCGAAAGCCCGGCCGGGTCAAGGGGAGGAAGCCCGGCCGGGCCAGCAGGCGCCGTCCCGGCCGGGCGCGAAGGGAGTAACCCGGCCGGGTGGGAGGGCGCCACCCCGGCCGGATCTTAGGGCGGCGATCCGGCCGGGGAGCCCGAGGCGGCCGGGGCCCGATAATGTGACCGCCTCGGACGTATTCACGGGCTAGGCGCGCCCGGTGCTGTGCCCGTTAAGGAAATGACCCAGCACGAAGGCGGCCACCTGACCGCCGAGCCGTTGGCCGGCCTGGTGGTCGAGCCGGGTGTGCTGGCCGGCGAAGATGCGGCTGAGCCCGGCCTCGTTCGCGGCGGCCTGGAAGCTGCCGAAGGTCCTGGTGACGCCGTTCAGGGTGATGGCCAGGTGGACCCGGGACCCGTCGAAGGCGCTGAGGATGGTGGCCGCGGCCTCGCTGATCGTGCTGTGCGCGCCGGGGTAGGACGGGTCGGGCGCGGTGACGGCCAGCGGGTTCCAGTGCTTGTCCCGCCGGATGGCGGGGTTGTGGATGGTGTTGGCCAGCCGGATCGCGGTGACCGGCCGCCAGATCGCGTAGTGGTACTTGGCGTTGTACATCGCGATGGCGGCGTCGGCCAGCGCGAAGTCGAGGCTGGCGAACAGGGCGGTGGCCCGCTCCAGGCTGGCGCCCTGTCGGCCGTCACTGAGGACCTGCCCCTGCGCCACCTGGTTCCAGGTGTTCCAGATCGGCGCCGAGGCCCAGAAGACCGCCTCCGCCGTCTGGTCCTTGGTCCGGGTGCGGCTGTTGTCCCGGCCCTTGCTCTTGACCTCGTTCAGCGCGGCGGCATAAGCGGCGCTGGTGACCGGCGGGGGCGCCGCCGGCCGGAACTGCCGCCCGCTCTGGAGGACGAACGGGGTGACCTTACCCCAGCCGGTGAACACCGGGGCGAGGAAGTCGGGCGGGGTGGGCCGGTAGTCGCCGGGCAGGTTCCCGCTCACGAACGGGGGCGGGGTGACCGCCGAGCCGTCGTGGGTGCGCAGCCCGAGCAGGTGCCTGGCCACGGCGGCGCCCACCTGGGTGCCGTCGTTGCGGCCGGGGTCGCCGGGGATCTTCGCCAGTTCGGTCTGCAGCAGCCCGCCGAGTTCGCCCCGCATGGACGGGTAGAGGGCGGCCAGCACGTCGTGGGCGGCCTGGTCGGCCGCGGCGTCCGGACGGGCGTCCCGCGGCGCCCGCACGCTGAACAGGTAGGGCCGGTCGTGACGGGTGATCGAGTTCACCGCATCATACTCGGCCGCCTGGAGGAGCGCGAAGCTGCGGGTGGGGTGGACCGTGGCGGGCTGCTCGCCCGGGATCCCGAGGATCTTGATCAGCTCTTGGTTCCAGGTGACGACCAGCTGCCCGGACTCCGGCCTGAAGGCGGCCCCGGACTGGCCGGCACCGGACGCCTGGCGGGCCCCCGCGGCCGCCAGGGTCGTCGCCGCCGAAGCGGGGGACGCAAGGGTAGTCGAGACGGTGGCGGCGGCCGCGGCCGCGGTTATCGCCGCCGCGATCGCCCGCCGGGCCCTGGACGTGCCAGGCTTTCGCTTTTCCCTCGTGAAGGTGCGCATATCTACTAATACGCTTAGTAGATGACCTGGGTTCAATCGACTTTCCATGCAGTTCGAGAACTTGCATGTTGGGTGAACGAGCCCTGTGTCCTATACGTATTAGTAGGTATCGGCGATACGCCGCCAGGAAGGGCAGGCCAGGGAGTCCGCGATGCGTCAGTTCGGCGAGCTGGAGGCCGTGATCATGGAGCGGCTGTGGGAGTGGGGCAGGCCGGCCCTGGTCCGCGAGGTGGTCGACGACCTGGCCAGGGACCGGTCGATCGCGTACACGACCGTGATGACGGTGATGGAGAACCTGCACCGCAAGGGGTGGCTGCGCCGTCAGCGGGACGGCCGAGCCTGGCGCTACGAGCCGACCGGATCCCGGTCCGGGTACACCGCGGCGCTGATGAGCGAGGCGCTGGCCACCAACCCGGACCGGCGCACCGCGCTGGCCCACTTCGTGCTCCAGATGAGCCCGCACGACGCCGCGCTGCTCCGCGAGGCGCTCGACCAGGCCCAGCCTTCTGGAACAGGGGCTCCCGGAGCACCGCCCTCTGGACCGCCGCGGCCGGCCGAGGGCGGCAAGCGATGACCGTCGCGGTCGCGCTGCTGGCCTACGCCGCCTGCGCCGGCACCATCGGCGCCCGGCTGCTGGCCCGGGCCCGCTGGGCCGCCCGGGCGCCGCTGCTGGCCGCCGTCACCTACCTGGCCGCGGCCTGGTCGGTGGTGGCTGCGGTCGGCCTGGCCGGGCTGGCCCTGGCGGTGCACGCCACCGCCCTGGGCAGCGGGCTCAGCCAGCTGATCGGCGCCTGCGTCATCCGGCTCCGCGACACCTACGCCACGCCGGGCGGTGCCCTGGTGGCCGGGCTCGGCCTGGTCCTGGCCGCGGCGGTAGCGGCCCGCACCGCGATCGCCGCCGTCACCCACCTGCGCGCGGTCAGGCGGCACGCGCTGCGGCATGCCCAGGCCGTCCGCCTGCTCGGGCGCCAGGATCCGGCCCTGGGCGCCGTGCTGGTCGAGCACGCCCAGCCGGCCGCCTACTGCGTGGCGGGCCCCGACCCGACCGTGGTCGTGACCACGGCCACGCTGCGCGCCCTGGACCGCGACCAGATGGCGGCCGTGCTGGCGCACGAGCGGGCGCACCTGGCCTGGCATCATCACCGGCTGGTGGCCCTGGCCCGGATCGCCCAGCAGCTGCTCCCGTTCCTGCCGCTGATGCGGGAGACCGCCGCGCAGGTCGCCCGGCTGGTCGAGCTGCACGCCGACGACACGGCGACCAGGACCCACGACAGCCGGACCCTGGCCACCGCCCTGGTCCTGCTGGCCGAGCGGGGCGGTCTGGCCCCGAGCCCGGCGATGGCCGGACTGGGCGCCGCCGGACTGAGGG
>Ga0335083_10002830_pt1 | contig 22709 bp, 14 predicted proteins | sample Lox_Sample_42_FD_206716 | JGI IMG/M metagenome (GOLD analysis project Ga0335083, IMG submission 206716) | Soil microbial communities from Loxahatchee National Wildlife Refuge, Florida, United States - Lox_Sample_4.2 | ecosystem: Environmental > Terrestrial > Soil > Wetlands | place: USA...
GGCTGGACCACCCCTATGTCCACGTCGTCCGTCACGACGACGGCAGCTATAACTACTCGGACCTGGTGAAGAAGTTCACCAGCGCCGGCGCGGACCAGAAAGCAGCCACGGCTCCTCCGGCGAGCCAGCAGGAATCGACCCGGTTCTCGCTGAACAACATCCAGGTCATCGCCGGCAAGGTGATCTTCGAGGACCGCCCGAAGAAGGCCGAGCACACGGTGGCCGATATCAACATTGCCGTGCCTTTCCTGTCCAACCTACCGTACCGGGTGGAGCAGTACGTGGCGCCGGCCTTCTCGGCCACAGTCAACGGCACGCATGTCGCCCTGCACGGGCGCAGCAAGCCGTTCGCGAAGACTCCCGAGGCGCAGCTCGATCTGAACATCTATGCGCTCGACATTCCTCGTTATCTCGAGTACCTGCCGATCGAGCTGCCGTTCAAGATCCCGTCTGCGCTGTTCGACGCTCGGCTCACGGCGACCTTCACGCAGCCGCCGGACAAGCCTCCCGTGCTCGTGCTGTCCGGCCGGATGGCCCTGAACAAGTTCGCGATGACGGAGTTGGATGGGCGCCCGCTGCTCAATCTTGCGCTGCTCGACGTGCCGGTGGAACCGACCACCGTGTTCGCGCGCGACGTCAAGCTCGGCAACATCCTTCTCCGCGCTCCCGAGGTGTTCGTCCGGCGCGAGCGGGACGGTAGTCTGAACTGGATGCACGCGCTCCCGAAAGGGACCAACGAGGGGCCCGCGCCGCAGCCGCAGGAGACGGCCCAGAGCTCGGCGAACGAGCCGCCCCTGCATCTGCATGTCGAGGAGGTCAGGCTTGAGCAAGGTCAGATCCACCTCGACGACGAAGCTGCGCCGAAGCCGTTCAAGACCGACATCCAAGGCCTGCTGGTCGTGCTGCGCAAGTTTGCTTTTCCGCAGGTCGACCCGGCCGCGCTCGAAGTGGAGTTCGGCACCGGGTTCGGCGAGAGCGTGAAGCACGCCGGCATGCTGCTCGCCGCGCCGTTCAGCATCGACGGCAGCCTCGAAGTGAAGGGCGTCAAGCCGAAGAACTATGCGGCCTACTACGCGAACTTGCTGCGTTTCGACATCGAGGATGGGACGCTCAGCCTGTCCACACGGCTGCGCGCAGCACAAACAGGGCAGAGCTTTGCAGCCTCGGTGTCCGGATTGCAGGCATCGCTCGACAAGCTGCGCCTGCGCAAACGCGACGAGAAAGAGGATTTCTTGTCTCTCGCCGCGCTCGAGGTGAAAGGCGTGGACATGGACTCGGCCAAGCGCGCCGTGCAGGTCGCCGAGGTGGAGAGCAAGCAAGCCAGACTGCGCCTTGCGCGCGAGAAGGATGGAACGATCGATCTCACTCGGCTCATGGTGCAGCAGCAGAGCGCCGCGGCCGCGCCGCCGGAGTCTGCCGCAAAGCCATCGGGCGAGACGTGGCAGTGGCTGGTGAAGAAGATCGCGCTCGATCGTTACGCCGTGACGTTCGACGATCAGGTCCCGGCGCAGCCCGTCACGCACGTGGCGGAACCGATCAAGCTCAGCGTGAATAATCTGTCCAACCGCCGTGGTTCCAAGGCCAGCGTCGCCCTTGCCGTCGGTCTCAACAAGAGCGGGAGGGTGAGCGTGTCGGGCGAGTTCGGGATGGATCCGCTCAGCGCAGACCTGAATCTCGACGTGCAGAGCATCGACCTGATCTCGCTCCAACCCTACCTCGAGGACAAGCTCAACATCCTGGTGACAAGCGGCGAGGCGCTGGTGCGTGGGAAGTGGGAGCTCACCTCGCCCGAGACGGGCCCGATGAAGGTTCGCTTCCAGGGCGCGGCAGGAATCAACAACTTCGCCTCTGTAGACAAGGCCACATCCCAGGATTTCCTGAAGTGGAAGTCGCTCTACTTCGATGGGATCGATACCACGTACCGCGCTTTTACAGCCGGCAAGCGGCTGCTCGGCACGCCGGAGGAGAGCGCTGCAGCCGCGCAACCTTACATGTTGCAGATCCAGGAGATCGCGCTGTCGGACTTCTATTCGCGCCTGATCATCTACCCCACAGGGAGGCTGAACGTGCAGGACATCTTGGCCGGCGGCTCCGCCGGCCAGCCGCAGGACCAAGCGGCCACGGCCGGCGCTCAGGCGGCACAACCTCCGCCGGCCAAGAGTGAGAAAGCGGCCAAGCCACCGTCGGCAGGAGCTGAAGGGACGCGCGCCGCGCCGCCACCGCCTATCGCGATCGCGAAGGTCACGCTGCAGGGCGGAAACGTCAACTTCACCGACCTCTTCATCAAGCCGAACTACTCCGCCAACTTGACCGAGATCGGCGGCACTGTGACCGGGCTGTCATCGGAGATGAACACCACGGCCGACGTCGATCTGCGCGGACGCTTCGCCAAGACCGCCCCCGTAGAGATCAAAGGCAAGATCAATCCGCTGGCGCAGAAGCCGTTCCTCGACATCAAAGCCGACGTGCGCGACATCGAGCTCGGCCCCTTCTCCCCCTACTCGGACAAGTACCTCGGCTACGCCATCGAGAAGGGCAAGATGTCCTTCGATGTCGCGTACAAGATCGAAAACCGCAAGCTCAGCGCCAGCAACCGAATCACGCTCGATCAGCTCACCTTCGGCGAGAAGGTCGACAGCCCTACAGCCACCAAACTGCCGGTACTGTTCGCCGTGTCGCTGCTGAAAGATCGAAACGGCGTCATCGACGTGAACATGCCGATCAGCGGCTCCTTGGACGATCCCAAATTCAGCATCAGCGGAATCGTGCTTCACATCATCTTCAATCTGATCGAGAAGGCGATCACCGCGCCGTTCGATCTCATCGGCTCGTTGGTCGGAGGCGGCGGGGCGGAGCTGTCCTACGTGGCGTTCGAGCCCGGCAGCGCGGCGTTGACTCCAGCGGCGGACGACAAGCTCGCCAAGCTGCAGAAGGCGCTGTCCGAGCGGCCCGCGCTGAAGCTCGACGCGACCGGTCGCAGCGATCCGAACAAAGACCGGGAGGGATTGCGCCAGCTTCGCTTCGAGCAGCAGGTGAAGGCGCAGAAGCTCAAGGATCTGGTGAAGAAGGGCTCGTCGGTCGTGTCCGTGGATGAAGTCAAGATCGAGCCGCAGGAGTACGAAACGTATCTCAAGCGCGCCTACAAGGAGGCGAAGTTTCCCAAGCCGCGCACCTTCCTCGGCTTCCAGAAGGACCTGCCGAAGGAGGAGATGGAGAAGCTGATGCTGACCAACACCGTGGTCACCGACGACGACCTGCTGCAACTGGCCAACCAGCGCGCGCAGGCAACCAAGGACTTCGTCACCCGCGGAGACCAAGTGGCCGCGAGCCGCGTGTTCCTGCTCGCACCCAAGCTAGATGCTGAAAAAGGTGGCGACAAGCTCCCCGGCAGCCGAGTCGACTTCTCGCTGAAGTGAAGTAGGGACCTCGCTCGGGCGTGCTCTCCGTCGGCACATGAGCGTCGACCCTCTGCCGCGCGGGCGATCTGACGTGCGGCTATTTGAGCGGCGACAGCGCCGGAAGCTCTTGCGCCGCCACGACGGCTCTCCGCGTCACGTCTTCTTGACCACCTTTTGATACACCATCTCGACGTTCAGGCCGATGCGATCCCGGTACTGGCCGAGCGGATACTTCGACATGTCCTGCTCGTACTTCGGCGCGAGCCGATCCGCAACCGCCTTCTTCATCTCGCCCAGGCTTGCCCCGTCTGCCGAAGCGGACTTCACCGCCGCGATGAGGTCGGCGAGATAGCCGCGGAAGAATGCCAGATGCTCTCTGGGGAGCACGTCGCCGTGTCCCGGAATGGCGCGCGTGAAATCGAACTTCTCCAGCGCGTTCAACGTCTCCACCCAGTCCTCCGGATAGCCGTCGTTGAGGAAAGGCATCCAGTCGATCAGCGCGTCGCCGGTCGCCACGACCTTTTCCTTGGGCAGGTAGATGAAGACGTCGCCGTCCGTGTGGCCGCGACCGAGCAACAGGATCTCGATCTCGCGCCCCCGCTCGTTCAGCTTCACCGAGCTCGCCACTGTCCGGTTCGGCAGCCTCGGCTTCATCTGCTTCAGCTCGTCGAGATAGGCTTCGGCCTGCTGCAGGTTCGACTCCAAGCGGGCCTTCTGCTCCGCGCTCGCCGCGCGCAGGATGTCGGCCTTGAGCTGCTCGATCTCTTTCGGGACGCTGTTGAGCTGCTTCTCGATGAAGGCGACGCCGCCCGAGCCGGCGTTCGGAGCGGTCAGGTTCTCCAGCGTGCGCTGCGAGGAGATGATCTCCAGGTCCGGGTTCGCTTCCGCATACACCTGGTTGCCTTGCCAATGGTCCCAGTGGAAGTGCGTGTTGATGACCTTGCGAATCGGCTGCCGGGTGACCGCCTGGATCTGCTTGTACAGGGCGTAGGCCGCCGTGGGCTTGGAGTGGGAGTCCACGATCACAACCCCGTCGTCGGTGAGGATGACGGCCGCGTTGCAGTTCACTTTGTAGCGCGGTGCGGCGATGGCGGCATAGACGCCGTCCGCAACCGGTTTCAGCTCGAAGAGATCTTTTCCCGCCGTGTCGGCATCCGCCGCGAGCACGCAGCAGGGGTCGAGATTCTCGAAGGTCTGGATGGCCGCGACGGCTACTCCGGCGCGGGTCAGAAACTCACGGCGCGTCCACGAATCTTTCATTGGCTGGGCTCCTCCCGGTGGGCGTGGATCGGGTACTGCCTCGGCTTCTCTCTCACAGGGTCCGCAGGCAGATCTTGCACGCCTGCGACTCGTCGAGCTCTTGCCGTCTCTATACTGCGGAGGGCCGCGAGCCGTCAAGCGCAGCCGAGCGGTCCGCCTGTTCAGGGCTGCGCATGCCGGCGCTCGAAGTCCCAGACCTCGGGGAAGCCCGAAAGCTCGTGCAGCTGCTGCATGGTATAGGTCTCGTGCGTCGCGCCGATGAGGCTGCCATGGCCGCGCAGATAGCGGTACGCACGATCCATCGCGGCACACGCGGCGGCCATTCCCGCGGTGGGATAGATCGCGATGCGGAACCGCAACTGCTTGAGGCGCTCCGCGGACAGCATGGGCGAGCGGCCGGTGGGCACCATGTTGGCGAGCAGCGGAGCATCGACCTCCTGCCCGACGCGCGCGAACTCGTCCTCGGTTTCGGGCGCTTCGACGAAGATCACGTCCGCACCCGCCTTTCGGTATGCGTTCGCGCGGCGGATCGCTTCCTCCAGACCCAATTCCGCCCGAGCATCGGTGCGCGCGACGATCAGCGTGTCGTCCGAGCGGCGCGCCTCCACGGCGACCTCGATCTTTCGCACCATGTCCTGCAGCGGGATCACGCGCCGGTTGGGAGTGTGGCCGCATTTCTTCGGCATCTCCTGGTCCTCGATCTGGATCGCTTGGACACCCGCTGCTTCGTATCCGCGCACGGTATGCCGCACGTTGAGCAAGCCGCCATAGCCGGTGTCGGCATCGGCGATCAGCGGTGCGCTAGTGCCTTCCACGATCGTGCGCGCGCGGCTCACCATGTCGGTGTAGGTGGCGAGCCCCGCGTCGGGCTGGCCGAGATACGACACCGAGATCCCGTATCCGGTCATGTACAGCGCCTCGAACCCGAGCCGCTGCACGATCTTCGCGGAGAGCATCTCGAACACGCCGGGCGCCACGATGAATTGTCCCGCGTCGAGCATCTGTCGCAGAGTCTTGCCTGCCATCATTGAGTCCTTCGGTTGATTCCGCTGCGGTGGCCCGGCGCCGGACGGGGTCGCAGCCGCTTGAGTGGTAATCTTACGGCCTTGCCGCACTTGAGGCGAACAACAAGGATACGGAACGGGAGCACAGCCATGCCAGAGACAGCGAACGCACCATCACCGCAACTGTTCTTCGACACCGCGTCCGGCTATCAGCGTACCGCGGTCCTGCGCGCAGCGCTCGAGTTCGACTTGTTCACGGCGATCGCCGAAGGACGAGCGGCGGCGGACGAGCTCGCGGCGCACTGCGGGGCGTCGCTGAAGGGCATGCGCGTGCTGTGCGACTACCTCACGGTGCTCGGCTTCCTGACCAAGCAGGCGGGCCGCTACGCGCTCACGCCGGACAGCGCAACATTCCTGAACCGCCGTTCGCCGGCCTACATGGGCGGGACACTCGAGTTCCTGCACACCGAGACATTGCGCAACGCTTACACGGATGTGGCTGCCGCCGTCAGAAGAGGCGGCACCGCGCAGTCGCACGGGGGACTGACCGATACGGAGCATGCCGAGTGGGTGCGGTTCGCACGCGCAATGGCCCCGATGATGGCCATCCAGACGCAGCTCGTGCCGCGGTTGATCGACAGGCCTGCCGATGCGAGGCTGAAGGTGCTGGACATCGCAGCCGGCCATGGGATGTACGGCATCCAGGTGGCCAAGCGCTTTGCAAACGCCGAGATCGTCGGGCTGGACTGGTCGAAAGTGCTCCAGGTCGCGGTGCAGAACGCGCAGCAAGCGGGCCTGTCGGAGCGTTACCGCACGATTGCGGGCAACGCGTTCGAGGTGGGCCTGGGCGGGCGTTACGACGTGGTGTTGATTCCGAATTTCCTGCATCACTTCGGAGCGGAGGCCTGCGTCGGGTTCCTGCGCAAGGTATACGATGCGCTCGAGCCGGACGGCATGGCCATCACCGTCGAGTTCGTCCCCGACGAAGACCGCGTGTCACCGCCGTTCCCCGCCAACTTCGCGATGGCGATGCTGGTGCTGACCCCGGATGGCGACGCCTACACCTTCTCCGAGCTTCAGGCCATGCTGGCGCGCGCCGGCTTCTCTCGCAGCACGCTACATCCTCTCGAGCCCAGCGCGCAGTCTGCGATCGTCTCCCACAAGTGAGCAGACTTGGCATCGCACTCTGTCTGCGAGCGGCACGGACGCGCTGCGCTTGGTTCGCATCGAGGTGGCCTCAAGAGCAGCCTCGCATCGTTCAGGCATTGCCACGACGGGGTTCGAGCGCACGCATCACTTGCTGGTAAACGCTTGGAGCTGACACCCGGCAATCCGTCACCACGGCATGCGCGACTTGACTGGTTCTCGTGGATGTCGCACTGTGTAGGGGGTTTCGGAAGATCGATGACTCGCCGCAAGCGAGTGGCCAGGATCGCCGTTGTGGAAGCGGACGCTGGACTGAGCGCACGTCGCTCATAGCGTCATCTGTCCCGCACAACCGTGCGGGCAACGAAGTCAGCCCAGAAGGAAGGAGCACCCCATGAAGCGATATGACATCCTCGCTGTTGCTGCATTGGCGCTGTTTGTGGGGGCGTGCGCAACCCCGTCACCGTCCGAGAAGTTCAGCAAGCAATCTGAAGTTCTCCAGGCTTCGCAGAGGTCACTCGACAAGTTCTACAAGGCGGAGCCGAAGCTGCAAAGCGACGTCACGAAAGCACCCGGCTACGCGGTCTTCACCACTTACGGCCTGAGCTTCATCGTCGGCGGCGCCGGCGGCGAGGGCGTTGTTTACGACAACCGCACCAAAGCACACACGTTTATGGACATGGCCCAAGCGAGCGCGGGCCTGCAGGCCGGGGCCGCGCAGACCGATACGCTGATCGTCTTCAAGACGCCGGAGGCCATGAAGAAGTTCGTGGACGAGGGCTGGGTCGCCGGCGGCGGGGCGGTCGCTCAGGCGGGCGCGAAAGGCGAATCGGTTGGGCCGGGAACGGGCGAGAATGTCATCGCCGACGCGAACTACTACACGCTCACTCCGAACGGTCTACAAGCCGGAGTAGCGGGCGCGGGCACGAAGTTCTGGAAATCAAAGGACCTCAACTGACCCGCGATCGCCGTCCGTATCCCCGCAGGAGCCATGACGGGTAGCGGTCTAGCTCGGTGCGGCATGCAAGCCGACGACGGCTGTCAGCGAAGTCTAGCGGCACGAGCAGTTCGCCGACGACCAGCTCATCTACCGCGTCGCCGAGCCGTGCCCCGATGACAGCACGTACTTGCGCCTCACCCGGTGGAACTGATCCACCGGGTGGGAACCTGAGTCCTCGGGCACACTACCGCTCTTGCCCCGCATCTGTCCCCCGAGCGGTCACTGGGTGGCTCCGCTTGGATAGACGCTGCAACCGGTTGTTGGATTGCTCAATGCGCCTGACAACTGAGGTGGCTTGTCATCGCAGGGGTGGTCTGCGCGCGGCATGGGCAACACTCACAGGTCCAGGTGCAGTGCGTCCGCGTGTCGGCCCGTCCACATCTTCGCCTCCAGGAGTGTGCGGAGACGCCGAAGCGGGACGGATGCCCCCAACGCCTGGAGGCGGTCGCGCAGCTGCGTGAGTTGATCGTGCTCCGCTTTGATCGTGAGGAGCTCACCGCCGCGGGCGATGGTCTTGCACCGTATCTCCATCGCGAACGTGGTCCCGTTCGCACGCACCGTCAATGCTCTCGATTCGAGCCGGATGTCGAAGTGCCGGTGGTGGGACTCGAGCACGCGATAGCCCCAGACTCCTAGCTCGGTGACGAGCAGCAGTCCGATCTCGTCTTCCTTCTCGGCCGGCACGTCGATCAACAGCACGTGCCCGGGCCGCCCTTTCTTTCCCAGGCTCGCGAGGAGCTGAAGGTTGAGCGCGCCGGCCTTATGCAGGCGCTGGGCGATATCCTCCAAGACCTCGCCGGTCGCGTCGTCGACCTGGGCGAGGATCAGAATCGTAGGGGCGGTCATCGCTGCTCGCCGCTGCCAGTCGCGATCCGCCGCGCTAGCCTAGCCGCGCTCTCGGCGCGTGCCCGCGCCCCGGGGATTCCGGCGCTCACATACGCGGCGCGCTCGGCCATTTCCGCAGCCTCGGCCGGCGAGTGCACTCCCAGCACCGCCGCCATCGCCGCCGGAATCGTCACGTTGACGATCGTGTTCCCCGCGAGCAGGAGCTCCCCGACGGCGAACGCGACCGGAGTCACCGCCCAAGCGATCTCGCCCGCCTGTCCCTGCACCACCTTCGGAACGAGGTCGTGCACGAAGGCGGGCAGGCGCGTGGTGACCCCGTCCAGCGTCACCTCCGCGTCGATGTCCGGGTCGAAGGCAAGCCAGCGCTGCGCCTTGGCGCTCGCGCGCCGCGCGCCCGGAGCGATCTTGGTGAGCGCGACCACGCAGGGCTTGCCGAGCTTGCGCGTGAAGTAGCGGCTGACCCCGTCCTCGACCGTCGCTTGGCGCTCGCGGTCCAGGTCGCGCACGACTTCGGCGAGCGGCTTGCCGGCGGCCAGCTCGGAATACGATTTCGCCGCGCGCCGGTACAGGGCGTGCATGCGGCGCGGCTCCGACGCGAGCAGGAGCGTTTCGCTCACCGGGCCACGCCGGACCTGACTCGCTTTGCGCGCGACGGTGTTCATGCACAACATCGTCGTATCGAGATCGATCGACGTTTCGCCGCGCGCCTTCGCCAGCGCTGCAGCCACCCCATCCTGGGTTGCGCCCTCCTGCAGCAGAGCCTTGAACGCCACCACCGCATCGGCGCACAGATGACCCAAGGGCGGATCGGTCACGCGCGCGAGCTCCTCGAACACCTGCAGGATCTCGTCCAGCGCCATCATGCCGATGACCGTCGGGCCGCCGACATCTTTGAGGATCAGCCCGAGGTCCCCGATCAGCCGGCCGGTGGGGAACTCCTCGCCCGTCACGCGCGCGTGGAGCACTTCCGGTAGCCCCGCCGTGCGAGCCGCGCTGCTCCCTGCCACGAACGCACTGGTTACTTTCCCGTACGGGCCATATTGATCGGCCACGTCCGCATCCGGATGGATGATCTCCAGGATCGCCGCTGCGCCGAACAGCGCCGCGGTGAAGGGTTGCGTCGGCATCCCGGCGCCGGCGAATGCATCCAGCATGGCCTGGGTGCCGATGCGCGCCCCGTTCTCCGCCATCGCTGGAAACACGATGTCCTCGCCCAGGCGGCTATGGCCGTAGATCGGCCCGCCGCCGACGCCCGGTGGGAGGTTGCGGCCGTCGATCGGGCTCAACCGCTTCTGCTGCATCGCCTGGTAGATCGCTTGCACCGCGGGAAAGCCGGAGATCTTGTTGTTCTTCTTCCCGGTGGGGATGGCGGCCACGCCGCACCGGTCGACGCCTGCGATCATGCGGGCGCTCGCACCGAGCTTGCGGTTTCCCGCCGGAATGCCGACCTGGGCCTGCGCGCCGGCGAGATACAGCAGCGCCGCAGAGAGAAGCGCCGCGTTCGCTCCGTCGGCGCCGGCCGCGCGCGCTGCATCGATCGCGGTGGCGAGCAGATCGTCGATCGGTTGCCGCACCGCGTTGGCGAACTTGACTTCGATGTCGGCCCCGCGCAGCAGCTCCACCGCGAGGGCGTCCGCGATGGCGATCACCGGCATGTTGAGCATCCCGTGCCCGCCGGTGAGCGCCTCGATGCGGTCGCTCGTCATCCAGTCGACGTTCGCAGTCGCGCCGGCGATCGCCGCGAGGATGGCGCGCTCGCGCGCGGCCTCGGGCGTGTCCGCACTCGAGTCCATGTGGATCTTCTCCTGCATACGCTATGGCAGTCCGGCGTGCGCAGCGGCTGAACCCAAGCCTCGCGCCGTCCGCGTCCACGGCGGCGAGAGGGCCGCCCCGAGCTTCAGAGAGCGGACGCAGTGTCGATCAAAAGCCTCGGCGAATGCAGGCGCTCGAGCGACGGCCGGCACCCTGCGCTCCGACCCCGGAGCGTGGGTGCGTCATTCCACCTGCGGTGCGAGCACCAGATGGAACACGGATGAGTCGACCGGCACGCCCGCACGCAAGCGCTCGTCGATGACGATGGACACCCGATCGCCGTAGCGCGCCAGGCGCCGGAGCAGACGCTGGAACGGGGGCAACTGCCGCTCGTGGAACGCGTCGATGCGCAGCGTGAGGCTCGCCCGCTGGTGCTGCAGAAACGCCTCGAGGTGCGGCGCGGCGCGCTTGAAGACGGCGCCGTCGAGCCGATCGCGCAGCCGCACGGAGAGGTGCGGATTCTCGCCTGGCCGCAGCGACAGCGTCACCTTGCCTTGGCTGAGATAGGGCTCGACGGCGGCGCCCACCGACTCGGCGTCGGCTTCGATCGTGGCGTGTGCCGTGTGGGGCAGGAGACGGCGCTCGGCGAACTCGCGCATGGACAGCGCCGTGATCCAATCGGAGATGACGGTCGCGATCGCGGATGGGTGTAGGAAAGGGATCGTGGTGAGAAAGTACCAGATGCGACGGGGGCCGCCCGGCAGGATGCCCCTCCAGATCAGCCGCCACACGATCTGCAGCCCCTTGCTGAGAGGATAGCCGCCGCGGTAGTTGGGCGCAGACAGGCAGCGCAGCTTGTTCCTCAGGCGCAAGGCGATCTCCCGGTCTCGCAGCAGACGCCGGTACAGCTCGATGTATGCGTCGACCATGGCGTCGTAGGACATGAGCTTAGGCACCACGTTGGTGCTCGGGCGCGTGTTCTCGCTCGCGTGTTCCAGCGTATTGAGCCGCCCCTCCTTCTTGAGCCGGTCGTAGAGCGGGGTCTTCGGCAGGGCCGTGAGCAGCCCGATCATCGCCGCTTGAATGCCCGCGTCGGTGATGAACTGGTACTGGTGCTCGAAGGTGTCCATCGTGTCGTGGTCGAAACCGATGATGAACCCGGCCAGCACCTCGATGCCGTAGGAGTAGATGCGGCGGATCGAGGTGAGGATGTCCTCGTGCAGGTTCTGCGTCTTGAGCGTCTCTTTCAGGCTCTCCGGATCGGTCGACTCGATGCCGATGAACACCCAGCCGAAGTTGGCGGCCCGGAACAGCTCCAGCAGGTCGCGGTGCTGCGCCATGTTCAGCGAGGCTTCCGTGCCGAAGCTGAACCAGTATTGGTGCTGTTCCTGGTAGTCCTTGAGGAACTGCAGCAGCTTCTTCGCCACCGGCAGGTTGCCGATCAGGTTGTCATCCACGAAGAAGACGTTGCGAATGCCGGCGTGGCGTAACGCATCCAGCTCGCGGCCGACCTGCTCCATGCTTTTGACCCGCGGCTTGCGGCCGAACATGACGATGATGTCGCAGAATTCGCAGCGGAACGGGCAGCCGCGCGAGAACTGCAGCGAGACGTAGGAATAGCGTTCGAGCTTGAGCAGGTCGAAGCGCGGCGTGGGGGAATCGGTGAGCGCTACCGTGCCCGTTTCGTGATACAGAGCCTTGGCCTCGCCGCGCTCGAAGTCCGCGAAGAACTGCGGGGCGATGTATTCGGCTTCGCCGGCGATGACGGTGTCCGCCAGAGTCGCGTACTGCTCGGGACACAGCGAGGCGTAGCTGCCCCCCGCCATCACGTAATACCCGCGCCCGCGGTAGTAGTTCAGCAGCTCCTCCTGGCGCGGGAACTGGACCCCCATCCCGCACACGCCGATGATGTCGGCCTGCGGTTCGAGCGGGATCGCCTCGATGTTCTCGTCGACGATCTCCACCTCCCAGTGCGCAGGGCAGAGCGCGGCCACGGTAGCCAGGCCGAGCGGCGGACTGACCGTACGTTTGCCCGAAAGGATGTGGTCGAACACCCATTTGGAGCTCCAGAAGCTCTCCGGGAAGCGGGGATTGATGAGCAGCAGACGCATGGCCCAGAGTCCTCCAGATAGGATCGCCGCTGCGCAGCGGCGGTGGGCGCACGCTCTCGATTTTGGCGTGCCCAGTCGGCCGCGATGATACCTTACATGCCGGCCGCGTGCGTTTGTGCGAGTTGCGTCCCAGGCCCGTCGCGCGAGGACCGGGGTTCGGGCTATGCTACACGGCGGTACACACCGGGTGCACCGCCATGCTCTACTATACCGTCAAAGCGCTGGTCTCCGCGCTCATCATCGTGCTCATCACCGAGGTCGCGAAGCGCAGCACCTGGCTCGGCGCGCTGGTGGCGGCGCTCCCCTTGACCTCGCTGATGGCTTTCGTGTGGCTCTACTGGGAGACCGGGGATGCTCCTCGCATCGCCAGCCTGTCGCTCAACATCTTCTGGCTGGTGATTCCCTCGCTGGCGCTGTTTCTCGCCCTGCCGTTGTTCGTGCGCCTCGGGTGGGGGTTCTGGATCAGCCTGCTGCTCGCCATTGCCCTGACGGCGGCCTGCTACGGGCTGCTGTTCTGGGTGCTGCGAAGAATCGGGCTGCAGCCGTGAGTAGCGTTGCGGCGTAGCGGATGTTCTCGCGGCCCGCGCGCTAAGCCTTGCGGGGCGTGGCGGCCGATCGCTGCGATGGCATACCGCGTGCTTTGACAGCACGCCGATCGGGCGCCCGGGCTAGGGTCCCGATCTCGACCGGAGGTCCTCCCATGAACGCTTCATCGCTCGCCCTGCTCGTCTGTCTGTCGTTGGGCGCTCTCTCCAGCGCGCTTGCGAACCAGGGGACTGCCCCTGCTCAACATGCGCCCGAGGAGGAGTCCGGACCCCAGTGGGAGCAGCGCAAGTTCGAGGAGGCGCTGAACCTGATCCACGTCGGCATCGGGACGCCGGTCGGGCTCGACCCGGCGTACAAGGTCCTCAAAGAGATCTCCAAGCGCAACCCGAACAGCCCGTATCTGTTCGCCGCCGCTGCGGAGCTCCAGTACATCTCCTACATGAATTCCGGTGGGACGAGCGCACAGGAGGTCCGCGCGCTTGCCTACCGCGCGATCCAGCTCAAGCAGGATCTGCCCGATGCCTACGTGGTTCTGGCCAAGGTCGAGGCCAACGAGGGCAACGTGTTCGAGGCGCAAAAAGCCGCCAACACCGCGATCAAGCTTGCTCCCAGCAAACCGGAAGCCATGTTCGCCATGGCACAGGCCGCCGAGGCGGCCAGCGACTTCAATGCGGCGGAGAGCTGGTACATGAAGGACATCGCCGCGCTGAGCAGTACCGAGCGCAAAGCGAATATCTATTTTTGGCTGGGGAAGATGCATCTGAAGAAGACCCCGCCCGATGCTCCCAAGGCCATCGAAGCGATGAAGAAGTCCATCGAGCTCCAGCCGATCAATCCCTGGAAGCTTGCCCGCTATGCGTACGTGCTGAACCAGTACACGGATCGCCACGACGAGGCGATCGAGGCGGCAAACGCCGCGCTGAAGCTGAGGGACAGCGCCGATAACCGCAAGGTGCTCGCCGGCGCCTTGTACGCGAAGTGGGCCAGGGCGTATCTGGCTCCTGCCGGAGCAGCGCAGATGAAGCCTGCGCTGGGTCCGCAGGAGATCGGCCGTCGGACCGGTGTCACTCCCTTGGCCATATTCGCCGATACGGGTTGGAACAAGGGTGGCATGGCGACCGCCGAGGCGCTGCTCAAGGCCGGCCTGGTCAAAGACGTGGATACAGTGCCGCCCGATGGCTGTTGCACGGCACTCGTCGCCGCCGCGCAGGGCAGTAACCTCGAAATGGTCCGACTGCTCCTCGATCGCGGCGCCAACGTGAACGCCCAGGACAAGCGGGACAAACGCACGGCGTTATACGAGTTTGCTGTGAGCGGGGAGATCGCCGGCGTTCAGTTGCTTCTGTCCAAGGGCGCGCGGGTGAACATCGTGGACAGCCATGGCCTCCCGCTGGTCCACGCGGCTCTTCATGCGCGCAACCCGAATAGCTTGCTGATCACGCGCGAGCTGCTTAAAGCGGGTGCCGATCCGTCTCTGCCGGACAGCGGAGGCGCCAACTTGCTGATCGCTGCAGTGAAGAAGCAGGACGGCGCAGCGGTCAAGCTGTTGGTGAGCGAGTCTCGGATGGACCCCAACTCGGCGGATGCGGCGGGCCGCGCACCGCTCGCCTGGATCGTCAACGCGGTCGGGCCCAACCGGATGGACACGGTCCGGACACTGCTTGCCGCCGGCGCCAATCCCTGGATCAAGTGGGGCGCGACGGATGCACTGGAGATGGTGGAGACCTATCAAGCGAACCAGAGCCAGCTGTTCCCGGAGCACCGCGAGATCGCAGCGCTGCTGCGCGACGCGCGGCGCCGGTTCCCGAAGCCAGCGGATTTCCCCGAGTGGCAGCCGCCCACACACGCACAGAGATGACCCGCAAGTGAAGACCCTCTCATTGGGCTTGCTGGTCCTGGTCGTCGTCGGCTGCCCGCTCGCCGTGCACGCAGATCCGGGCTTCTCGCCGCGTCTGTATGCGGGCGACGAACTGCCTTGCAACTATCGGCGCTACCCCGGAGGCGCCGAACTCACCCGGACGATCCCAGACTTCCAGCGGCGGTGCTATGACCAGGCGGTGCGCCGCATGCAGCGCGCCGTCGGGGAGGATGCCGACCTCTCCGAGGCAGAAGCAACGGTGCGTGCGCTGCTCGAGCTGGACCCGACGAGCGCATACGGCTGGACCGGCCTCGCCAGGTTGTATCTACGCCAGGAAGCGCTGGATGTGGCCGAGGTCCCGCTCTGGAAGACCGTCGAGGTGGCCGAGAGGGCTACGCATGCCAAGCCCGAGCTTGCGGACGCGTTGATCGCTCTCGCCGACGCCCAGCTCCAGCTCTGGTGTCTCCCATGTGCGGAAGAAGCGCTCAAGCGGGCGGAAGCGCTGGCGCCGCGCGATCCCGGCGTCATGCTGATGCGGGCGACCTTGCTCTCGGCGCAGGGGGAAAAGGCGGCCGCGGAGGCGCAGTTCTTGCACGCGCTGGAGGGCATGACCGATGCTCAAGAACGTGCCCTGGCGCGACTCGCTCTTGGCGAGCACCTCACGCGCAACGGTGATCTCGAAGGGGCTCAACACGCGTTCGAGGCCGCGGCGAAAGAGGACCAGGCTCTTCTGGTCGCGCAATTGCGGCTAGCGTCCTTCCTGCTCTTCGAGCGCGGCAACGGCGACGCTGCGATCGAAGCGGTGGAACGCTCGCGGCGGGCGCGCGCCACATTCGAGGCGAGCCGCCTGCGCTCGCTCGCCACGTATCTCACCTGGGCCGTGCAATGCGAGACCGCCGGCCGGTGCGACGGCATCGCGCAGATCGCTCAGCGTTCGACCCTGACGGCGGAGGAAGCCTTCATCACAGCTGCGGGCCACAAGCCGCTGGCGCCTCTCGTGCTGGCGTTGAGCAAGACCGGCACGGTGCACGACGTAAACGCGAGGGACGGCGAGGGGAATACCGCGCTCATGGCCGCCGCACGCGTCGGCAACGTCGAGCTGCTCACCGTGCTGCTGCGCCGAGGCGCGAACGTCAATGCGCAGAATCGGCATGGAGCCAGAGCGCTGACCTTCGCCGTGTTGAAGTCGGACCTGGCGGCGGTCGGACTGCTGCTCGCGCATCGGGCCGAGCCCAACTACGCGGACCAAGACGGGACCTCACCCTTGGCGCTGGCGATCCTGCAGCGCCAGGCGAAGATCGCGAGCTTGCTGTCGCAGCGCAAAGCCGACCCGCATCTCGAGGGCAGATGGACCGCCGCCGACCTGCTCAACATCGCCTGCGCCAACGGTGACGTCGATTCGGTCAAGCTGCTGGTCCAGGCTGGAGTCGATCCGAACGCAGTCGGACAGGATCGAGCGATCCCGCTGATCTCTGCGGTGCTCTCAGGATCGCAGGCGACGGCTGCCTACCTGCTCGAACGCGGCGCCGACCCGGAACGGCGTCTCGACGGTCGCACCGCGCTGGACTACGCTCGCGACGCCGGGGACTGGGCTTTGATCCGCATGCTGCAGGCCCGGACGAAGCGCTCCATCTGACGGAGCTGCGAGCCAGCTCGGGGCCTCGGTTCGCTCGTGGCTTGCGCCTCGGTCCGTCCGCTCGGCGGCATGGCCCTTTCCAACCTGTCGCTGTTCCTGCTCTGCGTCGCCATCTGGGGCTCCACCTGGATCGCGATCACGTTCCAGGTCGGCACCGTTGCGCCCGCCGTATCGGTGTTCTATCGGTTCCTGCTCGCTGCGCTGATCCTGTTCGCCTTCTGCCGCTGGCGCGGGATGAACCTGCGCTTCGGCGTGCGCCAGCATCTGGCTCTCGCAATGCAAGGCACGCTGATGTTCAGCTTGAGCTACCTGTGCGTGTATCACGCGGAGACGCTGGTCGCCTCCGGCTTGGTGGCGGTGGGGTCGTCGGCCAGCCCGCTGCTCAACATGCTGGGTGTGCGCGTAGCGTACGGCACGCCGATGAGCTGGCGCGTGGGGCTCGGTGGCATGCTCGGGCTCGCCGGCATCGTGCTCGTGTTCTGGCCCGAGCTGGGCACGCTCGCCGCAGATGCGCAGGTCTCGCGCGGCGCGCTTTACGCGATTGCCGCGGTGGTCGTGTCCGCGGGCGGGAACGTCGTTGCGACCCGTAACGCACAGCGCGCGGTCCCGGTGTGGCAGGCGATGGCGTTCGCGATGCTGTACGGGTCGTGCTGTTCGCTGCTGATCTTGGTCGCCTCGGGCCACGGGCTCGAGTTCGACCGGTCGATCCGGTATGCCGCGTCGCTGCTGTATCTCGCGGTGCTCGGCTCGGTCATCGCGTTCGCCGGCTACTTGACGCTGCTCGAGCGGATCGGCGCCGCGCGCGCCGGCTACGTCGGCGTCATGGTGCCTATCGTCGCGTTGGCGATCTCTTCCCTGTTCGAGGGCTTCTCCTGGCGCGCAGAGACCTGGTTCGGTGTCGCTCTGTCGCTCGCCGGGAACATCTTGATCCTGCGCCGGGCCTGACGGCCTCGGCGTCCTCGGCACCGCTTCGATCCTGAACGGCGTGCCCTCAGCGCGGTGCCCGGGGCGAAGCTCGACCCTCTCGTCGCCGTTGCGCGTGAGAATCCTGATCGTCCGGCGGAAGCGCAGTTCCTCCGCTAAACTGCCGGTTGGACGCGGTAGGGTTCGAACCGATCGCCTTTCCGTGACTGGGGTTTTTCCTCGAAGGCCACGCGCTTATCGGCCGCGAGGGACCTCGAAACTGAAAGCGAGTCAAAGCAACTATGGATTCCATCCCCTTCTCCCACGTCAGATTGGCTGCAGCGCTCGTTGCCGTGGGCGCGATCGCTGCGGGCGGGTGCGGCAAACCCGCGGCACAGCCAACGGCACAGATGCCCCCGCCGGAGGTGAATGTGGTCACGGTACAGCCGCGCGACATCGGGGCCACCTTCGAGCAGGTGGGCCAGACCGCGGGGGTGCGCGAAGTCGAAGTGCGCCCGCGGGTGACCGGCATCTTGCTGCGCTGGAACTACAAGGAGGGCAGCGCAGTGGAAGCCGGGCGCAGCCTGTTCACCATCGACCCGGCGCCGTTCCAGGCAACCGTGGCGCGCGTCGACGCCGATCTCGCCAGTGCGCTCGCCAAGGACGCGCAGACCAAGCGCGACATCGTGCGGCTGAAGCCCCTGTACGAGCAAGGCATGATCAGCCAAAAAGCCTTCGACGACGCCGTGTCGGCACAAGAGGTGGCGGCGGCCGGAGTGAAGTCGGCGCAGGCCGCGCTGACGCAAGCCAAGCTCGACCTCGCGTACACGCGGGTGGAGGCGCCGATCAGCGGCGTCACGAGCCGCGCGCTGAAATCCGAAGGCAGCCTGGTCGAAGCGCAGCAGACACTGCTCACCAGCATCTCGCAGGTCGACCCGATCCACGTGATCTTCAGCATCTCGGAATCGGAGAACCTCAGGCTCCAGCGCGAGGCGGCAGCAGGGCGCCTGCAGCTGCCCAAGGACGGGCGTTACACCGTTACCGTGCGCCTGGCCGACGGCACGACCTACGAGCGCCCCGGCCGGGTCGACTTCAGCGACGTGCGCATCAACCCGGGGACAGGCACCAGCGAAGCGCGCGCGGTGCTGCCCAACTCCGACCAACGCCTGCGGCCGGGCCAGTTCGTGCGCGTGACGCTGGCGGGTGCAACGTACATCAAAGCGCTGGCGGTCCCGCAGCGCGCAGTCCTGGAAGGTCCGACCGGCAAGATCGTCATGACGGTCAATGCACAGGGCATGGTCGAGCCGCGCCCGGTGGAGGTGGGCGAGTGGGCGGGCACCCAGTGGATCATCACCTCCGGCCTCAAGCCCGGCGACCGCGTGATCGTCGACGGGGTGATGAAGGCGAGGCCAGGCACGCCCGTCAAGGTTGCCGAGGCCAACGCGGCGGCCCCTGCGCAGACTAGCCCGCCCGCGACCCAGAAACAGTAACCCCTGTCAGCGACGATTCCTCCTCGGCTTCCCGCGAGGAGGAACGAGGTGAGGGTATGTTTTCGCGTCTTTTCATCGATCGGCCGATCTTTGCGGCCGTGCTGTCCATCTTCATCGTGCTCGCCGGGCTGGCGGCCATGCGCAACCTGCCGATCGCCCAGTATCCGGAGATCGCGCCGCCGGTGGTGACGGTCCAGGCCGTCTACCCCGGCGCATCGGCCGAAGTGCTGGAGCAGACCGTCGCCGCGCCGCTGGAGAACCAGATCAACGGCGTCGAGAACATGATCTTCATGTACTCGAACTCCGGCTCCAACGGGGTGGTGCAGATCCAGGTCACGTTCGAGATCGGGTCCAACGCCGATCAGGCCGCGCTCAACGTCAACAATCGCGTCAAGCAGGCCGAGGCGCGCCTCCCCGAGGAGGTGCGGCGCCAGGGTGTCACCGTGGAAAAGGGCTCGTCCGCGTTCCTGATGGTGTATGCCTTCTACTCGCCGGACGGCCGGTTCGACGACCTGTACACCAGCAACTACGTGACGCTCAACGTGCTCGACTATCTCAAGCGCGTGCCGGGCACCACCAACGTGCAGATCTTCGGCGCCAAGGATTATGCGATGCGCATCTGGGTGAGGCCCGATCGCATGACGCAGCTCAAGCTCACTCCGGCCGATCTGATCCGCGCGGTGAACGAGCAGAACGCGCAGTTCGCCGCCGGCAAGGTGGGCCAGGCGCCGATCGGCCCGCAACAGGAGCTGGTGTACACCATCACCACCAAGGGGCGCCTGGCCGAGGTCAAAGAGTTCGAAGACATCATCCTGCGCTCCGAGCCGGACGGCTCGGCGGTGCGGCTCAAGGACGTCGCGCGCGTCGAGCTCGCCTCGAAGGACTACGAGTTCATCGGCCGCGTCAACGGCAAGCAGGCGACGCTGGTCGGCATCTTCCTGCAGCCGGGCGCCAATGCGCTGACCGTCGCGGAGGACTGCAACGCGGTCATGAAGCGGCTGTCCGCGAACTTCCCCGACGGGCTCACCTACTCCAACGTCTACGACACGACCCGCTTCGTCAAGGTCTCGATCCGCGAGGTGCTGAAGACGCTGCTCGAGGCGATGGCGCTGGTGTTCGTGGTGGTGTTCGTGTTCCTGCAGAGCTGGCGCGCGACGCTGATCCCGTTCGCGGCGGTGCCGGTGTCGCTGATCGGCACCTTCGCCGGACTGTTCGCGCTCGGCTATTCGATCAACACGCTCACGCTGTTCGGGATGGTGCTCTCGATCGGCATCGTGGTGGACGATGCCATCGTCGTGCTGGAGAACGTAGAGCGCATCATGCGCGAGGAGCACAAGCCGGCACGCGAAGCCGCGATCCAGGCCATGCAGGAGGTGACCGGTCCGGTGATCGCCATCGCGCTCACGCTGTGCGCGGTGTTCGTGCCGATAGCGTTTCTCGGCGGGCTGACCGGCGAGCTGTACCGGCAGTTCGCCGTGACCATCTCCATCGCCGTGGTGATCTCGGCTGTCGTCGCTCTGACCCTGACCCCGTCGCTGAGCGCGCTCATCCTCAAGCGCGGCCACCGCCCGCCCCGGGCCCTGTTCCGCTGGTTCAACGATTGGTTCCACCGGGTCACGGGTCGCTATACCGACGGGGTCGGGTTCGTCCTGCGCCACGGCGGCATCGCCATGGTCCTGTTCGCCGGCATGGTCGGGCTCGCGTTGTTCTTGTGGCGAATCACGCCGAGCAGCCTGGTACCCGACGAGGACCAGGGCTACTACATCGGCGCCGTGTTCCTGCCCGACGGCGCCACGCTGCAGCGCACCGACAAGGTGGTGGCGCAGGTGCAGCAGGCGATGCTCTCGAACCCCGCCAATCAATACTCCGTCGCCTTCACGGGCATGGACTTCTTGGGCGGAGGGTTTCGCAACAGCGCGGCGACGATCTTCGCCAGCCAGAAGCACTGGGACGACCGCCCGGGCGTGTACACGAAGCAGCTGGTCGGCGAGTTCTTCATGAAGACCGCGCACATCAAGGAAGCATTGGTGCTGGCGTTCAACCCGCCGCCGATCTTCGGCCTGGGCAATGCGGGCGGTTTCGAGTTCTACATCCAGAATCGCGGCGACGGTGGAGCGCAGCGTCTGGCGCAGGTGATGGGGCAGTTCCTGGCGCGGGCGAACCAGGATCCGATGCTCGGCGGAGGCGGGGGCTACGTGCAGACGCTATGGCGGCCGAACGTGCCGCAGCTGCGCGTGGACGTCGACCGCGAGAAGGCCAAGGCGCTGGGCGTGCCGATCGACCAGCTGTACAACGCGCTCGCCGCCACGCTGGGGACCTACTACGTCAACGACTTCAACAAGTTCGGCCGCACCTGGCAGGTGCTGATGTCGGCGGAGCCGAGCTACCGCAACCGGCCCGACGCGATCGGCGACATCTATGTTCGCTCCGAGAAGGGCGAGATGATTCCGCTCAAATCGCTCGCCGCCGTTCGCTACGCGTCGGGGCCGGATTCTCTCGACCGCTTCAACAATCTCCCTGCGGTCAAGATCCTGGGTCAGGGCGCGCCCGGCGTGTCATCGGGTCAGGCGATCCAGGCCGTCGAGCGCGTCGCCAAGGAGGTGTTGCCGCCCGAGTTCAGCTACGACTGGGGCGGCGCTTCGTTCCAGGAGAAACGCTCGGCCGGCACCTCGGGCCTGGCCCTGGGGTTGGCGGTGGTCATGGTGTTCCTGATCCTCGCTGCGCAGTACGAGAAGTGGTCGCTGCCGTTGTCGGTGCTGCTGGCCCTGCCGTTCGGGACGTTCGGTGCGCTGGCGGCCGTGTGGCTGCGCGGACTGACCAACGATGTGTACTTCCAGATCGGGCTGGTGACGCTGCTCGGCCTCGCAGCCAAGAATGCCATCCTGATCGTCGAATACGCGGTGCTGAAGCACCACGAGGGCCTCTCCACCGCCGCCGCGGCGCTGGAGGCTGCGCGCCTGCGTTTTCGTCCGATCCTGATGACCTCGCTCGCCTTCATCCTGGGCGTGCTGCCGCTCGCGATTTCCACCGGCGCCGGCGCCGGAGCGCGCCATGCCGTCGGCACCGGCGTGATGGGCGGGATGCTGTCCGCCACGTTCCTGGCGATCTTCTTCATCCCGCTGTTCTTCAAGCTGATGACCGACGGCAAGCCGTGGGAGAAGCGTTCCACCGAGGAGCTGCGCACGGAGATCGAACAGCACAAGCGGCCGTGAGGTCAAACGGCGCCGTGCGCCTTGAACCAGGCCAGCATGCGCTTCCATCCGTCCTCGGCCGCTCCCTTGCGATAGCTGGGCCGATAGTCCGCGTTGAACCCGTGCGGCGCGTCCGGATACACCACGATCTCGGACCCGCTGGTTCCCCGCGCCAATGCCGCCCGCATTTCCTCCACGCTTTGCAGCGAGATCCCCTGGTCCGCGCCGCCATACAGGCCGAGCACCGGGGTCTTCAGCGAAGCCGCCACGTCGATCGGGTTCTTGGGCATCAATGCACTGGTTTGCCCGACCAGTCTGCCGTACCACGCTGCACCCGCTCTCACGTGCGAGCTATGCGCGCAATACAGCCACGTGATCCGGCCACCCCAGCAAAAGCCCGTGATTACCAACCGGCTCGTGTCGGCCTTTCCGGTGCCGCCCGCCCACTGCGCAGCGGCGTCGAGATCGCTCATGACTTGCGCGTCGGGCACCTTGCTCACCACCCGGTTGAAGATCTCCTGGATGTCCTTGAGCTGCGAGACGTCGCCTTGGCGCGCGTACAGCTCGG
>Ga0335083_10002831_pt1 | contig 22706 bp, 21 predicted proteins | sample Lox_Sample_42_FD_206716 | JGI IMG/M metagenome (GOLD analysis project Ga0335083, IMG submission 206716) | Soil microbial communities from Loxahatchee National Wildlife Refuge, Florida, United States - Lox_Sample_4.2 | ecosystem: Environmental > Terrestrial > Soil > Wetlands | place: USA...
AGTGATGATGGATGTTGTCGCGCGAGCCCCTGAGCGTGTTGACGTGCGGCCGGTGCTGCGCCAGGTCCGCGGCGCGCCTGAGCCACGAGGGCTTGTCGCCCATGGTGCTGGCGCGGTACACGGCCTCAAGGACTTCCACCAGGTTGCCCTCGACGGTCACGGTACCGTCGCTGTAGCCGTCACCGAAGCGCACCCACGGGTCCGCGAGGATCGAGGCGAGATGCGCGCGGCTCGCGAAGATCACGCGCCCGAGCGGTGCCGCCACGTGGCAGATGCGCGCTCCGCCGCGGATCGAGAACTCCAGCGGCGGATCGCCGAGGAACGAGGATACGCGGCGCAGCAGCCAGCGCCCGGTGGCGCGCGCCTCCCCGGGCGGTGCCTCAGCCGATGCGGCCGGCGGCGCGTTGCCCGCCATCCTGGAGTGCTTCGGGGATCTGGCGAGGCTCTCGTCGACGGCGTTCACGGCGCGGCTCCTTCTTTTCCGGATGCGCCTAATCTAGCATGCCCCACTTTGCGTCGGCGCCGAGGCAATTCTTCTACTATGTTTCAATGTGTTACGAGCAAATCATTCAGTAGATTCGCAAGACGTCCGCCCGCCAGCAACAGCCGCTCGCGCACGATCTCTTCCGCCTCGCGCTGATACTCGCGGTCGAGCACCACGATGCCTTGCGGCACGCTCCCGCAGGCGAAGCCGGGGTAGCGATACGCGACGTTGCGCGCCAGGTTGTTCGATTGGCTCGCCCAGCTCGCGGGTGTCCCCTGCCCGGCCTCGGCCACGAGGCTGCGCGCCTCGCGCGCGAGCGCATCGATATCCGCCGGAGGCTGCTGCCGCCCGCGCGCGTGCAGGGCGAGCGCCACGAGCTCTCCGTCCCAGGCGCGATGCAGATTCTCCCGACCGCGGGTCCGGACGCCTTCGAGCGCCACGGCCACGCGGTTGCCACCGAGATCGCCGTTGTCGGCCGCGTGCAGCGGCTGGTGCAGGTCGCCGACCAGGTGCACGATCCACTTGAGCGCTGCGTTGCGCTCGCGCGGCGCTGCCTGCCGATCCGCCAGCACGCCCACGAGGCGCTCGAGCTGCGCGGAGTTGCACTGCCCATCGGGACAGTAGCTCTCGCGCGACGCGCTGCCGCACAGCGGCGCATCGTCGTAGTGCCAGCGGGGCTCATCAAGGGAAGTCCCGCGTATCTCATCCGCCCACACCGACACCGACTCGAGCGTGGTCCGACCCGAGGGGTTGCCGAACTTGTCGAGGTCGGCGGCGAGGAGCTCCGCGACCGCCTCGTGCGCCGCCGGCGTCAGCAGCCGATCGGCGATCGCGCCGACGGTGCGATGGCCCTGCGGGCCCCAGGCCTGAGCCTCACCGAGGCACAGCCAGGCGAGCGCCACGCAGCAGCTGAACGAGCGCGAGCCTCGCATGGCCGCTATTAAGAGCACGGCGCGGCGCGTTTTCAACACGCCTCCGCTAGACTGCGCATCCCCTCCGGGATCCGAGAACAACCATGACCCGTCGTGCTGCCTCCCTGGCCTCGCGCCTCGTTCTGTTTCTCCTCGGCGCGCTCGGCGCGCTCATCACCCCGGCGCCCGCGGCCACACCTGCCGGTACACCGGCGCCCGCTCACGCCGCGCCACGCGCCTCAGGGATCGACCTCGCGGCCATCGACCGCTCGGTCGCCCCCGGCGACGATTTTTTCCGGTACGCCAACGGCACCTGGCTGAAGAGCACCGAGATTCCTCCCGACCGCGCGAGCTACGGCACGGACGAGAAGCTCGCCGAGCTCAATGCAAAGCGCACCGCGCAGCTGATCCGGGAAGCCGCCAGGGCGCCCGAGGGCTCCGAGGCGCGCAAGATCGGCGACTACTACACGACTTTCATGGACGAGGCGCACATCGAGGCGCTCGGGCTCAGCCCGCTCGCCCCGGCTCTCGCGCGCATCGCGGCCATCGGCGATCGCACGCAGCTCGCGCAGGCGTTCGGCGCGCAGCTGCGCTCCGACGTCGATGTCCTCAATGCCACCAACGTCCATACGCCGAACCTCTTCGGCCTGTGGGTGGCGCAGGACCTGGATACGCCCGGGCAGTACTCGCCCTTCCTGCTGCAGGGTGGACTCGAGATGTTTGACCGCGACTACTACCTGAATCCGTCGGCGCACATGGCTGAGATCCGCGAGAAGTATCAGGCGCACATCGCCGCGGTCCTCAAGCTCGCGGGTGCCGCGGATCCGCACGGCGATGCCGCGAAGGTTTTCGAGCTGGAGAAGCGCATCGCGGCCGTGCACGTGAGCCGCGCGGATACCGAGGACGTGCTCAAGGGCAACAACCACTGGTCGCGCGCCGACTTCGAAACGCGCGCGCCGGGCCTCGAGTGGCGGGCGTTCTTCGCGGCCGCCGGGCTCGGAGCGCAGGAGCGTTTCGTCGTGTGGCAGCCGGGCGCCGTCACGGGAATCGCGGCGCTGGTTGCGGCCGAGCCGCTCGAGAGCTGGAAGACGTATCTGCGCTTCCACGCGCTCGAGCAGGCCGCCTTCTGCCTGCCGAAGGCGTACGTCGCAGAGCGTTTCGAGTTCTACGGGCGCGTGCTGAGTGGTACGCCGAAGCTGCGCGAGCGCTGGAAGCGCGCCGTCGATGCAACCAACCTCGCGCTCGGCGAGGCGATCGGCAAGCTCTACGTCGCGCAGTACTTCCCGGCCGCGGAGAAGGCGCGTGCCGAGGCGATGGTGCGCAATCTCCTCGCCGCCTTCGCCGCACGCCTCGACCACATCGAATGGATGGCGCCCGAAACCCGCCGCCAGGCGAAAGCGAAGCTCGCGGCGCTCAAGGTGGGAGTCGGATACCCCGACAAGTGGCGCGACTACTCGGGCCTCGAGGTGGTACGCGGCGATGCGCTCGGCAATGCCGAGCGTGCCGAGCTGTTCGACTACCGCCTCGACCTCGCCAAGCTCGGCCAGCCCGTCGATCGCTCCGAGTGGGTCATGACGCCGCAGACGGTGAACGCCGTGAACCTCCCGGCGATGAATGCGCTGAACTTCCCGGCGGCCATCCTGCAGCCGCCGTATTTCGACCCGCAGCGGGCTCCGCTGCTCGACTATGGCGCGATCGGCGCCGTCATCGGCCATGAGATCAGTCACAGCTTCGACGATCAGGGGGCCCTCTTCGACGCGGACGGGCGGCTGCGCAACTGGTGGACCCAGGAGGACTTCGCCCATTTTGAGGCGGCCGGCAAGAGCCTCGCCGAGCAGTACGACCGCTACCGCCCCTTCCCGGATGTCGCCGTGAACGGTAAGCAGACCCTGAGCGAGAACATCGCCGACGTTGCGGGACTTGCCGATGCCTACGACGCCTGGCGACTGACCCTCGACGGCAAGCCTGAGAGCGGCATCCTGGCCGGCGGCTTCAGTGCCGAGCAGCTGTTCTTCCTGTCCTTCGCCCAGTCCTGGTGTCAGAAGATCCGGGAGGCGGCGCTGCGCCAGCGCCTCGTCACCGACGGCCATGCGCCGGCCGAGTACCGCGCCGATACGGTCCGCAACCTCGACGCCTGGTACGAGGCCTTCGGCGTCAAGGCGGGCGAGAAACTGTACCTCGCGCCGGCCGATCGGGTGCGTGTCTGGTAGAGGCGGCGTTTACATCGCCCGCAGCTGCGAGAAATACACCAGAGTGCGGTAGGGCATGACGATGTGTCCGTCGCGCTCGTGACGCTCGAACACCTCGCGCAGCAGCGCGATCATCGGCTGGTAGTCCTCCGACCCCGGCTCGGGCGCGTACGAGGAGGACATCAGGCGTCCCGTCAACCCCTCGAAATCGAGGATCTGCTCGTTGGGAAAGGTCGCGACTTCCATGGTCGGACCGAGGAACTCGCGCATCGTGTCGGGGTTCGCGCGGCTCGCGGTGATGCGCGTGTATTCGGGAGCATGCCGTTTGAGGAGCGCCTCGTAATCGCCGAGGAACGGCGTCGGCTCGCGCGGTCGCTCGTTCCACAGGAGGGCCGCCCAGCCCCCGGGTCGCAGCACACGCAGCGCCTCGGCGCGCGCGCGTGGCCCGTCGAACCAGTGGAATGCCTGTCCGGCGACCAGCAGATCCACGCTCGCCCGAGCGAGTGTGCTGGCCTCGGCGCTGCCCTCGATGCTGCGGAACTTCGGGTAACGACCGAGCTGCGCTTCTGCCGCCGCACGCATGGCATCGTTCGGCTCGACGGCGAAAACCTGCGCCCCGCGCGCGAGCAGCAGCTCCGTGAGGATGCCGGTGCCCGAGCCGACGTCGACGACCGCCGCACCTTGGACGAGCCCGCAACGCGCCGCGAGCAAGTCGATGGCCGGCGGCGGGTAGCTCGGGCGAAAGCGCGCGTAGGCATCCGCGCGGGAGCTGAAGCGCTCAGTGGGTCGCATCATCCGCGCCTGCACGCCGTACGCGGCGGCCGTACCGGGCGCACACCTGAACAGTGCGGGCCCCGCGGTACCCGCGCGCCTCTCCATAAAGACATGGGGACACGGTAGCTTAATCGCGTGACAATGTCGTCACACGGCTCACGTCCCCCGTGACACGAGCCGAGCGGAGGTTCCGCGATGTCTCACCCCTACAAGCGCCTCGAGACCAAGCTGGTGCACGCCGGCGACCCGCGCCCGCGCATCGACGGCGCCGTGGAAATGCCGATCTTTCAATCGGCCACCTTTGAGTACCGCGGCGAGCGGCGTTACGACGACGTACGCTACCTGCGCCTCAACAACACGCCGAACCACCTGGCGCTGCATGCCAAGCTCGCCGCCCTCGAGGGGTCCGAGGCCGCGCTCGTCAGCGCGAGCGGCATGGCGGCTATCAGCACCACGCTCCTGACGCTGCTCTCGGCGGGCGATCGTCTGCTCGCCCAGAACTGCCTGTACGGCGGCACGCATGACTTCGTGACCCGCGAGTTTCCGCGCCTCGGACTCGCGGTCGACTTCATCGATGCCGACCGGCGCGACTCCTGGGCCTCGCAGCTCAAGCCCAACACGCGCGCCGTGTACGTCGAGGCGATGACCAACCCGTTGCTCGAGGTCGCGGATCTGCGCGCGGTGGTCGAGTTCGCGCGCGCGCACGGCCTCGTGTCCATCATCGACGGCACCTTCGCGAGCCCGGTCAACTTCCGGCCCATCGAGGCCGGCTTCGACCTGGTCGTCCACAGCGCCACCAAATACCTCAACGGCCACTCCGATATCGTCGCCGGCGCGGTCATGGGCAGCGCCGCCCTGATCGAGCGGATCCGCCACAAGGCCAACCACCTCGGCGGCTCGCTCGACCCGCACGCCGCGTTTCTCCTCAACCGCGGACTGAAGACGCTCGCGCTGCGGGTGCGCTACCAGAACGACAGCGCTCTCAGGATTGCGCAGTTTCTCGAAGCGCATCCGGCGGTCGCCCGGGTGCACTACGCCGGGCTCGCGAGCCACCCGCGGCACGAGCGCGCCGCGAGCCTGTTCGCCGGCTTCGGCGGCGTGCTGAGCTTTGAGCTCAAGGGTCCGCCCGAGCGGGCCGATGAGCTCGCCGGCCGGGTGCGGATTGCGGCGATTGCGCCGAGCTTGGGCGGCGTGCACACGCTGCTGACCCGCCCGGCCACCACCTCGCATTCAGGCCTCGCACGCGAGGACCGATTGCGCCTCGGAATCACCGACGGACTGCTGCGCCTGTCGGTCGGCATCGAGGCCACCGAGGACCTGCTCGAGGACTTCGCGCAGGCGCTTGGGTGATGCGGCCGACGGCAAGTTCCGGGTGGCGGCGGCACGCCTGCCGCTTCAGGATGCGGCATGTCCACTGAGCTCACCACACCGGCCCTGCCCGCGGCGCACACCCGCTGGGGCACGCCGCTCGAGCTGACGCTCCTCGGAGCCATCTGGGGCGGCTCGTTCCTCTTCATGCGGGTCGCCGCGGCCGATTTCGGTCCGCTGCCGCTGGTCGAGGCGCGCCTCGCGCTCGGTGCGCTCGTGCTCACGCCCTTCCTGTGGCGCGCGCGCGCGCAGTTCACCGCGACGCTGTGGCTGCGGATCGCGGGCATCGCCACCATCAACTCCGTGGTGCCGTTCGCGCTGTTCGCCTGGGGCGCGGAGCGTGCGCCGGCCGGCATCGGCGCCATCACCAACGCCATGACGGTGATGTTCACCTACCTGGTCGCCCACCTCTTTTTCGGTGAGCGCATCGGTGCGCGGCGCCTGATCGGCCTCGCGGCCGGCTTCGTCGGCGTCGCGATCCTCGCCAGCGGCAGAACCGCCGGCGCCGACGTGTGGCAGGCGGCGCTCGCGGGCACGGCGGCATCCGTCTGCTATGGCTTCGGCATCAATCTGGTGCGCCGCTACCTCACCGGCTATCCCCCGGCGGCTGTGGCGGCCGCCAACCTCATCAGCGGCTCGGTGATACTCGCCCCGCTCGCCGCGTACACCTGGCCGGCGCATGCGATCCCGGCGGCATCCTGGGCGAGCGCGCTGCTCCTCGGTGCGCTGTGCACGGGGGCCGCCTTCGTACTCTATTACCGGCTGATCGCCCGCATCGGTGCGCCGCGTGCCTCGACGGTCACCTACCTGATCCCGCTGTTCGGCGTGATCTGGGCGTGGCTCGTCCTCGGCGAGCCGCTCACGGTGACCATGGCGCTCGCGGGAGCGTTGATTCTCTCGGGCGTCGCACTCAGCCAGCGGCGCCCGGCGGGTTAGGCTTGGCGGCGCGCGAGCTCGCTACGCCGCGCCAACTGGCCGCTGATCCGCGGCGGCGGCTCGATTTCCCGGGGCTGCTGAACGCCCGCGACCTCGGCGGCTGCCCGACGCTCGATGGCGGGCGCACGCGCTGGCGCTCGCTGCTGCGCGCGGACGATCTGGCGCAGCTCGACGCCGCGGGTGTGCGCGCACTCGCCAACTACGGCGTCGAGACGGTCATCGACCTGCGCTGGCGCGCGGAGACCGAGCGCCATCCGAGCCCGATCCCCACCGACCTGCCGCAGGTTGACTACCGTCAGCTCTCGCTCCTCACGCCGAGCGAGGACGAGTGGCGCGGGCGCGCCCTGGATGCCACCAAGGAGCTGTGGAACTGCGTGGTGCTCGAGGAGGTGCGTCTCGAGCTGCGCGAGGTGCTGCGGGCGATCGCGGCCGCGGCGCCCGGGCCGCTGCTCTTTCACTGCATCGCGGGCAAGGACCGCACCGGGCTGGTGGCGGCGCTGCTGCTCGCCCTCGCCGACGTCGTGCCCGAGGCGATCGCGTACGACTACGCTCTGAGCAGCACGAACCTGCGTGACGGCTATCTCCAGCGCTACGCCCACCGCGACCCGCAGCAGATCCTCGCGGCTTTACACTGCCCTGAAGAAGGTGCGTACAACATGCTGAAATTCCTGGCCCATGCGGGCGGAGTGCGCGCCTACCTGCGGGACATCGGCCTCGCGAGCGAGGAGATCGCGGCGCTCCATGCGCGGCTGCGCGAGTAGGCGGGTGAGCGAACTGTGACGCCGCGGCGCACGGGTGGCCGTCCATCCGTGCGGCCATTCACGGCGTGTTCAGGCACGCTCCCCGATACTGATCCTCGCACCGGTTGCGCGTGTTCCCGAGCCGTCCGACGCATTGGAAGCGCCGGCACCCATTCAAGGCCCCCGCTCGGATTTGAGCACGCCGCATACCGGTGCATTCCCTTTGCTATCCTCGCGCGCATCCCGCGCCCCGAGGAGCTCACGTGGAAATCACCGGCGGCTGTCTCTGCAGGGCGGTGCGCTACACGATCCGCGCCGCACCCCTCGTCACGCGCACCTGCTGGTGCCGCGTCTGCCAGTACATCGGCGCGGGCAGCGCCACGGTCAATACCTGCTTCCCGAGCGAGGCGCTCGAGGTGACGGGCGAGCTGCGCGACTACCGCATGATCGCCGACAGCGGCAATACGTCGCATCGGCGCTTCTGTCCGGTGTGCGGCACGCACCTGTTCAGCGCCTCCGAGGCGCGCCCGCACCTGGTGTTCGTGCGCGCCGGCACGCTCGACGATCCGGAAATTGCCCGCCCGGAGCTCACCATCTGGACGGCGAGCGCGCCGAGCTGGGCGTGCATCGACGAGCGCCTGCCCAAGGTAGAGCGCCAGCCGCCGCCGGCGGCCTAGTCGATTCGGCCTACTTCAGGCCGAGCGCCGCCCGCAGCTGCGGCGCCGTCATGAGACGCGTGTACACGGGCGTACCGACATCGAACTCGCGTGCCCGCGACAGCGGTCCGACCACCACCGGGGAGAAACCGGCATCGCGCACCAGCCGCTCCGCGACGGCGAGCGCCTGCGCATCGTCCCCGGCGAGAGGAATCGCCACGGGCTCGCCCGCGCGGTGCGCCTGCGAGGCCAGGTCTCCCGAGTTGATCGCGTTGAAGGCGCGCACCAGGCGCGTGCCCGGCAGGAACTGCGGGTCGGCCACCCCGGTGCCGAGGCGCCGCGCCTCGACGGCCATGTCACCGTCGCGCGAAGGATAGGGATTGCAGGTGTCGAGCACGATCTTGCCGGCGAGCTCCGCCTTGAGCTCGCGCCCCACCTGAGGCAGCGCTCCGTAAGGAACGGATACCACCACGACGTCGCCGAACACCGCCGCCTCGCGCGGTGTGCCGACCCGGGCCTTCGGTCCGAGTGAGCCGGCCAGACCCTTCAGCTCCTCGGGATGGCGCGAGGAGACGAGCACTTCGTGTCCGGCAGCGACCCACAGCCGCGCGAGCGTCCCGCCGATGTGGCCGGTGCCGATGATCCCGATCTTGAGCGGCGCAGCGGCGGGCGTCGCCACCGTCAACGCGGCGGCGCTCGCAGCCGCGAGGCAGGCGAGCAGCGCGCCGAGCGCCGCCGCACCGCGCGGGGCTGGTCTCACTTCGGCGAGAACTCCACGTAAGTCTGCCAGCGCGGCATGCCCGGATTGTCGGTGTCGATCACCAGCGTGCCGTGCGAGCGCTGCTCGCTCGAAGCGAGCTGCAGCTGCGCATTCTCGCCGCAGGCCGCCTGCAACGGGAACGACGTCTTGATCGAGATGGCGCGCGCGGCTGCGGTGTCCTCGGCGGACGCGCTCGAGGGCTCGATGCGGGCGGCCGTGATCTGCGTCACGGGCACGGTCACGAAGCGGTACTGGACCGTCCCCAGCCACTCTCCCTTGCCGCCCTTGCCCTTGGCGCCCTTCGCGGCCGGCGCCTTGCTCTCGCCCGGCTTGACAGCCGTGTCGAAGCCCTCCTGCTTGGTGAGCGGCGGCTCGGTCAGCTTGATCTGTCGCGGTTGGGGCGGAACCAGCACGTTGCGCGTCGCGAGCCCCTGCAGGCGCCACACCGCGAGGATCTGCAGCGGGAAGCTGCTCTGGCAACGCACCGAGTAGAGCCCGTGCCACCCGCTGCCGTCCGAGTTGAGGCTGAGCGGAACTTTCTGATTCTCGCCGATGGCAAACATCACCAGCGAGCCCGGGGTCACCATCGCGCCCTGCGAGGCGGTGGCGGTGATCTCGTACATGCCGATGTCGTTATTGGCCTGGTACTGGGCCGGTGTCGTGTCGTTCACCTGCACGTCGCAGCCGCTCACGCACGCCGCGGCCGCAAGGCAGAGAAGCCGGATGAGCTTGTTCATGCTGCCCCCTTACGTTGCTGCGGCCGCTGCGCCGGGGGAACCGGTGTCTCTCGGAAGTCAGCCGGCGCCCCGCAGGAAGTGACCTCGCAATCGGCCGGAACAGGCACCGGGCACGCTACCGGCCCGGGCCACGAAAAACTGCGCGCTCGCTTACTTCTTCCTCCGGGCTCCGGAGCGTTTCGCGGCCCTGAAGGAGATCCCGCAGCGCATCGCCTTCTGCTGCACGGCCGCCGCGGTGCGGCCGAGCTTCTTCGCAACCTGACTGGTGGGAGTTCCCGCCTTCGCGAGTGCCTTGAGGGTCTTCAGCTCACGGGCGCTCCACGAGGCGCCATCGTTTGGTGGACGTCTTGCCATCTCGCTACTCCGCTATTCACCCAACTCGAGGGCCGGGTTGGTGATCATACACCGATGAACGCTCGAGCGCGCATCTGCCAAACGATCGGTAACATGTTGGAAAGGCGAGAGACACCCGGGCAGGCCGCCGCCGATGCTGCAGCGCTCCGCGGCGACACCAACTCGCGGACCTCTAGCGCTGCTGCGTCAGATACGCTATGACGTCGGCCCGATCCTGAGCGTTGGGCATCGCGAAGAACATCCTGGCTCCCGGCACCAACGCCTGCGGGTTGGTCAGCCAGCGATCCAGGGTATCCTGACTCCACACGATCCGGGAATTCCTCAGGGCCGGCGAGTAGGCATATCCTGACACCGTTCCTGCCACGCGGCCGACGACACCCCGGTGATGTGGCCCGACGTCGTCCTCGTCCAGGGAGTGGCACCCCGTGCAGACCTGATACACCGTCTTGCCTCGCACCGGATCGCCCGCCGGCGTCCCGGGCGCGGCAACCGCGTGCACCGAGGCCGCCGCCAGCATGGCCACGGCCGCAGCCACGGTGGTCGCCGTAGTCCACGCGTAGAGATCGAGCCGATACCCGCTGCGTCCCGTCATGCTGGCTCCCGACTCAAGCCAACGCCGTGTCGGCGAGCACCAGGGATTGCGGGTGTGCCCGTAGCGAGAGGCTCGTCATCCCGAGGCGGTGCGCGAGCTCCTCTGCCGGCACCTTGAGCGGCCCGGGTCCCGGGCCCTCGCCGGGCGCCGGCTGCGGATAGGCGGTGGAGCGAGCGGTATGGAAGGTGATGTTGCCCTCCACCTTCTGCACGATCTGGTGGATGTGCCCGTTCAATACCGTGACGGAGCCGAACCGGCGCAGCTCGGCGAGCAGCGCCTGCGAATCGCTGGTGCGCCAGCCCCACGGCTCATAGATGTCCCACAGCGGCATGTGTGCGAAGACCACGATCGGGCTGCTCGAGGCGCGCCCGCGCAGATCCGCCTTCACCCAGGCGAGCTGCTCATCGCCGAGGTAGCCCGAGCCGCCGTCCTTGGCCTGCAGCACGTTGACGAGCGCCACGAAATGGACCCCGGCGTGATCGAAGCTGTAGTAGCCCTTGTTGCCTGAGACCTTGCCGAAGCGGCTGAAGTACTCGCTGACCGTGGCGTCGGCCACGTCGTGCTCGCCGGGAACGGTGTGCAGCTCGCTGACGCGCAGGCGTCCGAGCAGCTGCTGCGCCGTGTCGAACTCTTCGGGTTTCGAGAGGTGCGTGATGTCGCCGGTGTGCACGATCAGTGCCGGCTGCTCGCGCATGGCGTTCACGAGGTCGATGGTCGAGGACAGCGTGCCATTCACGTCCGGATTGGCGTCCTTGTGGAACCCGATGTGGGTGTCGCTGATCTGCACGAACAGCGGCTTGCCGAGCCGCGCCGCACCCTTGGGATCCGCGGTCGCGGCGCTGAGCGCGGTCGGTGTCAGCACCCCTCCCGCGAGCACGAACAGCGTTCCGGCGCCGCCGAAGGCCAGGCACTGGAGCGCACTGCGGCGCGATACCACACGGTTCTGATCCGACATGTTGAGCACTCCTCACGATGGGTTCGTGAGTAGAGACTTGGCAGGGGTCCGGTTTATTCCCGGGAACGCCGCGTGCTCAGCGCGTATCGCGCGCGGCCAGGTCCTGAAGCAGAGACCGAAGACCTCCGAGCTCGTCCCAGCCGGCATCCGAGACGGCACAGTAGCCAAGATCACCGCCCCGCCAGCAGGCGATGTGATAGCCGCGCCGCGAGACTTGCGCGGGCAGCGGCTTGCTGCCCGGCATGAAGGTAAACACGTTGATGACGTGCGCGCCGTGCTCGTAGACCAGCACGGCGGAGCGCTGGCGATCGAGCTCATCGACTCGTCCGCCCGCGAGCCGATAGCCCTCCCCGGCGAAGTCGGCCACCACCGGGGAGACATCGGCCCGTCCGGCGAACCACGGCTTCACCGTATGCCGATCGGTCGAGACGACGCCGGTCAGCTGCCCGGACTCGAGCGAGCGCAGGTGGGCGCCGATCAGCTCATCGGGGAGCGAGCCGGGCAGCAGCGGCACGAGCAGCACGGCGGCCAGGCTGGCGGCGAGCGCGGCCCCCGCGCCCGTCAGCGTCCCGAGCCAGAACGGGCGCGCCCGCCACGCCGGGCGCGGCTGCGCAGCGCGGCGCTCGGCGACCTGTTCCGCATCCAGCATGCGAGCGATGCGCGTGCGCAGTTCCGGGGAGGCTGCGGCGTAGTCGAGATCGCGGCGCACGCGCGCGCGGGAGCGCCCGAGATGCGCGAGCAGCGCACGGCACTCGGGGCAGTGCTCGGCGTGCCGCTCGACCGCGGCTGCCGACACCGCATCCAGCTCGCCGTCGAAGGCGGCCTGGACCCGCAGGCTCTCAGCGCACTGCACGCGGCTCTCCCTCGGCCTCGGGCCAGAGCGCCTTCAACGCGCTGCGCGCGCGCGCGAGGCGCGACATCACGGTCCCGATCGGCACCTCGGCGACGGCGGCGATCTCGCGGTAGCTCATGTCCTCCATCTCCCGCAGCAGCAGGACCTCGCGCTGTTCCTCGGGCAGAGCGGCAATCAGCCGTCCGAGCAGCCGCCGCTCGTCGCGCTCGATCGAGGCGCTCTCCGGGTCGGGCAAGCGGGCGGCGAGCGCAGGCTCCGCCTCGTGCTCCTCGGTCAGCGGCTCGTGGGCGCGCCGCTGCCGCTCGGCGAGCGCGCTCAGGTGGCAGTTGCGCACGATTGCCAGCAGCCAAGGGCGCGCGTCCGCTCCCCGCAGGCCCTCGAAGGCTCGGTAGGCGCGCATGAACGCCTCCTGCACGATGTCGTCGGCGTCGCTCGGGGAACGGCACAGCCAGCGCGCCAGCCGATGCGCGGCGTCCAGGTGCGGCAGCACCAGCGCCTCGAAACGAGTGCGTTTGTCGTCCATCGATGGCGCTTGCGGCTGCCTCGCCCGGTCCGCTCGGCGCGACTCGTGAATGAGACTCCCCGCCGGGCTATTTTATTCCTCAGCTCCGGGCGCGCAGCTCCGCCGCATCCACGGTATTGGAGAGCAGCATGGCGATGGTCATGGGACCCAAGCCCCCGGGAACGGGGGTGATCCAGCCGGCACGGCGGGCGGCCGCCTCGAACTCCACGTCCCCCACGAGCTTGCCGTCGCTCGTGCGGTTGATGCCGACGTCGAACACCGCGGCCCCCGGGCGCACCCACTCTCCGGGGACGAAGCCGGCCTTGCCGACCGCCGCCACCAGCACCTCGGCGCGCTCGACTTCGCCGCGCAGGTCGCGCGTTCCCGTGTGGCACACGGTCACGGTCGCGCGCGCGAGCAGCAGCTCCAGCGCCATGGGCCGGCCGACGATGTTGGAGGCCCCGACGACCGTGGCACGCAGCCCCGTGAGCGCGATGCCATAGGCCTCGGCGAGCTTGATCACGCCGAACGGCGTGCAGGGACGCAGCCGCGGACGCTTCTGCGCCAGGAGTCCCGTGTTGGTGGGGTGAAAACCGTCGACGTCCTTGGCCGGATCGACCGTGTCCATCACGCGGTCGGCGCTCACGCCCTTCGGCAGCGGCAGCTGGATGAGGATGCCGTCGACGCGCTCGTCGTGGTTGAGCGAGTGCACCAGCGCGAGAATCTGTGCCTCGGAGGTGGACGCCGGCAGATCGTGGGCGAAGGAGTCGATCCCGGCCTCGAGCGAGGACTTGCGCTTGTTGCGCACGTAGACGCTCGAGGCCGGATCCGCACCCACCTGCACCACCGCGAGTCCGGGCCGCCGCCCGTGGCGCACGGCGAACCCGGCGGCGCGCCTGGCTACCTCGGCGCGCACCCGCGCCGCCACCGCCTTGCCATCGAGCAGCAGCGCGCCGCCGGCGGTGCGGGCCGCCTCCATGGGTAGCGCGCTCATCAGTAGCGGTAGTGCTCGGGCTTGTACGGCCCGGCACGCTCGACGCCGATGTAGCGCGCCTGCGTGTCCGTCAGCTGCGAGAGCTCGACGTTGAGCTTGCGCAGCTGCAGCCGCGCCACTTTCTCATCCAGGAGCTTCGGCAGCACGTAGACCCCGACCGGATACCGCTCGGTGTTGGTATAGAGATCGATCTGCGCAATCACCTGGTTGGCGAAGCTCGAGCTCATCACGTAGCTCGGATGCCCGGTACCGCAGCCGAGATTCACCAGCCGCCCCTCGGCGAGCAGGATCAGCCGCCGCCCGTCGGGCAGGATCACGTGATCCACCTGCGGCTTGATGTTCTCCCACTTGTATTGCTTGAGGCTCGCGACGTCGATCTCGCTGTCGAAGTGGCCGATGTTGCACACGATGGCATTGTGCTTCATGCGCTTCATGTGATCGTGCGTGATCACGTGGAAGTTGCCGGTGGCGGTGACGAAGATGTCGGCCTGGTCGGCCGCGTACTCCATGGTCACGACCCGGTAGCCCTCCATCGCCGCCTGCAGCGCGCAGATCGGGTCGATCTCCGTGACCCACACCTGCGCCGACAGCGCCCGCAGCGCCTGCGCGCAGCCCTTGCCGACGTCGCCGTAACCGCACACGACCGCAATCTTGCCGGCCACCATGACGTCGGTGGCGCGCTTGATGGCGTCCACCAGCGACTCGCGGCAGCCGTACAGGTTGTCGAACTTGCTCTTGGTGACCGAGTCGTTGACGTTGATCGCCGGGAAGGCGAGCTTGCCCTCCTTGGCCATCTGGTAGAGGCGCTTGACGCCGGTGGTGGTCTCCTCGGTGACGCCCTTCACCTGGCCGATGCGACTCGAGTACCACTTGGGATCCGCCTTGAGATGCGCGCGGATCGAGGCGAACAGCGCGCGCTCCTCGTCGTTGGCGGGTCTGGCGATCACGCCCGCATCGCTCTCGGCGCGCACGCCGAGGTGCAGCAGCAGCGTCGCATCCCCGCCGTCGTCGAGAATCATGTTGGCGGGGGCGGCCGGCCACTCGAAGATGCGGTGCGTATATTCCCAGTAGTCGTCCAGCGACTCGCCCTTCCAGGCGAACACCGCCGTGCCGCGCGCGGCGATGGCGGCGGCGGCATGGTCCTGGGTGGAGAAGATGTTGCAGGAGGCCCAGCGCACCTCGGCGCCGAGGGCCTGCAGCGTCTCGATGAGCACCGCCGTCTGGATGGTCATGTGGAGCGAGCCGGCGATGCGCGCACCGCGCAGCGGCTGCGTGGGCGCGAACTCCTCGCGGATGGCCATGAGACCGGGCATCTCGGTCTCGGCGATCGCGATCTCCTTGCGTCCCCACTCGGCGAGCGCGAGGTCGGCAACGCGATGGTCGGCCTGGGGATTGGGTTTCAGTGTGGCGTTCATTCTCGATACTCCGTCGGTCAGAGCGAGCGCCGTATGGTTGAGCGGTCCACTGAGCCTGGCAGGGTCACGCTGGCCTCGGGAGGCCACGGCCCCGTCGCAACGCTCCTCAGCGTGCCGGTTGCGCCGCAGGTTGCGGCGGCATTCTCTCAAGCTTCAGGCGGCGCGCGCTCCTTTGGCATCCGCGGCGAGCTCCGCGGCCCGATCGGTACGCTCCCAGGTGAACTCGGGCTCGCTGCGCCCGAAGTGCCCGTAGGCGGCGGTCTTCTGGTAGATCGGCCGCACGAGATCGAGCATCTCGCGCAGCCCGTAGGGCGTCAGGTCGAAATGCTTGCGCACCAGCTGCGTGAGATGCTCGCGCGACAGGCGGCTGGTGCCGAAGGTCTCGATCATGATCGAGGTCGGCTCGGCGACGCCGATGGCGTAGGACACCTGCACCTCGCAGCGCTCGGCGAGCCCCGCCGCGACCAGGTTCTTGGCGACGTAGCGTGCGGCGTAGGCGGCCGAGCGGTCGACCTTGGAGGGGTCCTTACCGGAGAACGCGCCTCCCCCGTGGCGCGCGTAGCCGCCGTAGGTGTCGACGATGATCTTGCGGCCGGTGAGCCCGCAGTCGCCGACGGGTCCGCCGATGACGAAGCGGCCCGTGGGGTTGATGTGGTACTTGGTGCGCTTGTCGACCCACTTCGCCGGCAGCACGGGCTTGAGTATCTCCTCCATCACCGCCTCGCGCAGCGCCTTGGTGGAGATCTCGTCGCTGTGTTGCGTGGAGAGCACCACCGCCTCGATGCCGACCGGTTCCTGGTCCTCGTAGCGCAGCGTCACCTGGCTCTTGGCGTCCGGCCGCAGCCACGGGAGCTTGCCGGCCTTGCGCACCTGCGCCTGGCGCTTCACCAGGCGGTGGGCGAGCGTGATGGGCGCGGGCATGAGCACATCGGTCTCGTTGGTGGCGTAGCCGAACATGAGGCCCTGGTCCCCGGCGCCCTGCTTGCGCTCGTCCTTGCGGTCGACGCCCTGGGCGATGTCGGGGGACTGCTTGCCGATGATGTTGAGGACGCCGCAGCTCGCGCCGTCGAAACCCATCTCGGAGGAGTCATAGCCGATGTCGAGCACGGTCTTGCGTACCAGGGCCTCGACGTCCACCCAGGCCGAGGTAGTGACCTCGCCTGCCACGATGACCACCCCGGTCTTCACCAGCGTCTCGCAGGCGACGCGCCCGCGCGGGTCCTCCTTCAGGATGGCGTCCAGCACCGCGTCCGAGATCTGATCCGCGACCTTGTCCGGGTGACCCTCGGAGACCGACTCGGAGGTGAAGAGATAATCGTTCGACATCTTGCTCAAGTTCCTGCCGGTGTGTAGCGCTAAAGCCGTTTAGTTTAACCCAGCCGGGCGCGTCCCGCCGCCGCCGCAGCGGCCTGCGCGAGGCGGCTCTCGAACGTCGCGCGGGTGAAATGGTGGTTCTGCGTGCCGCGCGACTCGATCTTGATGGCCCCCATGAGCGAGGCAATATGTCCGCACGCAGTCCAGTCGAGGCCGTGCAGCAGGCCGTGGATGAGGCCGGCCCGGTAGGCGTCCCCGCAGCCCGTGGGATCGACGACCTCGCGCACCGGCGCGGACGGGATCTCGATCGCGGCGTCGCGCGTGTGAATCGTGGAGCCGCCCGCGCCATGCGTCACGATGAGTGCGGCGACCCGCCGCGCCAGGGCGGCGGCGGTCCAGCCGGTCTTCTGCTCGAGGAGCTGCCACTCGTAGTCGTTCACGGTCACCCAGGTGGCCTGGGAGACGAAGCGCTCGAGGTCCTCGGCGCCGAACATCGGCAGTCCCTGCCCCGGATCGAAGATGAAGGGAATGCCCGCGGCGGCGAACTGCTCGGCGTGGCGGATCATGCCCTCACGGCCGTCGGGGGCCACGATGCCGAGGGCAATGTCGCGCGCATCCGCGACCTGGTTCAGGTGCGAGTGCTGCATCGCCCCGGGGTGGAACGCGGTGATCTGGTTGTCGTCCAGGTCCGTCGTGATGAAGGCCTGGGCCGTGAGCTCGGCATCGACCACCCGCACGTGGTCGGACGGCACGCCGTTCTCGCGCATCCATTCGCGATAGGGGCCGAAATCGCGCCCCACGGTGGCCATCGGATAGCCCACATCGCCGAGGAGGGCCAGGTTGTAGGCGATGTTGCCGGCGCAGCCGCCGTATTCCCGGCGCAGCTGCGGCACCAGGAACGAGACCGACAGCATGTGGATCTTGTCGGGGAGGATGTGATTGGCGAAGCGGTCGCCGAACACCATGATGGTGTCATAGGCGAGCGACCCGCAGATCAGCGCCCGGCCGCGCGCGGGGGGCGTCACGTCTTCCCGCCCGGCGCCGGCGCTGCGGGCTTCACGGGCGGAGCCGCGGCCGGCGCGGTGCCTCCGGGCGCCTGGCTCGCCTCCTTAAGGAGTGCCACGGCACGCTTCGCCACCTCGGAGAGTCCCGCGCCCTGACGCTCTTCGTAGTACTTGAGCATCTGCGCGCGCATGCGCGGGTCCCAGAAGCGCCTCAAGTGGTTGGCCACGTCGCGCGCGGCCTGCTCGCCGCTCGCGCCGCTGAAGAATTCGCCGATCTCGTTCGCCATCTTGATGAGCAGATCGATGTTCATGTTTCTTCAGTCAGCCGCTGGGGATGCGCGTAGACCACGTGCTGATCGCGCCGCGCGAAGGCGACCAGTGTAACGCCGCTGCGCTCGGCGAGGCGCACCGCGAACGCCGTCGGCGCCGACAGCGCCGCGAGGAACGGGATGCCGACGGTGGCGCACTTCTGCACCATCTCGTAGCTGGCGCGGCTGGTGATCAGCATGTAGCCCGCCGCGAGATCCTCGCCCGCGCGCGTCAGCGCGCCGATCGTCTTATCGAGCGCGTTGTGGCGTCCGACGTCTTCGCGCACCACGCGGATACCCTGCCCCGGTATGACCCAGGCGGCGGCATGGACGCTCCCGGTGCGGGCGTTGATCGGCTGCAGCTGCGACAGCTGCTCGATGGCCTCGTGCAGATCGCGCGTCGCGACCTTGACTCCGGCGGGTACGGGGGCGGGATCGCGGATCGCATCCGCCGCGGTCTCGGCTCCGCACAGCCCGCAGCCCGTGCGGCCGGTGAGATTCCGCCGGCGCTGCAGCAGCTCGGTGAAGCGTTCCCAGGCGACCGTGATGTGCACATCGACCGAGGCGGCCCCGGCGCGCACCTCGACCCCGCGAATCTCGTCGGCGCGCGCCACCAGTCCCTCGCTCAGCGTGAAGCCGACAGCATAGTCCTCGAGATCGGCGGGGGTCGCGAGCATGACCACGTGCGGCACGTCGTGATAGACGAGCGCGACTGGCCGCTCCTCCGCGACCTGGTCGGTGGTATGGCTGGTCGCGCCGCGCGACCAGCGCTCGACGCTCACCTCGGCGCTGACGCCGGGCAGCGGTGCCGGTGGCGCTGCCATCACTGCCCGCGCGGTCGATATCGGGACATCAGACGGGCGTCTTCTCCGGACGGCGCTGCTTGTCTCCCTGACGCGGCAGCGAGCGCTCGTGCGCGGCGCGCTTGCTCCAGGCGTCCTTCTGGTTGACCAGCACCACTTCGACCGCCGTCACCTTGTACTCGGGGCAGTTGGTCGCCCAGTCGGAGTTCTCGGTCGTGACCACGTTGGCGTTGGTCTCCGGGAAGTGGAACGTGGTGTAGACCACCCCGGGCGCGATCTTGCTGGAGATCTGCGCGCGCAGCACCGTATCCCCGGCACGGCTGGTGAGTCCCACCCAGTCGCCGTCCGAGATGCCGCGCACCTCGGCGTCGTGCGGATGGATCTCGAGCACGTCCTCGGCGTGCCAGACGACGTTGCCGGTGCGCCGCGTCTGCGCGCCGACGTTGTACTGCGTGAGGATGCGGCCAGTGGTCAGGATCAGCGGGAAGCGGCTGGTACTTTTTTCACTTGTCGGTACGTATTCGGTGGCCCAGAACTTGCCCTTGCCGCGCACGAACTGTCCGACGTGCATGGTGGGCGTACCCTGCGGATGCTCGTCGTTGCAGGGCCACTGGATGCTGCCGAGCTGATCGAGCTTCTCGAACGTCATGCGCGTGAAGGTCGGCGTCAGACGCGCGATCTCCTCCATGATCTCGCTGGCGTGCTGGTAGGGCATCGGGTAGCCGAGCGCCTCCGACAGGAGGCAGGTGATCTGCCAGTCGGCGTAGCCCGCGAGCGGCTCCATGATCTTGCGCACGCGCGACACGCGCCGCTCGGCGTTGGTGAAGGTCCCGTCCTTCTCGAGGAAGGAAGAGCCCGGCAGGAACACGTGCGCGTACTTCGCGGTCTCGTTGAGGAACAGGTCCTGCACCACGCAGCACTCGAGCGCTTCCATCGCGGCGCTCACATGGTGGGTGTTGGGATCGGACTGCACGAAGTCCTCACCCTGCACGTACATGCCCTTGAAGGTGCCATCGAGCGCCGCCTCGAACATGTTCGGGATGCGCAGTCCCGGCTCACTCTGGAGCGCAACGCCCCAGGCGTCCTCGAAGCTCTTGCGCACCACCGGGTCGGAGACATGCCGGTAGGCGGTGAACTCGTGCGGGAACGAGCCCATGTCGCACGAGCCCTGCACGTTGTTCTGGCCACGGAGCGGGGACACGCCGACGCCCTCGCGGCCGAGATTGCCGGTGGCCATGGCGAGGTTGGCGATCGACATCACGGTCGTGGTGCCCTGGCTGTGCTCGGTGACGCCGAGGCCGTAGTAGATGGCGGCGTTCGGCGCGCGGGCGTAGAGGCGCGCCGCGTGGCGCACGCGCTCGGCGGGCACGCCGGTGATGCTCTCGGAGGCTTCGGGGGAGTTGCGTGGCTCGGCGACGAACGCCTTCCACTTCGCATAGCTCTCGGGCTCGCAGCGCTCGGCGACGTAGGCCTCCTTGGTGAGGCCCTCGGTCACGACTACGTGGGCGAGCGCGTTCATGAGCGCGACGTTGGTGCCGGGCTTTAACTGCAGATGCTCATCCGCCTCGATGTGCGGCGAGCGCACCAGTCCCGTCTGGCGCGGATCGGCCACGATCAGCTTCGCGCCCTGGCGCAGCCGCCGCTTCATCTGCGAGGCGAATACCGGATGGCCGTCGGTCGGGTTGGCGCCGATCACCATGATGAGGTCGGCCTTCATGACCGAGTCGAACGCCTGGGTCCCGGCCGACTCGCCCAGCGTGTTCTTGAGTCCGTAGCCGGTCGGCGAGTGGCACACGCGCGCGCAGGTGTCGACGTTGTTGTTGCCGAAGGCGGCGCGCACCAGCTTCTGCACCAGGAAGGTCTCCTCGTTGGTGCAGCGCGAGGAGGTGATTCCGCCGACCGAGTCACGGCCGTACTTGGCCTGGATGCGCTTGAACTCGCGCGCCGCGTAGCCGATCGCTTCCTCCCACGACACCTCGCGCCAGTTGTCGCGGATGGTCTTGCGGATCATGGGCTTCAGCTGGCGGTCCGGGTGCGTGGCGTAGCCCCAGGCGAAGCGCCCCTTGACGCAGGAATGCCCGTGATTCGCGCCGGCATCGCGATCGGGCACCATGCGCACGACCTCGACGTCGGCCCCCTCGCCGCGCACCTCGGCCGTAAAGCCGCAGCCGACCCCGCAGTAGGCGCAGGTGGTCTTCACAGCGCGCTCGGCGGGCCCGAGCGCAACCACGGACTTCTCCGTGAGGGCGGCGGTCGGACAGGCTTCGACACACGCGCCGCAGGAAACGCATTCGGATTCGAGGAACGGCTGGTCCTGGCTCGCCGCGACCTTGGACGCGAAGCCGCGCCCCTGGATGGTCAGCGCGAACGTCCCCTGTGTCTCATCGCAGGCGCGCACACAGCGCGAGCAGACGATGCAGACGTTCGGGTCGAAGCTGAAGTAAGGATTGCTCTCGTCCTTCGGCAGCCCCTGGTGACGCTGGCCGCCGGCGTACGGGCTCGAAGTGACGCCGAGCCTGTGCGCCATGGAGATGAGCTCGGTCTTTGCTTCGGCGTCGGTCGGCGCGCGCTCGATGGGATAGTCGGAGAGATAGAGCTCCATCACGCTGCGCCGCAGCTGCGTCAGCTTCGGCGACTCGGTGCGCACCTTCATGCCCGCGGCGACGGTAGTCGTGCAGGAGGCCGGATAGCCCTTGCGGCCCTCGACCTCGCACAGGCACAACCGGCAGGAGCCGAAGGCCTTGAGCGTATCGGTGGCGCACAGCTTCGGCACCTTGACGCCCGCGAGCGCCGCGGCGCGCATGACCGAGGTGCCCTCGGGCACGGTGACGCTGCGGCCGTCGATCTCGACGGTGACGCTGCCGGCGGCATCCGCCGGCAGCGGGGTGCCGAAGTCTTCGTAATCTATCGCGAACATGTTCCGCCTCGATGCGCGCTATTGACGGGTGCGCGCGCGAAAGTCTTCCCTGAAATACTTGAGCGCACTCTGCACCGGAAAGGGCGCCATGCCGCCGAGGCCGCACAGCGACCCCTGCACCATGGTGTCGCACAACTCCTCGAGGAGCGCCAGGTTGCGCTCGCCGTCGGTGCCCGCGAGGATGCGATCGATGACCTCCATGCCGCGCGTCGAGCCGATGCGGCACGGTGTGCACTTGCCGCAGGACTCGATCGCACAGAACTCCATCGCGTAGCGCGCCATGCGTGCCATGTCGACGGTGTCGTCGAATACCACGATACCCCCGTGGCCGAGAAGTGCGCCGACCGCAGACAGGGCCTCGTAGTCGACCAGGGTGTCGAACTGCGACGGCGGCACGTAGGCGCCGAGCGGCCCGCCGATCTGCACCGCACGGATCGGCCTTCCCGAGGCGGTGCCGCCGCCGTAGTCGTACAGCAGCTCGCGCAGGGTGAGTCCGAAGGCGCGCTCGATCAGGCCGCCGCGCTTGACGTTGCCGGCGAGCTGGATCGGCAGCGTGCCGCGCGACTTGCCGACGCCAAAGTTGGCATAGGCCTCGGCGCCGTGCACGAGGATCCAGGGCACGGTCGAGAGCGTCACGACGTTGTTGACGATGGTGGGCTGTCCGAACAGCCCCTTGATGGCCGGCAGCGGCGGACGCACGCGCACCTCGCCGCGCTTGCCCTCGAGGCTCTCGAGCATCGAGGTCTCTTCGCCACAGATGTAGGCACCGGCGCCGAGGCGTACCTCGAGATCGAAGCGCTTAGCAGAGCCGGCCACGTCCGCCCCCAGGTACCGGGCCTGATAGGCCGCGGCGATGGCGGTCTTCAGCGCCCGGTGCGCGTGCGGGTACTCGGCGCGCAGATAGATGAAGCCCTGGCTGGCGCCGACCGCGATGCCGGCGATCGTCATGCCCTCGATGAGCGTGAACGGGTCGCCTTCCATCAGCATGCGATCGGAGAAGGTGCCCGAGTCACCCTCGTCGGCGTTGCAGGTGACGTACTTCTGCGCGGCGTTCTGGTCGAGCACCGTCTTCCACTTGATGCCGGTCGGGAAGGCCGCACCGCCGCGCCCGCGCAGGCCCGAGGCCGTGATCGCCTGCAC
>Ga0335083_10002832_pt1 | contig 22703 bp, 19 predicted proteins | sample Lox_Sample_42_FD_206716 | JGI IMG/M metagenome (GOLD analysis project Ga0335083, IMG submission 206716) | Soil microbial communities from Loxahatchee National Wildlife Refuge, Florida, United States - Lox_Sample_4.2 | ecosystem: Environmental > Terrestrial > Soil > Wetlands | place: USA...
CGGGCTTGCCGCTGCGGTCGACGACGCTGCCGACGCACGCGATCGCGTCCTCGATCACCTTGCGCAGGTCGTCCTGCTTCGCCGAGCCCGGGATCACGATGCCGTCGCCGTTGAGCACGGTCTCGGCGAACACCTTCGTGACCGCGACCGTGTCGGCGACGGTGATCGCCTTCTCGCTCTGCTTGCCGAGGTCCGAGAGCATGCGCTTGGCCGCGGTCACGACCTTCGGATCGGCGATCGCGGACAGCTCGACCGCGTCCTCGCTCGCGAGCAGCGCGCCGGGCTCGGCGAACGTCGTCTTGGCCCACGCGATGGTCGCGAGGATGTCCTGCACGCGAATCCGGCCGTCGCCGTCGGCGTCGAGCAGCTTCAGCGTCTCCTGATCGATGTCGATCCCGCGCGTCGGCATCGCGAGCGCGACCCACAGCTTCTGATCGAGCTCCGGCAGCGCGAGCATGTCGGCACCGTCGCGCAGGCTGACCTGATCCACGCCGCCGGCGCGGAAGAAGTGAAAGCGATGGCCCATTGCCCCGCAGACTACCCGAACTGCACGGACCGGCGCGTGAACGAGCCGCCGAACCAGAAGCCGGTGATCGGAAACGTCACGGCGTCGAGCCCGGCGGCCTCGGCGGCGCCGGCGGCGACGATCACGGGCACGAAGTGCTCGTGGGTGGGCAGCGCGTCGCGGACGCCGGGCGCACGACTCCGGTATTCGAGCAGCGCGCCGGTATCGCGGCGCGCGAGCACGTCGGCGCACCACGCGTCGAAGTCGTGGGCCCAGGCCGGCGTGGCGCGCAGCGCGAACGAGCGCATGTTGTGCGTCAGAAAGCCGCTGCCGATCACGAGCACGTCCTCGGTGCAAAGCGGCGCGAGCGCGCGGCCGAGCTCGTACAGCGGGCGCGGCTCCATCGTCGGCAGCGAGATCTGCAGCACCGGCACGTCGGCCGCCGGATACATGCACATCAAGGGGATGTACGAGCCGTGATCCTGGCCGCGCGCCGGCTCGTCGACGAACGGGATCTTCGCGGCGCCGAGCAGCGCACGCACGCGCGCCGCGAGCTCCCCAGCCGGCGGGCTCGGGTACTCGAGGCGATAGAACTTCTCGGGAAATCCATAGAAGTCGTAGACGAGCGGCACGTTCGTCGTCGCGCCGAGCGCGACCGGCTTTTGTTCCCAGTGCGCCGAGATCATCAGGATCGCGCGCGGCCTGGCGAGCGCGCGCGCCCACGCCGCGAGCTCGTTCACCCAGCCCGGGTCGTCGAGCAGCATCGGCGCGCCGTGCGCCATGAACACGATCGGGCTATTCATCGCGCTTCACGATCCAGCGCAGCACCTCGGCGAGCGCCTGCGAGTCCTGGCCCTTGCGCAGCATCGGCCGCCCGGGCGCGATCGCGCGCGCGTCGTCGTCGGCGGTCTCCGACAGGAACACGACGCGCTCGCACAGGTGCGGCTTCTCGCTCGCGATCCAGCGGTACAGATCGGCGCCGCTCCCGTCGTGCATCTGCCAGTCGGTCACGATCGCGTCGTAGTCGCGCGCCTCGATCGCTTCCTGCGCGGCGCGGCCGCCGTCGATCGCGAAGACCGAGTAGCCGGTGCCGTCGAGGAACTCGGCCATCGCGGCGAGGAGCACCGGATCGTCGTCGACCAGGAGCAGCGTCGGGCGGTCGAGCACGACGACCGGCATCCCGCGCGACGGTGTGCGCGTGCGCCTCACGATCGCGTGCGCGACGCGCACGAGCTCCACGTTCGCGACCAGCGGCACCGCCAGGCAGCGCCCGCCGACGACGGCGTCGAACTCGGGCGGCACGTCCTCGGCGATGAACACGAATCGCGTGCGCAGCTCCGGCTTCTTGGCGAGCGCCCACCGGTATAGCTCACCACCGACGACCTGCGCGGCGTCCCATGGTACGACCACGACGTCGACGGGCCGCTCGCTCTCCTCGAGGTGCGCCTGTGCGCGAAATGCGCTGATCGCGGCGACGACGTCGAACCCGCCAGCCTCGAACACCCGGGTCAACAGATCCAGGATATCGCCCTCGCCGTGAACGACGAGGGCGGCAGGTCGACCCGACGAAGCCACTCGTACAGATGATAGCCCCGGCCATGATCTACCGCACCAGTGCTGCTAGGCTTCGTGAATGACAAGGAACCTCCTCCTCGGCGTGCTCGCCGGGCTCGCCGCGTGCGGCCCGGTCAGCGCCGAAAAGACGGCCGCGAAGCCAGCGCCGCCTCTGCGTTCGGGCGACCCGCGGCCGGAGCTGGCGCCGATCCCGACCAAGATCGACGTCACGACGAGCGCGCCGATGGAGGACGGCGCTCCCGACAAGAAATCGAGCGTGCTCGACGTCCTCGCCAGCGAGAACGTGCGCGAGTTCGCGACGCTCAGCAAGCAGCCCGAGCCGGCCTACTACGTCGCGCACCAGCTGATCGAGCGCCGGGAGGTCAACCTCGAGGCCGAAGGCGGCGCGCTCACGATCGACAGCGACGACACCGTGCGCAACCTCGACACCGACGTCCGCGTCGGCAAGCCCGCGCTCGACAACACGCACCCGATCTCCGACGACACGAACGGTCTCAACACGCCGTTCCAGCGCCGCGGCATGATCCCGTTCGGCGACGACAAGGAAGCGCTCGCCCACGCGGTCTGGCTCGACACCGACCGCCGTTATCACGAGGCGGTGAGCGCGCTCGGCTACGTGAGGCAAGACCAGGCCACGCTCAGCAAGCACGCGACCGAGGCCGATTTCTCCGCGGAGCCGGCCGAGACCTACGTCGAGGCGACCGCGAAGCTCGAGTTCGACAAGGCGCAGTGGATCGAGCGGCTCAAGCGTTGCTCGGCCAAGGCCCTGCGCGGGTCGGCGACGCGCGGCACGTGCAGCGTGGTGTTCCAGCTCAACACGACCTACTTCGTGAACAGCGAAGGCTCGAAGATCGAGCAGTCGTGGACGAACGCGCAGCTGTCGGTGTCGGTCGGCGTCAAAGCCGACGACGGCATGAACCTGTCACGGCTCGAGCAGCGGTTCGGGCGCACGCCCGCCGACCTGCCCGGCGACGGCGAGGTCGACAAGATGATCGCGCTCGTCACCACCGACCTCGACGGGCTCCACGACGCGCCGCTCGCCGAGCCGTACGTCGGCCCTGCGATCCTCGAGGGTCGCGCCGCTGGCGTGTTCTTTCACGAGGTGTTCGGTCACCGCGTCGAAGGCCACCGCCAGAAGGACGTCACCGGCGGCCAGACGTTCGCGAGCTACGTCGGCAAGGACATCGCGCCGGAGTGGCTGAGCGTCTACGACGATCCGCAGATCGCCACGCTCAACGGCATCCAGCTCAACGGCTTCTACCGGTTCGACGACGAAGGCGTGCGCGCGCACCACGTGCCGCTGATCGATCACGGCAAGCTCGTCGGCTTCGAGATGGGCCGTAACCCGATCAACGGCTTCCCGCACTCGAACGGGCACGGCCGGCACTCCGCCGGCTATCCGCCGGTCGCGCGCCAGGGCAACCTCGTCGTCGAGGCGGCGCGCAGCGTCGAGCGCAAGGACCTCGAGGCGATGCTGATCGAGCAGATCAAGAAGCAGCACAAGAAGTACGGCATGATCTTCACCGACATCAGCGGCGGGTTCACGAACACGTCGGCGTTCGCCCCGCAGGCGTTCAAGGTCAACCCGGTGCTGGCGTACCGGCTGTACCCCGACGGCAAGCGGGAGCTCGTGCGCGGCATCGACATCAGCGGCACGCCGCTGGTCGCGCTGCAGTCGATCCTCGCGGCGAGCCGCGAGATCGAGTCGTTCAACGGCGTGTGCGGCGCCGAGAGCGGCTGGGTGCCGGTCTCGGCGTCGGCGCCGAGCCTCCTGCTCGAGAAGCTCGAGGTCGAGAAAGGGTTCGTTCCGCCGGATCGCGCGCCGATCCTGAGCGCTCCTTCGGTGAGGAAGCCATGAAACGCCTTGCTATCGTTTGCGCGCTCTTGCCCGCGGCGACGTCGCTCGCGCGGAAGCCGGCACCCGAGGCGATGGGGCCGACGTCCGAAGCCGTCACGCCGCAGATCCTCGACGCGATCGCCGAGGAGATGAACCGCGACATGTCGCGGCTGGTGATCGACGGCGCGCCGAAGCCGTATCAGATCGCGTACAAGATCACCGAGGTCGACGTGAACAACGTCTCGGCCAGCCTCGGCCAGACGCTCGCGCGCCAAAACCGCCACTTCGTGAACCTCGAGGTTCGCGTGCGCGTCGGCTCGCCCGACCTCGACAACTCGAACTTCGTCGTGCCCGACGCGTCCGAGATCAACGGGACGGCGACCCAGAACCTGCCGCTCGAGGCCACACCGGCGCTCGCCAAGCGCGTCGCGTGGCTCACGACCGACTCCGCCTACAAGAAGGCGCTGATCCAGCTCCAGGCCAAGCTCGAGGCGCGGCGCGCCGGCTCGGTGCGCGTCAGCGACGCGCCGTCGCTCGCGCCGGCCAAGCCGGTGGTCGGCGAGGATCCGGTGCTCGTGCCCGCGCTCGAGTCACTCGACGATCTCGAGTCGCGCGTGAAGACCCTGTCCGCGAACTTTCGCGATCACCCCGAGCTGCGCGACTCGCGCGTCGCCGCGACCAGCTACGTCGAGCGCCGCTGGTACCTCACGACCGAGGGCACGAGCGTGACCGACACGCGGCGGGCCAGCGGCATCGTGATCGCCGTCGAGGGCCAGGCCGACGACGGCCAGCTGCTCCACAACTATTTCCTGCGCTACGGCCGCACCGCGAAGGATCTGCCCAGCGACAAGGAGCTCGAAGCCGAGTCGAAGAAGCTCGCCGAGTCGATCAAGCTGCTCGCCAAAGCTCCGCTGATCGATCACTACACCGGCCCGGTCTTGTTCGAGGGCGAAGGCGCGGTCGGCATGGTGCGCGCGACCCTCGCGGCGAACCTCGGCGGTACGCCGCTGCCCGAGGGGCTGACGCCGCAAGAGGCGCGGCAGTTCGGCGGCCAGCTCACCGAGAAGGTCGGGCTCAAGGTGGTCGCGCCGATGCTGACGATCGTCGACGATCCGACCGCACACGACGCCGAGGGCAAGGCGTTGATCGGCGGCTACCGCATCGACGACGAGGGCGTGCAAGCGCAGAAGGTCGACGTGATCAAGGACGGCATGTTGAAGACGCTGCTCACCAGCCGCACGCCGTCGGCGAAGGGCCAGACCTCGAACGGCCACGCGCGCGTGCCGGGCGAAGGCGGCGCGTTTCGCGGCAGCGCGACCAACCTGATCGTCAACGGCCGCGGCGGTGCGCCGCGCCGCGCGCTCGAGGGCGAGCTGGTCACGATGGCGCGCGGCGACGGCATGAAGTACGGGCTCGTGATCCGCCGCTTCGACGACGCGGCGGTCACCGGCGCCCCCGACTTCACGCGCCGCGAGCTGTTCCAGCAGATCAAGAGCGCCGACATCGAGGCGCCGCCCGCCGCCGTGCTGGCGTATCGCGTGTATCCGGGCGGCAAGGAAGAGCTCGTGCGCGGCGTGCAGCTCGCCACGGTGCCGATGCGCGCGTGGAAGGACGTGACCGCGGTGTCGACCGAGAAGACGGTCTACAACTTCCTCGCGCCGTTCGAGACCCAGCTCCAGCTGCGCCTCACCGGCGGCACCGAGGAGGGCTTCGTGCCGTCGGGCGGGATCGAGAACGCGATCGTCACGCCCGATCTGCTGTTCAAGGAGCTCGACGTCGTGGGCTCGCGCGGCGGCGTGCGCGAGCTGCCCGCGGTCGAGAAGCCGGTGAAGTAATGCGGATCCACGCCGTCGAGGCGCGCAGCCGTGCGAACGGGCCCGGCGCGCGCTTCGTGGTGTGGATGCAAGGCTGCACGCTCGGCTGTGCGGGTTGCTTCAATCCGACGACGCACGACGCCGGCGGCGGGCGCGAGGTCGAGGTCGCGTCGCTGGTGGCCGAGATGCGCGCGGCGCGCTGCGACGGACTGACGCTCTCGGGCGGCGAGCCGTTACAGCAACCCGAGGCCGCGGCCGAGCTGCTCGCGGCCGCACGCGCGCTCGGGCTGTCGACGCTCGTGTTCTCCGGCTACACGCTCGACGAGATCCGCGCGCTGCCCGGCGGCGATCGCGTGCTCGCGCACCTCGACGTGCTGGTCGACGGCCGCTACGTCGCGCGCGAACGCCTCGGCACGGGGCTGCGCGGCTCGGCGAACCAGCGCATTCATCTGCTCACCGATCGCCACACGCTGGCCGAGGTCGAGGCGACGCCGGTCGCCGAGGTCCGCATCGCGCCCGGCGGCGAGGTCGTGTTGACCGGAGTCGATCCAGTCTGGCCGCTGCGGTTGCCGCGGTCATAGCCCATGCCCCGCGACGGCGCCTAGCTGACGACGCCGATGACGTTCTTCGCCTGGCGCTGGATCTCGATCGCGTCGCGCAGCTGCTCGAACAGCTGGCGCGACGCCGGCATCCCCACGATCTCGAGGTCGGGGTTCTTGACGTCCTGCGCGACGACCTCGACGTGCGCGATGCCGAGCACGCGATCGACGACGTTCTGCTTGTAGACGACGTCGCGGATGCGCCACAGCTGCAGCACGTCGATCCGCTTCGACAGCAGGCCGCGCTCGTATTCGATCACGGTCGTCGTGACACGGAACTTCATCGACTTGCGATAGAACGTGAGCCCGAACATGTACGCGGTCGCGGCGCCGAGCGGGATCAGGACATCGAGGAACTTGTAGGCGACCGATTCCGAAGCCGACAGGCGCTCGAGGATCGCGATCAGCAGGAGCGCGCCGATCACGGTGACGATGTAGTAGCCGAGGTATGCCTTCCACGACGGGCTGCCTTCGTACAGCGTGCGGCGCTCGCCGGGCACGACCGGCGCGGTGCCCTTGACCGCCGGCTGCAGCGCGGGTGCGGCAGGTGCCGGCGCGCTGGCCGGTGCGGCGTTGAGCATCGATCCGCAGAACCGGCACTTGATGGCCTCGTCCTGGATCTCCTCCGCGCAAAACGGACATTTTTTCATCGGCGATCCGCTACATCCGATAGCCGACGCCTGCCATGAAATCGATGCGCGTGAACGCCGACGTCTTGTCCATGTAGCCGAGGCCGCTCTTGGCCGGGCTATACGTGAACGCGAATGGCGTGGCGGTGACGACGATGTTCGGCGTGACCGCGTAGTCCACCGACGCGCCGACCCGCAGCGCGCCCATCACGAGCGAGCCCGAGGCCGCGGCACCGCTGGCCGTGAACGGGTTGCCCATCTGGGTGACGCCGCCCAGCACGAGCGCACCGACACCCAGATCGCCGCGCACGCCGAGCTCCGGTGTGACCCCGTAGGTGATGCCGGCGTCGGCAAGCACCGTCGTGAACGTCGCGGTGCCGCTGCCGTTGGTGATGAAGTTTTTGTAGCCGACAGGCGTCATCGTCGCGGCGATGCCGACCTCGACGTGCATCTTCTCGTTGAGCGGGATCGGATAGCCGCCGATCAGGGCGAACGAGCCCTCGACCGGCACCGACAGACTGCCGGCGCTCAGCTTCGCGCCACCGACGAGCACGCGCGCCGAGATCAGCTTCGGCTGGATGCCCACCGCGGGATGTCCTTCGCCGCCTTCGCCACCCTCCTCGCCGCCTTCTTCGCCACCCTCGGCGACGGTCTTCGTCGTCTTCGTCGTCGTGTTACCGGCATTGCCGGTATTGCCCGTGTTCCCCGTGTTGCCGGTGCCGCCGCTGCCCGTCCCGCCGGTGCCGCCGGTATCGGGGTGCATCGTGTTCGTCGGCGGCTGGCCGGCGCTCGCCTCCTGCTGCTTCGCGCACTCCTCCATGTCGGCGACGAGCTTCTCGGTCGCCGCGCGCGTCTCGGGCTTGAGCGGGTGCGTCGTGTCGGTGTCCTTGAGCGCGAGGAAGCGCTTGTAGAAGAACGCGGCGTCCTTGCACTTGCCGCCCTGGCGATACGCCTGCGCGACGTTGTAGAGATACGCCGGTCGCTTGCCCTCGTTGGTCTCGAGCGCGAACGCCTGCTTGAACGCCTCGGCGGCCTTGTCGAAGTTGCCGAGGTCGTACTGCGTCTCGCCCTCCTTGAACCACTCGTCGCCGGTCTTCGGCTGCGCGAGTGCGACGCTCGAACCGAGCGACACACCGAGCACCACGGTCATCATCCACTTGGTCATCGCAGCTCCCTTACATGTTGTCGGGATTCATCAGGCCCGTATCGTTGCCGCCGTGACCGCCGCTGCCCTTGCCGCCCGAGCCCGAGCCGTTGCCGGGGGGCGTCGGGTGCGGGCCATGGCCGGCGATCGCGGTCTTCTTCAGCTTCGCGAGTGGCTCGGTCGTGTCCTTGTCGAGCTGCAGTGGCTTGAACACGAACTCGTCATAGCCCTTCAGCTTGAGGCGAAGCTGCGGGTTGCCATGGATCGGCAGCGTGAGCGACGCGTTGGTCTGCTTGCCGACGTCGACGCCGTCGACGAAGATCTCCGCGCCAGGCGGATCGGACGTCACCGTCACCGTCACGTTCGTTGGCTCCGGCGGCGGCGTCACCGCGACGGCGGCATCGGGCGTCGCCGGCGGCGGTGGTGGCGGCTGCTTGATCGCGACCTCCGAGCCAGCCGAGCCCGACGAGCCGGACCCCATCGTCACGACATTCTCGCCGCTGCCGCTGCCGCTGCCGCTCGCGGTGCCGCTGCCGTTGTCGGCCGGCGCCGTCTTGTCCTTGCCGTGCAAGACCAGGAACACGCCCGCCGCAGCAGCCGCGACGACGAGGAACCCGCCGATCACGAAGCCGGCCTTGCTGCGACCGGCCGGCGCGATCTGCCCGGTCGCGGCGCCGAGCGTGGTCGGCACCGGCGACAGCGTGCCGGGCACCGGCGACATGATGCCGGGCATCGGCGTCGGTATCGACGGCCCGATCCCGGTCGGCGGCGGCGTCAACCGCATGGCGGGCAGCGGGGCCGACGACGGCATGAGCTGGCGCTGCGCGAAGCCGGCGATGCCGCCGTGCGCCTCGACGAACCCGACCGGGTCCGACATCGCGCGCATGAACTCGTCCATCGTCGGGTAGCGCATCTCGGGGCGCTTCTCGAGCGCCTTCATCACGACCTGCTCGACGTGCGGCGACATCATGCGGTAGCGCGACGGCTCGACCGGGCGCTGCGTCAGGTGCTGCACGAGGATCTCGCCGTAGCCTTCGCCGATGAACGGCACGCGGCCGGTCAGCATCTCGTACAGCACGATGCCGAGCGCGTAGACGTCGGTGCGGTGATCGACGTTCGGCTTGCCCTCGCACTGCTCGGGCGACATGTACGCGGGCGTGCCGAGCACGAGGCCGGTCTTCGTCTTGTGCGACGACATGCCATCGGTGCCCGTCAGCTTCGCGATGCCGAAATCGAGCAGCTTCACGAAGTCGCGCTCGCGGCCGCGCGTGATCAGGATGATGTTGTCGGGCTTGAGATCGCGGTGGACGATGCCGTTCTTGTGCGACGCGGCGAGCGCGTCGGCGACCTGCAGCGCGATCGTCAACGCTCGCTCGGGCGTGAGCGGCGCCTCGGCCCGGATGACCTGGCTCAGCGTGACGCCGGCCAGGAACTCCATGATGAAATAGACCATCCGGTCGCGTCCGCCCGGGGCCTGAATCATGCCGTAGTCGACGATGTCGACGATGTTCGGGTGACCGATCGCGTTGACCGCCTTGGCCTCGGTGAAGAACCGGTCGGCGACCTCGGGGTTACTGGCGAACTCGGGGTGCAGGACCTTGAGCGCGACCTTCTTGCCGATGGTCGGATGCTCGGCCAGATACACGGATCCCATGCCGCCTTCGCCCAACTTCTGGGTGACCAGATAGTTGCCGACGGTTTGCCCGATCAAAACGTCAGATTGCGGGGGCCCTGACTGAGGGTCCATGGATGCTCCGCGGAGGCCTCATAGTAGCGTGACCGAGGGGCAAAGTCGCGCGATCACAGTGCCCGTGTTACGACTGATCTCGTGCGCTTGCATCTCGCCTGCTCGTTGTGGGTGATCGTGGGTGGGCTGGCGCGCCCGGCGGCTGCCGACGACCTGCCGGAAGTGAAATCGAAGGCGGCCATCGTGATCGATGCCGAGACCGGCGCCGAGATCTTCGGCAAGAATGCCGACGAGATCCGGGCGATCGCGTCGACCACGAAGATCTTCGTGGCGATGGCCGTGCGCGACCAGGGCGTGGATCTCGCGGCGTTCACCGCGATCACGAAGGACGACGCGCGAGCCGCGCGCGGCGGCTCGCGCACGCGGCTCGAGGTCGGCGAGCTGTATCGCAACGAAGATCTGCTCCGCGCGATGCTGCTCGCCAGCGACAACCGCGCGCCGACCGCGCTCGGCCGCGCCGCCGGCCTGGACGAGGATCACCTGATCGGGGCGATGAACGCGGTCGCGAAGCGCCTCCACCTCGCGCGCACGCGGTTCACCGATCCGACCGGGCTGCGCGGCAACGTCTCGACCGCGCGCGAGATGGCGCTCGCGCTCCGCGCGCTGCTCGCCGACGACGTGCTGCGCGAGATCGCCGGTGAAGATCACGCCGAGGTCGTCGCGAAGGGCAGAAAACGCGGCATCGAGTACGGCACGACGAACCAGCCGCTCCACGCGCGCCATTACGACGTGATCGGCGGCAAGACCGGCTACACCGACGCGGCGGGCTACTGCTACGTGACCGCGGCGCGCTTCGACGGTCGGATCGTGGTGATGGCGTTCCTCGGCGCCGAGGGCAAGCTGACGCGGTTTGCCGACTTCAACCGCGTCGCGGCGTGGATCGAGCGCGGGGCGCCGGGCAGCCGGGTGTCGGTGCGCGCGAAGGTGCGGCCGGCGCCGAAGGTGGATGTCGAGATCGCGGGAACCGCTCAGGAGTAAGCTCGCGGGATGAACCGCCGCGAGGTGCTCGGCGCGCTCGGCGCGGCATCGGCGAGCTCGCTGCTGTGGGCGCTCGGCTGCGGCGGGCGGCAAGACGAAGCTCCGCGGGCGCCGATCGCGCGCGAAGATCAAGTGCGTGCGTGGCTGCACGACGCCGTCGCGCGGCTCGCGGCGGCTGGCTTCGCGGCGCCCCACGCGCTCGCGCTGACGCGCCGGCGGACCGCAGCCGCGAACGACGTGCTCGGCGCCGCGGTCAGGCGGGCGCGTGCCGACGCCGTCGTCCTCGCCGTGCGCGACCAGGACGGTGCGTTGCGCGAGCAAGTCACCGCGGATGTGTCGGCCGACGGCGTCGCGGCGGCGGTGAGCGCGCTCGCGGCGGCTGCCAAGCCGGCGCGCGTCGATTTCGGGCGGCCGATCATCGCCGCCGACGGCTCGCCGCAGCCGCACGACGAGGAGCTCCTCGCGTTCGCCGACGCGATCCGCACGCGCGACGAAGCGCTCAACAGCCGCATCGTGTATCGCGCGGAGCTGGTCGAGATCGACGACGCGCGGGTGTGGTCGGTCGCGCCCGGCCGCGATCTCGAGCAGCGGCTCGTGCGCGTGCGCCAGGTCGCGACGCGCGTCGCGTGGAACGGCACGCGGCCGATCGTCGCCGAGGTGTCGCGCGCGTGGCTGGGGCCGGCCGGCAGCGACGAGCTGGGCAAGGAAGCGATCGAAGACGCGACGCGCGGCGCGCTCGCATTGATGACGCCGGCCGCGTTCGAGGACGGCGAGCACGCGATCGTGCTGGCGCCGTCGGTGGTGGCCTCGATCATCGACGCGGCCGTGCCCGCGCTGCTCACGACCGCGGCGATGCGCCTGCCCGAGGTCGCGCGCCGGCTCGAGCTCGGCGCGGGGGCCGCGTCGGCCGCGATCACGCTCGTCGACGATCCGACCGCAGGCGGCAACTTCGACGCGTACGGCGGCTTTCACTTCGACGACGAAGGCGAGCCGGCGTCCGCGCTGATGCTCGTCGATCGCGGTCACATCGTCGGGCGAATCGCCGACCAGGCTGGCGTCGCGGCCGGGCGCGCGCCGGTCGCGGGGCGTGGCCGGCGGCCGGGCCACGTCGGCCGCGTCGAGCCCGCGGCGTCACACCTCGTGCTCGCGCCGGGCACCGCGGCGCAAACCGCGTTGCGCGACGACGGCTTCGTGCTCGAAGGCGCGCTCGGCGCCGTGGTCGATCCGGCGAGCGATCGCCTCGTCGTCTCGATCGCGCGCGCGAGAGAGCTCGCGCACGGCAACGAGACCGGCCGTGTGTTCGGCGAGCTCGAGCTCGTCGCGAACCTCGGTGCGCTGCTCGCGAGCGTGGCCGCCGTGTCGAAGGAGACCGAGACATTCGGCTTTCGCGACGAGGTCGACGGCCGACCGCGCTGGCGCTCGATCGCCGCTCCATGGCTGAGCGCGCGGGGCACGGTGCGCGCGCGGCGGAGGCCGGCGTGATCGACCTGAAGGATCTCGTGCGCGCGCTCGACCAGCGCCGGGTCGCCGACTGGACCGTGATCCAGCGCGACGAGGAGCTCGCCGTGCTCGACGAGACCGCGCCGCGGCTGCGCCGCGCCGAGCGCCGCACGCGCTGGCAGCTGACGGTGCATGTCGACAGCGCCGACGGCCGCGGCAGCGCGCGCGTCGCGCTCGACGGCAGCGCCGAGGACGCGGGCGACGTGGTGGCGCGCGCCGCCGCGCTCGCGCGGGCATCGCTCGGCTCGGCGTGGCAGTCGGCGCCGCCCTCGGCGCCGGCGCGGGTGCGGCTCACCGACGACGCGCTCGCGAGCGCGGAGCCGCTCGCCGCCGCCGACGGCATCGTGCGCGGCCTCAAGCGGCCGGGCCGGCTCGCGGTCACCGCGACGGTGGCGGTCGCGCGCGAGCAGGTGCACGCCGCGTCGCGCGACGGCCTGCGTGCGACCTGGCTGGCCGCGCTCGCCCGCGCCGACGTGCTCGTCGCCAGCGCCGCACACTCGCTCGCGATCACGCGCGAGGTTCGCCAGCTGGCCGATCTCGATCTCGACGCCGCGCTCGCCGCCGCGCCCGCCGAGCTCGACGCGATCGCGCAGGCGAGCGCACCGACGCCCGGTCCGTGCACGCTCGTGCTCGCGACCGACGCGCTGCTCCACGGCGGCCTCGGCGTCTGGGAAGCGTTCGCCCACCAGGCCGATGCCGCGGTCGAGCGCGCGGGCCTCACGCGCTACCGCGAGCGCATGCCGATCGCACCCGGCGCCGATCACGTGCACGAACCGCTCACGATCGCGAGCGATGGCGCGCTCGACTACGCCACGCGCTCCGCTCCGCTGGGCGACGACGGCGATGCGGTGCGCCGGTTCACGCTCGTCGAGCGGGGCATCGCGGTCGGGCTCGGGCTATCGCCTCGTGAAGCCGCGCTGCGCAACCGCGATCCGAACGGCGGCGTGCGCAACCTCGTCGTCGCGGCAGGCTCGTGGTCGGGTGCAGCGGGCGACGCCGGACCGGATCGCGTCGTCGAGATCCGCCGCCTGCGCGCGCTCGCGATCGATCCGTTCACCGGCGACGCGAGCCTCGAGATCGCGCTCGGCTTCGCGGGCGGCAAGCCGTTCACCGGCGGCACGGTCCGGCTCGATCTGATCGACGCGCTCGCCCGCGCGCACCGCAGCCGCACCCGCATCCGCCGCGGCGCGTACGACGGACCCGCGGCGGTGTGGATCGAGCACGCGGAGCTGATCCCATGACAAACGTGCTCGCCGCGACCGCGCTGTGCCTCGCCGCGTGCGGGCGCATCGACTTCCCGGCGCGGATCGATGGCGGCGATGGTCCAGCGCCGTCCACCGGGCTCGCCGATCTCGTGCAGCAGAGCGTGAGCTTCACCGCGCCGGGATCGACCGCGACCGCGGCCTTCTTCGGCAGCCAGCGGGCCGGGGATACCAACGTGGTCGTCGTCGGCTGGACCGGTTCGCCCTCCGACCTCGCATCGGTGCAGGACAGCGCCGGCAACACGTACGAGGTCGCCGCCGCTCCCGCGGGCAGCGGGCCAGAGGCGCAGGCGATCTATTACGCGACCGACATCGCAGCCGCGGCGCCCGGCACCAACACGGTCACCGTCTCGTTCAACGCCGTGCCGACGACCATGCCCGACGTGCGGATGCTGGAGTACACGGGCCTCGCGGCGGTGGCATCGGTCGATATTGCCCAGACCGGTACCGGAGACGACGCCACCGACCCGACGGTGAGCGTCGCGACGTCTGCGCCCGACCTGATCGTCGCAGCCGTCACGTCGTCGGCCGGATGCTCCGGGGTCGGCGGCGGCTATCGCGTGCGGCTGTTCGACGATCACGCGAACACCGCCCAGGATCTCGACGCGGCGACGCCGGCGACGTACAGCGCGGGCTGCCAGTCGGCCGCGACGCAGGCGTGGGTCGCGCAAGCGGTCGCGTTCCGCACCGACGCCTCGGCCCAGCGCTCGCCGTACACGATCCGCCAGACCGGCGAGGACGAGAGCGGCAGCGGCGTCGCCCGCATCTACGGCGACCAGCTCGCGGGCGACACGATGTTCGTGATGATCGCCTGGAGCGAGGCCAGCTCGAGCGTCGCGAGCGTGACCGACACGGCGGGAAACGCGTACACGCCGATCGCCGGGTTTCCGGCGACCTATTCCGGAATGACGATGGTCACCGCCTACTACGCGCGCGACATCGCAGCCGAGCCCGCCACCGCGAATGCGACGATCACGGCAACGTTCACCCCGCCGCTCGCAACGGGTGTATACGGAGGCGTCTACGCGCTCGAGCTCGCCGGCGTCGATCACTCCGCGCCACTCGACGACGACATCTACCAGGTGTGCAACGGCACGACGTCGTGCGCGTCGGGGATGCTCGACACCCACTTCGGCCCGGAGCTCCTCGTCACGCCGGAGATGACCAGCGCATCACCCGACGTTCACCTTCCGGGGCCAGGCTACGGTCTCGGCTTCTTCAACTCGGCGTCGACGGGTTCGAGCATCGGAACGGTGTTCCAGTTCGCCACCGAGCCGGGCCCCGGCTCGTTCGAGACGAGCTATCGACAGACCACCGGCAGCGACTGGCTGCAGAGCCTATTCGCGTTTCACTAGCGCTATGCTGCGGCCATGCGAACGCTCGCGATCGACATCGGCGGCACCGGCCTCAAGGCGCTGATCCTCGGCCCCGACGGCGCCGCGCTCACCGAGCGGGCACGCGTCGCGACGCCGCGGCCGGCCACGCCCGACGCGGTGATCGGCGCGCTGTGGCCGCTCGTCGAGACGCTCGGCCCGTTCGATCGCGCGAGCGTCGGGTTTCCCGGCGTCGTCGTCGACGGCGTCACGAAGACCGCACCGAACCTGCACGACGCGTGGTGCGAGTTCCCGCTCGCGACGATGCTGTCGCGGCGCGCGAAGTGCCCGGTGCGCGTGCTCAACGATGCCGGCGTGCAGGGCTATGGCATCGTCGAAGGTCACGGCGTCGAGATGGTCCTGACGCTCGGCACCGGTATGGGAAGCGCGCTCTACCTCGACGGTCACTACGTGCCGAACCTCGAGCTCGCCCACCATCCGTTTCGCAAGGACAAGACGTACGAGGACTACATCGGCGCGAAGGCGCTCAAGCGCGTCGGCAAGAAGAAGTGGAACAAGCGCGTCGCGCGCGTCGTCGCGCAGGTGCTGCCGGTGTGGAACCCGCGCAAGCTCTATCTCGGCGGCGGCAACGCGAAGCACGTCAAGGTCGCGCTGCCCGAGAACGTGGTCATTGCCTCGAACATGGCCGGGCTCCTCGGCGGCATCGCGCTCTGGCACGACTAGCCTCGCCGCGCGCACATCTGCCTACATCACCGCGGCGTATACTGGATGATGTGGTGCAGCCTGCGGAGGAGCGGAAGCCGACGGCCGCGCGCCTCGGCTCGTACGAGATCCTCCACCGCTTCGCGGTAGGTGGCATGGCCGAGCTGTTCCTCGCGAAATCCATGGGACCCCATGGATTCGAGAAGCTCGTCGTGCTGAAGAAGATCCTGCCCGCGTTCGCCGCGAACGACCGGTTCGTGCAGCTGTTCCTCGACGAAGCGCGTCTCGCTGCTGGCCTCGACCATCCCAACATCGCGCACGTCTACGATCTCGGCACGGTCGACGGCAACTACTTCTTCACGATGGAGCACGTGCACGGCCGCGATCTGCGCGCGGTGCTGCACCGCTCGCTGAAGCGCGAGCTGCCGCTGCCGATCGAGCACGCCGTGCACGTCGCGCGCGACATCGCCGCGGCGCTGCACTACGCGCACGAGCGGACCGGCCCCGACGGCAAGACGCTCGGCATCGTCCACCGCGACGTATCGCCGGCGAACGTGCTCGTGTCCTACGAGGGCACCGTCAAGCTCGTCGATTTCGGCGTCGCGAAGGCGGCATCGAGCTCGGTGAAGACGCGGACCGGCTCGCTCAAGGGCAAGGTCTCGTACATGTCGCCGGAGCAGGCGAAGGGCATGGCGATCGATCGCCGCAGCGACATCTTCTCGATGGGCATCGTGCTGTGGGAGATGCTCGCGATGCGCCGGTTGTTCCGCGGCACGAACGACCTCGCGACCATCCAGCTCATCATCAACGAGCCGATCGTCGCGCCATCGTCGGTGCGCACCGGCATCCCGCCCGAGCTCGATCGGATCGCGCTGCGCGCGCTCGCGCGCGACGTCGACGCGCGCTACGCGAACGCGCAGGAGCTGCAGCGCGAGCTCGAGGACTTCGCGCGCGAGCACAAGCTGAACCAGTCGTCGATCGCGCTCGCCTCGCAGGTCACGACGCTGTTCGCCGACGAGGTCGACGCATGGAAGCGTGCGCAATCCGCCGGCGTGTCGCTCGCACAGCACCTGATCGCACGCGACGAAGCGGCGGACGGCGCGACCCCCGGCGAGTTCGCGCGCGAGCCCGACGAGCCCGAAGCCGATCCCGCGTACGGCGTCGAGACCGACGCCGAGCCAACGGAGAAGCGCGACCTGCCGACTCCCGACGCGCCTGCGCCTGCGTCGCCGGTTGCCGCGACGCCCGCGCCGAAGAAGAAGAAGCGACGCCGCGACTACGCGATCGTCAAGGAGCCGTCGATCGTGCTCGAGGCCGGGCTGGCCGCGATCGCGCACGAGACGACTGAGGAGCCCGCGCCGACTCCGCGCGCCCCGAGCTCGCCGCGACTCGGCCCGCAAGCCGGCGTCGCGACCGAGATCATGGCCGCGGTCGAGCCCCCGCCCGACGACACGCCCGCGCCGCACGCCGAGGTCAAGCGCGGGCCGTGGCCGTTCGTGGCGGGCGGCGGCGCGCTCGTCGCAGTGGCCGCGATCGCGTTCTTGCTCGTGTCGCGCGGCGGGCATCCCGAGACCAAGCACGGCGAGCAGATGCAGCAGGTCCAGCCTCCGGATCCGCCGCAGCCGCAGCCATCGCAGCAGCCGTCGCCGGAGCCGCAGCCGGAGCCGCAGCTGTCGCAGCAGCAGCAGCAGCAGCCGTCGCCGCAGCCGCAGCCGTCGCCGCAGCCGCAGCCGCCGCAGCAGCCGCAACCGCAGCCGCCGCCGGTCGCGCATCCGGTCGTGCACCACGCGCCCGTTCGCCATCACCCGCCCGCGCCCAAGCCCGCGCCGCCGCCGACCGAGCCTGCGGCGAAGCCCGCCACCCCGAAGTTCGATCCCAACGCGGCGCTGCCGCCGATGTGACCATGTCCCCTCGCCTGCTCTCACTCGTCGCCGTCGTCGCCGCGCTCCTCGCGGCGCGCGGTGGATTCGCGCAAGTTCACCTCGATCCGCGCGCGCAGCAGCACGTCGATGCCGCGCTGAAGGCGTACGAGACCAAGGCGTGGGACGTCGCGATCAACGAGTTCGAGACCGCGTACTCGATCGATCCGAATCCCGCGCTGCTCTACGCGACCGCGCAGGCGTATCGGTTCGCGAACCGCTGCAGCGACGCCCTCGTCATCTACCACCGCTACCTCGAAACGCATCCCAACGCGTCACAGACCTCGGCCGCACAGAACGGCATCTCGCTGTGCGAGCAAATGCAGAAGCAGAAGCCCGCCGAACCGGTCTCGCCGCCTCCGCCGTCGCCGACACCACCGATCGCGTCGCCAGCCGCGCCGCCGGCCACGGCGCCGCCGCCGACCACGTCGAGTTCCACGACCGCATCGGTCACCGCGACGTCGTCGCCGGAGTGGTATCGCGATCCGCTGGGCGACTCGCTCGTCGGCGGTGGCGCGGTCGCGATCGGCGTCGGCATCGTCTACTGGGTCGCCGCGAACAACCGCCAGAGCGACGCCGCGCACGCGCAGCTTCGCACCACGTTCGTCGACGACCTCGACGAGGCCACCACGCGCAAGCGCGTCGCGGGCGTCGCGATCGGCATCGGCGCCGCGCTCGCAGCCGGCGGCGTCTACGTCTTCATCCAGCGCGCGCACGATCATTCGCGCGACGTCACGGCGACCACCGACGGCCACTCCCTCATCGTCGCGGGGCACTTCTGATGCGCCGCGCGCTCGTGCTCGCGGTCCTCGCGTGCGCCGCGTGCAAGGCGAACGGCACGTTCGCGTGCGAGCAAGACAGCCAGTGCATCGGCTTGCCGGGCGGCCGCTGCGAATCGTCCGGCTACTGCAGCTTCACCGATCCGACCTGCACGTCTGGTGCGCGCTACGATCCGTATGCCGGCGCCGGCCTCGCCAACACGTGCGTCGGCGGCGACACCGGCGACGGCGGCAACCCGGCGTGTGCGACGTGGGTGACCCGCCACTTCGACGCCTGCAACATTCCCGGTCCATCGGGAGACGTGCATCTCGTCGCGAGCGCGAGCCCGTACACCGTCACCACGACCGACAGCGGCGCCACGCTCGTCGATAACACCGCGACGTCGATCCCGATCACGACGACGACATTGACCCAGACCGACGGCGTCGTGATGGCCGTGTGGACCGTGACGACTCTCGAGGTCGACTCCGGGGTCACCGTCGACATCGTCGGCGCTGCGGGCAGCCCGCCGCTGGTCATCGCCGCCTGGGACACGATGCAGATCGACGGCGACCTGGATGTCGGGAGCCACGAGGGCGGCTCGCTCGGCGCCGGTGCAAATCCTTCGAGCTGCGGCGCGGCGACCGGCAGCGTGGGAACGAACGGCGCCTCGGTCTCTCCCCTCGGTCCGGGCGGCGGCGGTGGTGGCGCGTTTCAAGGCGACGGCGGCGCGGGAGGCGCCGGCGCCGCTGGAGCACCCACCGCGGGTGGCCCGGGTGGTACGTCGCGCGCCGCGCCGACCACCGTCATCGGCGGCTGCGCGGGCGGCGCGGGCGGGCAGTATTACACCAGCACGACGGCGGCACAGGGTGGCGCCGGCGGTGGCGCACTGCTGCTCGCGGCCCAGCACTCACTGGCGATCACCGGACAGCTCCTCGCCGGCGGCGCGGGTGGGCAATCCGACGACAGCACGTCGATCGCGCTCGGCGGCGGCGGCGGCGGTGCCGGCGGCTTCATCGGCCTCGAGTCACCGACGATCACCGCGAGCGGCCTGCTCGCCGCGAACGGCGGTGGTGGCGGTGGCGGCGATAACGTCGCGGGCGCGGCCCAGGCCGGCAGCGACGGTGCGGCGAGCACCAGCGCGGCGGCGGGCGGCGCGACCAGCGGCGGCGGCGGCTCGGGCGCATCGGGCTCGAGCCAGTCGTCGCTGGCCGGAGCGCAGGCCGCGGCGAGCACCCAGGCCGGCGGCGGCGGTGGTGGTGGCGGCGGTGCGGGCTTCATCTTGTACTGGGGCACGGCCGGTAGCGTGAATGCCTCTCCGTCGGCTCAACCCGGTCCGTGACCGCGGGACCGGCGCGTGCTGATAGAGTCGCGCCATGGTGACCCCGAACTTCCCGCCGATGCCAGCGGCTCCGGCGCCGCGTCAGGGCAACGGCCTCGCGGTGGCGGGCATGGTGCTCGGCATCCTCGCGATCGTGTTGTTCTTCCTGTCGCTGTTCGACATCGTGATCGCGCTGCTCGCGATCATCTTCTCGATCATCGGCCTGCGCAAAGCAGGTCGCGTCGGCGTCGGTAAGGGCATGGCGATCGCGGGCCTCGTCACCGGCATCCTCGGCCTCATCCTCTCCGTTCTACTCGTGGTCGCGATCGCGATCCCCGCGTTCACCGATTACATGAAGAAGTCGAAGGTGACGGAGGCGTCGCTCCAGCTCGATCGGCTCGGCAAGGATGCCAAGCGCTACTTCGGCGAGAACGGCGAGTTCCCGAAGGGCTCCGCGCCGCTCACGCCGGCGAAGGACTGCTGCGGCCAGCACGGCGACAACAAGTGCGTGACCACGTCCGCAGACTGGCAAGGCGTGTGGCAACAGCTCGACTTCTTCGTCGACGAGCCCACCAACTATCGCTTCAGCTACGAGTCCGACGGCAAGACGTTCGTCGCGAAGGCGGTCGGCGACCTCGATTGCGACGGCGATCCGGGCGTGTACGAGCTCGATGGCTCGATCGATCCCGCCGGCAACCCGGTGACCCATCTCATCAAGCCGCCGCCCGACAAGTACTGATGTAGACTCGACCATGGAACGACGCGCTGCGGGTGGTATCGGACGCGCGCTTCGCCACCGCAATTACCGCCTGTTCTTCATGGGACAGGGCATCTCGCTCGTCGGGACGTGGCTGACGCGCTTCGCGACGGTGTGGATGACGTACCGACTGACGCACTCCGGCGTGCTGCTCGGCCTCGTCGCGTTTTTCGGACAGGCGCCGAGCTCGGTGATCGCGCCGCTCGCCGGCGTGCTCGTCGATCGCTGGAACCGCCATCGCGTGATCGTGTGGACGCAGATCGCCGCGATGCTGCAATCGGCGGCGCTCGCGTTCTTCGCGTTCACGAACTTGATGACGGTGTGGCACCTGATGGCGCTCGGCGCGATCCAGGCCGTGATCAACGCGTTCGACATGCCGGCGCGGCAATCGTTCCTGCAGCACATGATCGACGACCGCGCGGATCTGCCGAACGCGATCGCGCTCAACTCGTCGATGGTCAACGGCGCGCGCCTGCTCGGCCCGGTGTTCGCCGCCGAGCTCGTCGCGTTCTTCGGCGAAGGCTGGTGCTTCGCGATCGACGCGGCGAGCTACGTCGCGGTGATCGCCGCGTTGCTCGCGATGACGGTCAAGCCGGAGCACAAGACCCGGCGCACGAGCCACTGGTGGACCGAGATGAAGGACGGCTGGCAGTACGTCGGCCAGGCACCGCTCGTGCGCGCCGTGTTGATCCTGCTCGCGGTGACCAGCGTGCTCGGCGGCTCGTACTCGACGCTGCTGCCGCTCGTCGCCGGCTCGACGCTGCGCGGCGGACCGCACACGCTCGGCATCTTGATGGCATCGGCCGGCTGCGGCGCGCTGTGCGGCGCGCTGTACCTCGCGAGCCGCTCGACCGTGCTCGGCCTCGGCGGCGTGATCGCGCGCGTCACGCTCGGACTCGGCGCCGCGCTCGTCGCGCTGCGCTTCGCCGACAGCGTCTACGTCGCGACGCCGATCCTGTTCGTGACCGGGCTGACCTGGATGGTGCAGATGGCGGCGACGAACACGATCGTCCAGACCATCGTCGATCCCGACAAGCTCGGCCGCGTGATGAGCCTGTACGCGGTCGCGTTCTTCGCGGGCATGCCGATCGGTGGCCTGATCGAAGGCGCGGTCGCGGACGGCATCGGGCCGATGAACACGTTCCTGTGCGCGGGAGCGGCGGTGATGGCGGCCGCGGCGGTGTTCTGGCGTGCGCTGCCGGGTTTGCGCGCGCAGTCGCGATCGCTGTACGTGCGGCTGGGGTTGATCGAAGACTGATCGAAGCTAGCGACGACCCTTGTAGCCCATCATCCCCTGGATCACGCCCTCGCTCTCGCGCGCGATCTCGCCTTCTTCGCGCAGCCGATCCGCACAGTCTTCGCAGACCTTGCGAGTCTTGCCTGCAACCTTGACGCTCACGAGCTTGTCGACTTCGTCGTTGCATTCGCGACACGTGGCCATGATTCCATCTTACTTCGACAGCATGGCCATGCGCTTCTTGATCAGCGCGACGTCCTTCGCGTGCGGCGCGAGCGCGACGTAGGTGCGATACGCCTGCAGCGCTTGCGGCTTCTGGCCCTCTTGCGCGTACGCGAGCCCGAGGCCGCGATAGCCGGCGGCGTAGTTGGGGTAGATCGCGAGCGCTTCGCGATAGGAGCGGATCGCCGCGGCGGGATCGCCGTCGAACAGGCGCAGGTTGCCGGCATCGTAGGCGTCGCGCGCACGCGTGAGCGCGGCCGCATCTTGTGCCGTCGGCTCGACGACTGCCGGCGCGGCGCGCTTCGTGTTGTCGTAGTCGACCACGACGGGCTTGCGGTAGCGGCGCGGCGTGGGCTTCGCGGCGGGCGGCGGCGACGGCGCCACCGGTGCGATCGCGGCGGCCGGTTTCGCCGACGGCGTGGCGGGCGGCGGCGGAGGCGTCGGCGCGGGTGCGGAAGTCGGCGCGGGTGAGGTCGGCGCCGGCGGCGATGCCGACGCGGTCTGCGGCGGCGCAGCCGCTTTGCCGCCGCCGCCGCCGCTGCCGCTCGCGAGGACGATCACGAAGATGATGACGGCGATCGCGCCGAGCGAGCCACCGGCGACGAGCAGGATGCGCTGGCGCGGCCACGGGCGCGCGACGGCGAGCGGGTCGTCGTCTTCGGGCGGCAGCGGAGATGGAGTCGGGCGCGGGGAAGCGGTTTGCGGCTGCGGCTGCGGCAACGGCTGCAGCTGCGGCGACGGCTGCAGCTGCGGCGACGGCTGCGGCTGCGGCGACGGCTGCGGCTGCGGCGACGGCTGCGGCTGCGGCGACAGCGACGGCTGCGGCTGCGGCGACAGCGACGGCTGCGGCTGCGGCGACGGG